>Ga0302253_1000549_pt1 | contig 29744 bp, 14 predicted proteins | sample AAG_RA_Trp_MG_FD_193537 | JGI IMG/M metagenome (GOLD analysis project Ga0302253, IMG submission 193537) | Enriched activated sludge microbial communities from anaerobic digester in WTTP, New Holstein, Wisconsin, United States - AAG_RA_Trp | ecosystem: Engineered > Bioreactor > Anaerobic >...
ATTTTCCCCCGGAATGTTGCTTAAAATATCAGGATGACAACTTGATCAGGGTCCGTTTCCCCCCTCGCATCCTCTCCCCCTTCCGCCTTTTTAAGCGGAAGGGGAAAAGACCGGCCTTCCGGTCAGGACTGGTGCCAGCTCTGGGCCAGGATGTTGATATAGGCCTGGTCGCCCCGCATGGCGTTGTACTTCTGGAGGGCGTCCATGCCGGCGTCGTTGTTGATGGCGCTCATCGCGTCGACGATGTTTTCGATATCCGAACGCGTGATGTAATAGCCGTCGGAGACCTCCAAACGCTCGATGCCGCAGCCTGCGCTCCGGAACTGGTTCGTGACTCTCGTATAGTTCGAATCGTCCAGGAACAGGTAGAGATCGTCGTTCTGCTTTACAACCACCGGCTCGCCCCGGCCGATCCCGTCCGTCAGCTTCAGGATGTCCACATCCCCGGTCCGGAAGCCGTAATCGCTGATCGTATCCCGGCCGTCCGCCCGGCGGTACAGGTACGTGTCGCTCCCCCTGCCGCCCTCCAGGGTATCGTCGCCGCCCCGTCCGTCCAGGATGTCGTTTCCGCCGCAACCCATCAGCACGTTGTTCGCGCCGTTGCCCGTCAGGACATTGTCCAGGCCGTTGCCGATCCCCCGGATGGGGCTGTTGCCGGTCAACCTCAGGTTCTCCAGGTAGCCGCCCAATGCATAGGATACGGAGCTTTCGACCGTATCGACCCCGCCTGAATACTCGTCGAAGACCATGTCGCAGCAGCTGTCCACGACATAGGTATCATCCCCGGAGCCCCCGAGCATGATGTCCATCCCGCTTCCTCCGTCCAGGCGGTCGTTGCCGGAGCCGCCAAGAAGACAGTCGCGGCCCGTACCGCCCTCCAGGGTATCGTCGCCGCCGCCGCCATAAAGAAGATCGCAGCCTCCTTTGCCCGTCATGATATCGGATGCGTCCGTTCCGTTCAGAAAATCGTTCCCTTCCGTCCCGGTGATGCGATTCACCATCATGTTTTCAATGTCTGAGCGGGACAGGGTTCTCCCATCCGCAAAGGCCACGGCATCGAGGGTATAACGGCTCCCCGAAAACCAGTCCTTTACGGCAATGCCGTCGGCGGTGTCTTTGATCCGCATGACCAGATCGTTCCCGGAACGGTCAAACGACAGGTTCTCCTGCACAATGCCCGGGCCCAATTCGAGGCGGTTGATGTCCGTCCCCGAAGGATCGTCGTCGTTTAGGGTATCCATCCCGTCCCCCAAACCAAAATGGTAGGTGTCGCTGCCCCCGCCTCCGTCCAGGGTATCGTTGCCGGCATCGCCCCTGAGGGAATCGTCACCCGAACCGGCCCGGATCACATCGTCCCCCTCGCCGCCGGAGAGGATGTCGTCCCCGGCACCCGCCTCAATGACGTCGTTTCCCGCCAGGGCCGTGACGCGGTCGGCCACGTTCGTTCCCTCGATCCGGTCGTCGCCCGGCGTACCCGTCATGTCAAAACCGCGGCCGATCAACCCGTCATAGGTCAGGACCGTCCCGTCCGCAAATACGAAACGATTCACCGCACGCGTCCCGTAAACGTCGTCCGGATTGAAATTGTCCAGGCGCAGCCCGTCGCCGGAGTCGCCGATGCGGATGAGCAGGCTGCCCCGATCCAGGCGCAAATCACCGGCGGCAATCCCTTCGCCAAAGACGACTTCATTCCCCTCCGCCTCCGACGCCGAATCGTTTATGGCATCCAGGCCGTCGCCCAAATTGAAAATGTACCGGTCGTCCCCGGCGCCGCCGGACAGGATGTCATCGCCCGGCCCGCCGGACAGGGTGTCGTCGCCTTCGCTTCCGGACAGCGTATTGGCCCCGCCGTTGCCGGTCAGAATGTTATCCAGGGCGTTCCCTGTCCCATCGATATGGTCGCTGCCGACTAGGGTCAGGTTCTCGACGTTGTCGTCCAGGGTCCAGGCAATCGGGCTCCTTACCGTGTCCGTTCCTTCACCGGCATTCTCCATCACGATATCGCCGGGTGCATCCACCACGTAGAGGTCGTCGCCCGAACCGCCGAACATTGTATCGTTTCCAGGACCGCCGTCCAGGGTATCGTCGCCTGCAAATCCGTACAGCACATCGTTCCCGGCCAAACCTCTCATTCTATTCGCCCCGGAATCGCCCTCCAGCACATCATCACCATCCGTCCCTCTAATGCCGGCCCTTCGCTTGATTGACAAAGCATCCCATACCGTACCGTCGGCAAATTGGATGGCATCGATACTAAATATCTCCTTGCTCATGTCCACAAACCACCATCCTGCGGTCAGGGTATCGCCCGTCTCTCGAATTGAGAGAATCAGATCGTCATGCTCGCGGTCAAGCTCTACATCGGACGGAGAGATTCCGCTGTCCAGCAAAACCGTATCATTTCCCTCAAACGACCCAACCGAATCATGTCCCGATCCGCTTCCAAAAAGATATACATCATTCCCTGCTTCACCAATCAGGATATCGTCGCCGGCACCGCCGTCGATGGTATCTGCACCGACACCGCCCCAAATCTGATCGTCCCCGGCGCTCCCATAAATTGTATCGTTGCCATCTAAACCGACCAGAATGTCGTCTCCTGCACCGCCGTCCAGATAATCGTTTCCGGCGTCACCCTGGAGATGGTCGTCACCCTCATCGCCGAAAATTGTATCGTTGCCCGCCGCACCAAGCAGAATATCATTGCCGGCACCGCCGGAAATCGTGTCATTTCCGTCATCCGCCTGAACGATATCATCTCCTTCATCGCCGCCAATGATATCGTCCCCTGCTCCTCCCCAGATCTGATCATTGCCGTCGCCGCCCAAAATGACATCATTTCCTTCTCCGCCATTAAGTTCATCGGCGCCTTCATCTCCTCCGATGATATCGTCCCCGATTCCACCCCAGATCCGGTCATTGTCCGCACCGCCGAAGGCGACATCGTTTCCCCCATAACCGATGATCTGATCATCCCCGGCGCCGCCGCTCATATAGTCGTCACCCTGATCATCCAACGGCGTATCATCGGAATCCCCGGCAATGATGTCATTCCCGGCGCCTCCGAAAATGACGTCGGAGCCTCCGACGCCAATGAGCATGTCATTATCATCTCCGCCGTCGATATAATCATTGCCGGGTCCGTCCAAGCCATCCCCTTCAATCAGATCCTCGCCTTTCCCACCCAAGACAACATCATTGCCGCCACCGCCAAAAATCCGATCGTTGCCATCTCCGCCGTCGATATAATCGTCACCCTGATCGGCAAGTCCGACAATCCGGTCGTCACCGTAGATTTCATCATTTCCTGTACCACCGTCGATGATATCCGAACCACCGTCGCCCCAGATTCTGTCATCCCCGGCGCCGCCGTCGATATAGTCATCCCCGTGGAAACCGGCGGCGATGGAAAAACTGTCCCCTTTGATGGCATCGTTGCCCGCACCTCCACTGATGAAATCACTCCCTGAACCACCGAATGCATAATCATTCCCTTCTCCGGCGTAGATCTCATCGTCTCCGCCCTGTCCGGCTATCCAATCGTTTCCGGCTCCGCCATAGAGTGCATCCCCGTCGCCCACCTCATCGTTCATCTCGGATCCATGCTCCATGGTAATCGCAAACACATCCCCATCCACGGCGATGGACCAGGACGCCGGCAGGAGAAACGTAACATCCCCGTCGCCGAACAGGGCGTCGTCTCCGCCGCCTCCGGCAACCAGGTCGCTGCCCAGTCCCCCTACCAGGAGATCCTTCGCGGCGGAACCATAAATATAGTCGCTTCCCCCTCTGCCGTTCGCGTGGTCCCCCCAAACATCCAGGCCGTCCGCCGTTTCCCCGGCTTCGACGAGATCGGCCATCTCCCCCTTGTCCTCGCAGAAGATCCGGTCGTTGCCCGCACCGGACGTCATATGATCCGCTCCGGCATTGCCTTCGATGATGAGGTTACCCGGCGCTGTATTGTTAACCCTGATTTCATCGTCGCCGGCTCCCCCTGTAATCCAGTCGTTTCCGCCACGGCCTACCAAAATATAGTCGTCGTTCCCCTTCCCCTCGATCTTGTCGCTGGCCGGCGTGTCATAAAGGGTATCCTGTCTGTCCGCCTCCGGGTTTGCCGTGGTAATGACATTGCCCCATTCGTCCGTCCGGGTCTGGATCCCCGGCGCTTCCGGATCGAAATCCACGGGAGCCAGATCACCGAAGATGGACGTGCCGATGGACGTGTCCTCTGGAATTGTGTGAAGATTGATGCCAAAATCGTCAGACTCGGAATCGCCGCTGAGGGTAACAGAGGAACCGTCTTCAAACGTGAGCGTCAAAGGAGAATTCTGCGTAAGGTGTATTTTCCCGTCCGCCGAGACCCAAGCGTTGGTCCCGGACCCTGTTGAGTAAAAGTTTCCCATGATTTGGGCTTGGGAATGGAATCGCCTGTAAATAATCCGGTTCTTCCCCTCTGTATCAATGATCCTATCGGTTCCGTCACCATATGAGATGTAATAGGTGTCATCCCCTTGCCCACCGTGCAATGTATCGTTCCCCTTCCCGCCGCTGATCTGATTATTTCCCGTCCGGCCGCCGGCGTTTCCGGTTATCTCCGTGGGTACCCCAGGCGCTAAATCTCCATAAATTTCATCATTTCCGTCACTGCCAAAAATGTTATCGTTGCCATACCCGCCTACCAGCACCAAATTCTGTATTGGATCGCCGGAATAGGCCAAACTGTCGTGGTTGGCATAAATCAGTTCATCGGCCTTGCTTCCGATAAAGGAAACGGGCTTGCGGAGATCAAGGTAATATTGACCCTTCTTGAGGTCCTCGATTACAAACTGAATCCCATGCTTGGAATTGGCAATGAAGATCTCCGGGCCGATGTCGGTTCCGATATCGGCGGCAAATTCAATTCCAACCTTGCCGGTCACATTGTATACATGGGATTCTATAGAAGAAGACTGCTGATTGGCAAAAAAGGTCTGATAAGCGGCATACGTCAATGGCGGCCAGGTGAAAGAAATGTAAGGATCCGGATCCTCGGGAGCAAATATTTTCGGAAGATAAGCTAATGTAACATTTCCCTGTGCATCGACTCCACGGTTGTCGAATTGATGCAAGTCTTTAGGCCCCGGTGCATTGTAGGTATAGACGTCCGCAACCCTTCCAGTAAAGGTTGCTTTTGTTACTTGAGCCAGGAAACCGCCCAGAGAGTGGCCGGTGACGTCAAAACCGTTAAGGCCCTTAGCATGAATATATTCTACCAAGGACTGAAACTGGGCGTAGGGTAAAACCTTGTCCGCACCCAATGTCCAGTCAGCACGAAGATCAAGATTATCATCCAGCTCCGTCCCCCGGATCGCCAGGATATTCTTCCCGTCTTTCTGAAATATTGTGGCTGAAAAACCTGTGAGTGGATCGTTAGGCGTGTGGTCGACAATCGTGTAGCCCTTACCTGTTTCGGGATCTGCCAGCTCTTTCCATCTCTCTTCATAATAAGAATAATTATCTTGCCGTGGCTTAAGAACCCAGGAACCTCCCTGATCAATCCACTCAGCATAGGCAAGATCGGATAATTTTGCATAATCTAATGCTTTTTCCGTCATGAAACTCTCATTGATGTTGATTGTCATTGTTATTACCCCCGTTATTTATTTTTTGGCTTTAAAACCTCGTATTCAAAATAGTAATAGCGATCCGAGTTGGGACAATTAATCAAACTGCCGCCCCTCGGCTGCCAGCCGAGCCAATGAAAAAAAGGAAGTCTTTTAGCAATAGTGGCTTGATGATACTCTGCCATCAATTTTCTATTGCTCCGATCGAAGATTTTTTTGCTTTCTATTGATGTGATCAAAATTTTCTTTTGACTTACCTTTACCACGTACCGGCTCTTGGGTTGATCCACCACAATACAACTCATTCGCTGAAATTGTGGCCCTCTTGGATCCGGTGGTAAAGGCGTGCAACGGTAATAAACTGGAGGGATAGCAATGCAATAGTCTACCCCTATGTAAGGGTGTCTTTTTGTTACTTTTGCCTCTGCATAACTGTAATTCTCTCTGAATACATCAGAGATCGCTCCTACCTGTATTCGCTCTGAAAGCGGCGTATCGTTACTTCTTTCCAATTCGTAGATGTAATCGTGCATTCCCTCATAATAGATCCCATCCGTCACCGCTGTCTCATAGATGGCCACCTTGGGGATATAACGGCAGGCAATGGCATAAACGATCTTCCCGAGCAGAACATCCCAAGTGGGCAGAAGAATGAAGAAAATGACTGCAAGAAAACCATAGGCTATTCTCTTAGCCTTCATAAAAATCAGAAGTGTAATCGCCACCGACACAACGATATAAATCAAAATAGCCAATATAATGACCACACCCATTGATCATACCCTCCCTTCCATGACCCAATCAGAAAACGTCGCCTTTGCCGCCTGAGCCAGACAACCACCAAGAGAATGGCCGGTAACGTCAAAATTGGTCAGCATCTTCTCGTTGATGTAGTTCACCATCGATTCGTACTGATATGCCGGTAACTGGCCACGAAGCAGTTCACCGTCAGCCATTTGTAGATGGACTTTTGAGCATGGTTTCTTACAAAGGAAACGAGAAACAGGGCAAATGTTCCATATAGAATTATCGCTATCACTTTCAGCAACATGACTATGGCACTCATTGGATATCTCCTTTGCGGAAGGCTTAATTTACCACAACATACCGATCTGATAGATTTTTAACCCGAGCAACTGCCTGATTACCAATAATCTGTAATGCCTCTGTAACAAGGTGCTCGGGGAAAACTAGAAATTTCGGGGAGAAACTCGAATTGCTGGATCTGCAGGACTTGAATGGTGATTTGCTTGCCCCCCCGAGCGTTTCTAAATTTCCTAAGTTAACGTTTCCCGTTTGTCAAGAATAATCAAATTTATTCGATACTGATTCACTAATTGTAACTGGTTCCAGTTAAACTGAAGCCATTGCTGATGAAATCGTTTCCGGCTCCGCCATAGAGTGCGTCTCCGCCGCCGAACAGGGCGTCGTCGCCACTGCCGCCGACAACCAGGTCGCTTCCCGTTCCGCCCAGCAGAAGGTCCTTGGCCTGTGAACCATAAATGAAATCGTTTCCTCCCATGCCGTTCGCGCGTTCACCCCAGATATCCAGATTTTCAGCCGTTTCTCCTGCCTTAACGAGATCGATCATCTCCCCCTTATCCCCACAGAATATCCGGTCGTTGCCCTCCGCCGCCCGCAATCATATCCACACCGGCATTGCCTTCTATGAGAATATTACCGGTCAGATCTGCCTTGACCATGACATCATCGTCGTCGGCGCCGCCTAAAACCCAGTCGTTCCCACCGTGCAGAACGGCAATGATGTCACACCCGCCTTTCCCTTCTATTTTGTCGTTACCCGCCGTGTCAAAAAGGGTGTCATTTTTACCGTCTTCCCCAGCAATAGCATTGAAGTTTTCGGCGTCTTCCGGTTTATCCAATTTATGAATATCGAAATTTTCCAGGCCGGTCCCTCCGCTCAGCGTGATCGTCTGGCCGTCCTCCATGGTGATCGTGTTGCCGCTGATCGTTGCTTTCCCGTCGGGGGGGTCCAGGAACCCGAAGAAGATGAATAAAAGAACTTCAACACTGTCCGGTTTAATCCGGATGTTCCACGGAACTCAAAAGCTGAAAGCTTCCATTGAATGCTGGTCCTACCGGGTGGTGGTTGAACCGTAAAGGGGCCGCTTTTCGAAAACGGCTTGGGTGTGATTTGATTCAATGACTTCCCCCCGGAATGCTTCATAAAATATCAGGATGATAACTTGATCAGGGTCTGCTTTCCCCCCTCGCATCCTACCCCCTTCCGCCTTTCCCGGCGGAAGGGAAAGAGATGCGCTTTTCTGGTCAGGGCTGGTGCCAGCTCTGGGCCAGGGTGCTGATGTAGGCCTGGTCGACCCGCATGGCGTTGAACTTCTGGATGGCGTCCATGCCGGCGTCGTTGTTGATGGCGCTCATCGCGTCGACGATGTTTTCGATATCCGAACGCGTGATGTAGTAGCCGTCCGATACTTCCAAACGCTCGATGCCGCAGCCTGCGCTCCGGAACTGGTTCGAGACTCTCGTATAGTTCGAATCGTCCAGAAACAGGTAGAGATCGTCGTTCTGCTTCACGATCACCGGCTCGTTCCTGCCGATCCCGTCCGTCAGTTTCAGGCCGTCCACATCCCCCGTCCGGAAGCCGTAATCGCTGATCGTATCCCGGCCGTCCGCCCGGCGGTACAGGTACGTGTCGCTCCCCCTGCCGCCCTCCAGGGTATCGTCGCCGCCCCGTCCGTCCAGGGTATCGTTCCCGCCGCAGCCCATCAGTATGTTGTTCGCACCGTTGCCCGTCAGGACATTGTCCAGGCTGTTGCCGGTCCCCCGGATGGGGCTGTTGCCGGTCAGTCTCAGGTTCTCCAGATAGCCGCCCAATGCATAGGATACGGAGCTTTCGACCGTATCCATGCCGCCTGAATACTCGTCGAAGATCATGTCAAAGCGGTTGTCCACGACATAGGTATCGTCCCCGGAGCCGCCGAGCATCATGTCCATCCCGCTTCCACCGTCCAGGCGGTCGTTGCCGGAGCCGCCGAGAAGAAAGTCGCAGCCCGTACCGCCCTCCAGGGTATCGTCGCCGCCGCCCCCGTAAAGAAGATCGCAGCCTCCCTTGCCCGTCATGATATCGGATGTATCTGTCCCGTTCAGAAAATCGTTTCCTTCCGTTCCGGTGATGCGATTTACCATCATGCTTTCAATATCTGAGCGGGACAGGGTTCTCCCATCCGCAAAGGCCAAGGCATCGAGGGTATAACGGCTCCCCGAAAACCAGTCTTTCACGGTGACACCATCGGCGGTGTCTTTGATTCGCATGACCAGATCGTTCCCGGAACGGTCAAACGACAGGTTCTCCTGCACAATGCCCGAACCCAGCTCGAGTCGGTCGATGTCCGTCCCCGCAGGATCATCGTCGCTTAGGGTATCCATCCCGTCCCCCAAACCAAAATAGTAGGTGTCGCTGCCCTCACCTCCATTCAGGACATCGTTGCCGGCATCGCCCCTGAGGGAATCGTCACCCGAACCGGCCCGGATCACATCGTCCCCCTCGCCGCCGGAAAGGATGTCGTCCCCGGCACCACCCGATATCAGGTCATTTCCCTCACCGCCGAACAGGATGTTACTCATTTCATTTCCATTAATGAAATTATCCAGACCGTTTCCTGTCCCGTTTACCGGATCATTCCCCATCAGGCTTAAATTCTCCACATTCCCGGGTAATGCATAGCTGACGAAACTCTCGATCCTATCCACCCCGCTGCCGATATTCTCAATAACTTCATCATTGAGGTTGTCCACGGCAAAGACATCATCCCCTTGCCCGCCGATCATCCTGTCGGCACCGTCGCCTCCGTCAAGGATGTCGTTTCCATCGCCTCCATTTAAAATATCGTTTCCGGAACCACCGTAAAGAACATCGTTGCCGGCTCCTCCAGAGATTACGTCATCGCCCCCGTTACCCGACAAGATGTTCGCTCCGCCGTTTCCGACAATCGAATTCCGGAGTCCGTTACCTGTTCCGGCCAGGTCCTCCTCACCCTCCAATTGCAGATTCTCCACATTGTCAGGAAGGGTAAAGCCAACCGAACTGATGACCAAATCCACCCCTTCATTCCTATTCTCAACGACCAGATCGCTCGCATGATCAACAAGGTAAATATCTTCCCCGGAACCGCCAAACATCCTGTCCGCACCGGTTCCGCCATTCAACATATCATTGCCGGGACCGCCGCGCAGTAAGTCGGAGCCCTCTCCCGCCTCCAGGAGATCATCGCCCAAACCGCCGAAAAGGGTATCGTTGCCGCCGCCGCTGCTGACCATGTCGTTCCCGCCCCTGGCGTCGATGACATCATCATCGTCGCCGGTTATAATCACGTCGTCTCCTTCCGTCGGTAAGCCCAGCAACTGCCCGAACGGCACCTGCGATCCATCTGCAAATTCAAACATGTCAACGACCAGAGAACCGGTTGTTCCCTCCGGATCGAAACCGGCAAGACGAATGGCATCATCCCCCGTGCCGACATGAATCGTCATGACATTCCCCGTCCGTGTGAAGGAAAGGTCGCTTTGGGTAATGCCCGGGCCGAACAGGATGCGGTTCCCTTCTTCCGGCGTCGCGATATCCTCTATGGTATCGACACCATCGCCAAGATTGAAAACATAGGTGTCATTGCCCGTACCGCCCAACAATTCATCATCACCGGCGCCCCCGGTCAGCGTATCATTGCCGGCGCCGCCTTTCAGGCTGTCGAAGCCTTCATAACCGTACAGGCGATCCGTAATGTTCGTTCCGGAAAGGTCGTCATCCGCCGCAGTCCCCCGGACAATGAACGTGTTTTGGACAAGTTGTTCGTAATTGATCACCGTTCCATCGGCGAACCGGAAGGTGTCGACCGCATGCGTTCCCGTTTCCGCGGCATTGGGATCGAAGCCTTTCAAGCGGATTTCGTCGCCGTCATTTCCCATACGGAGAATCAACGTATCCCCTTCAAAGGATATGCTTCGCCATAGATCAGCCGCGAACATGCCTTCTCCGAAAATGAGGGTGTTGCCGTTCGATGCGGTTGCGATGTCATCGATGGTATCGCTCCCGTTGCCCCGATTGAAGATGTAGGTATCGTCGCCTTCACCGCCGGAGAGAATGTCGTTCCCGGCACCGCCGGAAAGCGTATCGTCCCCCGCACTTCCCGTAATCCGATCCACGGCGGAGGTACCCGCCAGAGTATCGGGTCCGGCCGTTCCGGCGATGTCAAAACCCCGGTCGATCAACTGGTTGTAGGTCAAAACCTGACCATTGGAAAATTGGAAATATTCAACGGCATGCGGCCCGTAGGGATCGGCTGCTTTAAAGTTCATCAGCCTGATCGAATCGCCGCCGTTCCCGGTATTGATAACAAGGGCTCCGGCATCCGGATCATAGCTGAGACGGATATCAGAAGGCGTTATCCCCGTCCCAAAGACAAGGGTGTTTTCCCCGGACGAGGTTGCTTCGTCATAGATGGTGTCCGTTCCGTCACCGGGTAAAAATACATAGGCATCATCGCCCGCACCTCCGGAAAGAGTATCATTACCGCCATTTCCCTTGAAGGTATCATTTGCATTCGTTCCCGAAATCACATCCGCGCCGGGCGTACCTGAAAAAGTTAACCCCTGATGAATCAGGTCGCTGAAATTCAAGAAAGTCCCGTCGGAAAACCGGAATGTCCCGACTGCATTACTGCCGTAGGCATCGCCGGGGTTGAACGATTCAAACCGGATGGCATCACCGAATTGACCCACTCTAATAACGAGTACATTCCCGTCAAGAGAAAAGCTCAGGTCATCGGCTGTAATTCCCGCACCGAATTGAATGACGTTACCCGCGCCTGAATCCGCGTGATCCCTGATGGTATCCACCCCATCCCCCAGATTGAATACATAGGTGTCGTTGCCGCTGCCGCCGTCCAGGATATCATTCCCACGGCCCCCGGCAAGTACATCGTTTCCGCCCAGGGCTTCGATACGATCCGCCCCGTTGGTACCGGCGATTTGATCCTCACCATAGGTTCCCGGCAGGTCGAAGCCCCGGTCGATTAATTGGCGATATGTCATTTTGTATCCATCGGCAAATTCAAAGCTTTCCACGGCATGAGAACCATAGATATTTCCCCGATCAAACCCCGTCAGCCGAAGGATATCGCCTCCATCGCCCACATGGATGATCAGGACGCCGTCACCGGCATTCAACCTCAGATCGTCAGGTGAAATGCCTTCACCGAAGAGAACACGATTGCCCCCCGACGCATCGGCCAGGTCATCGAGGAGAACAACACCGTCACCCCGACGGAACCGGTACGTGTCGTCGCCGGCACCGCCAGTCAAGGTATCTCTTCCACCGGAACCCCACAGGGTATCGTTTCCTGAACCGCCGAAAAACACATCATTCCCGCTGCCACCGACCATGACATCGTTTCCCGCTCCGGCATCAACGATATTGTCGCCGTCACCGGCATGGATCGTATCATGACCGCCACCCGCCGTAATCCGGTCATTTCCGTCGCCGGCCGTAACGGTGTTATTGCCCTCGCCGGTGTTGATGACATTGCTTCCATTTCCGGCATCGATGGTATCGTCTCCTGTCCGGCCGTTGATGATGTCGTCGCCGTCGCCCCCGGAATAATGTGTCGCCACACCGAACAGATCGCCGGTCTGTGCATAGGCGACGGCATGGTCACCACCTGCCGCGGTAACACCGCCGGTCAATTCGTAGCCGCTCGTTTCCGCGGTGAATAAGGGAACCGGCCGGCCGGCATCCGCCGCCGGCAGGGAACCCGACAGCGACCCGACAATGCCCGCCAGGTCGAATATCCTTACCCCGCCGTCCGAATCGATGAACTGCACACGCGCCAGTCCGCCGTCCTGATATCGTGCAAATCCATTGGCCGGATCAAACCACCTGATGGATACCTGATCGTTTCCCCCGTTTACGGCCAGAACCAAGTTGCCTGCGGCGTCAACATAGCCGGAGATATCAGCCGGGCCGACAGATATTCCAAAAGATACGGAATCCGTTTCCCCGGACGACGGCATCGCTCCGTTTGCAATGTAATCCCGGCCGTCGCCGCGGTTGAAGGTATAGACGTCGTTTCCTTCGCCGCCGGCCAGCAGGTCATTACCCTTTCCTCCGGCCATCACGTCGTTTCCTTCACCGCCGGATACGCTATCCCGACCGGATCCGGCATCGATCACGTCATTTCCGGTCCCGCCGTGAACCGTATCTTCATTATCGCGGGCTTCGATCCAGTCGTCGCCTTCATTCCCGTATATTTCGTCATCGGCGGCGCTTCCGGTCAGGAATTCACCGTCCGCCGTCCCTGCCTGCGCTCCGATGACTCCGCTATCGGCCCGTGCCAGGACCTGCTCCAGGGTCAACTCCCGGCCGTCGGAAAAAACGAAACGTCTTACGGCAAGGCGTAACAGGGCGTCGCTCCTGCTGCCGCTTTCACCGAAAGCCATCCATGACGGCCCCTCGCCGCCTCCTGAATGGGATGCTTCTATCAGCATGCCGTCATCATTGCCGATGCCGACGGCAAGCAGCGAAACATCGCCGTTTTCTTTGATTTGAACCCGGAGATCATCGGGCGTAATCCCCTCGCCGAACATCACGGTATCTCCTCCTTCATCCGTAGGAAAGAGATAACGGGACCGAATACGATCGAAGCCGCCGCCCCGGTTGACCATGAACGTATTTTGGCCTTTCCTTCCGTCGATCGTATCGTCGCCGGGACCGCCATCCAGAACGTTGACGCCTCGGCCGCCGTATAACGAGTCAATTCCCTCCCCGCCGTACAGGGCGTTATCGCCGTCCCAGTACCAGGTATCGCCCTCGGCATAGCCGCCGTAAAGGGTATCGTTGCCCGTGCCGCCATGAATCACGTCGTCGCCGTCCGCTCCGTAAATGACGTCGTCGCCTGCGCCGCCGTCAATGGCGTCGTTCACCCGCGTGCCGACAATGAAATCGTTCCTGTCCGTCGGCGTATCGACGAGGCCCTGCACCATGGCCGGATCCCACACCGTGCCGTCGGCGAATTCGATTCTTTCAACCTGATAAACGTCATTTTCATTCAGGAACCAATCCTTGAACCGAAGGTGATCTTCCGTTCCGTTTATTTTCAGATAGAGGTCCGTCATATCACGCGTCAGGGTCACATCCGAAGGCGAAACATCCTCCTTAAGCCTGACCGTGTCGATGCCGTCAGGGGTGTAATCTCCATAGAAAATCGTGTCTTGTCCATATCCGCGGCCAAAAACATACGTATCGCCGCCGGTATTCCCGATGAGGATGTCGTTCCCGGCGCCGCCGTCAAGGATGTCCGGCGTACCGTCTCCGGCCAGCGTATCGTCTCCCGGAGTCCCCCGGAGCAGCATCTGCTTGATGGCGGGCATATCCCATATCGTGCCGTCGGCAAACCGAATCCGTTCGATCTTCCATTCGCCGCCGGCATCGAACCAGTTCTGAATGGTCAAAGTATCGTTTGTGCCCGCAATGGAAAGCACCAGACTGTCCGTTCTATACATCCATTCGGTATCTTTATCCGTCCATGACAAGGTTACGTCGGACGGCAGGATGCCACTGCCAAGCTGAATCGTATCGATGTTTCCCGGTGTCGCATCCCGGTCGCAGATGATGTCCTGACCGGACCCACGTCCGAAAAGATAGGTATCGTTCCCGTTATCGTCGCCGGTCAGGTCTCCCAGGTCGTCCCACCGCCTTCCGCGGAAATAGTCTCCACCATAAAGGATGTCATCTCCCGAGCCGCCGTCCAGCACATCGTCGCCCCAGCCGCCGTAAAGCGTATCATTGCCTTCCCCGCCCAGAAGCGTATTGTTCCCGTCGCGGACGTTTACAATCAGGCTGTCGTCATAGGCTGGATTTTTCGGCCGGTAATAGCCGCCATGCAGGACATCGTCCCCGGCCAATCCTTCGATGACGGCGTCCCCCGCGTCTCCGGTCAGATAATCATTACCGGCGGTGCCGGTTTTGACCTGGCCTGCCGTATGTTCATGGCCGCCGGTCGCGGATATTTTCCCCAGGATCGTTCCCGCATCCCAGACCGTCCCATTGGAAAATCGAATATTTTCGACTTTGGAAGCGTCGTTGGCAAACCATTTCCCCACCGTCAGTTTACGGGCCGATGCGATGGAAACGACGAGATCGTCATCGAAACGCGAAAGCGCAACATCCGCCGGTGCAATGCCTTCTTGCATCAGGATCGTGTCCAGGTTGCCCGCCGTTTCATCGTAATCGTAAACGACATCGTCTCCCGACTTTCTATCCGCATCCATCAAATAGGTATCGTTGCCGTTCGTCCCGTTTTGGAACATCCAGTGTTCCTTCGCGCCGCCGTAAAGCCGGTCGTTCCCGGCGCCGCCGTCGAGAGTGTCGTCTCCGTTACCGCCGTACAGAGTATCTTTATCCGGGATATTCCAGTTGTTATTATGGCCCTCCCCGCCGATCAGGATATCGTTTCCCTCGCCGCCGTGGATTTCGTCGTTGCCGGTTCCACCGTATATCGTGTCGCCGCCTGCACGGCCGTACAACGCATCGTTGCCGCCGTAGCCCATCACCACATCGGACGTCCCAAACCCGATCAGGGTATCGCCGTAACCCGACCCCTGCAAAAGACGCTGTTCGATTGCCGCGACATTCCACGCCGTCCCGTCGGCAAACTGAATGCGTTCCACTTTATACGCGTCATTCAGGAACCAGTATTTGACGGTCAGGGTGTCTTCGGAACCGTCCAACGACAAAAGGAGATCATCGCTGTCCCGTTTGAGTTTCAGATCACCGGGGGCGATATCACCATTTAACCGGATGGCATCGATGTTGCCCGGCGTCTCATCGAAATCGATCACCGTATCCTTACCCATTCCGGAACCAAAAGCGAACAGATAGGTGTCGTTGCCGTTGGACCCGCCGCCGTTCAGGCCGTTTTCGCCGTTAAGACCGCCGTAGAGATAGTCATCGCCGCTGCCGCCGTCCAGCACATCGTCGGCGGCGCCGCCGTAAAGCGCGTCGTTGCCTTCACCGCCCAGGAGGATATCCTTTCCGCCTTCACCATATAAGCGGTCGTTTCGAGCCATCCCCTGAATATAATCTGCCGTGCCGTGACCGATCAGCACGTCATTACCGGACGTGCCGGTCATCTGATTTTCTATGTAAGCCGGTGCGCCGGCCATCTCCTGCATCGCGGCCGCATCCCAAATTGTGCCGTCCGCAAACGCAATGCGCTCGACCTTGTATCGATCGCCCACAAACCAGCCGGTAAGGAGCAAGCTGTCGGACGTTCCGTTGATTGTCAAAAACAGACCGGCCGCATCCCAGGACAAGCTGACGTCTCCCGGCGTCACATCCGGATTCAGCCTGATGGTGTCGATGTTTCCGGGGGTGCCGTCGATGTCGGAAAGGATGTCCCGACCGTAACCGCGGCCGAATATATAGGCGTCGTCGCCGGTTTTGCCGATCAGGGTATCGTTGCCCGCGCCGCCGTCGAGAAGATCGCCGGAGCTGTATCCGATCAGGACATCGTCGCCGGGGGTTCCCTGGAGAAGACGCTGTTTTACCGTATCCACGTCCCAGACCGTCCCTTCGGAAAACTGAATCCGTTCCACCTGATGATCACCGGATTCATTCAGGAACCAGTTCCGGACGGTTATGTTTTCACCGGTATCGCCGATGGTCAGGATCAAATGGTCGCCGTCACGGCCAAGGACCACATCGGCGGGTCCAACATCCGCCTTGAAGAGAAGCGTGTCGATATTGCCCGGCGTCGCGTCGTAATCGTCAATGGTATCCTGTCCGGAACCGCGTCCGAATAAATACGTGTCGTTTCCCGTCTCGCCGTAAAGCCGATCCGCCCCGGCGCCGCCGTCCAGGGTGTCGTTCCCCCCGCCGCCGTAAAGGATGTCGCTGCCGCCCCGGCCATCGAGCGTATCAGGCGTTTCGTAACCATACAGGACGTCATCCCCGTCCGTCCCCTGAAGAACCATCTGTTGAATAGCGGAAACGTCCCACGCGGTTCCGTCGGCGAATTGAATCCGTTCGACCCGGCTTGCGCCCGATCCCGTAAACCAGTTGTCGACGGTCAGGCTGTCCTCCGTCCCGGCCAGGGAAAGCCGCAGGCTGTCGCCGACGCGCTGCAACCGGATATCGGAGGGAACGATATCGGAATGGAACAAAATGGTGTCCAGGTTGCCGGACGTCGAATCTACATCGACGATCACATCCCGCCCCGATCCGCGCCCGAACAGGTACGTGTCGTTGCCGTTGCTTCCACTGTAAAAGTAACGATCGCCGCCGTTGAGGACATCGTCGCCGGCCCCGCCGTCCAAAACGTCGCTACCCCCGCCGCCGTACAGGCGGTCGTCGCCTTCCCCGCCCTGAAGGACGTCATTGCCTTCCTCGCCGTACAAGGTGTCATGGCCGGCACTCCCCGAAAGCGTGTCATCGCCGTTGCGGCCATAGAGCACGTCATTCCCCTCCATGCCGTCCATCACATCCGCCGCGCCGTAGCCGATCAGGACGTCGTCGCCGGGAGTTCCCTCCATCACTTTCTGCTTTACATCAGCCACACCCCAGACCGTCCCGTCGGCAAACTGAATCCGCTCAACTTGATACTCGGAGGAATCGTTCATGAACCAGTTCCGGACGGTCAGCACATCGCCGGTCCCGATCAGGGACAATGTCAGGTCTTCCCCGCCCCGCCGGAGGACAACATCGGCAGGCGCGATATCGGCGCCCAGGAGAATCGTATCCGTGTTGCCCGCCGTTTTATCCTGATCGATGATCATGTCCCGCCCCGATCCCCGGCCAAACAGGTAGGTGTCGTCGCCGTTGGCGTCCGGCCAAGCGTATCCGGTTCCGCCGTAAAGCGTGTCGTTTCCCGCACCGCCGTCTAAAACATCGTTGCCGATACCGCCGTAGAGCCGATCATCCCCCGATCCCCCGTCGAGAGCATCGTCGCCCAATCCACCTTTCAGGTCGTCATTCCCTTCCCCGCCGGACAGGATGTCGTTGCCGGCGCCGGCGGCAAGATAATCGTCGCCTGCTCCGCCGTCGAGGGCATCGTTACCGTCTTCTCCCCAAAGCCGGTCGTTGCCGGTTCCACCCTGGAGCACGTCATCTCCTGCGGCACCGTAAATTTGATCGTCCCCGCCCAGACCATCCAAATGATCCGCACTGCCATCGTATCCATAAATGATATCGTTACCCTCGGAACCCTGAAGGACGGCCCGGTTGATCAACGCGGCATCCCACTCGGTCCCATCCGCAAAGCGAATGCGCTCTACCTGATATTGTCCCGATTCATCAAAAAACCAATTCTTCACGGTCAGTGAATCCGTCGTCCCGCTTATACCAAGGACAAGATCGCTGCCGTTTCTTCTTATCGAGATATCCGCGGGCACAATACCATCCCGGAACAGGATGGTATCCATGTCTCCCTGGCTTGAATCGGCATCGATAATCGTATCCTGACCGTATCCCCGGCCGAACACATAGGTATCGTCGCCGCTTGGCGTAGACCATCCCGCGTCATACCCGCCGTAAAGCGTATCGTTCCCTAGGCCGCCGTCGAGAATGTCGTTGCCCAGCCTGCCATATAACCGGTCGTCACCGGCATCGCCCTGCAAACTGTCGTCGCCCCCCTGACCGTAAAGGGTATCGTTGCCGCCCAGGCCATGAAGATCGTTATTCTTCGAATACGAGCCATAAATCACATCGTCCCCTTCCGTGGGGGTCGCCACTTTTGCAAGGATGTCGGAATCCGCCCAGACCGTGCCGTCGGCAAACCGGATGCGCTCGATCCGGTTCAGGGGACTGTCGTTCCGAAAATAATCCGTGACGATCAACACGTCGTCGGGGCTGCCTGAGATCCTCAACATCAGGTAATCGTAATGCCTCTCCACAAGCACATCCGACGGCGTCAGATCGCTTCCCATCCGGATCGTGTCCGCGCCGCCGTCATCATCAATGGTATCCCTGCCGGAGCCCCGCCGGAAAAGGTACGTGTCGTCCCCCAGACCGCCATGAAGCGTATCGTCCCCCGTACCGCCGTCGAGCAGGTCCCCTCCACCGCCGCCCCACAGAACATCGCGGCCTCCGCCGCCATATAAAACGGCATTGCCCGTCCCGTTACGCAGCGTTTCATTCCGGTCTGTGCCATAAATGACATCGTCCCCGTTGCCGGCAATCAGGTAACCGTTATCCTTTGTCGGATCGCCGTGAATCGCTTCCGGATTGTCGGTACCGCCGAATCCATTACTGCCGTATTGAAGAACGGGCAGCCCCGCCGAATCCATGACCCAACCCAGCTCCGGGTCCATGGCAATGAACGTCTCCCGGAAGGAAAGGGAGTCGAATGTCTTGTCTTGCCCCAATCCCCGCACGACACGGGAAAACTCCCCCAGGAACTGTTTGCCCCGGTCGGGATCGCTGCCCAGCATCGCCTGTAATTCCGCCGCCACGGCACTGACATCCATCCGGACGCTCTGGATCCCTTCATCCCAGGAATATGAAACTTTTCGATAAATATCGGAAAGATGACTTTGAAGCATCAACTGGCCGTAGTACATCTCAAAAACGGAGCGGTAAGCCTGTTCGAGCAATACCGCCGCCTCCCGGATCGGGTTGGGTCCTCCGGTACCAACGAAACCCTCCCCATAAAACTTCTCCAGGACCGCCAGTTTCCGGGCGTCGATGTTTGCGCCCCGGCTGGACGGATCGACGGTATCGCAACCAACCCATTTGAAGAGGATTTTTTCCATGAGAGAATTGCGGGTCGTAATATCTGTAGAAGCAATAAATTGCTCAACTAGCGATTCTAACTGGCCCATTCCATATTTGACCATCGCCTGGTGCAAAAAGTTCATGTTGCCGTATCCTTGAAGGTCAGGCAGGATTTTAATATCATTCGGCACAGGCATATGGTCGGAAGCGAACGACAGAACTGTATCTCTTTGAAAATTCATATTGGCTATTAGACCAGTCGAACTGCCTGTCTTTGTAAAAACACCAACCCTGTTCTGAATATTCCCTTGTGAATCAGCAATGTTAGAGATTTTGGAATTGAGATCGATGGAAGCAATGTTCAGATCAATCAGGCTTTTTATTTCATCTATACTATTTTTCCCATCATTGTTCTTGTCCTGCCAAACACGAAGCTGCGAATACGCGGCATCGTTTGCGTCAATCTGACCGTCCCCATTTTCATCCAATTCCGCCAAGGCCTGAAAACCGTTCGCCGCCTTCCGGCCGTTCTTCAAAACCGTCTGATCCCCGAACAACTCTCCGCCGTTATTGATAACACCGTCTCCGTTGCGGTCGAGGACCAGCAAACCGTCATCGGCTGAAACCCAACCAGATAGCTCACGAAATCCATTGCCATCATGATCAAAGTACACCCCCTTGTTTAATCCGGTGGTCTCAATACCATCTCCATCAAGATCTAAAACGAGAGGATCTCCCCAAATGATACGTCTAATTATTTGTTTTGCTTGATCAAATAAAGATCTTTTTTTAATTTCATAGATTGCACGTGTTGGAGATACAGTCGGAGGAAAGTATCGGCCGAGTGCAACAACCTGTTTTCTCGCAAAGGATACACAATTTTCATCGTTGGCAAGTGGTGTGTAGTTTGGAGGATTAGCCGCATCCTTCGCAATGTTTTCCTTAAGTTTTTCTAATTCTTCGCTAGTTATTCTATATTTTATTTCGTACGTGGGATCATTCTCATGAATTGTATCATTCATGTTAACCTGCCCTGGTTCGCCCCAATCTCCATTTTCATTTGGATAAAAGCCGATTTTTTCTGTATTGCCGTTTTCATCTTTAATTTTAAGATAAGCATGACCAAAAGGACTTGATTCCTGCGCGGTCATTGCATGATGTGGAACAACAACACATATAGTAACGCTGCAATTATAAACATTACCTTCCGACATAGATGATCCCCCTTTTTTGTAATTGAACACATTTGGTGATGCTCACCCCTTAGTATTTCGCAAAACTTTTTTTCGCCTAAAAGCGATTTCAAACATCTCCCGAAAGAGACATAATTCATCATACTTGCACGAATCACCTATAAAACTTTTTATCGCTTGCAACTAAGCGTATTCCAGAATCATGTATTTCATACTTAATGTTCCGGTTAAGTGTGTTGAAATTTCTGTAAATGAAGGTTTCGGAAGGAATTTCTTTATACCACCCGGTAGCCGTATCGATAAGGAGAAATCCGCTAAATTGTTTTGAAGTAATTTTCAAAGGCAAATATCTTTCCCCAGGCAAAAAAACGCTACGCAATGTCTCAATTCCATTAAATCCCCCTTTGAAATTATGGCCCCATTTCACTGTTAACAAAAGATGTAGAACTTTTTCGCTCTCATAATAAATTCTTGTTATGCTTGGATGATCATCCAAATAGGTACCTTGGAGTGGCAGGATATAATCTTTGTATTCAAGACTCGAGAATGAATAAAATATTTCCCGTTCATTCGTAATATACGACCTATTACATTCTCGTCCTTTTTGTCGACACCGAAGCTCTTCCTTAGAGTGGCGGGAATCCCAAACGCGGTAATAAATCCGATCATCCTGACCAAAAAAATAATGATGAGAGGTGAATACAGGTATGGCGACTTCAAAATATCCATAGCTAATATCATACCTCAACAGTGAACCATTCATAGGAGTCAACGTGTGCCTCGTACCAGAAGAATACTGATCGCGAATCACATAGAAACTCCTGCTGTCTGGCGACCACTGAATCCGATCATCCCTGATAAAATACTCACCCGGTATTTTCTCTTTCTTGTCCATATCTTTCACCGTTGTGATTTTTCGAATAACAATGCCGTCATCCGACACAAGCCATAGCGTACCGTCTTTACCCCGTTCCCCACAGATCAGGAGAATCATCCTGTTGTCAGGTGATACAAAAGCTTCTCTAATCTTATTACATGAGAAAAGCGTCTTTGCATGAGGATCAATCGTATTGGATCGCTTCAGATCGTTACCTATGGAATAGAAAAACGGCTCCGGAGTTTCTTCCTTAAAAACAGTGGGATGATAATGAATGATTTCAGCAGGCGTAGATTTGTAGCAACCTTGTAAAATGGCATGAAATAAAAAAATAACAAAAAAAATAGAAGCGATAGCACCAACACTTGCCATTATAATGATAACGAAGGTTCTTAAAAAATCTTTAGATATATTCATAAAGAATCTCTCCTAAAAAAATAAACATAATCGACGCAACTGTTCGTCATCACATTGTAATGATAGTCAAAATAGGGGTTGGTGTCGTCATCCCCGAATGCCTTCATGGCATCGTATTGTTCTTTCGTAACTTCGACCGTCCTCGAATATGCGGGGTCACCTTCATAATCATCTCTATCGGTATTTGACACATCATTCTTTCCATCACCGTCCACGTCCTTGCTGGTAAATCCATAATCTTTCTCATCATTCGTCGATGAATCTTTAAGTGAATACCACATGTGGCCGGCTTTAGATTTTTTACCATTGCTTGTCGGCGTGCCCGCTTTCTCTATGTTAATTGTCATATAGTAGGCCATAATATCCCCCTGATTCTCTAAAATATTCTTGGATTGTAAATACCTAATAACACACGTACACTAGAAAATTCCGTAGCACCCTTCAGATTTGTGACCGTTACGCGGTATAAACCGGGAGGTAATTCGAAGAAGCCTATTCTTCTTTTTAAATGTTCGGGATTCCCGGCCTGGACGCCCTTGGTCGTAACTTCTCTTTCCTCTAAAATTCGTTCTCCCATAGGTTCAATGACCCTGACAATGACTTTCACCTGGATTGGAACGCCCGGATTAGTCAAATTACCCGTACGCATGTTCCACTCGTGTCCCCCCACCACTTTCTCGACACGATCTCGTTCTTCGTTATTACTGAAAGGAAATGTCAGCTCGAATCGATAACTGTACCGCTCTGATTTGACAATCCATGGAAATGCAATACTCAACTCATAAGGAAATTTCTTTACAATCCGCACTTCGGTTGAAACCGTGGCCCCCTCCTGATGAACGGCAAACGGCAGCTCAATGGGCGGCTTCGGGCCTGGCGCGTCCCCCGCACAAGCCATAAAACAAAAAAGAACGACCATTATTCCAACGAATCTTTTCTTCATGATCTTCCTCCTTTCTTACCAGGCAAGAACGTCTATACAGCTCCCCTTTAGTCCCAACTTCGCTAATATAAACTCATTTCCCGATACTTCTTGCTGCTATTAAGTCATTTACAATGAACTAAAAATTCGGTGCTATGCGTGGCACAAATTGCTCCTTTGGCTCCTTTGGTGGCTCCTTTGGGGTCGGACCAAGTTAGGTGCCTGATTTGTCATGATCTAGGTTCCATAAATAGGCTTTTCAAGCCTTAAAACCCCTTTTTCGGTGTCATAAGAACACCCTAATTCATGTAGTTCATAAATTCTCTTGGCAAATCCTCTTCGGCCCTTTCGCCTTTGTCCCCTTTGGGGTCGGACCAAGTCATGGGTGCGTATTTTATAGATTTTTGTTCACAAAGAATGGGCCTTTACGCCTCAAGGTCGCGTCTTCCCTGTCAAAAACGGGGTTGCAGGGATACGTCTGTGGTTTCCTGAAATGCACCGGTCAGGGATAATCCTTCCCCGTTCCACCGGCCTTGCGCGGAAGTGTCCGTTGCGCCTTCTTCACCGAATCTTCACCGACTTCATAACGCGGCGATCTTATTTGGCGCTTCTCAATATGGAGTCGTTTTCAACGAACTCAAACCTGGAGATTCAGGTCGAAAGGTGAAATTCCTGGAGCAGGAACCGTGAGGGTAATGATCGGTAGAATGGAATCGGTTTTCAGAAGTGATGTTCCCCCCAAGAATGATATTGCCATAGGAAAATCTTCCCGCCTTGTCAATGACAATTTTGAACGTTTTGGGAAACCATCAAAGCCATATAAGTCCAAACCCGCCGATAATATTACAATTGCCTCTTATCTTCATGATGTTACCTGCATACACATGGCCTGAAAAAGTGTTACTATTTCACATTCCCGCGCAAAACGCAGACCGGCAACATCCCCGGCCAAACACATAGGCGTCGTTGTCGGTAGCCTCATTCGACGCCTGCCAGCCGTACTTCTGCCTGACGGAACCATAAAGGACATCGCCGCCGTCGAGGGCATCGTTACCGTCTTCTCCCCAAAGCCGGTCGTTGCCGGTTCCACCCTGGAGCACGTCATCTCCTGCGGCACCGTAAATTTGATCGTCCCCGCCCATACCATTCAAATGATCCGCACTGCCATCGTATCCATAAATGATATCGTTACCCTCGGAACCCTGAAGGACGGCCCGGTTGATCAACGCGGCATCCCACTCGGTCCCATCCGCAAAGCGAATGCGCTCTACCTGAAACATACCTGACTCGCCGGCAAACCAGGACGTTACGGTCAACATATCTTCCGTCCCGCTTATACCAAGGACAAGATCGCTGCCGTTTCTTCTTATCGAGATATCCGCGGGCACAATCCCATCCCGGAACAGGATGGTATCCATGTCTCCCTGGCTTGAATCCGCATCGATAATCGTATCCCGGCCGTATCCCCGGCCAAACACATAGGTATCGTCGCCGCTTGGCGTAGACCATCCCGCCTCATACCCACCGTAAAGCGTGTCGTTCCCCGCACCGCCGTCGAGAATGTCGTTGCCCAGCCTGCCATATAACCGGTCGTCACCGGCATCGCCCTGTAAACTGTCGTCGCCCCCCTGGCCGTAAAGGGTATCGTTGCCGCCCAGGCCATGAAGATCGTTGTCCTTCGAATACGAGCCATAAATCACGTCGTCCCCTTCCGTGGGGGTCGCCACTTTTGCAAGGATGTCGGAATCCGTCCAGACCGTATCGTCGGCAAACCGAATGCGCTCGATCCGGTTCAGGGGACTGTCGTTCCGAAAATAATCCGTGACGATCAACACGTCGTCGGGGCTGCCTACGATCCTCAACATCAGGTAATCGTAATGCCTCTCCACAAGCACATCCGACGGCGTCAGACCGCTTCCCATCCGGATCGTGTCCGCGCCACCGTCATCATCAATGGTATCCCTGCCGGAGCCCCGCCGGAAAAGGTACGTGTCGTCCCCCAGACCGCCATGAAGCGTATCGTCCCCAGCACCGCCGTCGAGCAGGTCCCCTCCACCGCCGCCCCACAGAACATCGCGGCCTCCGCCGCCATATAAAACGGCATTGCCCGTCCCGTTACGCAGCGTTTCATTCCGGTCTGTGCCATAAATGACATCGTCCCCGTTGCCGGCAATCAGGTAACCGTTATCCTTTGTCGGATCGCCGTGAATCGCTTCCGGATTGTCGGTACCGCCGAATCCATTACTGCCGTATTGAAGAACGGGCAGCCCCGCCGAATCCATGACCCAACCCAGCTCCGGGTCCATGGCAATGAACGTCTCCCGGAAGGAAAGGGAGTCGAATGTCTTGTCTTGCCCCAATCCCCGCACGACACGGGAAAACTCCCCCAGGAACTGTTTGCCCCGGTCGGGATCGCTGCCCAGCATCGCCTGTAATTCCGCCGCCACGGCACTGACATCCATCCGGACGCTCTGGATCCCTTCATCCCAGGAATATGAAACTTTTCGATAAATATCGGAAAGGTGACTTTGAAGCATCAATTGGCCGTAGTACATCTCATAAAGACCATGATAGGCATCAGCAAGCAGAACGGACGCCTCCCGGATCGGGCTTGGTCCTCCAGTGCCAACGAAACCCTCCCCATAAAACTTCTCCAGAACCGCCAGTTTCCGGGCGTCGATGTTTGCGCCCCGGCTGGACGGATCGACGGTATCGCAACCAACCCATTTGAAAAGAATCTGCTCCATGAGGGAATTGCGGGTCGTAATATCTGTAGAAGCAATAAATTGCTCAACTAGCGATTCTAACTGGCCCGTTCCATATTTGACCATCGCCTGGTGCAAATCGTGGATATTTCCACTGCCCATCAGGTCCGGCAGCGCTCTGATGTCTGTCGGCACGTCCAGCCACAAATCAGCGATCGCATCCATCGTGTCCCGCTGGAAATTGACATTGGCAATCGTCCCCGGTGTTCCTTCCGTTTTTTCATAACTGCCGATTCGTGTCTGTGTGTTGCCCTGAGGATCAGTCATGTTTGATATCATTGAAGTGACATGAATGGACTTGATGCCATGTTCGGGAAGGGTCTTCAGTTCACCCCCTTCCGAAACACCATTGCCATTGATGTCCTGCCAAACACGAAGCTGCGAATAGGCGGCATCGTTTGCGTCAATCTGACCGTCCCCGTTTCCATCCAATTCCGCCAGGGCCTGAAAACCGTTCGCCGCCTTACGGCCGTTCTTCAAAACCGTCTGATCCCCGAACAACTCCCCGCCGTTATTGATAACACCGTCTCCGTTGCGGTCGAGGACCAGCAAACCGTCATCCGCAGATACCCAGCCCGTCTTTTCTGAAAAACCGTTCCCATCCTGATCGAAACGAATATTTTTTGCCAAACTCCTGATTTCGATACCATCGCCATCCAGATCAACAATCAACGGATCGGAAAAAATACGCTCAATCATTGATCTTGCAGAATCGAAAAGGTCGCGAAATGCATCATAGACCGATTTTAATTCGGTGTAGAAAAAGCAATCCGCTAAAATCTTTTCTGCAAAGAGCGTCATCGCAAGAATTTGATACATTGATGAATATTCCTTAACAACGCTTCTGGGATCGTCAAGGGGATTGTAATGTGCAAGACCATCTAAAAGCTGAATATCGGCCTTGGTCTTCATGATCGATTCTTCAAGAGAAGAAATGTTGCCCAAATCACGTTGCAGTTCCGCCCACGCATAGGTCTTGTCGTGTTCAAGATACAACTCATCCTGGCCGTCGATAGGATCGGCCCATTGATCCCATTTGTAACGTTCTGCAGGACCTTCCTCCTTCACCCAGGCTCCATGACAATAGCCTGGCCCGCCAAAATTCCCGTATTGAGGGACCCGATCCATGATACGATCCCCTAAAGATTTTCCCGCATTGCCCCCGGTCGTCCCGCTCATTTCCTGTCCTCCTTTATCTGAATTTATGGAAAAACCCCCATGCTTGCCATTGACGCACAGGGCTGAATGATCAATTGCTCCCCTGTTTCAACCCATCCACCGGAATCTTGATTTCCCTGAGCCCCGTGCCATCGCTTTTCATAAGCCAATACGAGAAATCACGATCTCTTTCACTGTTTCTTTTGGTAAAAATGATGAACCTTCCATCCCGCGATATCCGGGTCCATTTTATGTACGCATGCAGCGTCGTCAGGCGCTTGATCTTGCCTTTCCTGTAGAGAAAAAGTTCCAGTATTTCGGGCGCGTTTTCAAGACCGTCCATCTCGTTGGTCCGCGAGATGAAAAGGATCGTGTCGTCATTGCTGACATGAGGGTTTATGGAGTGGTTTCCGTTGATAAGCGCCGGTTTCAGTTCATTGTTCCGGCCGTCCATGATGAAAATGAAATTCTTCCGGTATTGGTCTTCGTATTCCTTATAGTTTTTCGGCCCGTTTCCTGATGGATTATAAGGCCCCTCCCCGGAAAAAATGAACCGTTTTCCATTCGCCATATAGGAGGGCCACGAAGCGTCATAGAAATAAAATTCCGTCAGCCTCCGTTCCACACCGGTATCAATATCCACCTCATAGATGTCCCAGTCGCAAGACATCCGCCCCCGCAGCGGGTATGCCCGTTCACGGGTCCTTTGGGAGCGAAGGAAGATGATCCGTTTCCCGTCCGGAGAAAAGGCGGGGGCATGAACAAGACTTGTGCCCTCATCCACCATTCCATGATTATTCGTGATTTGGCGAAGATCGCTGCCGTCTGTGTTCATGATGTATATGTTCCCCGCGTAATTGCGTTCTCTTTGACCCACAAAAACAATTTTACGACCATCGCGTGAAAAAGCGGGGACCATGTTCATCTTGTTTTCTTCGCCGGTATCGAAGACATGAATTTTTCCGGATGACATGTTGTAAAGGCCAATCCTTAACCAATAAGGAGAACCATAGTCAAACAGCAACGTTTGATTGTCCGGGGAAATATCATTTATAAAGGCATTGACCTGAAAAGCCGAGGGATGGTTTCGTTTGTAGGCTTCTATCTGGTTCTTGTCAAAGGAGGTGTTCTCGCACCCCCATAAGATGGAAAACAAAAAAAACCAAAATAGCCATAATAGGGGGACCCGATCCATGATACGATCCCCTAAAGATTTTCCCGCATTGCCCCCGGTCGTTTCGCTCATTTCCTGTCCTCCCTTATCTGAATTTTATGGAAAAACCCCTGTGCTAGCCATTGACGCACAGTGCTAAATGATCAATTGCTCCCCTGTTTCAATCCATCTACAGGAATCTTGATTTCCCTTATCGATTTTGATCAACATAAATACAAGCACTTGACAACTGGCACCAAATTCCCCACAAAAAAATCGATCATTCTGAAAGGCTGTGATTAGATCGTTCTTACCGTCTCCATTCAAGTCAACCAAAGCAATGCCATGGTGCATGTCACTAATATTTTATTTTTATTATGGTTTTTTATATTATTCCTTATCGGAGGAAAAGGATCCATTGTCTCTTCCTCAGATTATCCACATGCACATTGGGAATGGCCCCTTCCGCTCCCTTTATGAACTCCCGGCGCGCGGCTACATATTCTTCATGGCTTGCGTATTTATCGACTGGTATCGGCATGGCTTTCCTCCTTATAATAACGGCATCGTTCAAGATTGAAGTTCCTGATGTCTAAATCATACCTTCGCGTTTTTTTTCTTGTCCCATAGGATTCCAAAGTGACTAAATAGTACTGGCCTCGATATTTAATGACACTGCCGACATCCCCGGTATATTTCTTTTTCTCATAATCGTAGACCTTACCCATCCCGACCGCCGCAATACGTTTGCATTTATTGAAAGATAATAAATACATTTCATCACTCCAAAAAGTATCATTCAATTCGCCATGCCAGCCGCTGCAAAAAAAGAGATGAAACGATTCATGATTGTACGTCTTCGGCTGTTTCCTCGCTTCGTAATGAATCTTAGTGGGCACATCGATGTTCATCGGGTAGATCCGGAAGTCCGTTTCACAAATAATCGGGAACGTGTTTTCTTCCCATTCCTTTTGGGTCCAATGTTCAGCCTCTTCCCGATAAATGGGAAGATAATAACTTCTGTAAGGTTTTAACCTGGGACATCGCTTCAGATAAGCCTGAAGCTGAGAGTCGTTGAAATCATCCGTTCGCACCTCCGGAGCGACAAATTCCACGTTGCGCCTGGACTTCAGATCCTCAAGAAGATTCCCGCAGAACTTGACCAACTCTTGCTTAAGGGCTATTCCCTTCTTGGAGTTCAACATAACTCTGGGGGGCAGTTGTGGATACAATCGCGCTTCATCGACCTTCATGTTTTGCAGGCTGTTCATGATTTTTTGCTCGTCCGCCTGGGTGCGAGCATCGGTTTCGGCATAAACGACCTCTCCGGAAATGAACAAAAAGAGGCCCAAAATAAGAAAAAGCATCCTCGTCATCCTGAAATACATGATTCTCACTCCTTCCGCGTTTCAATAGGGCTAGCGCCCTTTTATTTATTGCCTATATGTCGAGTGCCACGACATCGTGGACAGATTTTCGTGCCAGGACATCGTGGACACTCGGATATTCAGCGTAGCTTGTAGCTAAATTCATCGACCTGGATTTTGTCCGGGAAGAGTTTCAATTTTTGTTCTTTGACATTGATCGTAGCCACCACATATTCGAGCTTGAGTTCCGGCGGGACGGTAAAGCTCTCACCGAAGATATTGAGTTTCGAATCGCTACGGATGAGTCGCACCAAATGATATCGGCCGGTTTCCGGTTTTTTCAGCCGATGTCTTGGGGCCCCCTCCTCTGCCGGAAAACGAAGTTTTGTATTCATCGCAGCCAGGGCCTTCAGCGGTATTTTTCCGCCGAGTTTACTGTAACGATATCTGCTATTGTGGCGTTGTTCGAACACCATCGATCCGGCTTTCAGGTCTTCTTGCGAGGACATGACAACTTTGCCGAGAAACATCTGCTGGTAACGGTC
>Ga0302253_1000551_pt1 | contig 29667 bp, 16 predicted proteins | sample AAG_RA_Trp_MG_FD_193537 | JGI IMG/M metagenome (GOLD analysis project Ga0302253, IMG submission 193537) | Enriched activated sludge microbial communities from anaerobic digester in WTTP, New Holstein, Wisconsin, United States - AAG_RA_Trp | ecosystem: Engineered > Bioreactor > Anaerobic >...
GTAATGCACAGGTCTGGTATTACAAGGGAGTTGCTCTCTCCCATCTTGGCCGTGATGCAGAATCGATCCGATCCTTTGACCGGGCCATCGAGATCGATCCGTCATGCGTCCAGGCATGGACAGGCAAGGCCGACGCGTACCTCCACCTCCAGAAACCCCACGAAGCCCTCGCTTCCTATGACCAGGCCCTTGACCGGGGAGAAGGAAATCCTGATGTCATCTTCCGGAAAGGCAAAGCGCTCCTCACGCTGAAAAAATACGAGGAGGCTCTCTTTACCTTTGACCAGGTGCTCGATATTGACCCGGGGTATACCGAGGCTGAGTTTCAGCGTGGGAACGTCTTCCTCGAACTCGGGAAGCCTGACGAAGCGGTGAATGCGTTTACTGTCGTTATCGAGCAGGATCCGGAGAACATTCCTGCATTATATGCAACCGGGACAACGCTCAACAGGCAGGGGAAGCATGACGAGGCGATCGCGATCTTCAACCGCCTTCTGCTGGTCTCCCCTCACCATGCGGACGCGCTGTTCCGGAAAGGACTGTCCCTGATGAGTCTTCACCAGTACCAGCAGGCACTTGACGCGTTCAGGGCTGCAGCAGAAGAAGATCCGGCACTGCCTCTTGTCGCACTTCATACCGGTATTGCCTATGTAAAACTCGGATCCGATGAGGAGGCAATTGCCGCATTCGATCAGGAACTTTCCCGGAATCCGAAGAATCCGAAAGCCGCGACCCGGAAGGGGATATCCCTGCTCCGCCTCGGGAGGCATACCGAAGCTATTGACATCCTTGCAGAATCGGTTGAGCAGGATCCGAAGAACAAGTGGTCATGGTTCTACCTTGGTGTCGCGTATGCAACTGCCGATCACCTTGATGATGCCGTCCGGGCATTCGACCACGTGACCGATATCGATCGCCGGTGTGCCCGTGCATTCTTCGAACGGGGAGATGCACTTGCCCGGATGGGGAAACCGCTTGAAGCAGTTGTATCCTATGATCAGGCTCTTGAACTCCGGCCCCGCGATGCAAAGACCCTGTTCCATAAAGGTATTGCCCTGGCCCAGCGGGAGAAGTATGACGATGCCATCCATGCATTCGAGAAAGCACTTATCCTTGAACCGGATAATGCTGAGGGATTATATTACCTGGGTATCGCCCTGACTGGAAGAGAGCGGTATGACGAATCGGTCAGTGCGTTCGACCGGTCCCTTGCGCTAGATCCGGCAAATGCACTGGCACACCATTACCGCGGTGTTGCCCTCATCCAGGCAGGACAACCGGAAGAAGCGATCCGTGCGCTCAGCGCAGCACTCGAACGCGACTCATCGAACTCCGCCTCCCATTATTACGCCGGACTCGCCCACCTCCAGCTCAAACAGTATCCGGATGCAATCAGTTCCCTTGACCGGACAATCGCGCTCGATCCCGGTATGACGGATGCCTACCTGTACCGGGGGATTGCGCTTGCTGCAGCAGACCGGCACGAGGAAGCTATCCAGTCCCTGGACCACAGCCTTGCAGCCAACCCCTCCCTGATCGAAGCACTCATCTGCCGGGCCGGGTCGCTCTCCCGTCTCGGTCGTTTTGACGAGACCATCGAGACAGACGATCGCATTCTCTCCCTGAACCCAGCGCTCATCGACATCTGGATGCAGAAAGGCAATGCGCTCTTTGGGCTCAACCGGAAGCAGGAGGCTATCCAGGCCTACAGCAAGGCGCTGGAGATCAACGCAAACCTCGCCGATGCCTGGGTGAAGAAAGCCGATGCGCTCTGTGACCTTGGCAAGCGGCAGGAGGCAATCCTTGCCTATACGCGGGCTCTTGACATCAATCCGGCCCTTCACGAGGTCTGGATGCGCAAAGGGGATGCCCTCAATATCCTCGGGAAGAGCGAAGAGGCCGTTCTTTCATACAAAAAATCGCTCCGGATCAATCCTGATCAGGAAGCCGGCTGGATCACGTGCGGAAGAACGTACTTCGAACTGGGGCGGTACCAGGATGCGATCGATGCCTTCGATAACGCCATCGGGCTGAACCAGCGGAGTACCGAAGCGTTCTATTACAAGGGTCTTTCGCTGGAGAAGATCAATCGTGCGGAAGGTGCAATCCATGTGTTCGAAGTCCTTCTCGAGATCGATCCGAAGAACGGGGAGGCCCATTACCACAAGGGGCTTGCGCTTGCCACCCTTGGCGACCACCGGGATGCTGTCAGTTCCTTCAGCCAGACCCTCGATATCCTCCCGGCATTCGCACCCGCATGGTACCAGAAGGGTAAATCCCTCTCCATCAACGGGAAATATGAGGAGGCTATCGAAGCGTTCGTAAAAGCACTGGAACTTGAACCCTCCTTTACCGAAGTTCATTACCACCTTGGATTCGCCCGTCTGAAAACCGGGAGGTATGCCGAGGCGATCGAATCGTTTGACCGGAACCTGGCAAAGGATACCGGCAATGCACCGGCCTATTTCAACCGGGGCGTGGCATTCGAGAAACTCGAGAAGTACCCTGAAGCGCTTGAGTCACTTGACAAGTCACTGATGCACGACCCGGAGAACGCGCTTGCATTCTATCACAAGGGCAAGGCCTACACGGAGCTGAAGAAATACAGCGATGCGGTCTTTGCCTTTGACAAGACCCTGCAGCTCAAGCCGAAATACACGGATGCACGGCTGCGCAAGGGTCTTGCCCTTTTCCATCTCGGCCGCTTCCGCGAAGCAATCACGGACTTTGACCGGACGCTCCTTGAGAATCCCCATAATTTCCTCGCCTGTTATTATAAGGGACGGGCCCACCAGGACCTGAAAGAGTATGCCGAGGCGATCGATGCATTCGACCATGCCCTCGAGATCGATTCGCACAATGCCGAGGTGCATCTCAACCGGGGAATCACGCTTCTTGCGCTGCAGCGGCCGGATGATGCACTGCACGCATTCGACCAGTGCCTCCTTATCGATGCCGGGTTCGCCACAGCTCATTACCAGCGCGGGTATACCCTGGTCAGGCTGGGGCGGCCGCGGGAAGCGATCGATGCATTCGATCGCTGTACAGGCATCACACCCCGGTTCGCTCCTGCGTATTTCCTGAAAGGGCAGGCATTACGATCACTCGGCCTGAACCAGGATTCGGTTTATGCTTTTGATCGCGCCCTGGAATCTGATACGCAGTGCCTCAGAGCAGCTGTCGCCAAATCCGCAGTGCTCCACGATCTCGGGAACCACGAGGAATCCCTTTTGGCCAGCGAGAAGGCCATCGGGATCGATGCAGGTTCCGCGGAAGCCTGGTACCGGAACGGAGTTGCGCTCGCCGATCTTGACCGGACTGCCGAGGCCGTATCTGCTTTTGACAAGGCCGTCGAACTCGATCCATCCACTGCACAGACCCATTATGATAAAGGTCTTGCCCTGATCAAACTCTCCCGGCACCTTGACGCAATCAGTTCTTTTGACCGCGTGCTCGAGATCATCCCCAGTTTCTCACCAGCATTCTTCCACAAGGGGATAGCCCTTGCCGAACTGGGCATGCACGAGGAGGCAATTCTGTCTTTCAATATCGCCCTTGAGATCTCACCCGGCGATGCCGCGACCCATTACCAGAAAGGGCTGTCGCTTGTCCGGCTGGAGAACTTCGAAGAGGCGATTGCATCGTTTGACGAATCATTCCGTCTCCGTCCACAGAATGCCGATCCCCTGTACCAGAAAGGACTCTCGCTCGCGGCGCTGGGCAACCAGGAAGGGGCGGAGGCTGCGTTCAATGCTGCCCTCGAGATCGATCCCGGCAACAAGGATGCCCTGTACCATAAGGGTCTTGCCCTTGCCGAGATGGGCAGGTTCGAAGAAGCGATCGAAGCGCTCTCAAGGACCGTAGAGTCCAATCCGAGGATTGCAAACGCATGGCTGATCCGGGGGTTCTGCCTGTTTGCCGTTGAACGGTTCCATGACGCGGTCCTGTCGTATAACAATGCCATCGAACTGGACAGGACCAATTCGCATACCTGGTTCTACAAAGGGAGATCCCACCTCAGTCTCGGAAGCAATGAGGAAGCGATCGCTGCGTTCGACAATGCAGTAGCCCTTGTGGCCGACTTCGGGGAAGCCTATTACTACAAAGGTGTTGCCCTGTTCCGTCTCGGCAGGCATGCCGAAGCCGCGGACATGTTTGGCGAGGCCACGCGCCTGATGCCTGACTTCATCGATGCGTTCCGCGAATACGGCCGGACGCTTGGTATCGTTGGCCGGTACCAGGAATCAGTTGAAGCTTTCGGGCGGGTCCTTGCCGATTTCCCGCAGGATCTGACCGCATTGTACGGGCAGGCCCGGGCGTATGACCACCTGGGATCCTACAAGGACGCCGTTGTCTCGTATACACGCGTCAACCGCGTCGAGCCTTCCTGCGAACGGGCATTCTTCTACCGGGGATTTGCGCATATCCTGCTTCACCAGTATGAGGAAGCTGTGGATGCGTTCAGCAGCACGATCGGTATCAACCCCGGTAACGCCGAAGCCTGGCAGGAGAAAGGCAAAGCCCTCGTCGTCCTTGAAAAATATGAAAGCGCTGTCGAGGCATTTGACGGGTACCTGGCTCTGAAGCCTGAGGATGCTGCGATAGTGTATGAAAAAGGGCTCGCGCTGACAAAACAGGAGAAGACTCAGGAGGCTCTTGACGCATTTATCCGGTGCATCTCTCTTGGCATGGACACCGCCCGGGTCCATGCAGAGCTTGCCTATGCGCTCTTCAGGCTGGCACGATATGATGAGGCGATCTCCTCGCTGGACCGGTCAATCGGGCATGCAGCAGACGACCCCCATGTCCACCAGGTGCGGGGCGAATGCCTGACACACCTCGGGCGGCATGCCGATGCTCTCGCAGCATATGATGCAGCCCTTTCGCTGGATCCGGAGAATGGCCGGGCACACCGTGGACGGGGTCTCTCCCTCGTACAACTGGAGCAATTTGAAGATGCCGTCGTAAGTCTCGACCGTGCACTGGACTATGACCCGGCAGATCCCGAGCTTCTGACCTCAAAGGGATATTCGCTGTACCGGTTAAAGCGGTACAAGGAATCCGTTGAATCGCTGGGAAAATCACTCAGGAGACGGCCACAGAATGCTTTTACCCTCCTGTACCAGGCAAAATCCTGGCGGAATCTTGCCCAGTGGGAAGAAGCCCTCGATTATTTCGGGAAATACCTTGCCATCGATGAGAAAGATGTCTCCGCATGGTATTTCCGGGGGATATGCCTTGCCCGGCTGAAACGTCACCGGGAAGCACTCGAGTCGCTGGAAAGAACCCTCGATCTCGATCCGTCCTGCGCACCCGCATGGTTCAACCAGGCCTGTGAGCTGGTTCTCCTGAAACGGTACGAGGATGCATTACCTGCATTCGACCATGCTCTTGAATATATCACGCAGTCACCGGAACCCATTGATACCGCAGACCTCCTGCTGCGCAAGGGTACAGTCCTGCAGGAACTGGAACGCTATGAAGAATCTCTCGATGCATTCACGCGTTCACTCGGGATCTCCCGTGATAATATTACCGCATGGTACCGGAAAGGGAAATCCCATATCCACCTCATGAACTACCAGGAAGCGGTCGGGTGTTTTAACGAAGTCGTCTCCCGCGATGAGAAGTGTGATGGTGCATGGCTGAAAAAAGGCAGTGCCCATCTTTCCATCGGGCAGTTTGAACCGGCAGTGGATGCACTGGGCCATGCGCTGGATCTGAAGCCCCGGAATGCCAACGGCTGGTATGACCGAGCCATCGCGCTCTTTGAACTGAAACGGTACGACGAGGCCGTGGAATCCTTCGACCGGGCTATCGCCATCAACTCCAAGTATACCAATGCCTGGTACGACAAGGGGATTACCCTGACCCGCCTCGGGAGGGACAAGGAAGCCATTCAGGCATTCGACAGCACCCTTGCGATCGATTCCCATTTCCCGGCAGCATTCCTTGAGAAAGGTCTCGCGCTGGAACGGCTTATGCTCTATAAGGAATCCCTTGCGGCATTTGAATCGGCGCTGGCACTCGATTCCTCGCTTGTACAGGGTCATTTCCACAAGGGCATGGTCCTGTTCCGGATGAAACGTCACAAGGTATCCCTCTCGGCTTTCGAGACCGCGCTTGCACTAGACGATTCCCTGACCGATGCATGGTATTACAGCGGACTCTGTTATGTGCATCTGGGGAATAATCAGGCAGCCATCACCTCGTTTACCCGTGCCATCGGACTCAACCCTCGGTTCTACGATGCGTACCTGGAAAAAGGGATGGTCCTTTCCGACATGGGGAACTTCCGGGAGGCTGTCGAGGAACTGTCCCGTGCCCTGGAAATCGATGACTCAAAATCAGAGGCACATTATGCAAAAGGTCTGGCCCTTGAAGCTCTCGGGCGAAACGAGGATGCACTCTCATCCTTTAACAAGGCTATCATCCTGAACCCCGAATATTCGAACGCGTATTTCAACCAGGGTCTCGTCCTGATGCAGCTTGGCAGGCTCCGGGAGGCGGTAAGTGCTTTCGATAATGTCCTCTCGCGGGTTCCGGAACATGCAGCTGCCTGGCATCAGCGGGGGATCGCGTTTGAATTCCTGCAGGATGACCAGCAGGCTGTCGAGTCCTACGACAAAGCCCGTCAGTTCGATCCCCGGAATGGCGAAGTTCTGTTCTTTGAGGGCAAGGCCTATGCCCGGCTGGCCAGGTTTGAGGATGCCGTGCGGATCTTTGACCTTGCGCTTGAAGTCACTCCCGACAGAGGGGAAGTCCTGTATGAAAAAGGAATTGCCCTTGCGGTTCTCGGGCGTCACGGCGAGGCGGAGGGCATCCTTGAAAAAGCAGCACGGCACCTACCGGAGAAACATGAACCCCTGTACCGCCGAGGGTTGTCCCTGATGCATCTGAAGAGGTATGCAGATGCTGTCTCTTCGTTTGATGCCGCCCTGCATCTCGATGCCGAGAATCACGAGATATGGTTCCAGAAAGGCACAGCCCTTGCACTCCTGGGAAAAGCGCAGCCGGCAGCATCAGCGTTTGAGAATGCAATCGTGTTCCGCCCGGATGATACCCGGTACCACCTCGGTCTCGCCCGTGCTCTTGTTGCGCAGAAGAAGGATGATGATGCAGTACGGTCTTTTGATGCAATAATCACGCGGTCTCCCGAGGATGCCACGGCATGGTACGAGAAAGGACTTGCATTATTCCGGCTGAAAGACTACCATGAATCCCTCACAACCCTTGAAAAGGCACGATCGCTGGATCCCGAGAACAGTGATGCCCTGTACCACCTCGCTGCATCCCAGCTGGCACTGGAGATGTACCAGGAGGCGGTTGATTCCTATCACCGTCTGCTGACGCGGGTTTCCGACAATGGTTATGCCTGGTTTGAGCTTGCATCGGCGCTTGCATTTCTCGACCGGCTGGAGGAGTCGCTCGATGCCGTCAGTCATGCCCTCAGGATTCAGCCGGAGATGTTTGACGCGCTCTATCTTCGGGCCCGGATGCTTGACCGTCTCGATCGCCTGAACGAGGCAGTGACCGCCTATAATGCCGCCCTTTCAGTCCAGCCGCTGCATGTCCCCTCCCTCCACTTCAAGGGATGCGTCCTGTCACGGATGGAGAAGTATGAGGATGCTGTCAAGATATTTGACCGCGCCCTGGAGATCGATCCGGCCTACGTGGATTCACTCTATGAAAAGGGACATGCCCTTACGTACCTTGGTATGTACCGCGAAGCTGTCAAGACCTTCGATAAATTCCTGCAGATTGAGAAGAACCATGCAAAAGCCTATTATTTCAAGGGAGTTGCGCTTGCCCGCCTTGGGCGGCACGACGATGCAATACTGGCACTCAACAAGACTATCGATCTCGATGCAGGAAACAGCCGGGCGTTCTACCAGAAAGGGCTCTCCCTTGCTGCAACAGGCAGGAAAGAGGATGCCATCAGGGCGTTCGACCGCACGCTCGAGCTGGAACCCCGTTCCACGGAAACACTGCTCCACCGGGGAAGCGAGCTCATCCAGCTCGGCAGATACAACGATGCGATCGAGTCCTTCGACCGTATCCTCGGGATCGACCCAGCAAATGCCGATGCATGGTATCTCAAAGGCAGCGCCCTTTCCGCCCTTGAAAAATCCGAGGATGCCATTGAAGCATTCAACCAGGCGCTCGGGCTCCGTCCGGAATACGCGTCAGCGTACTATGAGAAAGGGAAAGCCCTGAACTCCCTGAAAATGTATACGGAAGCAGTCCAGTCGTTTGATATGGCACTCTCGATCCAGCCAAAGTATGTCGATGCCCTTCATCACAAGGGTCTTGCCCAGATCCAGCAGGGCCGGTTCGAGGATGCCGAATATTCCTTCGACCTGGCTCTCCGGATCCGTCCCAACAATGCACAGCTGTGGACCGGTAAAGGTCTGGCACTCTTCCGGAGAGGAAAAGATGCTGACGCTGTTACGTTCTTCAGGAAAGCCCTGGGTATCGATCCGCGGGATGCCCACGCGAGTTATTACCTGGGACGCTCGCTTATCCGGCTCGGCAATTTCCACGAGGCGCTGAAACATCTGGAAGCTGCGTTGATCAGGATTCCCGACTGCGCACAGGCGCTCTATTATAAAGCACGGGCACTTGCCATGCTCTCGATGCACCACGAAGCCATCAGCGCTTACGACCGCGCCCTTGCGCTGAAGGATGCGTTTATTGAGGCCTGGCTGTACCGCGGCCTGTCCTATGCCAGCCTTGGGCAGTACGAACGGGCTCTGCCGGATTACGATCATGCACTCTCTTTGAACACGGCCTTTGCCGGGGGATTGCTCTCCAAGGGTATTGCTCTCAACAACCTTCACCGATATGCCGAAGCGATCAGTTGCTTTAAGGAAGCAGCAGTTATCCAGCCCGATTATCCAGATGTTTATTACAACCTCGGGCTCGCGCTTCTCGAGCAGAAACAGTACCGTGACGCCATCACGGCATTCAACCAGGCACTGTCCCAGAACAAGAAATATGCAGAAGCATATGTCCACAAGGGCGTCTCACTTTTCTGTCTCAACGACTTTGAGGAGTCCGTTGTCGAGTTTAATGCGGCCCTGAAGATTCAGCCGGATCTCGAAGAGGCGCTCTACTGGCGCGGCAGGGCTCAGATGCGTCTTGCCAAATTCAGGGAGGCGATATCCTCCTTCGATCAGGTGATATCCGCGAACCCGGCGAATGCCAACGCGATCTTCGAAAAAGGCCGGGCAAACGTATCAACAGGCAACCTTGAAGCAGCGATTGCTTCGTTCGATATCGCCATCGATATCATGCCATCCTGTCACCAGGCATTCTTCTGGAAAGGGCGGGCTCTCTTTGAACAGGGAAATTTCGAAGCCGCGATCACATCATATAACCATGCCATCGAACTCTTCCCGAAAAATGCAGAGTTCCACGACCACCTCGGTCTGGCCCTGGCAGCCCTTGAACAGTTCCGTGATGCCATCCAGTCGTACGACCGGGCGCTCGAGCTCGAGCATACCACGGAAGTGTTTGCCCACAAGGGGATCGCCCTTGCCGAACTCGGGATGTACCGCGATGCAATCGAGGCTTTTGACAAGGCGATCGATCAGAACGAGAACCTTGCCGAGGCATGGATGGGCAAGGGTAACGCCTATTACGATCTGGGAAAATACAATAATGCCCAGGCAGCGTATGAAAAATGCCTTGCCATCGACCCGGAGAACGCTGTCGGCTGGACCCGGCACGGTATGGCCCTGTCGGCCCAGCAGCAGTATGAAGCTGCAATTATTTCGTACGACCGGGCGCTCCTTATCGATCCAACATTCTCCATCGCGTACTTCACCAAGGGCAGTTCCCTTGACGCCCTCGGGCGGTTTGACGAGGCGATCGAATCTTTTGATGCGATGATCAATATCCAGCCGGAATTTGTAGATGCATGGATCCTCAAGGGCCGTGCACTGCAGGAACTGAGCAAATACCAGGAAGCCCTGACCGCGTTCAAGCAGGCGCTGGAGATCGAACCCGGCAGGAAGGAGGTCTGGAACGATATCGGGGAGATCCTGGAAAAGATTGGCAAACTCGAGGAAGCAAAGATCTGTTACGAAAAGGCACGGTGAGGTTGCAGGGGCGGTTTCCGACCCTGCATCATCACAGTCCCCAATTTAAGAAACGCCCTGTTGGCTCATTCTGATTTTCGTTCCTTTCTCCGCCGCCCCTGCCGGCTGTCCTTTTCCGTATTGTCTTGTTCCGACATGGTTTTTTTCCTCATGAGAAGGTATCCTGCGGCAATGGAAATGAGCAGGACGATGCCGGCGATTATCGGGGCATACCGGATATACCACGGCATTCCGGCATCCCGCAGCTGTTCAGCAATCCCCCGGTTCGCATCCAGTTTCGGATAATCCGGCCGTAGTTCCCTGACTTTATCGAATGCTGCAATCGCCTCGTCATACCGTTTCAGACCGGCAAGTGAGTAGCCCTTGTTGAACCATGCATCCGCGTTGTCCGGCTCCAGCGAGATCGCCGTATCGTAGGCTTTGAGTTCTTCATCGAATCTGCCCAGGTTATACAGGATATACCCCCTGTTGATCCAGCCCTGTGCACGGGAGGGTTCAAGGGCTGTCACAGTGTCCGATGCTGCAAGGGCGTCCGAAAAATTCCCGGCCCGGTTGAGCGCGTCTGCCTTGCCGTTCCAGGCAGGGTAATTTCTCTCATCAAGGGAAATGGCCTGCTCGTATGCCGCAAGCGCTCCGGTGTAGTTCCTGATCTTCATCAGGGCATCTCCCTGTGCGACTAGAGAATCTGCGCCTGCCGATGCTGCAGATACCATAGTATAAGAAATGCAGAGAACAAGGAAAAAAGCAGGAATGATAGCCCGTGTTCCGGTCTTCATGTATACAACAACCCGATCAGATCTCTTTTAACGGGTACATAAGCGTTTATACGCACCGTTCCCGCTGGTTACCGAGAACCAGGATACGCCGGGTCAGGCTCTTGTGGACGCGCTGCTCGTGACACTGCAGTATCGTGAAGGATTCCGCCGCGATGGCGGATATGTCACGGTGTGTGACCACGACCGCCCGCCTTCCCGCTTTCAGCACCCGGGCAATCTCTTCCAGAGCGTCGCCATATAGCCTATCCATGGTATCGGTTTTTTTAATACAGACCGACTGGCCGTACGGGAAATCCGTCACTACCGCATCCATGGAGTGATCGCAGAACGGGAGGCGAGTTGCATCGGCAAGCATGAGGTCCGATCCGGCAGTGTTCTGCCGGCTTCCCGTAATCATCACGGGATCAAAATCGCTACCCACTGAAAAAGCTTCCAGCAGATCTGCCTCGATCAGGATACCGCCGGTACCGCAGAACGGATCAAGCAGTGTGTCACCCGTCCGGACACCGGCAATATTGACGAGTGTCCGGGCCATGCGTGGCATCATCACACCGGGATGGAAAAAATCCCGCCTGCCCGGGTTCCTTGCATCATATATTCCGCGATCGAACGCGAACAGGACTTTCCCGAAATAGCACCGGTCCTCCGAAAGGATGGCGCGGTACTCTGCTTCCGGGTTCTTCAGGGATACCGGACCGGTGATCATTGTTCCAATCATCCGTTCGAAGGCTTTCTGGGAGGATGGATTGAGATGGCGGGATCCCTCATGTACCTTTTTGACCCTGCCGGCAAATGCCTGTCGCGTTTTAAGAGAGAGATCTCCCAGGAGCCGTTCAAAAGCCGTGAGATTCGGTTCACATTCACCGAGATATTCAAGTACCCGGTGAGTCATGGCAAGACGGCGGCATTCCCCGGGATCCGCGCACTCTGCAACTGCAACCTGCAGCCGCTGATCAAGAACTGTCCCGATGCACCCGAGTTCCGCAAAAGGGAGTGTCGGATTCTCTCCGGAGAGTTCGAAGATCAGCTTCATCCTGATCTCATTGGCGGCTGCATAAGAAAAAGTGAGAGGTAATCATGGCCGGGAGATCATTTCTTCCCTTTCTTTTTTCCGCCCATGATGTTTGAGAAGAATCCTCCGCCACCATGACTCTTCCCTTCGAGTTCAGCGATCTTTGCATAGAGTTCTTTCTGCTCGCTGCTGACAGAACGGGGAGTAACGATCTTCACCCGGACCAGCAGATCGCCAGGCCTGCCACGGCGCTTGACCCCTTCGCCGCTTATCTTCAGGGCAGTATTATACTGGACTCCCGCTGGGACCCTGAGCTCGATATGACGCTTGTCGATGGTCTCGATCTCGACCGAGGTCCCGAGTACGGCCTGCGACGGGGAGATGTCGATTGTTGTCTCTAAATTGTCACCGGAACGGGTGAACCGTTCATGCGGCTGGATATAGACTTCGATGAACAGGTCGCCGTTATGGGCGCCGTAATCGCCTGCTTCACCATAGCCTTCCATCCGGAGGCGCATGCCGTTGTCGATACCGGCAGGGATATGGACGGATATGGTACGCTTCATGCGGGTGTGCCCCGAACCGCGGCACTGGCGGCAGACCTTCTCCGGGATCTTCCCCCGCCCCTCACAGTGCGGGCATGGGGTCATACGGATGAACTGCCCAAAGGGGGAACTCGTTGCCTGCCGCATCTGGCCCGAACCGCCGCAGCGGGTGCAGGTGGTCTGTTTTTTTGTCTCACTCCCGGACCCGCTGCACGCCGGGCAGGATTCAGTGTGCATCACCTCGATATCGCGGTCTATGCCGGATACAGCATCCTCAAGCCGGATCTGGATCCGCATGAGCAGGTCTGCGCCCGGCTGGGGTCCTGACCGGCGCTGTCCACCGCCAAAGAAATCGAAGATATCGCCAAAGCCGGAAAAGTCAGCGGAGAAGCCCCCTCCACCAAATCCTCCGCCTCCGGAATAGGAACCGCGCGATGCGTTCGTATAGGTCTCGTGACCCATGTTGTCATACTGGCGCTTCTTCTGATCATCAGACAGGACGCTGTACGCCTCGTTGATCTTCTTGAATTTTTCTTCCGCCCCCGGCTCCTTGCAGATATCCGGATGGTATTTGCGGGCGAGGTTGCGATAGGCTTTCTTGATCTCCGCATCATCGGCATTCCGGGGTATGCCGAGCGTTTCGTAGTAGTCCTCTCCGCCCATGTTCCGGTCACTCGTCTTTTACCTTGTAGTCGGCATTGACAACATTGTCGTCCGTTTTGGAATCCTTCTGCTGGCCGGGACCTGCACCCGCGTCGGGACCGCCGGCCTGCTGGCTCTGTGCCGATGCCTGTTCAGCCTGCATCTTCTGATAGATCTTGGTTGTTGCAGCATAGACCGCTTCGGTCAGGGACTCCATGGTCTTCTTGATCTCGTCAAGGTTGTCCCCTGCGAGAGCTTTCCTGACCGCTGCAACGCCCTCTTCGATCTTGGTCTTGTCGGCAGCATCGAGTTTCTCGCCGCTCTCTTTGAGCATCCGTTCTGCCGTGAAGGTTGCGGTGTCGGCCTGGTTGCGCAGCTCGATCTCTTCACGTTTCTTTTTGTCGTCAGCCTCAAACTGTTTGGCGGCGTCCATCATCTTCTTGATGTCATCCTCTGAGAGTTTCTTGTCACCCTTGATGGAGATCGCCTGCTGGTTTCCGGTGCCGAGATCTTTGGCCGAGACATGGATGATACCATTCGAATCGATATCGAACGTGACTTCGATCTGGGGGATCCCGCGGGGTGCCGGCGGGATGCCGGTCAGCTGGAATTTGCCGAGCGTGAAGTTGTCCTTTGCAAGCGCCCGCTCGCCCTGCACGACATGGATCTCGACACTGGTCTGCCCATCTGCTGCCGTGGAGAAGATCTGGCTCTTCCTTGTTGGAATGGTTGTGTTTCGCTCGATGAGCTTGGTGGCGATGCCGCCTAGGGTCTCGATGCCAAGCGTAAGCGGTGTAACATCCAGCAGGACGATATCCTTCGTCTCCCCGGTGAGCACGGCTCCCTGGATGCCGGCGCCGAGCGCAACGCATTCATCCGGGTTGATCCCCTTGTCAGGTTCCTTGCCCAGCAGTTTCCTTACCGTCTCCTGTACCAGCGGGACACGGGTTGAGCCGCCGACAAGGAGCACATGGTCGATATCCTTGGGTTCGAGTTTGGCATCAGCAAGAGCCTGCTTTACCGGCCCGACTGTTGATTCGACAAGGTCCCCGATGAGCTGTTCCAGCTTGGCACGGGTCAGGTCGATATTGAGGAACTTGGGACCGCTGGCATCGGTCGTGATGTACGGCTGGTTGATATTGGTGATCTGCCGCTGGGAGAGTTCAATCTTGGCGTTTTCCGCAGCATCACGCAGGCGCTGCATGGCGTAGGGATCGTTCCGGAGATCGATGCCCTCCTTCTTCCTGAACTCGTCGACCAGCCAGTCCTGTATCAGCTTGTCAAAGTCATCCCCGCCGAGGTGGTTGTTGCCTGCCGTTGACTTTACCTCAAAAACGCCATCGCCAAGGGTCAGGATGGAGACATCGAATGTTCCGCCGCCGAGGTCATAGACAAGGACCGTTGCATCCTGTTCCTTGTCAATGCCGTACGCCAGTGCGCTTGCTGTGGGCTCGTTAATGATACGCAGCACCTCGAGACCTGCGATCTTGCCGGCGTCCTTGGTTGCCTGCCGCTGGGCATCATTGAAATAGGCAGGGCAGGTGATGACCGCTTTGGTAATCTTTTCCCCGAGATACGCCTCTGCATCCATCTTGAGTTTCTGCAGGATCATCGCGGAGATCTCCTGCGGGGTGTATTCCTTGTTGTCGATCTTAACCTTCTCGCTCGTTCCCATCTTCCGCTTGATTGACTGGATCGTGCGCTGGGGATTGGTGACCGCCTGTCGTTTGGCAAGGCTCCCGACGAGCCGCTCCCCTTCCTTGGTGAAAGCAACGACTGAGGCGGTCGTCCTTCCCCCTTCCGAATTGGGGATGACAATTGGTTTTCCCGCCTCCATGATCGACATGCAGGAAAAGGTTGTTCCCAGATCGATACCCAGAACCTTCTCTTTTGCCATGATATGTACCTCTGTTAATCCTGATTTCCTTTTGATACCGCAACTTTTGCGTGTCTGATTACCTTCTCGTTCATCGTGTATCCCCGCGAAACCTCGTCAATGACAGTTCCTTCCGGCTCACCGGAGGGTATGTGGGCAATTGCATCGTGTTCAGCGGGATTGAAAGTTTTTTTCAGCGAATCAATGGGCATGACGCCATGACGCTGGAGCTGGGCGCTCATCAGCTGCCGGATCTGCTCCAGACCTTCCCGGAGATGGGAATCATCTGACTTCAGGGCTCGTTCGAAGTTATCCATCACTTCAAGGAGGTCAACTGCAAAACGTTCGTTTGCGAGAGCAACGATGGATTCGCGTTCCTTTGCCGTTCGCCGCCGGAAATTCTCAAAGTCGGCAGCCAGCCTCAGGAACCGGTCATTCAGTTCCTCGTACGCTTTCTTCTGTTCATCCGGTTCAGGGGGACCGGAACTGGATTCCGGGACAGGGTTAGGTGAAAGTGCCGGACAATCATCCGTCATCTGATCCGGGCTGCGTTCTGCATCGTTCATAGTACATCCTTTCTTGATGTTCCAATATCTATAGCATTGTAGTTCTATATAAATATTGGCGTATCGCATTATTCATACAACGCCTGAAGGCCGGATTTACCTCAGGTAAATGATAACAGCCATTTTTCCAGGGTAACATTGTTTTTATAAAAATAATCGATTAACAGCCACGTAACAAGGGAATCCATATGGTAGTGCAATGAAATAAAACCGGATACCTTTTTCCTGCAGGTATACATATTCATTATCATGAAGTGGGCACTCCTTTCCGTATGGGACAAGACAGGAATCATCGATCTTGCAAAAGTTCTCGCGGGTCAAAAATTCAATATCATGAGTTCCGGGGGAACAGGAAAAGCACTTGCTGAAGCGGGCGTCAAATTCACGGAGGTCTCAAGTTATACCGGATTTCCCGAGATGATGGACGGGCGGGTCAAGACACTTCATCCCAAAGTCCACGGAGGCCTGCTGGGCCGGAGATCGATCGATGATGCCGTCATGGCCAGGCACGGAATCAACCACATCGATCTCCTGGTTGTCAACCTGTATCCCTTTGAGAAAATGTCTGCACGGGACATGAATCTCGAAAAGCTTATCGAATATATCGATGTGGGGGGTCCGGCAATGATCCGGGCAGCCGCTAAGAATTACCGGGATGTTGCCGTTGTTGTGGATCCTGCTGATTATTCCAGGGTTGCCCGGGCACTTACCGGTTCTGGTTTCACTCCCGAAGACCGGCTCATGCTTGCGAAAAAAGCATTTGCACGGACAGCTGCCTATGATGCTGCCATCAGTAATTACCTGTACCGTCTCGATTCCGAGTTCCCCGGAACCTTCACGATTCAGTTCACCGGGGGCAGGACCCTCCGCTATGGCGAGAATCCCCACCAGAAAGCTGCCGTCTACGGTACCAGCGGGATTGCCGGAACCGAACCAATCCAGGGAAAACAGATGTCCTATAACAATTATCTGGACGTAAATGCCGGTGTCGGGCTTGTCAGGGAATTCGAAGAACCCGCGGCAGTAATCATGAAACATAATAATCCCTGCGGCGTTGCCACAGGCACCGGCATACTGGAGGCTTACCTGTCTGCCCGGGATGTGGATCCGGCTTCTGCCTATGGTTCTGTCGTAACCGTCAACCGTGAGGTTGATGCAGATCTTGCTGCAGAGATCTGCAACACCTATGTGGAAGTTCTCGTAGCCCCCTCCTTTCAACCCGAAGCCCTGCAGATCATGAAAAAGAAAGATACGATGCGTGTCCTGGTCCTTCCGGAAAAAAGCGAAACTGATGAGATCCGCACAATTGACGGTGGCGTGCTTGTCCAGCGGACTCCCCCGTACCAGGAACACTGGGAGGTCATCACTGACCGGGACCCGACACCGGACGAGATGAAAGCTCTCCGGCTTGCATGGAAGGTCTGTAAGCACACCAAGAGCAACACGATCATTTTTGCCGACCAGAAACGGACGCTCGGTATTGGTGCTGGTCAGATGAGTCGCGTTGATTCTGCAAAAATCGCAATTGAGAAGGCCTGCAGTTCACTGAAAGGATCTGCAGTTGCTTCCGATGCATTTCTCCCGTTCCCGGATACCCTTGAAGCAGCAGCACAGGCCGGGGCAACAGCACTTGTCCAGCCCGGGGGATCCATCCGGGATAAGGAAGTTATCGAAGCAGCTAATCGCCTTCATGTGGCAATGGTTTTTACGGGCGTACGGTACTTCAGGCACTGATTTTCTCCATTATTTTGCGCAATAAAGCCGATAAATCAGATAAATTTATATTCTGCGAAGTTGTCATAGCTTATTTAAATCGTTTGTGGCCGGTGGCCACGGATGGTTCCGAAATCATGATCGTATCATTGTGGTGAAAAAGATGGATTACGGAAGCATGGTTGGTGAATCCTTTGAGTATACAAAGGAAGCAGTTGTCGGAAAGTGGGCCAAATGGGTAATGCTTGTCATTGCCACAATCCTTCTTGCTCTCCCGCTTATGGGATATGTAATGAAGGTACTTCGCGGCGAGAAGCCTGCGCCGGAAGTCGAGGACTGGGGTACCCTGTTCATCGATGGTATCAAGTACCTGATAGTCATGATTATCTGGATGATACCGGTTATTATCGTGTATGCAATCCTGATGGTTGTCGGATTTGCCGGTGCAATGACCGGTGACCCGACTGCAGCAATGGCAGCTGTCGGCACAATGCTCGTCGGCCTGCTTGTGGTCTTTGTCCTTGCGATCATCATTGGCCTTTTTGCCATGATCGGGGTTGTCCGGTTTGCACGCACCGGAAGCATCGGGGAAGCCTTCAACTTCTCTGCAATCCTTGCCACCATCGGGAAAATCGGATGGGTTCCCTACATTATCGCACTCGTCGTTCTGATCGTTTGCGGTGTAGTATTTGGTATCGTCGTCGGTATCCTGATGATGATCCCGGTCCTTGGATGGATCGTCTACCTCTTCATGATCGCCCCGTGGTACATCTTCGTTGCACGCTATGTGTGCCAGCTGTACGACAGCGCTGGTGCATAATACCACAACATTTTTTTTTATTTCTCTAGTCCCCGTGAATCCGGCGGGTGACGATATTTTATCCCTGTCTATTGTAACTATATGCGGTCTGGTGATCTCATGGATTTTGGATCAATGCTTGATGATTCGTTTGCGTATGCAAAAGATGGGCTCCGGGATAAGTGGACCCGCTGGTTTTTGCTGATTATCAGTATGATAATTTTTCCTTTGATCCTTGGGTATGTGGTACGAATTTACCGGGGAACAAAACCGGCTCCGGAACCGGAGGAATGGGGCAGCATGTTTATCGATGGCCTGAAACTGCTTGTTGTGCATATCGTGTACTGGGCTCCGGTTATCCTGCTTGTTATCCTGGCATTTATTCCCCTGGTATCCACGCTGGTTACCTCGGGAGCCCTTTCCGAGGATTTCAGTTCGATGTCCGATTCCCAGTCGGAACGGTGGTTTGATAGCCATCCGGAAATGATATCGGACCTGCTCGTGGCCGGTGGTTTCATGGTTATCCTTCTGGTCACAGCCTGTATCCTGGCAATCGTTATTTCAATTTTTTCATTCCTTGGCGTTGTGCGTTTTTCCCGGAGCGGAAGTATTGGCGAGGCATTTAATTTCTCTGCAATCCTCGCTCATATTGTACGAATCGGGTGGTTCAGCTATATCCTCGCGCTGATCATTATCACGATCATCGGCTATATTTTCAGCATGATCCTCAATATTTTCTCTTTTATCCCGGTTATCGGGGATATTATACAACTATTTGTCATGATTGTACTGTACGTGCCTTTCACGCTGTTCTCTGCACGATTTTCGTGCCTTGTATACGATGCCGGGGATAACAAACCGCAACTGACAACGGATCCCGAGGCCACATTCCCGGTTAATCAGTAATCCCGAATCCTTTTTTTAAAAAAAAAGCGTACAAATCTGTCAGGTTCCGTTCGAGTGATCAGATTACCGCTGGACTGCACCAAGATTTGCCTGTCCGACAGTACGGGCATACCGTGACAGTACTCCTGAAAGAGACCTCTGCAGCGGTTTCCATGCTTTTCTCCTGGCCTCCAGATCTTTTTCCGGTATACGGAGATCGATGGTTTTCTGGTTGAGATCCACCTCAATCATATCCCCGTCCTTCACAAGCGCTATCGGTCCGCCAACCGCTGCTTCCGGGGCAACGTGCCCGATGCAGGGTCCCCGCGTGCCCCCGGAGAACCTGCCATCGGTGATAAGTACGACGTTTTTGAATCCGAGTCCCATGAGCGCGGAGGTCGGTGAGAGCATCTCCGGCATACCGGGTCCGCCGCGGGGGCCTTCGTACCGGAGGACAATGACATCCCCCTCCCGGATTTTTCTTTCGAGGATCGCTTTCATTGCCTTCTCCTCACCGTCAAATACCCGGGCGGGCCCTTTATGCTTCCACATCGGTTTGGGCACGGCAGCACTCTTCACAACAGCGCCGTCGGGTGCCAGCGTCCCGGAGAGGATTCGTAATCCCCCTTCGCGGCTGATCGGGTTTTTCAGGGGCCTGATGACCTCATCGTTCCGGATAACTGCGGATGTAGCAATCTGATGGATTTTTTTACCCGATACCGTCGGGCAGTCATCAAGATACTTTTCCAGCCGCCTTAAGACAGCAGGTATTCCTCCTGCCCGGTGGAGGGTCTGCATGGAATGCGGGCCGGACGGCTGCATGTAGCATATGTGGGGGATTTCACTGGCAAGGGAACTGAAATCATCAAGGGAGAGTGGGATCTCCGCTTCCATGGCAAGGGCCATGAGATGGAGGACCGTGTTGGTTGAACCGCCCAGAGCCATGTCCACCTTAATCGCGTTGCGCAGGCTCTTCTTTGTGATGATCTTCCGGGGTGTAATGCCTTTTTTCACAAGTGGCAGGATTGCTTCGCCGGTCTCCCTGGCAATCCGCAGTCTGGCGGCATCCACTGCAGGGATTGCTGCGCAGCCGGGGAGAGACATGCCCATTGCTTCAGTCATGCATGCCATCGTATTTGCCGTATACAGCCCCTGGCAGCTGCCGCATCCCGGCATGGCGCACCGCTCGAGATCGCACAATGCTTCCTCGCTCATGGATCCTGCCGCAACTTTGCCAACCCCTTCAAAAATCTCAATCAACGAGAGGTCTTTTCCATCCTGGAAACCGGAGAGCATCGGCCCCCCGGTCAGGATAACCGTCGGGATATTGGTCCGGGCTGCTGCCATAAGCATCCCCGGCACGATTTTATCACACGTTCCGATACAGACAAGCCCGTCAAAACGGTGAGACTGGGCCATCAGTTCAATGGAATCCGCGATATTTTCCCGTGACGGGAGGGAATACCTCATCCCTTCGTGACCCATGGCAATGCCATCACAAATCCCGATTACGCCGAACTCGAAAGGCACTCCGCCCGCGGCGGTTATACCTTCCCGCACTTTCTCACCGAGTTGCCGAAGGTGGATATGCCCCGGAACAATGGTATTGAATGCATTTGCGATACCGATGAACGGCAATCCCATCTCACGATCGGTCACCCCCAGTGACCTGAGGAGCGACCGGTTCGGTGCACGTTTGTATCCTGTTTTTACTTCATCACTGCGCATAGGATCCTCCCTCGTATCCTGTCATATCTCTATTCACGCTCCCTTGACTTTAGTATTCGTATGACCATGAGATGGCCGGGACAGAAGATCATTTCCTTGAGTATTGGAGGGCAGAATCGGCAAATCTTCCGGCAAACCCCGGTGAGAAATATGCATGGGTATAACAACCGAGCGTGTTATGGGAGAAAAGTCCGTCGCTGCCGGCAACGATCCCCTTTCCGCGTGAGAGGCTGACAGCATATCGTGCATCGGGATCCGGATCCAGTCGGGAATAATGGAATTCGTGACCGGTTATTACCGATGACCGGGGCATGAAGGGGAAATTTCCCGTCCCGGTTCCCCTGACATATCCCAGTGCCTGGATCGTTTGAGTCATTTCGGCAGTTGCGGGAAGTATGCCGCACATACGATAGGTAGTACCGTCATGGATCTCAGCTGCCAGGTACATGAGTCCTCCGCATTCAGCATAGACCGGCATACCATCGTCTGCCGCACGGTGCAGATCGCGGGTGCATCCTGATGCTTCCAGGGCAGCCAGATGGAGTTCCGGATACCCGCCGCCGAGGTATACTGCATCAACTTCCGGTAACCGGTCATGGAGCGGACTGAAAAAAACCGGTTCTGCACCGTAACGGCCGAGAAGGTCAAGGTTATCCTGGTAATAGAAACAGAACGCAGGATCAAATGCTATACCCACCGAATACCTCTTTTTATTCATCGCTTTGTCATCAGGAGTTGGTGGAGCGAGGGCAGGTGCCTGACATGCTGCGGCGACAAGCGCGTCCAGGTCAATGGATTCCTCGATCATCTTTCCGGCATTGCCGAGATTATTGGATTCATGAGCCATCATGAGGCCGAGATGCCGGCTTCCGATAACAATATCCTCATTGCGCGGGACATAGCCAAAGGCCGGGACGGAGAGCCCGTATTCAATCATCGCACGATGCCGCGGGCTCCCGGTCCTGTTGATAATCACTCCCGGAAAGACCAGTTCCGGATCATATCCGCAGAAACCCTGAATCAGGGCGTGGACACTGCGCGACATTCCTCTGGCATCGACTACCAGTACGACCGGAGCCTTGAGAATACGGGCAACATGGGCAGTACTGGCGATATCCGTGCCATCGATACCATCAAACAATCCCATGACGCCTTCAATAACCGCGATATCTGCACCGGCAGTTGCCCGGGAAAACGTGTCAACACACCCGCCCTCGCCCATCATGAACGGATCGAGATTGCGCGAGCTGCGACCGCATATTTTTGTGTGGTGGGACGGATCGATAAAATCCGGCCCGACCTTGAACGGCTGGACGTTCATTCCCCGGGCGGTCAGGGCTGCCATGATGCCGCTCGCTACCGTTGTCTTGCCGCAGCCGCTGTGCGTTCCGGCAATAACAATGCGGGGAATCGGATTCATGATGGTCCTTCTGCATTTTCATCTGCATCTTTCTTTGACAGGGCAAAGGGAAGAACCGGGATATGTACCCCGCTCTCGGTACAATAAGTGTTTACTCTCTGGGACACCCGTGCAACCATGCTACTGGTGGTCAGAATCAGGGTATCCCTGCCGAGAAGCGCTTTCAGTATACATTTATCGATAACACCATAGGTAAAGCCAAGGTGAATCCGGGAGTTCTCCGCATATTGTTTTGCCCGCGTTCCCATCGCACCGACGGATATATCCCTGCGGTATGATATCCAGCCGGGCACCAAACCGAGATTGTCCGTATCAACATTACATACCGTGATTGTCCCCAGATTGTTGGAGTAACAGGGTTTTTGTAATAGTTGCTCGATACAGCGAACCATATCGAGAACGGTCCGCGGCTTTTTATCCTGTACCGGATATCCCTGTTCCTGTAATTCGCGGTGTAATTCAAGGAGCGTGGGGAGGGAAAGGTGAGCACTCCGGACATATTCCGGATCACCGAAAGCAACCTCAGGAATATCTTCCTGAAGAATTTCCCCACCTTTCATCAGGATTGCACGGTCTGCCCACGGATACGCCAGTTCAACATCGTGGGTTGAGATAATAATGGTCTTTCCCTCGTGGTTCAGTTCGTCAAGAAGCTCGATAATATCTTCTGAACCGGAAGGATCCAGTCCACTTGTTGGTTCATCTAGAACGAGAACATCAGGATCCATGGCAAGAACACCGGCGATTGCGACCCGTTTTTTCTCCCCGCCGGATAGCTGGTGTGGGGGACGGCGTTCAAAACCATCGAGTCCCACATGCCGGAGTGCGCATGTTACGGCTTCCCTGACTTCTGTATCGTTATGCCCGAGGTTTGTCGGACCGAAAGCAACGTCCTGATACACCGTTGGTGCAATGATCTGCCGGTCGGGATTCTGGAGGACAAAACCAACCCGTTTTCGCAGGATACGTAACGACGCCGGATCATACAGGACAGGCAGGTTGTCGAAGAGCATCATACCGGTGTCAGGACGAACCATGCCATTCAGCATCATCAGGAGTGTGGATTTTCCTGCACCATTGGGACCGACAAGTGCGATCTTCTCTTTTCTCCTGACATGAAAACTGATACCCCGGATCGCCTCCATTCCCCGCGGATAACGGTATCGTATGTCCCTGGCTTCGAGAATTATCCTGCTCATACGTCTCCTATATTATGGCAACAGGACCGGATAGAATCACAACTGCAGATGAGAGGGCAAGGAAAAAAAATACAACGACTGCCGGGACAGGTTCAGCCGGCCGACTCTCCCCAAAAGCAGCGAATTTGCCATTATAACACCGTGCATCCATTGCACGCATCAGATCATCTCCGGCATCCCAGCTGGAAATAAATGCAGCTCCGCAAAGCATGGCAAAGGATTGGATGGATTCACGATATCCGGAATAACCCAGACGCATGATCTGGGAATGGTATATCTGGATTACCTGGTCCATCAGAATAAATATTGTCCGGTATATTATCATCATCAGGTCAATTACCTCATCAGGTATCCTGCACTGGCGGAATGCATTGAAAATGTCGGTCATCGGAGTGGTCAGTGATATAAAGCATAATGCAGAGATTCCCCCGATAATCCGGCAGAAGACCAGGGCTCCCTCATTGATACTTTCTCTGGTAATTGATACCGTGAACCCTTCAATACACTCCCATTGCCAGAAAATCCCGGTTCCCCCTCTGATTAAGATGATTCCTGCAATGCTCATGAACGCAAACCAGAGTGGCAGAATAAAAAGTTCCGCATATGTTTTCGCATCCACCCGTGCCAGGTAAACGACAGCTCCGCTGAGCAGGAATGCAATAAAAAGGGGAGGGATTAAACTGCCGGAAATGAGGCAGAGAATGATGGCACCGATGCCCGCGATAAGTTTCAGGTAGGTATTCACTTCGCGGAGTCCGTTCTTCTGGGCGATATCTTCCAGAAGTTCCTCAAGCATACGAGTTCACCATCCTTTAGCAGTAATTGATATAAATAAAATCCACTTTACTTAACACAATTTTTTTGTACTTTATCGTTTATTCGTTTCCTGTTAATATAACGTGTATACGCATCAAATCTTTTCAGGAAATTTTGATACACATAGTGTTAAAATCCTGACAAACTGAATCAAAAAAGAGCAACGACCTGTGGGGGTCAATCTTTTTTCCTGTAAACCGGAGATCCATATCGCTAAGAAATAATCAGATACTGAATGAAATCCTTAATAATGATTACACACGTTATCTTCTTTAATGACAGAAAGATTTCCTTGCCTGGTATGTTTCCTGATGCTTATTCTCGTGCTTGCCGGTTCAGGTTGTGTTGCCCCTCCCACAGAAAATGCTTCAACTCCTATTGATCTTTACGATCCCAACCAGTTTGCAACAAACACGACCAACCCTTCATCCGCATCAGCATTCGTCACTGAAATCCCTCTTGAATTCACCGCTCAGACAACGGCTCCCTCGGGATATACGACATTTCTTCCGACAACACAAATCCCCTCCGATATCACATGCCGTATTTACAGCCTGAATATGACCGGAGTGAATGGATCGGCATTTTTATTCAACCTGAAGAACGCGCCCATGTATATCAGTTATACTGTTGTGCCGACGAATGTGACCGTGACAAAAGTATATACAGAGAACGTTCTCGACAAAAAAGAGACAAAGACCTATATTTTTTCGGATTACAGCCCGCAATCATGGTTTGAGATTACGGTCCGTAACAATGCAACCAAAGAAGTCATCCTTCAGGATGGATTCGGTGAATTAAAAGGTTACCCGGCATATCTGACAAGAACCATCAAAGTCATGAAAAATGAGGACCTGCAGGTAGAATTCAGGAATAATAATATCAAATCTGAAATTTCTATCTGGGTTAAACCGATCGGGAATTTTGAAGAATCCCGTTTCTCTGAATTCACGGACTGCGCATACCTGGATCCCAACCGGGCATCAATTGTGACGTTGAAACAGACAACACTGCCCGGGGTAATTTATTCGTGGACGCCAGAGAATATTGCAACACCGGAACAGGCGAAAGTTGAGAATCAGGGAACCGAGGTTCCGCGTAATATCTCCGACATTGCGTGGAATTAACTTTTTTTCTTTTTTTCCTTTTTAAAAACTTCAATAAAAAAAACGCCCCGGCCGGGACTTGAACCCGGGTCAAAAGCTCCGCAGGCTTCTAGGATGTCCACTACCCCACCGGGACGCGTTTTAATGCCTGCCTTACTAAAATCACTGTCATCGCATAAATACCTCACTCTTCACATGAGAGAATAGGGGGGCACCCGATTCATAATCCCTGGTTTTTACCCGTGGAATCAATCGGTGAAACGAAATCGGTGAAACGAAGGTTTTCAACCGATTATCAGGCCCGGGAAATCATAAAATAGAAAAACCGAACGTTCCCGTTTCATGATGCAGCAGCAAAAAATTCGTATGTGCTTTCCTCTACAATGCCTATGGGGAAAACGATTATTATATCAAACCAGGTGAGCCGACAGAAGGATGATAAAACCGCAGCCGGCAACAACAAGTATTCCCATGAGGGTAAAATCCCGACCTGCGAATTTCCGTTCACGTATGTGTGTTTTCCTGCCGATACGATACCCCCTCATATCAATGGTGAGCCCGAGAACATTCGCCCGGAGCAGGGCGTTGGACACGAGAGGAACGACAATAGGGGCAACACTCCGGATTTTTCCGATAAATCCGCTTCCGGGATTGAACCCTCGTGCAAGCTGGGCTTCGTGAATGCGCTGGCCTTCGATCTGGAGGGTAGGGATAAACCGGAGTGCGATGATGAACATCAGGATGTAATCGATCGGAAGCCCCACCTTCTCCATCGCATGGACGAGATCCCGCGGCTGTGTTGAGATCAGGAAGAGCTGGAACGCAAAGATCAGGATCATGAACCGGAGCGTAAGGACGAGCCCGATAAGCAGCCCGCCGTCAGTAACCGGGATGAGTCCGCCAACAAACGGAATTCCCGGAGGGATCAGGTATCCGAGGATATCCCCGTTCGGCATGGTAATGATGGTGATGAGAATAAAAATCACGCTCATGACCAGGATCAGTTTGAGCTGCTGGAGCGATTCGGCAAGGAGCCTCCCGTATGCTGCAAACACAAGCATTGCAAGGACCATGAACGTGAGAAATCCAATATCTGTTGCGATGATACACATGACACTGACGACGATGATAAATGCTATCTTCGTATACGGGTGGAGCCGGTGAAGGAATCCGTCCTTATGAACGTACTGGAGGATCTCTGCCATCGTCATGCACTCCCGGTATCTGATATAATTTTCCCGTTCTCCATCGTGATGATCCGGTCAGCACAATTTTTGGCAATATCGCGGTTGTGAGTGATGATAACGATGGTATGTCCTTTTTCCTGCAGTTTTTTCAGGATTCTGATGACGAGGAGCGCCTCGTAACCGTCGAGGCCGGTTGTTGGTTCATCAAGGACGATTACCCCGGGCTGCATGGCAACAACACACGCAATTCCCAGACGCTGTCGTTCTCCCCGGGAGAGCCAGCGGGGGTACAGATCAGCAGATTCGGAAAGCCCGGCATCGGTGAGCGCAGTATCGATCACCCGGTCAGCATTATCAATCCCGAGGTTCTTCACACCATACGCAATCTCCTCCCGTACGGTATCGGCAAAAAACATATGATCCGGGTTCTGGAAAACAAGCCCGACGTCCCGGGCAAGCGAGGCGATACTGCAGTCTCTTGTGTTCCTGCCATTGACAATGACATCCCCGCCTGCCGGAGAGAGAAGCCGGTTGAAATGCTTGACCAGCGTGGTTTTTCCCGATCCGTTCTCTCCGACTATCGCCACAAACTCACCTTTGCAGAGAGTCAGGTTAATCCCTGAAAGTGCCGGAACGTTTCCATAACAGTGAACAAGATCATGAACCGTGATGACCGGTTCGGCGTGACCTGAAGAGAGGGATCTTTTTCCGACTCCGGAGAAGTCAGGCAATACCATGCCCCGTATGTGGTCATCCTTCAGGATTTCGACAGGAATGCCATGGGAGGTAATCCTTCCATCTTCCATGACAACAAGGGTATCCACAATCTCCCGGAAATGATCGAACTTATGCTCGATTAAGAGGATGGTTTTCCCCTGATCTTTCAGGTCTTTGAGGATGCCGGCTATCCGTCGTGTCGCATGCTCATCGAGCTCGGACGTTGGTTCATCGAGAATCAGGATGTCGTTGCCGAGTGCCAGTGTCGCTGCGAGCGCTACGCGCTGCTTCTGTCCCCCGGAGAGGTTATGGGGCGAACGGTCCTTGAGCTCCTCAAGGTAGGTGGTTTTCATAATCCCGGAGAGGCGTTCCTCGATCACTTCCGGCGGAAGACCCCGGTGCTCGAGCGCAGACAGGATCTCTTCCTCAACGGTCGTGAAGATCATCTGGGCTTCGGGATCGTCAAAGACAACACCGACATTCTGGGCCAGGTCCGAGAGGTTGCGGTAATCGGCAATATTCCTGCCGTCAACGATGATCGATCCCTCCTTTTTTCCGCCATAGTCATGGTGCAGGACCCCGGAAGCGGCAAGGCAGAGCGAGGTCTTTCCGGCCCCCGAGGGTCCGGTAACCATGACGCACCGGCCCTTTTCAAGAGAGAGGGTGATCCGGTGCAGGGCCGGCTGCACCGTGTGGGGGTATGTGTAACTGACGTCCTTTAGTTCAATCATTCCTGTCCTCTAAGAAGCACCCTGTTGGAAGGGATGTAGAGGAGCTGAACAATGATTGCATTAAAAACTGCCGTTATGACCACGATTGGCACAAAGACTGCAACAAATGCCATCATGTCGCCATTATACTTCGCAAGATACGTCGCACCGATTGCGATAATTGCAACTCCGGCAAAGGTAAATCCGCTTGCAAGGGTTGCAATAAATGTCGTAATCGTTGGTGCAAGTTTCGTCTTCTCGCGCAGCACAGCAAAGAGCCCGAAACAGGCAAGTGCACCGATAGGCTCGCTGATGAGGTTGGCCGGAGGGAACATCGAGCTTGAGATGAGCATCGAGAGGGCTCCGGCAACAAGCCCGATCCCGAGTGCCTCGAGGATCTTCGGGCGGATCAGGATGATTGCAAGGCAGTAAAACGCAATGATCATATTCGGCGTGAGCGGCGTGTGGAGCATGGCAAGGAAAAACCGCAGGATCGCACCGATCGCAAGCAGGATACCTACAATAGCAATATCTTTTGACTTCATGGTAACATCACATCATCGGAAAAGCAGTACAGAGCAGGTCCTGTGAAAACCATCGCGGCCCACGAACTTTCCTATACGCTGATGTATAAATCTGTTCATCTGCGTATTAAAAGTTGCTATAATCACCCAAAACCGGGATCATTCGCTTCTTCCTGTCCGAATACCAATGCAATAACATTCTTTGCCTGACCCCGCGCTGTGTCATACAAGGGTGGTAATCATGTTATTTACACCGGGAAGCGACGAGATCTATCGGGATGCTCTGGCACTCCATGAAAAATACCGGGGAAAACTCGAGGTCAGATCAAAAGTCCCCCTGAAAAACAAACACGATCTCTCTCTTGCTTATACCCCCGGCGTCGCGGAGGTCTGCAGGGAGATTGCCAGGGACCGGAACCTTGCTTACCGCTACACCCTGAAAGCCAATACCATTGCAATCGTAACTGACGGGACTGCCGTGCTTGGCCTTGGCAATATCGGAGGTCCGGCTGCCATTCCCGTGATGGAAGGAAAAGCAATCCTCTTCAAGGAATTTGCCGGCATCGATGCATTCCCGATCTGTTTTGAGAACTTTCCGACCAGTTTTACCGACCAGATACGGAATATCGCGCCGGTGTTCGGGGGGATCAATCTTGAGGATATCGCAGCACCCCGTTGTTTTGAAGTGGAAGATGCGCTCCAGGACATCGGGATTCCGGTCATGCACGATGACCAGCACGGGACGGCCGTCGTTGTTCTCGCAGCCCTTATCAATGCCTGCAGGGTCACCGGCAAGAGATTCGAGAACCTGAACATCGTTATCTGCGGGGCTGGCGCAGCCGGCTACGCGATTGCGCGCCTGCTGAAGTGTATCGGGTACAATCCCGACGTCTGCACTAAAGTAAGAGAGATTATTGTCTGTGATACGAAAGGCACGATATTCCGCGGACGCGAAGGCCTCTACCAGAACAAATACAAATTCATCCTTGCCGAAGAGACAAACCACATGGCTCTTGCGGGATCCATCGCCGATGCAATGCACGGTGCAGATGTGTTCATCGGAGTTTCTGCCCCTGGTGTTGTAACGGAGGAGATGATCCGTTCGATGAACCCGGATCCCATTGTCTTTGCCATGGCAAATCCTGTCCCGGAGATCTGGCCGGACGCTGCGAAACGCGCTGGAGCTGCGGTTGTCGGGACCGGCCGGAGCGATTTCCCCAACCAGATCAACAACGTACTCGCATTCCCGGGCATATTCCGCGGGGCGCTCGATGCCCGCGCAACACGGATTACCGACGAGATGAAGGTTGCCGCTGCCCATGCAATTGCAGATTATTTACCCC
>Ga0302253_1000553_pt1 | contig 29579 bp, 30 predicted proteins | sample AAG_RA_Trp_MG_FD_193537 | JGI IMG/M metagenome (GOLD analysis project Ga0302253, IMG submission 193537) | Enriched activated sludge microbial communities from anaerobic digester in WTTP, New Holstein, Wisconsin, United States - AAG_RA_Trp | ecosystem: Engineered > Bioreactor > Anaerobic >...
GTAGTCAACTCCAAATTTGGCTGAAAGATATTGTCCATTTATTAAATTTAACCGTTATTTTAGTTACTCACGATATAGACGAAGCAATTTTGCTTTCAGATAGAATTGACCTGATGAGTATCAATCCCGGAACTTTTATAGAAAGCATAGAACTAAATAGAAATGCACCCTTAAGTGCTGAAGAACAATTAAAACTGAAAGCAAAAATACGCAGTAAATTGGTAAACGGGAAAGAAAGTGAGGAGGAGGAAAATTTCTCTCACGGATTACACTGATAGCCTAGATTTTTTTGTAGGAGTTTGTGTTATTATAAGTTGTCACTTTGTAAGTAAGGAGTCGTCACTGCCAGAATAACTTTCACTCTTTCAACCAATTCCTTTGGCAGTGAGGACTAGGGACGACAAATACAACTTTCAAAGATAGTTCAGATTAAATTTTCTGCAGATTATTTTCCACCCTAAGTAATTATATAGTTTTCACATTTAAAGGCATAAATATTTTCCTGTCTGATGTTGATTCCTGCAAAAACAGTAATCCGGACAAGTTTATGGGATATAGCCGTTGGACTTTAAGGGAAAAATGTTAATAGAGAAAAGTAAGTGGCAAAGAAAGAATTTGCCTTAACCTTTTTTCCCTCTTGCCTATTCATAATTTATCGTGTCCAAAATTAAAATTTATTTTATGTTGCCATAACTTATCTTGCTATTGGCAAGACCTTTACCTGTTTTTAGACAGTGCATTATTCCCTGCCGAGTTGAATCTTTTATGCTGCATTAACACTTCTTTAACGACTCCTTAACAAAGTTAAAGAATCGTTAAAGAGTCGTTAAAGAGTCGTTAAAGAAATGACCAGGCAACAAGCAGTTAAACTAAGTCCACAAAGTAATTTTATAAATCAAGATAATGAACAGGGCATAGCTTCTGTCTTTTTAACTTTCTTCAGGAAAATTGTAGGATCAGTTATACCCAAAACAATTATTCAGCAAAATCCTGAAACCCTGAAATCCCTGTTTTTTGCCGGTCAAGAATCCTTTGAACTGTCTGAATCAGTTTAAAATCTTCGTTATAAGAAGCCACAAACTGGACGCCAAAAGGGAGTCCATTTTCGTCTAATCCATTGGGAATAGTTAAAGCAGGCAAACCACAATTCGTCCAGGGCAAACTCATTAAAGGCGAGCCGGTAGAATTTAATCCTAGTGGTGCAGTCGTTGTTGTAGAAGGGGTAACCCAGAGGTCTATTTTTTCCTCTTGCATAAGGTTTACTATCTTTTTTCTGAACATAAGTGTCTGTTTTCGTAAAAGTTCAAGCTCAGTTGAGCTGATTTTTAATCCTCTGGCATACAATTCCTTAGAGGATTCGGAATAAAGATGCTGATAGCGTGCAAATAATCTTTTATGATTGAGCGCAAATTCTGCTGCAATCAGGGCATTATGCCTTGCATTAATAGAATTTATATCGCCAAAAGGATCGCCGGTAATTATTTTATAGCCGTTTTGTAGCAGTTTATTCAGAGCACTGAAATAATTTTCCTGAACTGAAGCATCCGCCTGTTGTAAATAACTTCCTGTAACTGCTCCCAAAACAGGTCTGTTTGTTATTTTTTCGGAAGCGAACAGGTCCAAAAGAGGCAGTAAAAAAGAAAGATCGCTAATCTGCCTAGTGATGAAACCAATATGATCAACCGTTTGGGAAAAAGGAAAAACGCCTTGCAGTGAAAACAAACCATAAGTAGGTTTTAAACCTGTAACTCCACAGTAAGAAGCAGGCCTGATAATAGACCCAATGGTCTGAGTTCCAAGCGATAATAGACAATATCCTGCGGCAACAGCAGCCGCGGAACCACTGGAAGAACCACCTGGTGTATGCTTCAAATTACAGGGATTTTTAGTTGGGGACGGCTGAAAATAAGCAAATTCAGTGCAGGTGGTCTTTCCCAAAATCAATGCCCCCAAATTTTTTAAACTGGTAACAATTTCCGCTTCTTTGCCTGCAAAAACCTCCGGAGGAAGTTTTGAACCCGCACGCGTAGGTAAACCATCCACATTAAACAAATCTTTAACCCCAATTAAAATCCCGAAAAGAGGGGGACGCATTTCCGGTTCAGGAAAACGCACTAACAGTTCTTCAGCTTGTTTTAGTAACCTTTCCTGCCTGTTATCTTCAGGCAGCAAAGCACCTAAAACGGGTTCTGTTTTTTCAATATAAGAAAGGGTTCGGATAATATAATCCTGCAAGGGAAGTTTCCCCTGTCGTAATGCAAGAGATAATTCTTTCAGATTATCAGGATCAATAGCGGAATTCATATATTATACTTTAGTATCTTAACGCAGGACAGGGAAATATCTATTTCAGATAACTCCCGCCTTTTGCAATGCGGTTAAGTAATCTTCACTTAAGCCAAGTCGCTCACAATAAATCTCTTTATTGTGTTCTCCTATTTCCGGAGCGGGCTCACGCTGCGAAGAATCCTGGAAAGAACTCATTTTTATAGGGTTTCCAGCAATTTTTACAGTACCGGCTACAGGTTCCTTAACTTCCACAAACATATTGCGGGCAAGCAATTGAGGGTCTTGCATCACGGATTCAATATCGTTGATTGAAGAACAGGGAATTCCTGATTTTTCCATCAGTTCCAGCCAGTAGGAAGCAGGTTTGGAAGCAAAAAAAGGTTCCAGAATAAAATTTAAGGCGTCTATATTATCAGTGCGTAAGCGATTGTTACAAAAACGACTATCGGAAATTAGTTCCGGCATTTCTATAGCCTTACAAAATGTATTCCAAAGGTTATCATTCCCTACACCAATCACAAAATAATAATCACTTGCCTTATATGCCTGGAATGGAGATATTGTAGGATGACGATTACCAAGCGGTTGGGGTGAAATCCCTTCTGCTTGATAACGCACTAAGGCATTTTCCAGAATGGCTATTTGACCATCCAACATAGCTACATCAATTTTTTGTCCCAAACCTGTTTTTTCGCGTTGATATAATGCTGCATTAATTCCAATTGCTGTAAAAAGTGAAGCCGTTATATCCCCGAGGGACATTCCTACTCGTGTTGGAGCTATATTTTGCCAACCTGTAATACTCATAATGCCACCTCTGGCTTGAACTAAAATATCGTAGGCAGGTTTTTGAGAATCGGGTCCGCTATGTCCAAAACCTGATACTGCAGCATAAATCATTTGTGGATTTATTAGCTGCAAAATATCATATCCCAAGTTAAATTTTTCCATCGTCCCAGGGCGGAAATTTTCTACTAAAACATCACATTGTTTTATCAGCTCTAAAAGTAACTCTCTACCTTGGGGTTTTTTCAGGTTTAAAGATATACTTTTCTTCCCGTGGTTGATACTGAGAAAATAGAGAGAACGATTGTGCAAAAAGGGACCATAATCTCTGGAGTCATCCCCTTTTTGAGGATGCTCTACTTTAATTATTTCTGCCCCCAAATCGCTTAAAATCATTGTGCAAAAAGGTCCTGCCAACACACGACTAAGATCAAGAACTACAATATCTTGCAGGGGTTTATTCATTGTTTCGCCTTTTCTTGCAAAAAAGTTAATGCCACTTTCTCGGCAGTTATAGGCAAGGATTTAATTCTTATGCCAAGAGCATCTTCAATAGCATTAGCAATCATTGGAGCTGCAGGCAGCATTGTATGTTCTCCGATCCCCCGCGCTCCAAAAGGACCATCCGGTTGAGGAACCTCTACAATAATCGGAATAATCTCTTCCGGTACATCTTTGGCAGTAGGAATTTTATAATCCGTAAGATTAGGATTGAGCAGTTTACCTTTTTCGTTAAAACGCATATCTTCATATAAGACAGTTGCTAAACCCTGAAGTAAACCTCCTGTAATTTGACCTCTTACCAAATCAGGATTAATTGCTTTTCCGGCATCAATGGCTAAGGCAACTTTTAACACTTTCATTTTACCCGTTTCTTTATCAATTTCCAAATTCAAAGCTGCCGCTCCTACCGTGTAATGAACATTAGGATGACCACCCTGACTTGTTTCCGGATTGTCTTTGGTGCTGGCAAATTCAGGCATAAACATTCCACATCCGTTTACAGGACCCCCTTTAAAAGTTCCGTCTTCTGTCATAATGCCATCTACTACAAAATTCTGCAAAGGCAAAATGAAAGCAGAATCGGTTTTGCATTTAACTGCCTCATCTTCCAGGTAAAGAACTTCTACGGGATAATGATAAACCCGATGAATAAGCGAAAAAATCTGCTCCCGCGCATCCAATGCAGCATTTTTAACGGCATTTCCACAGCTCCAGGTTATATGACTGGCAACAGTTTGCCATTCATAAGGGTTCCGATCCGTGTCAGGTGTCTCTACTCTAATTTTGGCTGGCGGAACAGATAAAATTTCTCCTGCAATTTGAGCCATAACTGTTTGATAGCCCTGTCCAATTTCCATACCGGAAATAAGGAGATTGATTGTGGCATCTTCATTGAACTTGAGAAACGCAGAAGAAGATGCATTCGGAGGCATAGCAGGTGCTTTCCAGAAAGCCGCAAAACCCTGTCCGATAACTTTTGTAGGGTCTTCAGAAACCGGTTTTTTGCCCCAATTAATTGCTGCAGCAGCTTTATCAATACAATCCTGCAAACCACTTGGATTCATTTTAGCTCCATAAGCAGTTTCATCTCCCGGTTTAATGGCATTGATTCTTCTAAATTCTACTTCGTCTATATTCAATTGATGAGCCATACGACTAATATGACTTTCCAATCCAAAAAGCATTTCCGAATAGCCAAAACCGCGATAAGGACCCCCTGGAGGAAGGTTTGTATAAACACAAACGGAATCTATAGAAACATTATCAATACAATAAGGTCCACTTGCTGATAAACCTACTGCATTAACTACATTAGCTCCATATTCTACATAAGCCCCGGCATCCCAATATAATTTATGTTCAAGAGCCGTTATGCGTCCATCTTTTGTAGCGCCCATTTTTATTTTTGCTACCACTCCCAACCGTTGATAAGTATTGGTAAATTCCTGTTCCCTGCTATAACGCAGCTTAACTGCATAACCTTTTAGTTGAGTAGCTAAAACTGCTGGAATAATTTCCATTGTAACTCCGGCTTTACCTCCAAAACCTCCTCCCACATAAGGAGTTATAACTCTTACATCTTTATGGCTAAGTCCTAATGCTTCAGCAAAAAGATGTCTCTGAGTATGAGGGGATTGGGAACTGCTCCAAACAGTTAATCTTCCCGAATGATCAAATTTGGCAACAGCTATATGGGTCTCCAATGCACAATGTGCATAACGGGGAACGGAATAAGTATCTTCCAGAATAACATCTGCTTTCGCAAAACCTTTTTCCAAATCACCCTTACGGGTTTTTCTCCAATGAGCTATATTTGTTCCAGCTTGGGGATAAAACCAAGGAACACGAGGATAATTTTCCACTTCCGGATGCAATAAAGGAGCATCACTTTGCAGAGCATCCATTTGATTCAAAACTGCTGGAAGAGGTTCATATTCCACTTTTACCAGAGCAACAGCACTTTTTGCAGCTTCCGGAGTGAAAGCAACGACCGCACCAATTTGTTCACCTACAAAACGGACTCTCTCCTGAGCGAAAACATAACGGTCTTTCATATAAAGTCCGAAACGGTTGTGAAAATCCTTTCCCGTAAATATTTTATAAACCCCTTTCACCTTCATTGCGGCAGAAATATCTATTTTCTTTATCAGGGCAGATGCTTCCGTGCTTTCAATCAATTCCGCATAAAGCAGATTAGCTCCAAAATCTATATCATCAACAAAAGTAGCTGCTCCGCTGATTTTATCCAAAGCATCAATGCGTGTTACATCTTTACCTATATATTTGTAGTCCTTCATTTTGTCCCCTTTCCGGTTAAAGACATAATGGCATCAAAAATAGGTGTATAGCCAGTGCAACGACAAAGATTTCCAGCAATTGACTCTTTAATTTCTTCTAAAGAGGGATGGGGATTTTTTTCCAGCAATTCAGTAACTGCCAAAATTATTCCCGGTGCGCAGTAACCGCATTGAAAAGAATTGAATTCCATAAATGCTTCCTGCAAGGCACTGAGTTTTGCCCTGGAAATACCTTCTAAAGTAGTAATATTATGATTTTCCACTTCTACGGCAAGAATCAGACAACTACGAACAGCTTTACCATCCAGTAAAACAGTGCAGGCACCGCAATCACCTCTTTCACAACCACATTTGGGACTTTTAATTCCCAATTTATTTCTGAGAACATCCAAAAGTATTTCATTTGGTTTCACTTGCACATTGCGAGGTTCATCATTAAGCATAAAGCTGATTTCTTTCATCAAACATCTCCCATAAGTTTTCGGGGCTCAATATATTTGCCGGAACTTCTTTTCTGTATAGCCATTAAGCCCCTTCGGAGCATTATTTCACTAATATACATCCGATAGTTTTGGGTGCAGCGAATATCTGTTATCGGGTTTATTTCAGAAGGAATAAGCGCAATGGCTTTTTCTATTAAATCAGCATTCAGAGAATTACCATTGCAGAGGTCTTCAATATGATAAGCTCTTTTAGGAATAGGACTTAAAGCACAATGAGCAAACCGATATTGCTTATCCCCTATCATTAAAATTCCCCAACCTGCTTGGGCAAGGTCTTCTCCACTGTAACGACCCAGTTTTATATAAATACCGTAACTATCAGGAATTCGTTTTATAGAAATACCTGTTACTATTTCATCTTCCTGTAAAGCTGTTTTTCGGGGAGACAAAAACCATTCCCTAACCGGAATTTCCCGTTTAGAACCCGTTCCTGCACAATGAATCATTGCTTCATAACATAAAAGAGCAGGAGCAGAATCCAATGAGGGAACTGCAGAACAGATATTTCCTGTCAAAGTAGCCCTGGCACGAATTCCTGTAGAACCAATTGTTTTACACGCATCGTGAAGGAGAACAAAATGTTTTTGCACTACTTCGTTTTCTATGAGTTCCGCAAAAGTTACATTGCTACCAATAAAAAGTGTATCATTTTCCCAATTGAGCTGTGATAATTCTTTGATCCTTTTTATATCAATCAGCAAATCAGGTTTAAGCACTCCTTCTCTGATATTAACAATCAAATCAGTTCCACCTGCCAAAATATTGGCTTTATTACCATACTGCTGTTTCAGGCTAAGAGCTTCTTCAAGTCTCAGTGGTTTGTAATAGGCAAATTCATGAGCTAAACTCACAATACCTCCTTATGTAACTTCCAAAAATAACGGATATTCCATTTCTATCTCATCCCGCAAAGGGATACCATCGATTCCAGTAAGCGGAATCTGTGGCTTCATTTGTCTGGAAATTTGCATTGCATTGATATAGATGGCAGCAAAGACAAATCCTCGTCGCTGATAAAAATGCATAGCAGATGTGTTATCATTCGTGGTTATTAACCAAACTCTTTTACAACCTTCTGTTTTAGCATGAGTTATCACTTCCCTTAGTAGCCCGGTGCCAACGCCCAGATTTTCTTTCAGGCTTTCCAGAAGGATGATTTCACATTCAGTTTCGGCAATCCGGAATAGCAACACTCCGATAATTCCGGTTGCATCTTCTGCCAGAAATCCTTCCAAGCTACTGATATGATAAAGTTTACCACGGGTAATAATACTTGTGGTATGCCAAGTTTCTTCCACAAAACTACTGATGGTAGCATAATCTCTTGTCTCGTAAGGACGTATAGAGAACATTTAAATTCTCCTGTATAGTTATCTCTTAAGGTTCTAAGGCAATTATGCGGCACATAGAAGATTCCAGTTCAATACCGCGCAGAGGGAAAAGTCCTATCCAGGCCCTTTTATTGGAGATTTTATCTATATCTCCACCCAGGTTTTCTGCATGCACCAGCTTTTTAGGGAAGAGTTTCAGATGCATCACTTGATAGTATACTTCAGGAGGAAACATTTCATCCCAGGTTTTACCATATTTAGCAATGACCTTTTGTTCTGCTTCTTTAAAAGAATTAGGATGCCAATTGCGAATAATAGTATTCATCGGATGATCGGCAGAGCCGCAATCTACGCCAATCCATTTAAAATGCATATCTAAAGCCCAGGTATGAAAAGAAGGATCAGGACCCGGATGCTTAACAAAATAGCGCAGCTCATCACTTTCAGGTTGATCCCAGGCATAGCGATGGTAACCAGTATTGATAATTAAAATATCTCCTTTTTGGATTTCCGCTTTTTGCATTAAAAGTTCAGGAGCGTATAAATCATAGTCATTTACGCTATCGGAAATATCTACAACTACTCCAGGACCGATCCATTCTTCCATAGGAACCTGACCAATACTACGTCCACTGGCAAAAAAATGGATTTCACCATCAATATGAGTGCCTACATGATTGCTGGTAGTAATAATTTGACCATTTGCACCCTGACCTGAATGAGCTCCAGCAATGCGTTTAAAATATTGAATTCCCAAAGGCATATAGCTAGGCCAGGGAGGTGTATGAATACTTAAGGGTTGAGTTAAATCATACATCTTCAAGTTCTGCATAAATTCAAAGAAGCTGTTTAGTTCCATTTTTATCTCCTATATATTTAGTTCAAAGTTCAAAGTTCAAAGTTCAAAGTTCAAAGTCCAAAGTTCAGAGTTCAAAGTTCAAAGTTCAAAGTTCAAAGTTTGTTCTAAAAGGGAACGACGAGGACATCGTTTTTCCTGATAATAAATTTCATCTCTCTTTCTCACAATCTCACTTTTTTCTCTTTATTCATAAATTATCTGCTAATGTCTTATAGGCCATAATAAACGGTTCAAAAGGTGCTTTTACAACTCCAGCTCCAACTTGTCCAACGCCAGGTTTTTTATGTGCCACACCTGTATCAATAACAGGAGCTATATTATTTTGGATAACTTTCACCACATCAATTCCTAAAGGAGTCCCTCTAAAATCCAACACCGGAATTTGATAAAGGGAGCTTTCACCATAACAAATATTATACATAGACAGGGTGTAAGACATTGCTTCTTGGGCAGTTCCTCCTACAAATTGAACTATAGCAGGAGCAGCAGCAAGAGCAAAACCACCCAAGCCACTAGTTTCCGTTATAGAACTGTCACCAATATCGGGATTGGCATCTTCTTTGCTGAAGCCAGGAAAATAGAGTGCATCAGGAACAGGGGCAGGACCCGTAAACCATTTATTTCCTGTTCCGCTAACTTGAATCCCGAAATCGGTTCCATTTCTTGCCATAGCTATCACTATAGAGCTGCCTGAAATGTTTCTTGCAGGATCAAGTATTGCCTTACTTGCAGGCATAGACAGGTTCAGGAAAAAGTGATCATTGCCGTTTATAAAATCCAGAACTGCAGCAGAATCTTTCGGGTTGGTCATTGTTTTTATAATAGCAGGAGCTATTTGTCTGATAAACAGCGAAGTTCCAGCCCGATTACGGTTATGAACTTCATCACCCATATTCAATGCTTGAGCAATAAGACCCTGAATATTAATCTTTCCCGAATATTCTATTGCTCTTTTCAGAACGGGATAGAGCACTTTTTCCATCCATTTTAAGCGGTTAATTACTTCTTCGCCATAAGCACCATAGCGCAAAACTTTGCCTAAACCCTCATTTTGGGTAGCATAAGTATAATTGCCATAGCTCTCATTTTTAATAATAAAAACAGGCATTGATGGACTGATAATACCTGCCATAGGTCCGGTACAATTATGTTCGTGGCAGGGAGCAAATTCAATTTTTCCTGAAGCAGCAAGTTTTTCCGCTTCTTCTGCATTTTTTGCTCTCCCTTCATAAATTAAAGCACCTATTATGGCACCGCGCATAGGACCGCACATTCTTTCCCAGGAAATAGGAGGACCGCTATGTAAAATAAGGTCTTTATGCATTCCAGGAATAACACTTAAGGCAATATCCATTCCGGTTAAAATTGCTTTGCCGGAATTGATTATTTCCAGAGCTTTTTTATTAGCAGGAGCAATAATATTTTCATAGAGAGAATTGATTTTTTGATGATAGTTGTTTTCAACGGGGAGAGGGGGTTTCCATAGGAGGTTTACTACTTCCACACCTTGGGTTTTAAGGTCGTAGGCAAATTTCTCCAAACCGATATTTATAACCTTTGGTTTATCTTTATTTAATTTCAGCATTTTGCCCTCCTGTAAACCTGTAAACATTTACAAACAAATTCACAGGCAGAATGATGAGAAGTAAATATATAAGCTCCTGCTTGTTGTAGCTCTTTTTTTTGTTTTTGCCGGTTTTGAGGATCGCTGTCTGTGCCCAATAAATGGCAAACAACTATTAGGTCTGCAGGTAATTTTTTTATAGCAGGAACCAGTTCTGCAGCCGGATCAGGATGAGCACCAAAGCCCAAAACTACATCCATCAATATGATACCGACTTTTGTATTTTCCGCTTCCTGAGCCAATTTTTGCAGACGCAAACTGTAGTCAATCATCGGATGAGGGCGTCCTACTGTAAATTCATCTGACCCCAGATCAATAATACTATCTTCTTTTGTCTGCCAGCCATCGGTTAATTGGAAAGAATCCTGTTCTGTTACATTATTAAAGGGTTCACGACCAAAATTATCAAGATAGACCTGAATTGCTTCCCGGCAAAGTGTTCCGCCGCTATATAAACCACGCAGATAAGGACCTCTAAGTGGCGGCAGAGGAAAGTCATCAGAGAGATTCTTATTTTTTATTTCCATTCCTGCTTTTTGACATGCAACAAGAGCAGTTTCCGCCAAAGAGCAAGTATAAAATAAATTTGGCTGTTCAGGAATTTGCATTGGGAGCAGAAAATTTACAATCACCGGCTTGGAGGTAAGAGAAATTAATTTCCATAATTTTTCCCGGACTTCTTCAGCCGGAGGTTTTCCTGTTACAATAATAACTTCTGTTTCTTCATCTTCCAGCAGATATGTCAAACAGGCAGTCAGCATTATACCGCCAATTTCTTTTTTGCCATCTCTTCCTCCGGTGCCAAATGCCTGAGAAATTCCTCCCCCTAAATTGGCTATAGTAGAAGAAATTTCCTGTAAACCGGTTCCGGAAGCAGCAACAATCCCTATTTTACCTCTGGGAACATTATTGGCAAAAGCAAGAGAAACACCGTTGAGAATAGCGGTTCCGCAATCAGGACCCATCATCAATAAGCCCTTATTTAGAGCTTTTTGTTTCAAACTAAGCTCATCTTCAAGGGATACATTATCGGAAAAGAGCAAAATATGCAGTCCTTTTTCCAATGCCTTTTCTGCTTCAGCGGATGCATATTTTCCAGTTACAGAAATTAAACAAAGGTCTGGCTTTCCTAATGATTCAATTGCTTTTTCCAGAGTAAATGTATAGGGAATAGGAGATTGGTTATAGTTATTAGCGGAGGGTTGAGAGATTAATTCTTCTGCTTTATTTATTGCTTCCAGAGCACTTTTTTCGCTATCCGCTTTAATTACAATAGCAATATCATTTTCAGCAGCAGAGTTTATTTCATCCACCAGCATATTACTTGCTTTTAAAATTTCCCGATTTTCGCTTGTAGCCACAATCGCTACTGCTTCAAGAACGCCTTTTAGGGACCTCAGTTCCCTGGAAATAAGCATCAATTTAATGGAATCCAGGTATTTTCCCTTAATAATTTTAGCTTTTATCTGCATTGTATTTCCTTTGTTTATTTACACTGAAAACACCGAATAATATAGTTCCTGCACATTTTAACTAAAACACTTCAGCACTAATTAACTAAAAAACAAAATAAAAATCCGCTTAACATATCTTTTCCTGAACTGGCACCTGATTTCATTATTAGATCTATGTATTTTGTCAAGTTAATTTCTTTATTTTCATTTAAGGCAAGCAACAGATTTGCCCAATCGTCATCTAAACGAAGGGAATATGCCTGGTGCAGAAAAGTATTTACCAGCAAGTCATCGTCTAAAGTAGCTTGATAGACCTCTTCCCGTTGTTTTGTCAGTTCTTTTCTTCCGCTTAAAATCAGCCAGGATAAACAGATTATATAGCCAATCAAAAAATCATCACCGGCAGGAGTGCTTCCCAAACCCCGGCGTTTAATTAGTTGAGAAAAGAGAGTATATTGTTTTTTTTTAAGATTATTTATACCCTTTATGAGGCAGTTACGGAATTGATTAAGAAAGTCATCCTGGGGTATAGAGGGCTGAAGCAGCATAGTTAATAAATTATTTTGTTCTTCACAGATGAAGAAATTTACCACTTTTTCACAGAGCAGGAAGGTATTATTAGCATTTAGCGGTGGCTGAAGCGCAGGCATTTTCCAGATCTTATCAGGGCTGTATGGTAACAATATATCGTTATTAATCACTACTTCTTTTTCGGTAACTTGCAGTTCCTTAACCAAAGGAATTTTTCCTGTAACGATAATCCGATAGGGACCTAAACAAATACTATTATCACCTAGGGAAATAACAATATTTTCAGCGGCAAAATTTATTACCCGCTCAAAATGGCTATGAACCTTGTTGTAAGTGCCTAAAGGAACAAGTTCTCCAATCCTTAAAAGGGTATAATTATTTTTTTCCTGCATAACAATAAGATAATGTTTAGGCAAAAAAAACCAAATATGTAGATAGAGGATGTTTTCCTCCGTAAGTAAAAAAGCGGAGCTACAGCGAGCTCCGACTACACAAATCCCGGAAGAAAGACCTCCCCGTCGTTCACAAATCCCGGAAGAACGACATCCCCGTCGTTCACAAATCCCGGATCAACGACATCCCCGTCGTTCAATTGTCAAAAATCAATGCTTTAATGTTGCTTTTTTTCTTGGTTGATGGGGACATCAACCTTCCGGATCAACGACATCCCCGTCGTTCACAAATCCCGGAAGAACGACGTCCCCGTCGTTCAATTGTCAAAAATCAATGCTTTAATGTTGCTTTTTTTTGTGGTTGATGGGGACATCAACCTTCCGGTTTTCTTGGTTGACCAGGAGGTCAACCTTCCGGTTTTGCTCTTTGACACTGAAAAAGCCCCAACATTCTAATCAAACAGTTTTATGGACAAACCATAAATAATGATTATATCATCCTCTGATAATAAAAAATCAGGATAAATACTATATAACGATGAAAGGAATATCTTGTTGCTCAGATATGAGAAAAAATTGAGAGGGCATAAGATACTTTACCCGATAGATCCGTAGTTCGTAGACATATAATATCAGCAGCTTTTTCCTGAAGGAAATTACAAGACAGAAGTTATGCTCCGTTCATTATCTTGATTTATAAAATTACTTTGTGGACTTAGTATAACTGCCTGTTGCCTAATCACTTATTTAACGATCCCTTAACACTGCCGTAACGATCCTGTAACACTGCCTTAACTTTGTTAAGGAGTCGTTAAAGAAATGTTAATGCAGCATAAAAGATTCAACTTGGCAGGGGATAATGCGCTGTCTAAAAACAGGTAAAAGTTGCCCAAATTGCAAGATAAGTTATTACGGCAGAGAATAAATTTTATATTTTGAACACAATAAATTAGGAACAGGCAATAGGGAAAAAAGGTTACGGCAAATTCTTTCTTCGCCAACTCCTTTTCTCTGCTGACATTTTTTCCTTTTATGGGGTGGCAGCTATATTGCATAAACATCTCCTGATTGCTTTTTTTGATAGAATCCACATCAGACAGGAAAATATTTATGCTTTTCAAAGGGGAAAACTATATAAACCATCTCAACCCTCTAAACTTGTTTTTACTTAATTACTATTAACAATAATAAAAGCCCAAAAATCAGCGTAAATATATTCATTCCGGAGCTAATAATTATATTTCCGGTCTATTTCCACCCATCATTCGTTCTAATTGTTTTCTACCTTGGGGGGTATTGACTTTTTTCAGCATTTTTTTCATATCTTCAAACTGGCGTAATAACCGGTTAACTTCAGTAACGCTAAGTCCGCATCCTTTAGCAATACGGAGGCGTCTGCTGCCATTAATAATTTCAGGATGTTCGCGTTCTTTTTCAGTCATTGATTGAATAATTGCTTCTATGTGTTTTAATTGTTTATCATCAATTTTCAAATCAGCAGGAAGTTTACGCCCCAAACCTGGAATCATCCGCATAATTGATTCCAGCGAGCCCATTTTTTTTATACTTTGTAATTGTTTGAGGAAATCATTTAAAGTAAATTGATTTTTCAGCATTTTGCGGGCAAGTTTTTCCTCTGCTTCCATATCCATTGCTTCTTCCGCTTTTTCAATAAGGGTTAAAACATCGCCCATTCCTAAAATTCTGCTTGCCATTCTATCGGGATAAAAAATTTCCAAGTCGCTAATTTTTTCCCCGATGCCGACAAAAGCGACCGGTTTTCCCGTAACTGCTTTAATGGATAAAGCTGCTCCGCCGCGGGCATCGCCATCCAGTTTTGTTAAAATAACGGCATCAAAAGCAAGTTTAGCGTAAAATTCCTTGGCAATGGTAACGGCATCCTGTCCGGTTGTTGCATCCGCTACAAAAAATATATAATCGGGTTTTATATGTGTTTTTAGGGTTGCTGCTTCTTCCATCATCGTTTCATCAATATGAAGACGACCCGCAGTATCAAATATAAGCAGATTAACCATTTCCTTATTTGCCTGTGCTAAAGCGGAATCAGCAATTTTAAGAACATTTTTGGTATCTTCGGATATAACAGGAATGCCTATTTGTTTGCCTAAAATTTTAAGCTGGTCAATTGCTGCCGGACGATAAATATCACAGGCAACAAGCATCGGCTTAATGCCTTTTTTCCGATAAAAAGCGGCAAGCTTGGCACAAGCAGTTGTTTTTCCTGAACCTTGCAAACCAACTAACATCACTTTGGTGAGGCGATTATTATAAACCTTAAACTGAAAACCTTCCGTATCCATCAGGTTAACAAGCTGTTCATAAACGATTTTCACAACCTGCTGACCCGGGGTAAGCGATTTCATAACTTCTACACCTAACGCTCGTTTTTCCACTTCAGCAATAAAATTCTTCACAATTTTGAAGTTTACATCGGCTTCCAAAAGGGCAAGCCGGACTTCGCGTAAACCTGCTTTAATGTTATCTTCAGTTAAATATCCTTTTCCGCGCAAGTTACGGAAAATTTTATCAAGGCGTTCCGATAAATTTTCAAACATTATATATTCCTAAATTGTTCAGGCGTTCTTCAACGCAGAAATTGCCTTGCTATAATCGTGACTGCAAAAAATATAGGAGGCAGAAACCAGAATATCAGTTCCTGCTTCTTTTAATGCTTTAGCGTTAGCAGCAGTAACTCCACCATCAACTTCTATCAGATAACGGTAATTATTCTTTTTCCGCAGGTTAAATAAATCCCAGATTTTATAGATGGCAGAAGGAATAAATTCCTGAGCGGAAAAACCAGGATTTACACTCATCACCAAAATATAATCCAAATCAGGCAAAAGGGCTTCCAAAGTGCCTATAGGAGTCCCCGGATTTAATGCCAGCCCGGCTTTGATCCCTTTTTCTTTTAAGGTCTGAATAAGCCGGTGACTATGATAGAATGTTTCCTGATGAAAGCTGACCCATTGCACATCCATATCCAGTAATAGGGAAATATGAAAATCGGGATTAGTAACCATTAGATGAACATCTAAAGGCAGTTTGCTTAAAAAACGGATAGTTCTAATTACAGGAAACCCGAAACTTAAATTGGGCACATAGTGACCATCCATAATATCCAAATGCAGGATATCCGCTCCAGCTGCTTCCAGAGAAGCAATTTCGGAATCAAGATTTCCAAAATCCGCTGCTAAAAGTGAAGGGGCTATTTGCGTCTTTTGCATTTTCTTTTGGGACTGCTGATGAGAAAAACAATTTCAGCAATCTCCTCCTCATAGACAAATTTGTATTTGGCAATTATATCATCTTTAAGCAAAATAAGTTCCTGCATCCAGGTGTTATTTTGAACGGCAACATAAAGAACTCCGTTTTCCACTTTAACAGGATGCGATTTTGCAGACAGAATTTCGCCAACTACCTTGCTCCAGGAAAGATAAATATGGATAAAAGTCCTGTATTTATCACCTCCCAGACGGTAGATAAGGTTTTCTGAAAACCGGGAAATAGAACTGAAAGCCATTGCTGAAATAAAACCCTTCACCGCAGGAAAAATACTTCGGTGAACTTATAATATCCCGTTAAAAGCAGATTATTCCTTATTGGATAATAACCCGTATCCGCTGTAGGAAAGAATTAAAACAATCAGGGCTACATAATATACGGAACCGATGCCAATGGTTGTCTTTTCTACTCTGCTCATTAAAAGTCCAGGAACAATAGCCGCTATCAAATAAAGTATATAACCGATAACTCTGTTGCTAACCTGTCTGCCACGATAATTAATGAAATAAACAGCCAATAGGGTTAAAACTATAAACAAAACAGTTACACCACATACAATTCCTAAAGCAGTACCTGTTTCTATTGTTTCGGGAAGGGTTACTAGATTAGTGCGCAAAATAATTACCGGTGGAGTTATCAAAGCTAGAATCATTAGCAGGACGCCAAAAATCTTCCTAAAAAGTTGAGAAGATTCTTTAACTTTCTCAAAATGGCGCTGACGCCTTCGCGTTAGATAAAACATAATTGCTACAACTACCAGAAAAAAGACACCATAAGCAACAATCATAGTAGGATTACCACTAATCATACCTAATAGTGATAAAACTGCAATAAACACTATCAAAGTGATTATTTGTTTAATCTTAAACCATAAATCGGACATTAAAACCTCCCGGCATTATTATTGTTCTTGCTCAATTGAAATATTAAGCGTACACACAATATCTTTACGCAGATGAATAGGCACCTGAAATTCGCCTAATTCTTTGAAATGTTTGTCCATTACCAGGTCATTTTTCTGAATAATAATTCCCTGTTCTTCCAAACTGTGAACAATATCCAGCTCAGATACGGAGCCAAACATAGTACCGTGCTCATCAACTTTTCGCATAAAAACCAGTTTCGTGGAGTCAATTTTTTCGGCAAGGTTTTTTAATTCTTCAGTTATTTTTTGTTCTTCATCAGCAAGCTTATTTTTAATAGCATTAAGATTTTTCAAGTTCACCGGAGTGGCATATAAAGCAAATCCGCGGGGAACAAGATAGTTTCTGGCAAAACCTCTTTTAACATTAATAACATCACCCTGCTTTCCCACTTTTTCTATTGTTTTCAACATAATAACTTTCATTCTGTGTTTCCTCCAGAAGTTATATTTCTTTTTGTAAACCACATATTTCCAAAACCCAGCAGAACCAGTAGAATATTGGCATAGAGAACAATAATAAGCATAAATAAGCCACTGATTATGCGGTTGGAAAAAATCATTCCTAAACGCTGCCAAACCAAAGCTGCTCCCTGAAAAAAGGGAATAACACACAGGGAGAGCAGGAGGTTAAAAAACAGCACTTTCGTCTGATCCAAAAAATATAAGGGCAGGACCGCAATGATGAGCAGGTTATAATATACGGGAAACCTTAAGTTCTCAATCCGATTAGGTATTTGTAACCTCCCCTCAAAAAGCAGAAATCCAATAAGCCAGGCAATCGCTTGTGAAATAATCCAAATAGAAGGAATTATTCCTTTCCAGAGCGGTAAGGTCTGCTGTAACAAATCGCTATTTAATAAAGCCGGCATTTTATCCTTCACCAATTGAATTCCCTGCTCAAAAAGCTGGTCTTGATACCCTCTGAATAAATAATACCTCAAAATCCCCCAGGCAAACATTACTAAAAATGCTGCCATAAAAGAATTACTGAGAATGTGATTGTTTTTTAGCACAAGTAAAAAAACCAAAATCGGTAAACCTACTGCTAAAATAGCATCCAAACAAAGTAAACGGGTACTCGTTTGAGGATCCAAAATCAACATCAGCACCGGAACCGGAATAAACATTAAAAATGCCTGCAGGGGTTTGGTTAAATTCACTTCCGCTGTTTTGGCAACATAGAGCATATACACAATCAAACCCAGAAAAGGACTTAATAGTGACAAAGCTCCAAAGATGACAGGATAAATCAGCATTTATTCAATTACATAAGGAATCAATGCCATCTGACGAGCACGTTTGATTTCAGTTGTAAGCTTCCTTTGATGCTTGGCACAAGCTCCAGTTAAACGTGCTGGCTCAATTTTCCCCACTTCTGAAATATAAGGTTTCAGAATATCAATATTCTTGTAATCAATTTGAAGTTCCTTATTAGCGCAGAACTTACAGTATTTTTTGCGGGTATATTTTTTCTTTCTTTCAGCAGAATTCATTATTCACTCCTAAAAAGGAACATCGTCAGTTGTAGTATTGTGATGGGGTATTTCTTCTGCGGGAAGAGGAACTTCTTCATTAGGTGGTGTTGCTCCTTCTTCGCGAGGTTTCCATTCCAGGGAATGAAGGACATCTACAATCACTTCAGTGGTTTTGCGGTTTTGATTGTTTTGGTCTGTCCAATTGCGGGTTTCAATTCTGCCTTCAATAATTACAGCACTGCCTTTATGAACTTGATTGGCTGCAAATTCAGCCCATTTATTCCAGGCAACACAGTCAATCCAACTTGTGACCGTTTGCCATTGTTCTGTTTCATCCTTGTAGCGACGGTCAACGGCAACTACAAGCCGAACTACAGGAGTGCCTTTGGGCGTATATTTCAGTTCTATCTCGTTACCGATTCTACCACTGAAAATACATCTGTTTAATCGCGGTACTTTTAAATCTGCCATTTTTTTTCTCCTTAATTCTTTGCCACAAATAAGTAGCGAATAATGTTCTCGTTAATATTGAACAGGGCTTTTAGTTTCTTGATAGATAAGCTGTCAACTTTAAAATAATCCACAAAGTAATAGCCCTCTCTGAATTTTTTAATGGGATAAGCCAGTAAACGCTTTCCCCACGGGTCAATTTTGACGATTTCTCCACCGTTTTCGGTTACCAAAGCCAATAAACTATCGTTCAAAGCATTAGCTTCATCCACACTTAAGGTGGGAACTAAAATCACCATTAGTTCATAATCCTTTGTCACTATTTTTCCTCCTTTGGACTTACGATTCCGGAACTATCTGCTCCGGAACAGGATTTTTTCCAGATACTATATTCATTCAACACAGCGTTGAAATCATACTTTATATAAAGATCAATAAATTTACCTGCCAAATCAAGAGCCGGATTCAGCAATTCCCATTCCTCAGGTAAAATATCGCTAAGCACATAATTTCTGGGGTCAATTTCATCAGTTCTGCCAATTCCAATCCGAATTCTTTTCAGCTCATCAGGCGGTATAACTTCCAGCAAGGATTTTAGTCCATTATGACCACCATCTCCTCCCCCTTGACGAATACGAATTTTAGCTAAGGGCAGTTCAATATCATCATAAATAACCATATATTCAGAAATTATCCATTGTTTTAGTGCCTGTTTAATTGCCTCACCGGAACGGTTCATCCAGGTTTTAGGTTTAATCAAAACAGCTCGTTTAAGAATAATATAATCAAAAACATCACCTTTGGCAAAAGTTCTTTCTCTGCCTGAAGCCCAACGGTCAAGACAGATAAAACCCAGATTGTGACGGTTTTGGGCAAATTCCTTTCCCGGATTCCCAAGTCCTATAATGAGCTTCATAAATAAACATTATTTTTCTGATTCGGGAGGGGTTTGTTCCTCAGGAACAGGAGCAGCAGGTTTTTCTTCTACAATTTCCGTTCTGGGAGCGTGAATTGAGACTAAAGTTACATCGCTATGTTCTTTTACCTGCCAGTTACCTTTTGGCAAATCACGAATATGCAGTGACTCGCCGATTTTCAAGTTACTTACATCTAAAATTAGGTCCTCAGGAATTTCATTTGCCTTACAAGAAATCTTTACATAGCGTTGCACAATTTCCATCATTCCGCCTTCTTTAACTCCTTGGGGCTCTCCCTTAATAATAATAGGAACTTCTACTTCAATAATTGCCTCGGCAGAAACAATCATAAAATCCAGATGCAACATTTCTCTGGTGACGGGATGAATCTGCTTATCCTTCAAAATCGTATGAAATTGATTACCATTTAATTCAATATCCCAGAAACTAACTTCTGCAAAACTCTTTTTATACATTTGGGTAAAATCCCCTTGGGGAATGCTTACAGAAATACTTTCCCTTTTAGGTCCGTAGATTACAGCAGGTATCATTCCACCCGCTCTTAGGGTATGCAAATCGGATTTCCTGATTGTTTTTCTGGGGGTAGCTTTCAGGTTAAATATCATTTATTCCTCCATTTATTATCTGAATAAAACACTGATTGATTCTTCAATGTGCACTTTCTTAATTGCTATTGCCAGCATTTCGGCAATAGATAATTGTTCTATTTTGGTGCAGAGTTTTTTCTCTTCCGATAGAGGTATTGTATTAGTAATAAAGAGTTTCTCTATTGGAGAGGCTGCCAAATCAGATACTGCATTTCCACTTAAAACACCATGCGTGCAAGCGGCATAAATCTTCTTCACTCCTTTATCTACTAAGGCATTAGCTACCTTAATTAAACTCCCGCCGGTGTCTATTATATCATCAAACAAAATAGCCGTTTTATTATTTACATCGCCAATAATATTTAAGAGATCAGCTTTATCTTCATTTCCGCTTCTGCGTTTATCACCTATGGCTAAAGAACAATTCAAGCGTTTTGCTAAAGCTCTTGCTCTGTTTGCACCTCCGGAATCAGGAGAAACAACAACTATATCATCCATCGGCATAATGCTTTTAAAATAACGGGCAAAAGTTGGAATCGCATATAAATGATCCACAGGAATATTGAAAAATCCCTGAATCTGATCAGCATGTAAATCCACAGTAATAACTCTGTGCGCACCTGCAATAGTAATTAAATCAGCAACCAACTTTGCCGTAATGGGAACACGCGGTTGATCTTTTTTATCAGAACGCGCATAAGCATAATATGGAATAACACAATTTATCCGCTGTGCCGAAGCTCTCTTTAAAGCATCTATAATAATCAACAGGTCAATTAAACTATCGTTTACAGGATAACAAGTCGGCTGAATTATAAAAACATCAGCTCCGCGCACATTGTCATTGATTTTTACAAACGCTTCGTCATTGGAGAATTTGAATAAATCAATATCCGCTAAAGGAATTCCGGCATGCCGGGAAACCTCTTCTGCCAAGGGACGATTCGCATTACCTGTAATTAGTATTAGTTTAGAAAACACTTTTCTCTCTTCTCTTATTTGCTTGAATCAGTTAAATTTCCTCTTTTTACATAACCATTATCGGTTATGCACTTATCATATCCTTTCACCTGATATTTTGTATTTTACTTAACCCGCAATATAACTAAACACCTAAGTTCATAATTCCTCTATCAACTAACATAATATCTGTATTTTACATTGCTTTCAATCTCTCTATTCAGGCAAGTTTTACCATTTTTTTAGGCAAGCTCATTTTGTCAAAGCTTATTTCTATCTCTACAATATAAATCTGTTTGGAAGAATTCTTGCATAATTGAGGGAATGATGGAAAATATATTCTCAGCTGTCCTACGAAAAATGTATTTATATATAAAGTTGCATACTGCTTAGAGAAATATATTGGAATTGATTAAGGATATCCATCAATGCATTATAAATAGTAGTTTTTTTATTAAAGAAGGAGATAGAAATGAAGAAGATAGCAACGATGCTTTGTTTTGCCCTGATAGCTATAGGGCTTTTTGCAACATTAGAATGGACTGAAGCAGTAGCTATTCGTCAAGGAGTGAATATTGAATGGTTTCGGACCGGTATAGAAACCACCGATGGTGGAGCAATATATGTTTGGTCTGATACAAAACTTGGCGAGCGTGATCTTTGGGCTCAGAAAGTTGATAGTGCAGGAAATATGGTTTGGAGTGAGCCGGTTTTAATAGATGGCAAGCCAGACCGTCAGGAAGATCCTGTAATAACCAGAACTAGTGATAATAATTATGTTATTGCCTGGATTGATTTTTCTGCTGATTTAGATGGTGATGTTTATGCTCAAAAGATAAATGCAGAGGGTAATTTGCTTTGGCAGGAAGGTGGACTTCCTGTTTGCACTTTGGCGGGAATGCAGATTTCTCTTAATATGGAACCCGATAATGAAGGTGGTGTTTATATAATTTGGGTGGATAGTCGTTATCCAAGTAAAGACCTTTTTGGTCAGCATCTTTCTTCAAGTGGCAATCCTTTATGGACAGTAAACGGAATTCCTATTGCCAATGGTTTAGGCGATGAAATTCAAAATACAATGCTTCCTGATGGACAGGGAGGGATGATTATTGCCTACACACACAGTTATGCAGGTAATGATGATCTTTATGCCAAACGCTATAATGCCAATGGAATAATGGTTTGGCAAAATACTTTAGTTATAAGTGAGGCAGAAGGAAGCCAATCTGATATTAGAATGTCCGCTCTGAGTGACAGTAGTTTTGTTTTTACCTGGGCTGATAAACGCAATGCTGATCCCGATATTTATGCTCAAAAGATTAACCTGGTAGGTGATTTGCTTTGGGGAAATTACTTAATTGTTTACAGTGATCAATATGGGCTTGCCAGACCTCAAATAAATCCTCGTATTGTAGACACCTCTGATAATGGAGTAATCATTGTTTGGGAAGATTTTCGTCTGGACACTCAAAATGCTGATCTTTTTGCGCAAAAAATTTCTTCTTCCGGTATCAAACAATGGGGAGAAGAAGGTATTGCTTTATGCACGGCAGAATTTGCCCAAATAGATCCCCGCTTAGCTGCGGATAATAATGGCGGTTGTTTTGTCGTTTGGGATGATTTACGAAATGGAAATGCTCCCAATTTTGATATTTATGCACAGCATCTTTCTACCAGCGGAAATTCTTTATGGGAAGCAAATGGAAAACCAATTTGTACTGCACCTAATGAACAAAGTGGTAGTTTAATTAAAGTAAGTAATAATCTTGTTTTCATTAATTGGATGGATATTCGTAATGGTAGCGTAGGTATTTATTATCAGGCACTTTCTTATGAAGGCACTGTTCTTTTGGCAGTAAATGGAGTTGAAGTTTTTTGGGGTTTAAGTGGAGATGCACCTTTGGATAATTATCTGATTTTAAAACGCAGTTCCGATGTTGTTATTATTTGGCAGGATACCCGTTTTGCCAATGATGGCTACCGGATTTTTTTCCAGTTTCTCAATTCTGATGGCAGTATTGATTTAGAACCAAATGGAAGGCCTGTAACTGTTTCCGTTGGAGGATCACAATCCACTCCCAGTGCAGTTGTTACTCCCGATGATCAAATTGCTGTTATTTGGGAAGATGCCAGAGGTAATAATCCGAAGGTCTATGCTCAACTCCTTAGTGCAAGCGGAGAAAGATTATGGGGAGATCAGGGTATGGAACTTACTACCAATAGTCCTTTAAGACAAAAAGACCCTAAAGTAAGTTACTATAACGGTTCCTTTTATTTTGGCTGGTCCGGTTCAGATCAAGTAGAAACCAGTTTCTATTATCATATTTACGGTCAGCGTATTTATAATGGACAAAAAATGTGGGGACCTAATGGTATATTAGTTTCTACACTTACAGGGACAGATTTAAGAAATGAGTGCACTCTTTATGATTTAATAGATAACTACTATGTTTGGCATAGAATTAATCCCTATCTGGCTTCTCAAACAATTTGGGTAAAACGAATTGCAGAAGATGGTTCCGCTATGGATGGTTGGCAGGAAGAAGGTTTACAGACCTCTACTTATAACGATTGGGATACTATTCAAATGCTCCCGAAAGCACATAAAACACCACTAGGCATTTTTGTGATGTGGAAGGACTATAGACAAGATTATCTTCTTAATTATTGGGGACAGCATATTGCAGAAAACGGAACTTATTTATGGAATCCGGTGGGGATAAATCTTGCGGATAATCAAAGAGAACAGGAAAAGGCATCTATAGTTGTTAACAGCAATGGTATAACTTTTGCCTGGTGTGAAAATATAAATGGAATGAATGATATTATGGCTCAGAATTATTCTTTATCAGGTGAACCTTTATGGACCAATACCGGCTATTATGTTGTCCAAAGGGATTCTGCTCAATCAGACCCCTTTCTTGCTTATTTTCCCGAGGGTAATTATCTTATTTCCTGGGCAGATTTTATAAATATAGAAAGCGACCTTTATTATAAATACATCACCGAAAACGGAGAAATGATTGGAGCTCCTCAGGGCAATGTTCTTTGCAATGCTGCCAAATCTCAATATCAACCTCAAACAACTATTCTGAATAACAAAGCATATACTGTTTGGGCAGATGGACGTTCCAGCGGTAAAACAGAAATTTTAGGGCTTTATGCTCAAAAATTGGGTAATGGAACTCCTATTACCGATGAAACAACACCTCCCTTGCAAAGTTTGATATTACACCAGAATTATCCTAATCCCTTCAATCCTGAAACTACTATCAACTTTACTTTGAAAGAAAATACTCTTTCCTTAAAACTCTGTATCTTCAATATCAAAGGACAATTGGTTAAAACTCTTTATGACGGACCTCTGCAAAAAGGACAGCATAGTGTAATCTGGAATGGAACAGATGATTTGGGTTACCAGGTCTCCAGCGGAGTTTATTTTTATCTGCTAAGTAACGGAAAGGAAACCAGTCAGCGGAAAATGGTGTTAATGAAATGAAGAATAAAAAAGTAAGAGGCGAAGAAAGAATTTGCCTTAACCTTTTTTCCCTTTTGCTTGTTTATAATTTATAGTGTCCAAAATTAAAATTTATTCTCCGTTGTAATAATTTAGCTTGCAATGGGCGAGACCTTTACTTGTTTTTAGACAGTGCATTATTTCCTGCTAAGTTGAATCTTTTATGCTGCATTAACATTTCTTTAACGACCCCTTAACAAAGTTAAGGCAGTGTTAAAGAATCGTTACGGCAGTGTTAAGGGAGCGTTAAATAAGTGATTAAGCACCAGTATGATATCCTCTATCTAAACTATTATGCTTCTACACGGGTAATTTTTGCTCCGATAGAATTCAGTTTGGTTTCTATATGTTCATAACCGCGGTCTATATGGTAAATTCTGGAAACAATTGTTGTTCCTTTAGCTACCATACCTGCTAAAACAAGAGCCGCACTTGCTCTTAGGTCTGTAGCCATAACTTCTGCTCCATTAAGTTCTTTAACACCTTTAACAGCAGCTATATTTCTTTCAATTTTAATATTTGCCCCCAGACGATCCAGTTCTGCAATGTGCATATAGCGTTCCGGAAAAATTGTATCTTCAATAAAGCTAACCCCTTCTGCCAGGGACATTAGAACTGTAAATTGAGCTTGCAAATCCGTTGGAAAACCTGGATAAGGAAGGGTGATTAAATTTATCGGCTTTAGGGAAAAAGGCGGAATAACGGTTATAGCTTTATCTTCAATTTCCAGTTCACAACCGCATTCCCGTAATTTCTCCAGAACTGCATTTAAATGTGCCGGTTCACAATTATCAACTGTAACAGGGTTTTTACTAAGAGCTCCGGCAATAAGAAAAGTTCCTGCTTCAATTCTATCGGGGATCATATTCATTTCTATCGGAATAAGTTCTTCCACACCTTCAATTTCCAGAGTGGTGGTCCCCCTGCCGTTTATTTTTGCCCCCATTTTATTTAACAAGTTAATAGTAGAATCCACTTCCGGTTCCATTGCGGCATTAAATATTCTTGTTTTCCCTTTAGCCAAAACAGCTGCCATCAGAGTATTAATTGTGGCACCTACGCTGGATTTGGTAAAATAGATATCGGCACCTTTCAATTCTTTTACTTTGGCATTGATATAGCCATAGTCAACGGATATTTCAGCTCCCAGGGTCTCCATTGCCTGTAAATGTAAGTCAATAGGTCTGGTTCCTATTGCACAGCCACCAGGAAAAGATACCCTGGCTTTTTTCAAACGAGCTAAAAGGGGGCCTAAAACATAAATAGAAGCACGCATTTTGTTAACTAATTCATAGGGTGCTTCTGAAAAACAAACATCCCGGGAATCAATACTCATACTGCCATTTTCATAATCAACTCTGGCTCCGATTATTCTTAATAAATGAGACATCGTCTTGATGTCTATCAAATCCGGAACATTGTGTAAAACCGATTTTCCTTTAGTTAAAAGGCATGCAGACATAGCAGGTAAAACAGCATTCTTGGCTCCGCTAACATATATTGTTCCATTCAGATCGCGGTTTCCATCAATAATAAATCGTTCCATTTTTTAGTCCTTTTTTATCTCTTAAAAAACAGGTATCTATCTATATCAGACAAATCCTTCAAGGATTCAATTTTTGTCCAGCCCTCTTTTTTGCCAATATTGATAATTGCCTCTCTTTGTGTATCGCTATGCTCTAAAGCCAGAAACCCGTTTTCAGAAAGGTAATCTGAACTTTGAGAGAGCAACTTGCGGTAAAAATCAAGTCCATCTTCTCCACCAGCTAAAGCAATTATAGGTTCTTTATCTTTAACTCTCGCATCCAAAGTAACAAATTCCGCTTTACTGATATAAGGGGGATTGGAAATAAGAACATCATAACTCTGTTTAATGGACGGAAAGCAATCAGACAGATAAAAATGAATTTCTGCCTGATACCTTTCGGCATTCATTTTAGCAGTTTCCAAAGCTGAAGAACTTATTTCCGTAGCAGAAACATTTAGAGAAGGTAAATTATGTTTTAAGGCAATAGCAATAGCACCGCTACCTGTTCCCATATCCAAAATTCTTTCTGTCCCTTTTAATCTTCCAAGTGTCAATTCTACAAGGTGTTCCGTTTCCGGGCGGGGAATTAAAACTGCAGGATTAACCTTTAGTTCCAAACCGTAAAAATATGCTGTTCCAGTTATATATTGAGGTGGCTCCCCATTTTCCAAATGACTGAAGGCATTAAATATTACTTCAGTTTCCCGGTCACTTAAAATCCTTTTCCGGGATAAAATAATCTCACTCCTACTAAGATGCAAATAATATGATAGCAAAAACCAGAAATCGGACTCGGGAATATTTTTCGCTACTGCAATATCTTTTACCTGATCAAGCAACTCCTGTAAAATCATTTATTTTTTGTTTACAGGCAGTTTTTTACTGATGGTAACAGTTCTGCCTTCTTTCTCAAACTCTAGTTTGTCGGAAAGATGATAAAGCATCGCAATTCCTCTGCCATTTTCTTCCAGATTCAATTTATGCTCATTAGTAACCTTTTTTATCCAGTTCTCATAATCAAAGCCGGGTCCGTCATCTTCAACCGTTATTTTTATAGTTTGTGTCTTGTGACATATAGAAAAATGGAAGCAAATTCTTTTAGAGGCAATTTCTGGTTGTTGCAGGCGTTCATTAATTATTTTCTGCAGTGCATTATGATCCATAACCCGTTCCTGGACATTTAAGCCCAGAGTTCCGTGTATATAAGCATTGTAAACCATCTCATCTACACAAATCAAAATTTCGTTTAAAGCATTATGAGTGAGGTCAAAATTCTGCCGGAGAAATTTGTGAAATACTTCCGAGACAGCAAATTTGGAAAAATTGCGCGGATCAAGTTCAAAATGAAACTCAGCTTTTTCCAGGTTGTTATAAAATTCGCTAAAATCGTTCCTTCTTTTCTTACGATTCAGAATGGTCTGAATTGAACGCATCATTTGTTTACTGTCTATGGGCTTACGAATAAAATCCGCAGCGCCATTTCTAATTGCTTCAATGAAATATTCCTTATCCTCGTAACCTGTCATCAAAATAACATCTATTTCTTTTTCATAATCCTTGCGCACATGAGAAAGAAATTCCAAACCACTCATTCCCGGCATTTCAATATCACAAATAACTAGGTCATAATCCTCAGTTTCAATTTTATGCAATGCTTCGGTTCCACTAAGCGCTGTTTCTACCTCAAAACCATTATATTTCAATAGTTCTGCTAAACTTAAAACTAAGGAACTACTATCGTCCACTACCAGAATGCGATGTCTCATTTCAGCCCAGGTTAACAGTAAATAATTGGTTTAGCTTTAGCATAGAAAATAACTCATATACGCTATTGGAACTTCTAACCACTTCAATTTCTCCCCCTTTTGTAATAAAATCCTTGTAAAACAACACAATTTTGCCAATTCCTGTAGAACTTATATTGCGGCAATCCAGCAAATCAAGTTCCAGAAGAGTGGCTTCAGAATTAAGAACTTCAGTTAATTTTTCCTGAAGCAAATAGGCATTTTCGCTATTTAATATTCCCTCAATCTTCATCTTAGCGACTTTGCCATTAATGGAAAGTTCAATGTTCATATTTATAACCTCCTCTTTTTTTCCTTATCTGAAATTCCTTATGTTTGTCAAGCATTATTCCACATAACCGCGAATTCTTTTCAGAATAGCATTTTGAATCTGCACCGGGCAGATTTCATATTTCTTGAATTCCAAAGTATATATAGCTCTGCCTTGACTTAAAGAACGAATCCTTGTAGCATAACCAAAAAGTTCGGAAAGAGGCACTTCCGCTACAATTTCCTGTTTAAATTCATTATCTCTGCGCATAATTTCTATTTTCCCCCGTTTAGCATTGATGTCATTAATAATATCACCTACAAATTCATCTGGAGCAATCACTGAAAGTAACATAATAGGTTCCATAATTACCGGAGAAGCATCTCTAAGCCCTTTACTAATAGCTATTCCAGTTGCAATGCGATAGGCAAGTTCATTAGAATCTACAGGGTTATAATCTCCATCAATAAGTTCTATACGAACTCGTTCTACATTACCATTGATCAGAGGACCATCATTCAAAGCATTGAAGACAGCTTCTTCAATGGGTTTCCAAAATTCTGTCGGGATTTTTTCTGCCGTTATTTTATTTAGAAAGATGTTTTTGGCATCATCCGGAAGGTCTTTTAACGCAACTGGGCTTAAACGGAATTTTACATAAGCATAATTTCCCTTGCCATTTAGTTCACGCTGGAAAACTTCTTCTGCTGCAACTTCTTTAGTGATGGTTTCTTTATATGAAACCTGAGGATTACCTTGATTTACTGCTACTCCAAATTCCCGACGCAAGCGATCTACAATAACTTCCAAATGCAATTCACCCATTCCCGAAATCAATGTCTGCCCTGTATCTTTATCAGTATGCACCCGGAAAGTAGGGTCTTCTTCTTCCAGACGCATTAAGGCAATATCCAGATTTTCCTGATCCGCTTTGGTTTTAGGTTCAATAGCCATAGATATTACGGTATCGGGAAAATGCATTTTGGAAAGCAATACTTCCAAATCACCATCCGTAATCGTATCTCCCGTTATTAGAAATCTGGAACCTACAATAGCACCAATATCACCTGCATAGATTTTATCCAAATCGTTTTTACGGTTGCTCATCATTTGCAAAATTCGTGAAACCCTTTCTTTCTTCCCGTTTGTCTGATTTACAAAAGAACCCCCTTTTTTCAAAGTTCCGGAATAAACCCTTATATAAACAAGGCGTCCAATATATTTATCTATTTGCACTTTGAAAGCTAAAGCTACCAGAGGTCCTTTAG
>Ga0302253_1000555_pt1 | contig 29531 bp, 27 predicted proteins | sample AAG_RA_Trp_MG_FD_193537 | JGI IMG/M metagenome (GOLD analysis project Ga0302253, IMG submission 193537) | Enriched activated sludge microbial communities from anaerobic digester in WTTP, New Holstein, Wisconsin, United States - AAG_RA_Trp | ecosystem: Engineered > Bioreactor > Anaerobic >...
GATATTGCAACACAAAGCATGATCGATTCGGATGAATAGCGCATGCAAAACGGTCCCATCGTCTAGTGGTCAGGACGCTGGCCTCTCACGCCGGAAACCGGGGTTCAAGTCCCCGTGGGACTACCAAATAAATTCAGGGAGTTAGCTATTATAAGCAACTCCCTTTTAATTTGTGGTTGCGTATAGGTTGCGGATTGTCGCGTCATCATCAAGCCGATCCACTGCCGCTTTATTCCCTTCCGGTGCCAAGTGTCCATAGATGTCAACCGTAACTTTGATGCTGTGGTGTCCCAATTGATCACGGATATATGCCAAAGATTCCCCCGCCTGAATAAGAAGAGACGCATATGTGTGCCGGAGATCATGTATGCGTATTTGTCGTAATTCTGCTTTTGCCAGCATCTTGTTGAACACTCTTTCTCGAAAATGACCTTCGATCAACGGTGTTCCCTTGTCTGTAATAAAAACCCATTCCGGCATTTCTTCCCAACCCTTCCGTAGCTTCTCTTCGATACGCTGCCGTTTAAGCTCTTTCAATGCCGCTGCAAGCTGAAGTGACATGTCCACTCGTCGAGATTTCCCATTCTTTGGGGTTTCAGTACGGCTCTTTGATCTTCCTCGTTGAATTGTGATAAATCTGCCGTTGAAATCAATGTCACCCCACTGAAGCCCGAGGGCTTCCCCGATTCTCATCCCTGTACGGCAAAGGGTCAGCATAAGGGGATAAAAACGTGGCGAATATGCTCGAAATGTTGATAGCAGGATGGCAACTTCTCCTTTTGTAAGAGGTTCGGCCTGTAATCTCAGACTCTTCTCTCGAACGATTTTACCAAGTTTATGGGCAGGGTTCGTCTTAAGCACATCGTCATCCACTGCAAGATTAAGAACACCGCTGATAGCATTCTTGATATGGACCACCGTGCTGGGTGCATATCCACTGTTAGCCTTTCTCATTAAGAATTCTTTTACGTATTTTCGGGTAATGTCAGTAACACGAATCGTTTCAAACACAGGTAAAATATGATTTTTTAGGAGCCCTTTATAATCTGCTACTGATATAGCCTTGCATGTTGCCGGTACTGTAATCTCAATCCAAGTCTTCGCGTACTCCGCGAATGTTGGCACCTTCTTCTCGTTCTTTATCAGCCCCATATCCCCCAGGGTGAGCCGTGCTTCAATCTTCTTCGCAGCTTCCAGAGCGGCTTTTTTGTCATGACCTATTTTTTTGGACTTCCGCTTCCCTTTGTGGTCAATGAAAAGCCACCATACACCCGACCCCACAGGCCGTTCTCTAACTTTTACTGCCATAACGAACCTCCTCTCTTTCTTCAAATAAAAACGCCTGAGATTTTTCCCGGATACCATAGAATCCGCCTGCAACGTCACCATTGCAGGAATCTCAAGCGTTATTGTCTGTTATGTCTTCGGTCTTCTATGGCATTTGGATAAATATTTACTTTTATACGTATATCATTATTCATTTATTGTCAATCGATATTTATTGACGCAGATGCTTTTACCCTGTATAGGAATAAACATGTCAGAACGTAAACCATTCACAACAAGTCTAAAGCCAGACATCTTGAAGGAGGTCAAGAAGCTTGCCATCGATTTGGACAAGTCAGTGAATGAGCTTCTCGAAGAAGCAATGACTGATCTGCTGAAGAAGTATCAGAACAACGGGAAATCAAAGAAGTAACTGTCTGAACAAAAGTCCCCATATTTCATCACAGAACAATCGCCCCCTGTAAATACCCCTCCCCCCTCCCTTTATATTGCGGTTTGAGTCCCACCCCCATGAAAATTACAGCCTCCCGCACATGAGGCCGACTATTTTTCATAAAAATTTTTCTTGGAATTTTTTTATAAAGAAAACAGTGATCAACTTGCCATCAAAATACCCCATAGTTTGCGCTGGCGGAAGCTCAGATTGGGACGGGAGCAAAACAAAACCTTTGACGCTATAGATTGGTCATGCCGGGAAGAGTAAATTTCTACAGAGGCTTTCTACAGGCAAAACCGCTTGACAGATTTCTTAGGTGGTATCATAGTCTCAGCGATTTCATCGCCGCAGGGGGGACGATATGCAGATCATCAGATTATTCTTCTCTTTTCTACTCATTTGGTTAATGTGCGGGTGTGTTCACAATGTCACTTTAATGGAGCGGAACAATGGGGCAATGTGGACAGGACAAGTAGCCCGAGCGCTTGTAAGTTATTCCGGCGACATATCTATTAACTTCAAGGGTGAGCAATTCACGGGAAAGTGGGTCTTCGCCAGCAACAGCACTACAAGCATGGGTTTATTAAATACCTACGGAAAGGCAGGCGGTGTCAGTTCATCCATTGGCACAGGGCTCATTGTCGGCGGGCTTGGGATCGGTAATGCCTTTCTTCATTCAGAATCAAACAAGACTCTGCGTTGTGAATTTCAATATAGTGAAATGTCCGACACCGGCATTGGAATCTGCCAGGATAACGAAGGGGGTATCTATGACATGCAAATCGATTAAAAATACTCGTTGTTACATAGTAATATCCATTTATTAACTGAGCTTTTTTGAAAATTTACCAGCAAGACCTGGTTTTATCCGTACTTAAAACAGAACAAGACCCACCAACGAAAGCGGAGAAATATGGAACAACCTCAGCTCAACTGGATAGCGAACTTCATCTGGGGCATAGCAGATGATGTTCTGCGCGACCTTTATGTTCGCGGTAAGTATCGAGATGTAATCCTTCCCATGACGGTTCTACGGCGGCTTGACGCCTTACTGGAACCAACCAAACAGGACGTCATTAGTATGAAGGAGTCCCTTGATGACGCAAAAATCGTTCACCAAGATCCAGCCCTACGTCAAGCTGCTGGCCAAGCTTTTTACAATACATCAAAATTCACCTTGCGTGACCTTAAATCGCGATCCAGTCAGCAGCAACTAAAAGCTGACTTTGAAGCCTATCTTGATGGCTTTTCCCCAAATGTACAGGACATCCTTGACAAGTTCGAGTTCCGTAATCAGATTCCGCGTTTGTCAAAAGCTGACGCCCTCGGCACACTCATCGAAAAGTTTCTGTCACCCGAAATTAATTTAAGCCCCAATCCTGTTCTTAATGGCAATGGATCAGTGAAACATTCAGGTCTTGACAACCATGGTATGGGCACCATTTTCGAGGAATTAGTGCGTCGCTTCAACGAAGAAAACAATGAAGAAGCAGGTGAACACTGGACTCCACGTGATGCCGTAAAGCTCATGGCAAAGTTGATTTTTCTGCCTGTTGCAGACCAAATCGAATCGGGCACCTATCTTTTATATGATGGTGCATGCGGAACAGGTGGAATGCTGACTGTCGCTGAGGAAACTCTCCAGCAACTCGCTTCAGATCATGGGAAGCAGGTTGCAACGCACCTCTATGGCCAAGAAATCAATTCTGAAACATACGCAATCGCAAAGGCTGACTTCCTGTTAAAAGGTGAAGGTGAAGCGGCAGACAATATCGTCGGTGGCCCAGAACATTCAACGCTTGCAAACGATGCCTTTCCCACCCGCGAGTTCGACTTTATGCTCAGCAATCCACCTTATGGTAAAAGCTGGAAAAGCGATTTGGAGCGGATGGGTGGCAAGGACGGCATCAAAGATAAGCGCTTTATCATCGAACACGCAGGCGATTCAGAATACTCATTGATAACGCGTTCCTCTGACGGACAGATGCTCTTTCTGGCAAACATGCTCAGCAAAATGAAGCATTCCACTCAGATCGGTAGTCGGATTGCTGAAGTCCATAATGGAAGTTCACTGTTTACAGGGGATGCCGGACAGGGGGAGAGCAATATAAGACGCTGGATCATTGAAAACGATTGGCTTGAGGCAATCATTGCCCTTCCGCTCAACATGTTCTACAACACCGGCATCGCCACATATATCTGGGTATTGAGCAATCGCAAACCTTCCCATCGCCAAGGGAAAGTGCAACTCATTGATGCTACCTCATGGTATAAACCGCTTCGCAAGAATCTTGGCAAGAAAAACTGCGAACTTACTGAAGAGGAAATCAATCGTATCTGCGAGACATTCACTGAATTCAAGGAAACAGAACAAAGCAAGATATTTCCAAATGCAGCTTTTGGTTATTGGAAAGTAAAAGTCGAACGACCACTTCGTCTCAAAAGTCAGTTAACTCGGATGGCAATAGAAAATCTCCGCTATGCTTCCGGTGATAAAGAAATTCGGGCTGCACTTTACGACAAGCTTGGCGAGGCTCTTTTTGAAAATCCAGCTCAAATCCGTAAGGAACTGGAGATTCTTGTTAACAACTGGGGCAACGATGACAGTGAAGACGATTTGGAAGATGGTCGTAATGTTAAAAAAGGAATTCCTGACAAAAAAAAGAAAAAAATATTAAACGAAAGCACTTGGAAACGTGACATCATGCTTTTCGATGTTGCCACCCAGCTTCGTCACGACATAGGGGAGGAAATATTCGAAGACCATAATGTTTTTCGTATACGAGTTAAAGAAGCCTTAGAAAACTTAGGAATTAAAATTGGCGCTTCGGAGCTTCGGCAGATCTACAACACTGTAAGTTGGCGCGAAGAAAATGCCCCTCGTGTAATCAATAAAATACATAAACCGGGCAAGGTGAAACCTGATCCTTTGCATGGGCTTTTTGAAGAGAAGATCGAAGACAGTCTTTATATAGTAGAATATGAATCTGATCCTGAGCTCCGTGATACCGAACAAGTACCATTGTTGGAACCCGGAGGAATCGACGAATATTTCCGCCGGGAAGTACTGCCCTATGCTGCTGACGCTTGGTGTAACCCAAACAGTATCAAGATCGGTTACGAGATCAGCTTCACCCGCTATTTTTACAAGCCAAAACCACTCCGCACCCTGGGGGAAATCCGTAATGATATAGTGGCACTGGAAAAAGGAATCGAAGGACTGCTGGAAGACATCATAGAAAGTAAGAAATAATGAGCAATCGAGACAAACTCTTGGCATCAATTGCGGACATTATAAAAGATTACCGAGATGGTGAAATTAAAAAGCCGACACCTGAACATGTTAATCGTTGGGTACAACAGTTTAGTGAAGATATTCAAATTCCTCTACTTACAGAAGTTGAGCATGTCTTTCAATATACTTACTTTTCAAAAAAAGATGTTGAAGAGTATTTTGCAGATCTGAATAATAATGAGCAGATAGCAGGCAAGAATCCTGGCTTATTCTGGGAAAAGGCTAATCTGCTCAATATTCAGCAACATGGGCATAGCCAGTCAGAAATTCTTACGTTGTTTGGTAAATGCCTAAAAACACAATGCGGAATTAGTCTTGAAGATTGTGGCAGCCAAGATGGAGCATTTATTTACTTTGATGATGTTTTATTCAGCGGCACTCGCATTGGATCGGACTTAAAGGCTTGGATTCAACAACAAGCCCCAGATAATTCAATTGTTAAAATTATTGTCATAGGAGCCTACAAATTAGGTGAATGGCAATGTATCGAAGGGTTGAAAAAGGCATCTACTAACGCCGGAAAATCAATAACATTTGAGATATGGGCAGCATTTCGGTTTGAAAATAGAAAACGATACAAAAATGTCTCCGAAGTATTGTGGCCTGCTTATCTCCCTGATGATGCCGATTTGGCAGATTATGTAGCTCAAGAAAATAAATATCCATTTGAACCTCGTTTGCCTGGCGGTACATTACGACACAAAATATTTTCTGGAGAAAATGGGCGACAAATACTTGAACGGGAGCTCTTATTAGCGGGTACCCATATTCGTTCCGGTTGTCAATCGCCGAAACCAACCATGCGTCCTTTAGGCTTTGGATACTTTGGTTTGGGCTTTGGGGCCACGATTGTAACATATCGCAATTGCCCAAATAACTGCCCACTCGCGCTTTGGTGGGGTGATTCTGAGGTTACCTCGGGGCCATTTCATTGGTATCCATTGTTGCCCAGGAAAACTTATGAACAGCCTTTTGATCTCTACGATCAATGCGATTGGACTGAGTTATGGACATCGTAAAAGAAACGCGAACGTATTCAAGAAATCAATCCGCGGTCTTTCGGAAAACGAATGAAAACTTTGGTGGCTTATCTAATATGGCTCCAGGTTACCCTATTCGTGTCAATGGTATTTATATTTTTACCGTGGAAGCACTTTATCAGGCATGCCGTTTTCCGCATAGACCAGATGTCCAGCGGTTAATAATAGGGCAACATAGCCCTATGACTGCTAAGATGAAAAGCAAACCATTTAGAAATGATTCGCGTCCTGATTGGAATCAAGTTCGTGTGAAAGTAATGCGTTGGTGCCTTCACGTAAAACTTGCACAACACTGGAACAAGTTTAGTCAACTCCTGCTCACAACAGGAAACCGATTTATTGTTGAAGACTCGCACAAGGATTATTTTTGGGGTGCGAAAGCAATAGATTCGAGCACTTTAGTTGGCAAGAATGTTTTAGGTCGTCTATTGATGGAACTCCGGGAAGAAATCAAGCAAGGACAGGAATTAAGGCTTGTTGAACCGCCACGAATTCCGAATTTCTTGCTATTTGGGAAACCTATCACGGCTGTAGATTTTCGTACTGAAAAGACCTTACCAATTGTTATTGAGCACAAACCTGCGTTGCCAAAACAACCGATACGACAAGCTTCTCTCCCTCTTTTTGATTTGACGGCTTCTTTCCCTGATCAAGGATATATAAACACTATTAAGGCTCAAGAATATGCTGTACCAGAGCAGGTCAGAATAGAAAAACTTAGGCCTTACCCCTCGGTGAAGGATTCTGGTGTACCGTGGTTGGGAACGGTGCCGGATCATTGGCAAGTGCTTCCCAATCGTGCGCTCTTCAACGAGGTTAAAGAACGCGACTGCCCAAGAGAACAAATGTTGTCTGTAACCATCAAGAAAGGGGTCATCCCCCAGCACTCTTTACTGGCAGATAGTTCTAAGAAGGACAGTTCGAACCTGGACAAGTCTTCCTATAAGCTGGTTCGTCGGGGTGACATTGCATACAACAAGATGCGAGCTTGGCAGGGTGCAATCGGGGTTTCAGATTATCAAGGCATTATCAGCCCCGCATACGTGGTACAGCGCCCGCGCGATGGGATTAATCCAAAATATTTTCATTATTTAATGAGGACTCCAGGCTTTGCCAAAGAGGCTGAGCGTTGGTCTTATGGCATCACTTCCGATATGTGGAGCTTACGTCCCGAGCACTTTAAGCTGATTTACAGTTGTTTACCACCTCTTCCTGAACAAGCTGCTATCGTTAAATACCTTGATTACATGGATCGGCGCATAAGGAAGTATATCCGGGCCAAACAGAAGTTAATTAAGCTTTTAGAGGAGCAAAAGCAGATTATCATCCACGAAGCCGTCAGTCGTGGTCTTGATCCCAACGTCCGCCTAAAACCATCAGGCATGGACTGGCTTGGTGACGTTCCAGAACATTGGAAAGTAATACCTATTAAACGTGCTTTTATAAGTATGACCTATGGAATTTCTGAATCAACGGTTAATGAAGGAACCATCCGTTTGCTCACGATGGCACACATACAGAATGGAAATATAAGGGTTCCGCTATCCGGTGGTGTGAAATCAGTAGATCCTAATTTGCTCCTTCAGAAAAATGATCTTATTTTTAATCGTACGAATAGTGCCGAACTTGTTGGGAAAGTTGGTCTATTTGATGGATCAGAAGAAGCAGTTACTTTCGCATCATATTTGGTAAGGATGAGACCAAAGCCTGAATATGCCCCAGAGTTTCTTAACCTGCTGTTAAATGACTGCTATGTTCTATCAATCGCTCGGAGAGAGGCTGTGCCAAGTCTGCATCAATCAAATCTCAATCCAACACGATATGGACGTTTACATATTGCCCTACCAGAACTGCCAGAACAAAAGGAAATCGTTTGTTTTGTAAATCGTGCCACAACCAATTTAAACAAAGCTATAAATCATTATAACTATGAAATAACTCTTCTACAAGAATATTATAATCGCCTGTTCTCTGATGTCGTCACCGGCAAGCTCGATGTGTGCGAGGTGACTGTAAAACTGCCTAAAGAAACAGAAAAAGAAATAGATCTCATAGAAATCGATGACTCTACAAGTGACGATGAAATCGATGAAAACATCACAGAGGAGATTGACGAATAGTACTGTATTAAAATAGGGGGGATCGGAATAAATGACCTCTGACACCACCGAACGCGGCCTCGAACGGTTGATCTGCACAGCACTTACCGGCCATCCTTGTGACACACCACATGTATATGCTCTGCAGGAACGACCTGCTGCCTATAGCGCAGGATGGATTGGCGGCGACCCGAATGATTATGATCGTGAGTATTGTATTGACCTCTTAAAGCTACGCGCCTTCCTCCTTGAAACCCAACCTAAGGGTGCAGAAGCCCTTGCCTTGGACGAAGACGGCCCGACGAGACGTAAATTTCTGGCTCGACTTCAGGGTGAGATCAGCAAGCGTGGCTCCATAGATGTACTGCACCATGGCATTAAGCACGGGCCACATCACATTGATCTGTTTTACGGCACTCCCTCGCCAGGCAACGCATTGGCAGCAGAGCACTATATTCAAAACCGGTTTTCCGTTACTCGGCAACTTCGTTATAGCCGTGACGAGTCTCAACTTGCTCTTGATCTGTGTCTCTTCATTAACGGCCTTCCTGTGGCGACTTTTGAACTAAAAAACAGCCTTACCAAACAGACCGTCGATGATGCCATTCAGCAATATAAACGTGACCGCGATCCGCGCGAAAGGCTCTTCGAATTCGGGCGTTGTGTGGTGCATTTTGCCGTTGACGACCATGAAGTACGATTCTGTACACATCTGAAAGGCAAGGGCTCATGGTTTTTACCCTTCAACATAGGCTGGAACGATGGTGCTGGCAATCCGCCGAATCCGGATGGTATCAAGACTGACTACCTATGGAAACGCATACTCACACGTTCGGGATTGACTGATATTCTCGAAAACTATGCCCAGATTGTGGAAAGTAAGGATGAAAAAACCGGCAAGAAAAAGAAAACTCAAATATGGCCACGTTTTCATCAGCTCGATGTCGTACGCGAACTATTGGCCAATGCAAGCATACATGGTGTAGGCAAACGGTATCTGATTCAGCATTCGGCTGGAAGTGGTAAATCAAATTCAATTGCCTGGCTTGCACATCAACTTATAGGCCTGAGAAAAGATGAGGCAACAATCTTCGACTCGATCATTGTTGTCACCGATCGTAAGATTCTCGATCAGCAAATCAAGAACACCATCAAGCAGTTCGCCCAGGTAGGGGCAACAGTTGGCCATGCGGAACATTCAGGTGACTTACGTAAATTCATAGAAAGCGGCAAGAAAATTATCATCTCAACCGTACAGAAATTCCCCTTTATCCTTGACGAGATCGGCAATGAGCAACGGACTCGTAATTTTGCAATCATTATTGACGAAGCACATTCCAGTCAGGGCGGAAAAACTTCAGCTGCTGTCTCTTTTGCCCTTTCAGAGGCTGGCGCTGAAGACGAAGACGAGACTATCGAAGACAAAATAAACCGGATCATGGAAGCTAAGAAACTGCTCCCCAATGCCAGCTATTTCGCTTTCACAGCAACACCCAAAAACAAGACATTAGAAATATTCGGTGATCCGTTGCCACAAACCGATGGCAAGGTAAAACATCTGCCCTTTCATAGCTATACAATGAAGCAGGCCATCCAAGAGGGTTTCATATTGGATGTACTCGCTCATTACACGCCGGTTAACAGCTACTACAAGATCATCAAAAAGATAGAGGGAGATCCAGAGTTCGATGTCAAGCGAGCACGTAAGAAGTTGCGTCGCTATGTAGAAAGTCATGAACACGCAATCCGACTCAAAGCGGAAATTATGGTGGATCATTTTCATGAGCAGGTGCTGGCCCTGAATAAAATCGGTGGACAGGCACGTGCGATGGTGGTCACATCTGGCGTTGATCGTGCAATTCAATATTTTTTCGCAATCCGTGATTATCTGGTCGAACGCAAAAGCCCGTATAAGGCCATAGTTGCGTTCTCTGGTGAACATGAATATGAAGGTCTTAAAGTCTCAGAGGCCTCGCTCAATGGATTCCCCTCCAACAATATTGCCGACGAGATTCAGAATGATCCATATCGTTTTTTGATCTGCGCTGATAAATTCCAGACCGGTTATGACGAACCGCTCTTGCATACAATGTACGTCGATAAAATCCTGTCCGGTATTAAAGCGGTGCAAACGCTTTCGCGTCTTAACCGAGCCCATCCGCAAAAGCACGATGTTTTCGTTCTCGACTTCATGAACGATACGGACACGATTGAGGCAGCATTTGCCGATTACTATCGCACGACTATCCTCAGCGAGGAAACAGACCCCGATAAGCTCCATGACTTGAAGGCAGTACTGGATGGCTACGAGATTTATACCGATTCGCAAATTGATCAGCTCGTGACTCTATATCTCAACGGTGCTGATCGTGACATGCTCGATCCTATCTTGGATGCATGTGTCGCCAACTACAAGGAGCAACTTAATGAAGATGGACAAGTTGACTTCAAAGGAAAGGCAAAGGCTTTTACACGTACTTACGGGTTCCTGTCTACCATCCTTCCCTATACAAATGCAGAGTGGGAGAAGCTATCGATTTTCCTGAATTTCCTTATTCCTAAGTTACCAGCACCAAAAGAGGAGGACTTGTCGAAGGGTATCCTGGAGTCAATCGACATGGACAGTTATCGTGTCGAAAAAATGGCTGCCATGAAAATCCAACTTCCTGATGCAAATGCAGAGATCGAACCCGTACCGACAAGCGGCGGTGGCGGCAAGCAAGATCCGGAGATGGATCGGCTTTCAAATATAATCAAAGCGTTCAACGACCAGTTCGGCAATATTCAATGGAGTGATAAAGATAGGGTACACAAGTTAATCACAGAAGAAATTCCTGCGCGTGTTGCCGCTGATACTGCCTATCAGAATGCAAAGAAAAATTCCGACAAACAAAATGCCCGCATTGAACACGACAAGGCTTTGGCCAGGGTGATGACGGCAGTTCTTAAGGATGACACAGAATTGTTCAAGCAGTTTATGGACAACGAATCGTTCAGGCGGTGGATGACGGATACGGTGTTTGGGCTAACCTACGAACATGGTAATACAAATTTATAAAGAGTACGGCCCCAGGTAGTTAATTCATTTTGATAAAAACGGAGAAGGCCATGATAAACGAGGAAGAAAACAGTCATGTAAAACCCGGAATTAATCCAGGAGTGAGATTCGACCATTATAAGCCAGATGAGCAAACTATCATAGAACGTCTGAGTAAGGACTGGTATGTTACAAATTCTGGGTACGAAATCAGATTAAGTTCAAGCAGCGTATACCGATATGCTCTTGTGAAACCTATTGATATATTTCAACAAATGTTTAATATTGACCGAGAGATGGTACTGCTATTTAGCCCGTATGAAAATTTTGAACCCAGAACTCTGGATGCAATAACCGCTGCAACAACACGTCATCAAGCTCTTAGAATCGAGCGTATTTGTAGCATATTGGTTAGTAAGGATCTTGAGATCGAACAAAAACTCAAAGAACTTCTCAAAAATGATCAAGAAGCCCAGATAGTTATTCCTTTTACTTACGAAGAGCTTCAAAATGGCACATCTGATCCGTTCTTTTTTCGCAATAGATTTATTCGGCATTTTTATTCACGTGACCTATTTGCATCTGAAAGCCCATTAAAGAAGGACATATACTTCTTCGGCCGAACAGATCTGGTGCATACATTGATAAACCGCCATCGCAGTCATCAAGTTTCAGGACTGTTTGGTCTTCGAAAAACAGGAAAGACATCTGTAATCTTTGGTGTTCAGAGAGCAATGCAAAAAGTCGATGGCATTTCTGCTTTCATTGATTGCCAGACACCGGCATTCCATCGTTTGCGATGGAATCACGCCCTTCATTATGTACTCCAAGAAGTTCGCAGACAAAACAACTTGGAAGACCGCCTTGGTCCAATAGAACAATATACAGAACAGAATGCACCTAATTTGTTTGAAAAGTATTTATCAAAAATGTCTGCTGCCATGGGAAGCAAGACAATAATGATCATTTTCGATGAAATAGAAAACATTACACCGACTGTGTCACCAAGCGACCATTGGCGCACAGGTGTTGACTTTGTTTATTTTTGGCAAGCAATACGGTCATTATTTCAGAAATCTCCAGGGCTATTTTCCTACTTATTAGTGGGCACAAATCCTTTATGTGTTGAACTCCCTCGCATCGTAGATGCTGACAATCCAATCTTTGCTCAGGTACCACTCGAATATATACCTGGCTTTGATGTGCCCCAAACGCGTGAAATGGTGAGGCGGCTTGGCAGAATAATGGGGCTTCATTTTGACGAAAACATATATGCCAGACTGACAGATGACTTTGGAGGCCATCCTTATCTTATTCGACATGCATGCAGTGTTATAAACAGCATGGTCAAGGTTGAGAGACCCGTTAGAATCGATAAGGGATTATATGAAGAAGCTGTTAAAATATTTCTGAGGGACTATAGTCAATTTATGGAAATGATTCTCAGCGTTTTGAAAGAGTATTTCCCAGATGAATACGAAATGTTACGAATTCTTGCTCGGGGAGATTCAGAAACATTTAAAGAATACGCGCAACTCAGTCCTCTATATACCAATCATTTGTTGGGATACGGGTTTCTTGAAGAAGTTGATGGCCGCTACACATTCAAAACAGAAACTATTAAAACTTTTATCGAATCACGTGAGCGATTTAAAAAATTAAATCTCTCTGATTCTGAGAAGTGGGCAGAGGTATCGGAAAGGCGGAACAACATAGAAAGAGACCTGCGTAAATTTTGCCGCATGCAACTTTTATCACACTACGGTGCCACAGAATCTCGGAGCAAATTAATTTCCATAATGGGGGAACCAAGAGCATCAAAGGCCGGCGCTTTATCGTACGTGGATCTTTTTGATGGTAATAAATCGGGAATCTATTTTTTGGATTTAGTCAAGATAATATTAAAAGAATGGGATTGTTTTAAGAACATTTTGGGAACTAATAAAGAAGAATGGTCAAGAACTTTAGACACCCTTAATACAATGAGAATTGATGCTCATGCTAAGACAATATCCGATTCGGAATTCCATTTGTTTCGTGTGAGTGCGGAACGTATTGAGTCTGTGCTAAAAACATTCATGGCTTAGAATTTCCTAAACGAGCATGTTGGTCATGACTATAAAATATAATGAGGGGTTGTGGGTACCTTCATTCTCAATAATACGGATTCCTATGTACTTATATGAAAATATATTATTAATTATTATTATTATTAATTATCAGAGATAACGGTGCTGATCTACAGACTTTATGGCGCTAAAAAGCTTCTTTTGAAGCAATTTAAAGACCCTTATTCGTAAACTGAATAAAAGCTTGTTGTTTTTAATAAAGCGGCACCAGGAGAGTGTTTCGCAAGAATGAGGGGAAAAGAAGGTATAGTAAAAACGGGCTATCTTGAGCGATTTTTCAACGGGCACATGAAACACCTTTTTCATGAAACCGAGACTCCATGTCCTTCAGATGACCCTTTCATCATACCCACATGGGAAAAGCGAAATTTGCTCAGTTTTTAAATCATCATGGGGCTCTTGATGATATTTTCTAAGAGCATCCACACCCTCCTTTGGTGCTCTCCGTTTTCCCTTAAGGGCCGGATTCGTACCATGACGGTATGGATAGATCGGGCATGCGCTGGTTGGGCATTCTGCAATTAACTTTTTGTCGCCGCCCATACAGTCGAGACAGAATCGCCTAAAGACCTTGATGGGCGCTCTTTTCCCTAATCGATACGGATAAAAGGGACACGGCCCGCACGCCGCCTGATCCCCCTGACAGTCGTCGATCAAGGCCCGGTTCCATTTCTGCAATCCGAGGCATTGAGTGCAATAGACATGCGAAGCGCTTGATGGACTCAGCTTTTCCATCAAGCAACCTCCTTTTTAACTTCACTGATCTCTTCAAATTTTGAATATTCACCGTGAAAATAAAGCAGGCATTCGCCGCCACGTCCATATCGGGCTTTTTCAAATCGAACTAAAGTAACAGGTCCCAGACTCATGTTGGACAGTGCATCGGTACTTGTATTGAAACTTGCGATACGAGCACGATGCAGGATGATAATCCCATCTGCATCACTATGAATTGATGATGAGTCCTTGAGGTCTTCCGCTGTCATTGGCTTAGTCAGATCGACCTTTCGCGGTTGTGCTATCAGGATAACCGGAATTTCCATTTCTTCCGCCAGGAGCTTGAAAGCCTGAACAGCAAGGCCAATTTCCTGCACCTGGTTCGTAATTGACCGACAAAGGAAATGAAGGTGGTCGAATACGACAAGCTTTAATCCATAGCGTTTGACCGCTTCCTGGAGAATCTCGATTATTCCGTCGATGGTAGGCTTCACAACGGTTCTGCCCAGGTATAGGGGTTTTCCTTGGTAAATCTCATGGGTTTTTTGAATTTCGTGAAATCCAATGTTTTCCTTTTCCGTGGTCGCCTGAATGACTTTCTCCGTCACGGCCATGATATTCATTTCTAACGAGAAAAACATACTGGGGATTCCTAATAAGGCCTGGCAGATTGTAATTTGAAGCGCCAGAGAACTCTTACCTACCCCTGGAGGCGCTGCTATTACCCAAAGCTCACCTGGTTTCATCCCCCTTGGATTTAAGTGGTCAAGAGATGGCAGTCCGGTTAAAAGGCCTTTGGTTTGTATCGGCGTCAGGTGTTCCTTTTCCAATTCTTCCAGACAATCTGAGAAAGAAGAAACCCCCTGAACATCAAACCGCCTTGCCTCTTTGACGATGTTTATGAAATCTGCAATGTCATGCCCAGACTGGAAGAATTCATTCATATCCTGACCGTCCGGCAAGATAACATTATGACACCGGTCATATCCTAATCGCCGTGCGGCTTCTCTGGCTCCCTTCTGTCCTGCCTCATCAGGGTCGTAAACAAGAATGACCTTACATACTGGCTTCAGTTGATCGATCCATTCAGGCAGAAAAGAACCTGCACCAGCGGTAACAGCAACGACATTCTCTTCACCCCGATCCCATAATGAAATTGCATCAAGCTCACCTTCACACACATAAACCAACGGAGGATTTTCTTTCAAAATGTCTTGATTAAACAGGATTGACGGACAACCGGAAACCCGCCGGAAAGTCTTTTCTTGTGGGGGTATAGACCGACTCTTGATATTTCTGAGGCTTCCATCGGCAAAGTGGGGAATGGTTAGCCACTTTTGGCCATCGTTGTCGATCTCAAGCCCAAGTTGGAAATACTTGATGGCTTCCATACTGATCTTTCTCGTTTCTGTTATATATGACAATGCCTCCCGATCCGAGAGAAGCCTTTCATGTGCTTTCAGCGCCCTGTCTGCTGACAACATGACCTTGGCCTCGTTCTTGTCCGGGAAAGCCTGCTTAATGTCCACTTGTTTTTTCATGAATGGCTTGTTCATGGTGTTTCGCTCCTGCCGGTTATAATCGCCGTAATGTTTTTGAAGGGTGATGAGATTACCTCGCGCATTGCATTTGTGGCAAAAGAAGGCGCCTTCGTTTTGATCCATATAGAAATGACTCTTGGAATCTCCGCAGAAAGGACAGGTTTTTAAGACGGCTTGGCCGGACTGAAGGTGATATTCTAGGCCCTTGTCCCGAATATATTCAATGGCTGTCATGGCACTACCTCATAGCCTTGATTTCTGTAGTAATTGTCCAGTTTGGGGGCCCCGCTGAATTGCATGGTTGGTTTTCTGGATTCTTTCTGATTGTGTAATTCGGTCTTGGCGTTACGGATGATACCCAAGAGATATTTTTCGCCTTTGCCCTGTACTGCACAGCCCTTTTCTAAATAGGTTTTAATTCCCGAAATAACCTGCTCGGCTGGGTATTGATCCCACGACTGAAAGATTGAAAGTTTTACACTGTCGGCAATTCGGTTTGATTTCCTGGTTGATGCTATGGCTTGAAATGCCTGGTTGATTATTTTCTGATCAGAATATCTATCTCTGAGGGCAGAGATTGCAGAAGGAACATCACCAGATGTTTTCTTCTTAAATGCTATTATTTCTTCTTTGTGTTCTTTGCCTGTTCCTTGTCTGTCAATTTCGCTGTTCTCTTTTTCAAAATCACTCTGATAACCATGCCAATTTATTATACTAACGACCGAATAATGGCTGTCACTTTCGATGTTCAAAATTCCGAGCTTTTTTAATTTCATTATCCGGTGCCACACCGTTGAAGGTTGCATATGGAGTTCTTTTGCTGCTGAATCACGCCCGAATACAAATGATCCTGGCATAAGGGAAACTTCAGAAAAACCGCGCCCCGTCTTGACCGAAATCCAAGTCTTTTTATAAGCCGCTCTTGATAAGCACCAAATAAAGACTTTCAATAGACCTTCATTTTGGAAGACAGCCGAATCAGTGATTTTTCTCCACATTTTGAAATATCCCCGGTTCATTACCTGGCCTCTCCATCCATCTGATCGAGAAGCTGAATCACTTCATCAAGCTTAAGCGATAGCACGGGATCGAATACGTCGTATTTAATCTGACCTTCCAGCTCGCGTTTGCGCCGCTTCAAATACCGCTTTGATTTCTTTTGCGCTCTTTTCATCGCCAGGCATCCCCAATAACCTCGCTGACAATCAGATCAATCTGTTTATCCATGCCATCGATCTGAAATTTTTTTATACATTCATCAGCATCGGAGTATTTGATCAGGATTGTGCCAGATGGCAGTTTCGAGTAAGCCAGAATACCGACTTTTATCATTGAGCGCACTGTTCGCTCAGATAATCCCAGATAGACGGCAACATCCTTAACCTTTCCCCAACCCGGTGTCATTTTCAGACTCCTTCTGGAAAGATGTCTTCAAAAGCCCTGCCTAATATTTCTGCTATTTTTGCTTTTTCGTGGGGCTTGAGAGAGTTGAATCCGTTTTCCCAAAAGCAGATTCGTCTTTCCGGAATGCCTGATAGGTGACTAAGTTTGTGCTGCGTAATCCCTTGTTCTGCCCGTACAATCCGCAACTTTGTGACCATGATACGCCCTCCAGTTCATGTATTTAATCTGGAGTTACCATAAAAAAAACAATGTTGCCCTGACGTGAGAAATTATTTCTCGCGTCGGTAATTGACTGGAATAATAGGTGGGAGTATGCCTTTTGATCTAAGTTAACTTACTTTCAGGATTGTTAACGAGACAGGGCTTCTGTTTCTAAAAATCTTATAATTTTAAGTGCTTTTTTATAGGAACGTTCAACTTTTTTTTCATCATTTTCATTACAACGAATGCCATCATTGTATATTTTTTCACCATTTTCTTCTCGATTACATTCAAGATTTTTTGCCACTTCCCAATAGGTTCTTTTAATGCCATCCGCCCCTTCAACCAAGTCGTAAACTTCCCAAATGTTATAGTCTTGTTTTCGTAAAGCTGTCTTTTTACTACTTTGTGCTCCAGCCTGCTTGATTATTTGTTCAAACTCTTTGACAAGGGTATCAAAAGGGAAAGATAAATCGACACTTACAAGTAATCGTCCACTTTTCAGCACAGTAAATTTGCTACTATGTTCACTTATAAATGTAAGTAATTCAATTAATTCTTTTTGGCGAGGATTACGGATCGGTGCGAAATCGAACCACAAATCCGTTGGTGGCTTTCTTTGGACACCATCATCAGGCAAATAGATTACGGACATAAACGGGTTCAGTGGACATTGTAGACCCCATTTATGGCATAACTCCTGTCCGCTTTTACCCAACTTTATAAAGGGCTCTTTTATGCCTCCTGCTACAGCGCAATCTTGATCTCCTGCTAACTTCCTCTCGTTTTCATATTTCTGGTAATCTTCCATATATTTTTTAGAACGTCGTAGGGCTTGATATTTTTCAAATGCTGTCAACTTCATATACTGCACCTCCCGGAGTGCTCCCGTAAATTAAAACCGGGGAAAACTGGTCGGGAAACCAGTCTTTCAAAGCGTCCTTCTATCCCCGGCCTTTGTTGTTTACTTTACCATTTTTTCCTTTGCAGAACGATGAAAATGGTTGCGTATAGGTTGCAAATCGTAGTCAAATACACACAATCCATAAAAAACAAATTTGAACTATATCAGATACTTATAAATTTTATTACACCTCTCACGCCGGAAACCGGGGTTCAAGTCCCCGTGGGACTACCAAACATGAGAAAGGGGCTTACATGTGGCAATGTAACCCCCTTTTCGTTTCATAGAATCTATAACCCACCCCCATTTCCAAACTGTAGGGAAAATGGCTTAACGAATGCATTGATTTGGTCACAATCTCTGCGTAAATCGGGAGGTCTATCAAAATTTTTGTCATAATAGAGGATAGGAATATTTCCTGATTTTTTAAGACAGAGCGAAGCAAAGATATACCACGCAGGAAAATCAGGGAGAATTTTGCAAGAGGCTTTCAGGATAAATAAATGGCGATGGGATACCCTTTTTTATTATACCTGACACAAAACACTTGACGTCACCATTTGTTTTGATGACTTGCCTCCTGAAATAGATCCGAGTATAGAGTTAGGCGCTGACTTAATCTTCGCAAAAGCGATCTGAACTTGTGATAATTTTTTGAGTTAGACGCAGGATCCTCCGCCATGAGAAAAGTTAAACGAACAAAGCCATCGAAGACCCTCGGCGGCACAAATGGACGAACCATTCCGCTTGTTCCGGGAGATATTGCAACAGATCAGGACATGATGAAGTTGATGCTCCTGATGTTTCATGAACCCGAAGTCACTGTGGAATATTTCGCGCAATATTCCGAACCGTTCATTCCGCCGTTGAAGGCTGCCATTGACCGGGGAGACATGTTTTTACTTAAATCGGAAAATCACTATTACAAAGATCACCGGGGGAATCGCGCCTATGTCTTCGTGCCGCCATCAATGCCCGAAACCAAAACTTTTCCGAAATGGAAGCGGGAACTGGTTGAAAAATCACCCACCTTCGTCAAAAGTACTCTTTCCCTTTCAGACAGGAAAAAGAAAGAGTTTGCGGTATGGCTCGAAATAGAAACGGCAGATCTGCCCCGCAATGTACGACAGGCAGCGGAATGCACATACGATATTTTCTTAAGCTTCAGCAAAAAGGACCGGTCCGTAGCTTCTGCAATCGGCGACAAGCTTCAAGAGATGAAAGCACGTGTCTTTATGGCGCCTCAGTCCGGGATAGCAGGCGTTGCTTTTGCTGAAGCGTTCAAGCTGCCTCTCCTTGGATCGCACGAAATGTGGATCATCGTATCTCCCAACAGCCTGAAAAGTGAGTGGTTTACAGCACTGCTGGGTGCCGCCTGGGTTCTCGACAAGAAATTGGTCACCATCTTGCGCTGTTGCGATGCGCCCCAGTTCCCGACGGGGCTTCGTGATTTACGCTGTATTGACATCGTCAGGGTGGGAGAATTGATCAAAGAACGCCTGAATCCGATCGAAGACCGATAGCAACGAATCAACCCTAACACCCCCGGATTGGGTCGGCTTGAATAATGAGCCGCGATGTTGATCCTTGGGCACAGGAAAGAAAGCGTGGGTATTTGACGTGAATCGGGTCATTTATAGCATATCCGAACGCCGAAAACATAACCGGTAAGCAGCGGCAAAACCGCCCCAAATGCGGCCGCCCAGATAATTTCACCAGCCGGCACACCGAATAAAAACCAACCCCATGATCCGGACAAGTTCCAGGTCAAAAGGAAATCCGGCGACAGGCGAAATATGATCACACAAACCGTAAACCACGTTACAGAGAAGGCAATCGATCCTGTCAGTGCAAGGGGCCAGTTTCCCGGCTTAAGATAAATAAGAAAAGCTGCGAGGACCATGCAGATTACAATCAAGGCGGTCATGGGATTGATACTGACCCAGACCATAATCAGGTATGTCGCGTAGCATACCGTCGCAAGTGCTAAAAAACGCTTAAATGCCAAAAACCAATCCAGACAAATTTGCATTTGCCCTCGCCACAGCACCGCCACCACAAGCCAGGCCAACAATCCAACGGCATAACTGATCAAAAAGTCCTCAATTCCAATCCGTAAACCGCCAAGCCGGGGGGGCGTCCAATAATTATATTCAAGAAAATAGGAAAAGGCACCACTGGTTGAATTCGCCAATCCCGCAAAATTCATCAGACGAAATTGCTCATGCGATAAAGCCCAATAACCTAAAGCCAACGCCATAAAGGACAAAGCGAAGCTGCACAGCATGAAATGAAAGTCACCTAGGAAAAAGGCCATAATCACTGTTCCCTGAGGGCATCAATGGGATTCAAATTCACGGCTCTCCAAGCGGGAAGAAATCCGCCGCCGATACCTAATATCATCGCGACAAAGCATTGTTGATAAATTGCTTCCAAAGAGGGGCTCACCAGGACAAATCCCTGCAGTCTTGGATGCATAGCGAGCAAAACAAGTCCATAGTACCCCAAGATAATGCCTGCAATACCTCCCAATGTGCTTAAAAGAAGGCTTTCCGACAAAACCAATGTTATGATTCTCGACCGAGACCAGCCTAAAGCCGCCAAAACGCCGATTTCCCGGGTTCTTTCCAGTACAGCCACCAGCATCGTATTGAAAACAATCAAAAGACCCATGATCAGACCAACCAAAGCGGCGGCCCAAGACATACCCCGCCAGAATTGATAAAGATCGTTCTGCTGTGCCGCCGTCTGTGCCAAAACAAACGTTAACTGCGGAAAAATTCCGGACAGATGTTGACGTACGGCATCAAGTTTTTCTTTATTCTGTCCGGCTGAAACTCTAATGTGCATCACCGTAATCCTGCCATTTCGGTCGAGCAGTTCCTGCAGCCCTTGCAAAGACATGATAAGACTGTTGTTGTTCAGGAAGTTGTCCATTTGTGCGACACCGGCCACTTTCATCTTTGCGCCGAAAGGTGAAATTTCATCACCGGGCTTAAGTTCAAGCGCTTCGGCAAGACCTTCGCCGATGAGAACGGATTCCAATGATCCCTCGGCGGGTAAATGACCCGTCAACAAATTCGTTTCTTGCCACAGATTGCTCTCATTATCCCAGCCCCGCACAAGAATGGAAGCGCCCGATTCCAGAGTTATAACATCCATCAACTCCATCGCCACTGAAGATACACCCGGCGCTTTCCTTATTTCATGCACCATGCGTTGGTCGATCGTTCCGGTCAGCAGATTAATGACACCTTTGCGATACGCAAGAATATGGGTTCCTTGCTTAACCAAGCTGCTGTTCCACGCTTCTTCGACGCCTCGTCCAAGACCGGTGAGAACTGCAAATCCACCGACGGCAACCGCTACACAAACAATGGTGATAACCGTTCTGAGGGGGCGAAGCAAAAGGTTTCTCACAATGATGGTTGTAAAATGCATCTTGGGGGCTACCTCTGCGTTTCATTATTTTTATCTGCGGCCACAGAACGCGTTTCAATGAGAACGCGAACACCGGTCTCCGGATCGCGGTAAGTCGAGGACACAACCATCAAGCCATGCCCGGTTCTGTGGATTTCATGGATATCCATTGAATAAATTTCCCGTCCTAGATTATTGACATGCGACATTTTTTCCGAAAGATTCGTTTCTCGAGCAACATAAACACGGAGTTTGAATGCAGGGTTTCGGGAAAATTGTCCGGCAGGAACAAGCTCAAAAACGTCATAACGGCCATCCCCGGTTATCTCCTTTTTAGAAAGCTCAACTTGGAGAAAAAAACGCTCGATCAGAACATACCATGGCAGCATCGTACCCGGAATGTTTGCATATTTTGATTCAGGCCGGGAAAAGCCTTGCATGCCGCAGGGCTCATAATCGCCCAACTTATTAGATTGAAAGCAAAAAGAGGCCTCGGGTTGACCACGTTGTATGATCGCTACCGTCAGCAGTCTGATCTCCTGGCGGCGAAGATAATTTATTTTAATGGTCGAAAGAAACCGCCTGTTCTCCGGGTCCATGCTGGTCAAACGCAGCTCCGCCTTGGCACTATCAGGTGGTGGCTGAAAAAGCCATGCTATTGCAACAGACGGGTTTTCGACCGACGAATATACAGATCCCGCAATCATAAATGACAGGAACAAAGAAATAAAACCAACCATAGGAAAGGGGTTCGCCAATCGTGACACATGAAGAAAGGTCATACCTGATTCCTTTCCTTAACTGACAAGATTCTTCCGTCCAAAAATTCGACGATTCGGTCAGCACCCTCGGCAACAATTGGGTTATGTGTGACGACAATCAAGGTAAGGCCCCGGGTTTCCTTCAATTCGGCAAGCATGTGCATAACTTTGGCGGCATTTATGCTGTCCAGATTGCCCGTGGGCTCATCAGCCAGGAGCATACACGGATCATTGGCCAGACTTCTGGCAATGGCTACGATCTGTTTTTCTCCGCTGGACAGCTTATCCGGACGTCGTGACAGATCGGCGGAGAATCCCAGCTTTTTTAGAAGGCTTCTCGCACAATCAGCGCGTTCATTTGGAGTTTGCCGCAATCCAAACATGGGGATCTGCACGTTTTCAAGAGCGGAAAAAGCGGGTAGCAGATGGAAAGACTGAAAAACGAACCCTATTTCTGACAAGCGTAATTTTGCCCACTGAGCCGACTCCGACGGTGCATCTCCATTAAAGAAGATTTTACCCGTACTGGGCTTGTCAAGACCGCTTATCAGATTGAGAAATGTTGTTTTTCCGCTACCGCTTGGTCCGACAACGGCAAGAAACTCACCACGTTTTATTTTGAGAGAAACATCTTTCAGAGCATGGACATGACCGGTCTCATAGAAACGATTGACACCAATCAATTCGACCAGAAAATTGGAATGTGCCCCCGGCGTAGAAGATGAAATCGGCTTAGATTGATTATTGCGCACGCTCGTTCACCACTTCCGATTCATATCAAAACGAACGACACAGAGGTCAATACATCGCGTGCCGGTTGACAATGTGACCTACCCCCCAAAAAAGGCAGCCATTATAAAAGAAATACACCCCATACGCCCTATATGGGCATAAATATAAACTTCGCCGGGAAAGAGGGTCAAGATTTTTCTGCTGCCGGCGGCATTTTGTCTTCTTGCAATCAGATTTTCCAACAAGGTGCTATATATTTTTTTATTTAAAATTTCATCTTGATTTTATCCAATGCCTGGGGCACAATGAAGCCATCAAAGCGGTTCCATCAAGTTCAAGTTATGGGTTTCGTCCCGGTCAGCTATCGGTCTTTCGAGGAATAAAGATAGGTTTTGCTCTCTTCGGCTTAATGAGTGTCGGCTTAAAGTCGGGTTTAAAGTCCGCCGCAATATAAAATAAAGGGCGGTGGAGCAAAACCCGCCGCAACGCGCGAGCAAATATTCGTAAATTGAATCAATGTGTTGATTTTATAAACCCCACTACTATTCAGCGAAGGAGGATTCTATGGACAGCATCATCTTGGACGCGGCAACGGTTCTGAAGAGGAAGGGTGGAAAACTTTACAAGGTGCAGTTGGGAGAAATTCTCAAGGACTGCGTCAGCCTGATGAACAGAAAAAAGATCGGCATCCTCGTCGTCCTTGATGACAGCGGCAAGCTGGCGGGAGTGATTTCCGAACGCGATATTATGCGCCTGGTGGAAATCCAGGACAGCGATCTCTGGAACAAACCCGTGAAGGACGTCATGACACCCCGGGATAAACTCTATACCGTCCAGACGGAAACGCACCTGGACGACGTCATGGGCCTGATGACGGAAAAACGCATCCGCCATCTCCCCGTCATGGACAAAGACAACTTGATGGGGATTATTTCCATCGGCGACGTGGTCAAGAACCTTTTCGATGAGGCGGCCTTTACCACGGAACAGTTGAAAAACTACATTCAGGGCTATTGATTTCCTGCTATCGTTCCCGACTGGCGGCCGGCGCTTCGCCGGCCGTTTTGTTATGGAACAACCCTCATCAGGGAGAGCTCTTCCTTCATCTCAACCGTCCCACTCCGCAAACGCCGCCTGTGCGTTGAGGACAAACGCCCGAACAAGGCCATAATCCTTCCTCCCGTCACAACCCTCGACGCCGGTGTGACAATCGACACCCCAGGGGTGTACCACGCGAATTGCGGAAGCGATATTATCCGGGTTCAAGCCGCCGGCCAAGATGACGGGGTTACGCGAATGGGCAACCAAAGCCCGGCTGATTTCCCAATCATGGGTTTTACCGGTGGCCCCGGAAGCACCCGTGAGCGGATCGTAGGTGTCAGTGATAAAGGCATCGACCCAGGGTGAGCATCTCTCAACGTCCGAAAACAAAGTTTCCCGATTGTCTGATTTGACGATAAGACTCTTGATGACTGTGAGATCAGGGGCCATTTCCCTTAACCGTGACAATTCCCGGTAAGGAATGTCTCCGTGGATCTGGATGATCGACGCCCCCACCCGGCGGCACAGGTCGGCAAGATCCGCGGCGTGGTCAAGATAGGTAATGACGATTTTTTCAATGTGCCGGGGCAAAGACGCGCAAATGTCCCGGGCCTCATCTACCGTACAGTCTTCCTCGTGCACATCAAGGCCCAGGGGGAAACCCAATTGCCGCACCCCGGCCCGCAGGCAGCAATTTGCCTCGTTCAGATCATGAATTCCCGCGATCTGGATTTTTTCCATCATTTCACCAAAGCCAACACCTCAGGAATAAAAACAGTCCCTGATTGCCCCTTCCGGTCTATTAAGGCTGCAGAAGTTTAAAACCCGTCACCTCGTCCAGTTGTCGACTTGCACCCGTATCGGTCAATTCGATGAGAATCACTTCGAGGACATGCCACACCTTAACGCCGGTCCGGACACAGCCTGTCACGGTCTGCGTCTGCCGGCCAAAGGCGCCATGCATATGGAGAACCGGTTTTCCTGTATCATCAGGAAACAGAGTTCCCACACCGGCCACCTCGTACACATTATCCAGGATGTGCTCCAGGGGAACAATCGGTTTCGTTCGCCCTTCGGTCGGACCGACGACGAGCGTGCTGCCCGTGTCGGCGCCGCCCACGGCCAAGAGTGCCGCAGCCCGGATACCATTTTCTGCGGCCAATTTTTCAATTTCTTCGTGTAAAATATCGCCGTCCTCAAGACGGATAACAAAAACGCGACCTTGTTTTGCCTGGGAGTACTGCACCGTCCACACCTCTTCTATTGATAATATTTTTTCCGGCCTGTGTAACACCTTGTTTCTGATTATTCCAGCAGAAGATACTTATCCCGGCATGATTGTTTAAGTTCCGTATGTATTTTGCCGATAAGGTATAATCGTTGCAGAGGATAATTAGGTTACTTAAATTCAGAATACCAGACAGGGAAAAGTCATTTTCAATTAACTAACCGGAGGTAAGTTGAATGAAGAAGAGGACGTTGAGATTTAAGCTCATCGCAGGCGGCTGTTTGATCGTTCTGGTGCCCCTGGTCATCTTGGGAATGCTGATCGGATTAAAAGCATCAAATGCCCTGGAGGGAGAAGCGGGCAAACAGATGCTTAACCTGGCGCAAGCGAATGCGCAAATGGTCGAAATGACGCTCTCTTCAGAGACACAGGCGGCAGCACAGATCGCCGCCGGACCCGACATTGCGACCACCGTATCCGCAGCCGTCCAAAACAGCCTCTCCGATGGGGATGTTGCCGCCCTGGGAGCGCTCCTGAGTACCCTCCGGGAAAGGCGGGGCGCCGACTATGACGCCCTGGTGATTACCAATAAGGACGGTCAGGTGATAGCCGACAGTCAAAACGGCGTCTATAAGGGAACCTCTTTGGGAAACAGCTACGGTTTTCATGACGCAGCCGCGGGAAAATCGGTAATCGGAGACGCCGTCAAAGCGAAGGAATCAGGAAAGCCTGTCTTGTCGATCATGGCGCCGGTCAAGACCTCTGTTGGAGAAACACTGGGCGTCCTTACCGTTTACCTGTCATTGGACCGTCTTAATCGGGCCATGACCAGCAAGCTCGGAGAAACGGGTTATGGCTTCGCCCTGGATCGTTCGGGCGTCACGGTCCTTCACCCGGACCCGAAAAAGATCCTGGCGGTGAACTTCTACCAATTGCCGGGAATGGAACAAATTGCCGAAGGGATGAAAGCAAAGCGCACCGGCGTCGAAAAATATATTTTCTCCGGAGCCAAGAAAATGGCCGGTTATGCCCCCGTCGCTTCGAGCGGTTGGTCTATCGGTATCACCCAGAACCTGGATGAACTTTCCGCCTCCGCCCGCACCATCCGGGCTTTTATTTTTGTGGCAGCCTTCATTTTTTCCCTCATCGGCGTCGGCTGCATTTTTCTCCTCAGCCGTCCCCTGATTCTACCCATTAAATATGCGGCCGATCAGGTCACGGCGGCGGCGGATATCGTTTCTTCTTCCTCCGGCCAGCTGTCTTCTGCGAGCCAGGGCCTGGCGGAAGGGGTTTCGGAACAGGCAGCCTCCTTGGAAGAAACCTCATCCTCCCTGGAAGAAATTTCCTCGATCGCCAAACAGACAGCGGACAATTCCGTCCGGGCGGGAGACCTCATGCGACAGGCTCAAGGCGCCGCTCAGAAAGTGATTGCGTGCCTGGGGGGATTAACGACTTCCATGCAGGATGTTTCCGCGTCAAGTGAACAGACTTCAAAAATCGTTAAGAATATCGACGAGATTGCCTTCCAGACCAATCTGCTGGCCCTGAATGCCGCCGTCGAAGCCGCCCGGGCCGGAGAAGCCGGAGCAGGGTTTGCCGTGGTGGCTGAAGAAGTCCGCAACCTTGCCCTGCGGGCTGCGGAATCGGCCCAGAGTACTGCCGGACTGATTGAAGACACGGTTCAAAAAATCAAACAGGGCGTTGAACTGGTCCAGAAAACCAATGAAGCCTTTGCTGAACTGGGGAAATACCGCGTCGGTGTGACCGATTTGATCGACCAGATCACGGTGGCTGCCAGGGAACAGGCGGAAGGGGTCGAACAGGTTAACCGGGCGGTTGCAGAAATGGATAAGGTTACCCAGCAGACGGCCGCCACGGCAGAGGAATCCGCATCGACGGCATCGGAATTGAATGCTCAGGCGGAGGAACTGACCCGAGCCTCCGAAAGCCTGCTGGCCATCGTCGAAGGCGGCGACATTGACACCGTCGGAAACGTCCCTCTGGTTCGCCCAGGCGGGCATGATCACCCGGCCCTGCCGCCTGTGAGGAAAGGTTCCCCCGGACGTCATAAAAAGCCTCTCCATAGAGCCATCCAAGCAAAAACCAGCACAAAGCTGATCGGCGCGAAGGGGGCCTTTTAACCTCTTTTCAAGAGCTATCCAGTCTCTTAGATCGCGACAATCCGGGATTCTCAGGAACCATGCCTTGCCGCACAGACCCATCAGGGAAACGGCCCGCGGAATTGATGGCGCACCCTTCCGCACTTACCGAGTAGAGGAAAATCTACAGATTGGCCACCCGGTTGCGCCCCGAAGTCTTGGCCCGGTAAAGGGCCTGGTCGGCCTGATTGATGAGTTGTAAAGGGATCGCATTCATCTGGGGCACGTCCGTCACACAACCGATGCTCACGGTCACGATCTCCGCGATATCGGACATGGCGTGGGGAATGGCCAGCGCCGCGACGTCCTCCCGAATGCGCTCGGCCACCGCCCTGACACCCGCCTGATCGGTTTCCGGCAGAATGATCACGAATTCCTCACCGCCGTAACGGGCCGGGAAATCCGCTGCCCGGCGAACACAGGATTTGATGACCTGCGTAACATGCTGGATACAGACATCGCCATCCAGATGACCGTAGAAATCATTGAATTTTTTGAAAAAATCGATATCGATCATGATCAGGGACAGGGGAGACGCATCACGCATTGCCCGTTTCCATTCCTTGAAAAACGTCTCATCGAACATGCGGCGGTTGTAGAGGCCGGTCAACCCGTCCAGAGCGGATAAATCACGCAAATTGTTCTCGATTTGTTTCTGCTCCGTCACATCACTAAAAATCACGGCATAGTAACCGACCGCGCCTTCGCTGTCCTTCAGGGCATTGATCGTTGTCGCCTGAGGATAGAGCTCACCGTTTTTGCGACGGTTCCAGATTTCACCCTTCCATTTCCCCGTTTCCCCAAGACTTTTCCACATGGCCTGATAGAACGCCGCGTCATGTTCACCCGATTTCAAAATTTTCATGGTCTGACCGACCGCTTCCAAGGCGCGCCACCCGGTTATCTGCTCGAAGGCCTGATTGACCTTCCGGATGGTCCCGTCCGCTCTCGTCACGGCAATCCCTTCGGCCGTGTTCTCGATCACCGCCGCCGCCAGCCGGAGGCTCTGTTCCGCTCGTTCACGCTCCCTCAGTTCCTGCTGGAGGTCCTGGTTGAGCCGGTTAATTCGCGCACTGAATCGACCCTGGAAATAGATGCCGACCAGCAGCAGTGCGATGATTCCCGAAACAAGCGCCGTCAGGGCAATGCAGAACACCCGATAACGGGAAACGGAGGCAAGCCAACGTGCCGCATTGAGATCGATGCCCAAGACGGCGATGACCTGGCCGGTCCGTGAATCCCGGATCGGGGCCAGTCCCGTCACCCACACGCCCCACCGGTCATGATAAGGCCCCTCCGTGATGGGAGTACCCTGGAAAAAAATCTGTTGCAATCCTGGAGGGGCTTCCCGATACACTTCGCCGGGCGGCGAATAATCCTCAGATTCGGGAGGTTCCGCATCGGCCAGAAAAATGACCTGGTCTTTCTTTTTGGCCATCAGATAAACAAAACGGCTATCCGGGTCCACCTGACGAATTTTCTGTAGTTGTTCACGCACCTGATCAAATGCCTTCGTCCCGATATCCGACGGATTTCCCTGGAGCTTTCGGACGGTATCCGGAGCGAAAGAAGCGGCGGCCGTGGCGGCAAGCAGCTTCAATATCTCCCTTTCCCGACCCTCGCCGTAACGGGAGACAGAGTTGGTCACCATCATGCCGCCGACCATGACCAGGGCTAAAAGGACAAGACACCCCCAGAAGAGGGGTTGTTTTCGCAAGGATGGGGTAAAATTCATTTGATCACGCCGTCACAGAAAGGTTGATGAAACGTATCAATTAAAGGTCTGAAAATCCGGAACGGTCATCAAATAAAAGGGGGGCGATCATCATGATCTCCCCCCACATATTCCTCTGTAATTTAAAAAATGTGCACGTACCAATACGGATCAGTTGGCCTGCGACATGATTTTGCCCAACGTTCCGTCTTTCTTCATCTCTCCCAGGGCCTTGGAAAAAGCTTCTGCAGCGCCCTTACCATCCGGGCTGTTTTTGAAGGCAAAGTAAACCGCCTGCCGGGAAAGGGGCTTGCCGGCATCATACGTTACGGAAGTCTCACCGCTTTTCTTCAGCGCCTCAAGGCCGCTCTTTTCCTCAACAACAA
>Ga0302253_1000557_pt1 | contig 29477 bp, 24 predicted proteins | sample AAG_RA_Trp_MG_FD_193537 | JGI IMG/M metagenome (GOLD analysis project Ga0302253, IMG submission 193537) | Enriched activated sludge microbial communities from anaerobic digester in WTTP, New Holstein, Wisconsin, United States - AAG_RA_Trp | ecosystem: Engineered > Bioreactor > Anaerobic >...
CTCCTTTTCGGTCTCGTAGACCATGCAAAATGCCGAACAGTAACCTAGATTTCCTGTCCCGCTCTCGCGGTCAGTGTATCACTACCCACCACGTCCCGGTTGGACTTTTTTATCAGACCTCCTTTTATAGTGATCCCAAGCTTGTGCCGGCTGCTAGACTTTCATCGGATCAGCCGCCTGGCATGAGCAGATTTGGCAGAAACATTGTTATCTGCGGCACATATGTTACCAAGAACAATACGACAACCATGGCTAAATAATAAGGTAGCATAGCTTTAGTGGCTTTCTCGATCGAGACTTTGCCAATTGCACATCCGACAAAAAGCGCTGATCCAACCGGCGGGGTACACAGCCCTATGGCAAGATTTATCATTAGAATAATTCCAAAATGTATGGGAGAAAGCCCTAATTTTGTAACAACGACAGGATACAGAATCGGCGTTACAATCAGAATAAGTGGTGCCATATCCATAATCATCCCGAGCAGGAGCAGAAGTACATTGATAAGCAACAAAAGAAGTATTTTATTATCAGTAACAGAAATAAGAAATTCAGTCGCTTGTGCCGGGATGCGCAGATACGCCATGAGCCATGAAAATGCGCTTGCAGAAGCAATCAATGTCATTACCATCGTCAATGTTTTAAGAGTGTTATACAGGATGCTCTTAAATGCCTTGAGTGGTATTTCTTTATATACAAAAAAAGTAATAATAAACGCATAAATAGCTGCAACCGCTGCTGATTCAGTCGCCGTAAAAATTCCTGTTATAACGCCGCCCATAATTATGACCGCAGTCATAAGTCCAAGGAATGCGTCACCAAAAATCCTGAGACTTTCTTTGAGCGAATATTTTCGCTCTTTGGGATAATTGCGTTTTACAGATATAATATATGTCATTATCGCTAATGAAAAACCAATCATCATACCTGGCACATAGCCTGCAAGGAAGAGTCGGCCTACAGACACACCTCCTGCCGCCACAGAATAGATAATCATATTGTGACTGGGAGGAATAATAACGCCCTGGGTTGCACTTGTTACCGTTATTGCAACCGAAAAATCTTCATCATAACCTTTTTTTTTCATAAGAGGGATTATGATTGTTCCTGTCGAGGCGACATCTGCGACAGCTGAGCCGGATATGCCCCCAAAGAACATGCTATCAAATACATTGACCATAGCAAGTCCGCCTCTAACCCGGCCGACCAGGACATTCGCCAGATTGATCAACTTTTCCGCAATACCTCCTTGCCCCATCATTTCTCCAGCGATAATGAAGAACGGAATTGCAAGCAGCGAGAAGGATTTTACTCCCTGCACCATTTGCTGAACAATCGCCATAAGCGGGATGTTGAGGTATGTCGCTGTCGCAATGGAAGCCAATGCGAGCGAAAAAGTGATCGGTACCCGCAAAACCATAAGCAGCGCAAAACCGCCCATAAGTATGACGGTCGCAATAGTTGGATCGGTCATGATTCGCTCCTGAAGATATCTCCAAGCTTTCCGCCTTTGCCGGAAAGGTATGCGTCAATTTTTTCATCGAACATGTTGTAGCCAAGTATATGAAAAAGCGCTTCAACAATGACAACAAATCCGGATAGCGGCAGCACAAGATAGAGAATTCCAGCCGGCCATTTGGTCGCCGGCATTATCGAACGCATCGTAAATTGCGTCAGCCGTATGCCATAGATAACCATTACTGCGCCGACGATAATAAAAACAATATCGGCGAGCAGGTCGAGTGCTTTGTTGAGCCAAGCTGGCATCGATTCCCGCTTGACCAGATTTATGGAAATATGAAGGCGATGTTTGACGCCGAGCCCCAGAGAAAGAAAAATGAACCACACCTCCAGGACGAGCGCGATTTCTTCCGACCAATAAATGCCGGAGTTGAACACATAGCGCAGCACGACATTGGCAAATACCAGCAGCAGCATGGCGACAATCATCAATTTGGAAAGGTTTATGAGCAGGATGTGAATCAGTGTCACAATAGTAATCAGCGTTCTTTTCATTTCACACCTCAAGAAGGAGAACGATCACAAGCATATATCGATTATTAGGAAGAGCACAGTCAAGGCGCAACATAAAAGGCCGCGCAGCGTCCCGCGCGGCCAAATCTCGAACGCAGTGTTTTACTTGACAGCTTGGATTCTCGCGATAAGATCCTGAATTTCCTTGCTCTGGGTCTTGTACATCGGCTGTACGGTTTTTATCCACTCGGTCTTGTCTGGAACGGGGATGATCGTGCAACCGGCAGCGATGACTTTATCCATGGAAAGTTTTACATATGCTGCCCACTGGGCGCGCTGATAGTCGATTGCATCGAAGGCGGCCTGCTTGATCAGATCCTGGTCGGCCTTGGAAAGCCTGCCGAGGGAGATCTTGGATCCGATGATGATTTCCGGTACCATGGTGTGCTCATCCAGCGTGTAATACTTGGCGACTTCGTAGTGGCTGGCAGAAAAATACGAAGGGGGATTGTTCTCCGCGCCGTCGATAACACCAGTCTGGAGGCCCGAGTATACTTCGCCATATGGCATCGGGGTCGGGACGGCACCGAAAGCCCTCACAAGGCCCATCATGAGTTCGCTCTCCTGAACCCTGATCTTCAGGCCCTTGAGATCGGCTGGCGTACGGACCGGTTTTTTGCTGTTGTAGAAGCTCCTCGCTCCGCCGTCAAACCATCCGAGACCAATAAATCCGAACGGCTCGAGGCTGGCAAGCAGTTCCTTGCCGATATCGCCTTTCAGCACTTTCCACATGTGATCCGAGTCTCTGTAGAGGTAGGGCATCTGGAAGGCATTGAGCTTCGGAACGAAACTTGCAAGCGGGCTGATCGACACACGGGTGAGGTCGATCGCGCCGAATTGCACCTGCTCAATGACGGCTTTTTCCTCGCCAAGCTGGGAGCCTGGATATACTTCGATGACAATCCTTCCGCCAGAGCGCTCCTTGACAAGGCGGGCAAATTCCTCATCGCCCAGCTCTGTGGGGTAGCCTTTCGGGTGGGTTTCGGCAAGTCTCAGGACGATTGGCTTGGCCTGCGCGAACAGCATGGCTGGTACCAAAATCAACAACAGAATCAGCGCAGCTTTGTGCATTCTTTTCATCTTTCTAGCCTCCTTGGGGTTACTAAAGATTTGTTTACATGTGCAGAACACCTACTATTTTATTATGTTACAGGGAATTTTCTGAATTTGTGTGTGGCAATTTGATGCGCAATGCTGGTATTTTTATGCTCTTATGGCTATATCTGGCTCGACTACCTACCTGAATCCAGATAACGAGAAGGAGAGACGCCTGCGACTTTTATGAAAACCTTCGTGAAATAGCTTTGGTCGCGAAATCCGACAAGAAATGAAGCTTCTTTGGCCGGTATGCCATTTGCAAGCAGATTTTTTGCATGAGCAATGCGTGTTCGCACAAGCATTTCGCCGAAGCCGATGCCGATTTCCTTTTTCAGCATGCGGGAGAGATGCGAAGGGCTCACATGGAGATATTCAGCCGCATCGGCTAGTCCGATACTTTCCATAAAATGATCTTGCAGCCATGAAATTGTGCGCCCTGCGAGAGAGCCCGCAGCAGCGGCTTCTCTGCCATGGGCGAGTGGCATCGGGCTCAACACGAGAATGGGGCATTCTGCGGCTGTCAGATTGAATGCTGCTTTGGCTGCCGCAAGCGCAGCGCTCGCCAGACCCGCATCAGAAACACATGCGCCAAACCGCAGATCCCCAGCCCCTGCATCAATGCAGCGATACCGGAACTGTGCAAGGCGGCTGCGGATGTGTTGGAATGCATGAAATGCCGCCTGCGGCTCGCTCTCCGCAGATCTCTTTTCATCGAGGAATGGCACGACGAGAAGCATAGAGGTTATTCGCTCTCCAGAACCAGCAAAAAAAAGAGATGGCAAATTTTCAGGAATGCCGAGATCGGAAGCAAGATGGCGCTCGGCAATACCGCTCAGAAATCTATGTTGTTCGAGCAGCGCCAAAGATAGCGACGCACTCGAGGAACCATCTCGTGCCCCGGCAACGATCGCGGCACAGCTCCACATCTCTGTCCCAAAGCGCAATTTCACGAGGCGCGTGACATCGCTGTCGGCAACCGAACCGGCTTCAAGCTGATCCGCTATGTTCATGCGAGCGATCTGTTCCATATCCGCTGCAATTGAATGCATTTCAGCGCGGCGGGCAGCCTCTTCCCTGCGGCGGCGAATCTGATAGATTGCTTTCCGCACAGCTGCCTCGATTTCTTCGCTTGATGCAGGCTTGAGGAGATAATCGAGCACGCCATACCGCAACGCCATGCGCGCGTACGCAAACGAATCATATGCGGTAACCATGATGATAAACGGCGGATTGCCAAGCCGAGATAATCGTTCAGCAACCTCGAGGCCATCCATTCCCGGCATGCGGATATCCAAAAAGGCAATATCAGGCTCATATTTCTCTGCAGCCTCGAGTGCTTCGTAACCATTGACCGCCTGATCCACCACGCATTCTTCTTCGAGATGAATATGCCGCAAAATGTACGATATCGCTTCCCGCTCAAGCGCTTCATCGTCGGCGATCAGGATCCGTATCATGATGTCGTTGCTCCGAGCGGTATCATGATGCGCACCAAGGTCCCCTTGTCGCTGTCGGCCTGTATATCAAAGCGACATTGCCCGGAATACAGAATTGCAAGACGGGTTGCGAGATTGGCGAGCCCGATCCCGGTTCCGTTTAGAAGCTCATTTTCTGATTCACCAGGATCGCTGTTAAGGAGTTCAGCATCGGTCGGAACAGGCAGTTCTTCCGGCTTTCTGTTTTTCAGCTCAAGCGAAAAGACAATGTGCTCACGGATTTCTTCCAGTTTTTCTTTGGATATGCCGACACCATCATCGAGCACCCACAGGATGAGACTAGTGTTTCTCCTGCGCGCTTTGATATACACAGTGCCTCCCTCGACCTTCGGTTCCAGGCCGTGCCGCACAGCATTCTCTACAAGCGGCTGAATCATCAGACGGGGAACTTTCATGGATTGCAGCGCAGAAGGCACGTTGATTTTCCATTTCAAGCGATCTCCGAAGCGCGCATGCTGAAATTCTATGTATGCTTGTGCAAGCGCAATTTCTTCTTCGAGAGAAGACAATGCACCGCTGTCCTTGATCGTCGCGCGCAGAAGCCTGGCAAGCCCCAGAGCCAGAGATTCGGTCCGTTCGGCTCTTTCCAGCAAGGCGCTTCGGGCGATCGTATTGAGAGCATTGAACAGAAAGTGCGGCTTCATCTGTTCTTGCAGATTCATGAATTGAGCTTCGCGCAGAGCCTTGCCCATGCTGACGAGGGCAAGCTCTTCCTCGTGCAGAAGCCGCTCCAGCTCGGCTTTTTCCTTGAGCCCTTCCACCATTGCTCTGATGTTCGATGCCATTGAAGCAAATGAGCGCGCCAGGGTCTCGACCTCATCGTTTGTATGCGCTTCGACGATGCCAGCTTCGAGATCGCCGGATGCGAGCTTTTCCGCTTCTTTTGCGAGCTTGCGCAAAGGCGCGGTGATCGCTTCGGTCACCAGCACAATGACAATGACAGCCAGGATGCTCGCGATGATCATCGATAATAGAATTGTTTTGTTCAAAATCTCCGATCGGCGCGAGAGTTTCGCATAAGTTTCCTCTCCTGATTGCATGAGCTCGGAGAGCAACCTGTTGAGATAGACATCAATATAGCCTTGTATCCGCGTCGCCTTTACGAAAGCCTGATAATAATCCGGAGACCCTCCGGCTCTCAGCCCCACCGCTCTCGAAACAAGAGGCAGATAGACATCCAGTCCATACCCGGTTGCGCGAACTTCGAATCCTGCATGAATTGAATAGTCTTCGAGAGGCAGCAGTTCAGCATACTGGGCGTCAAGCGAGGCGATGCCATTATATATTAATTCAGGATTTGCTGACAAAGGCTCTCGCAAATAGCGATCCGTCAAGCCATGAAAATTCGCCAGATTAAGGCGGAATCGATGCACGAGATGGTAGCTCGAAAGATTCATGCCATATTCGCGGGAAAGCTGGATGGACTCATTCTGCATCACCACAGCGAGCCCCAGAAAAAATGCGAGCACAATCGAAAAGCAGGCCAGAATTTTGCCGCGAATGCCCAGTCTCGGAAAGCGCTTTGAGGATTTCGGTAATTCGGCATGCGGCTTTTGCATCAGCACATCCTGCTTCGGAATTTGGCGCGCATTCTTTTGCGTAATCCGATCCGCATTATTACAAACGCCTGGTGCTTCCTAGAACAATCGGGGCCAGGTGCCGCGCATAAAGATTGTGCTGCACATTGCGGGCGACCGATGCATGGTGGGCGCGTACGGCATCGGTATACTGGCTGCCCATCTCTGCGGCGACCTTGAAAGCCACATGCATGAGCTGGCGCAAGTCTGCCTGCATGGCAGTGGAACCTGGATCGTGCCGGAGCGCGCGGATGAATGTATCTGAGTCCCAGGAAGCGACCGCTTGCGGGCTTGGCAGACGCGCCTTGTCGATTTCGACAACATTGGCGTATGGCGCGGTCAGTTCATCTATGCGCGCATAGGCGGTCGCATAGATGCGTTTCGCAATTGCCAGCCCTTCGCCTCCAGCTTCGGCAAGGCCGATAATCTCTTCGAGCCACGTGGTTCCTGCTGTCTTGAGGTGCAGCCCTGCGCCGAGCTTTGTGACGATTCCATGGATTCCACCATAGAGGCTAAACTTGTCGCTTCCTGTATGGACAGAAAGCTTGAGCCCCTCAGGCAAGCCCAACGCGCTCGAAGCCCAGAGCACAACGCGCGTTTCCGCTTCGAAGGCGGCAAGGAATTCGGCAGGGTCGCCTACATAATCGATTCCCTTTAGAAATTTGCCGGGGAAGCGCGGCGCGATCGTAGCAAGCGGTATTTTTTCGGCTGCGACTGCGACAAGAATCGCGGCGAGCTGAGCGGGGGTCTGCGGTGCGTCGGTTTCATCCATCGAAAGCTCGACTACGAATGAGCCCGCGGGCTTGCGCGCTGCGATGTAGCGATAGGTGGTACCCGCTTCCAGGACAGCGGCGAGGAACTTGTCCGCAACGGTTTCGAGGTCTGCTTTCGCTACGGGGATCGGCGCGGCTCCCTCCTTAAGGAGAAAGGAAGCGCGTGACAGGTACGCAGCGCGGGCATCCGCGGGAGCCTGTTTGCCGATCATCTCCGCAACATCGATGGTGAAGAAGTTGCAGTGCGGCAGAAACCAGTCGACGGTTTTCAGTGAAATATGGTCGGCATCCACGAACCAATTCCCGTTCCAGCCCGAGTGCTTAACTGCCTCTGCGGCGGCCTTGGCCTGATCCGCAGGCATCGAACCGATGATGACATGCTCGCGATTGCTCTTGTTCCAGACGATGTCAGCCTCGCCTCCGTGCTCGCGCAATTGTTGGAATGCACCAATCTGTGCTTCGCCTTCCATGCCAAAGCGGTCGCCTGTTCCTATGGAAAAACGTGAAAGTTTCATAATGTCCGTATTCCTCCAGCGATATTTTTTATATAATGGCGACATGGTGCGGGCCGCGCAAGGGTTGGCCGGCGAGCTGTTTCTATAGATAAGCACGTCGAAAACTGGCCATGCAGCGCTGGTGCGGCGCATCCTTGAGCAGAGCACAGCGCGCGCCGGAGCGGCGTACCCCTGAGCGGCGCACCGCGCGGAGATTCCAGCCTAGCGCACCCCGAAATAACAGGAGCATAGTATGCATATATCAGAAATACAATTGCATCGAAGCATCAGCGACAGCGAACTGGAAGCACTTGTCGACAAAACCATCAAAGCATCCGGCGCTCTGCAGGCAAAGCGCATCCTCATCATTCCGCCGGACATCACCCGCTTTCATTCTCGCGCGGGACAGATAACAGACGCCCTTGTTGCGAAGCTCGGCCCGCGCGTCGCAGCCATACTGCCGGCGCTCGGCACTCATTCCGCAATGACAGAAGAAGAACGCGCGCACATGTATCCCGGCTCGCCTTCGCAGCTTTTCAAAGTACACGACTGGAGACATGATGTCGTCGAGCTCGGTCGCCTTCCGGAAGAACGGGTGAGCGAAATTTCGAGCGGTAAGGTACGATACTCCTACCCGGTCCAGGCGAACCGGCTGCTTACGTCGGGCGACATCGACTTTATTTTTTCGGTGGGACAGGTCGTCCCACACGAGGTCGCAGGGATGGCCAACCATGCAAAGAATATTTTCGTCGGCACTGGCGGCAAGGAGGCGATAGACCGCAGTCATTACCTTGGCGCGGTATGCGGCATGGAAGGGATTATGGGGCGGGCGGATACGCCGGTGCAGGCGCTGTTCGACGAGGGGCTGGGCCTGGCCGCGGGGAAGCTGCCGCCGATCACCTGGATTCTGACCGTAATCGGGAGCGCTGAGGACGGTTCGCTCGCATTGCGCGGCTATTTTTCAAGCCAGGATAGACGCTGCTTCGAAGAGGCGGCCGCCCTTTCTGCTCGCGTCAACATTCAGCTCCTCGAAAAGCCAATACAAAAAGCAGTGGTCTGGCTCGACCCCGAAGAATATCGCAGTACCTGGCTTGGCAACAAGTCGATTTACCGCTTGCGCATGGCGATGGCAGACGGGGGAGAACTATTGATCCTCGCGCCTGGGCTGCGGAGTTTCGGCGAAGACCCGAACATAGATACAGTGATTCGCCGCTACGGCTATCGCCCGAGCGCCGAAATCCAAACCCTCGTCGCCCGCGAGCCCGCCCTCGCCGACAATCTGTCGGCCGCCGCCCACCTCATCCACGGCTCAAGCGAAGGCCGCTTCCGCATCACCTACGCGCCTGGCCCGCTCGTCAGCAAAGAAGAAATCGAGTCCGTCGGCTACCAGTGGGCCGACCTGGGGCAAGCCCTCCAGCGCTACACGCCCCAGGGCAGGCTCACGGGCTCCCACTCCACGTGCGACGGCGAACCATTCTTCTTTGTGCAGAATCCGGCGCTCGGGCTCTGGTCGACCGCAGCGCGCATGCAAAATACCTGAAGCTTGAGGCCATCGATGTGCCTGGGCTGAGGCCCCGCGCATGCTATTTCATAGCTGCGAACCAGCTTGGCCCAGCCCGCGTTTCCAGGTTGCTGCTTACAGCGCGGCCTTCATCCGTATTGCAATCAAAAGCCCATGCGAAGCGGCGCTGCCGGCAGCGACCCCGATGGCGGCACCGTCCACGGTCCGATTGCGCGCCTCGATCTCCCATCCATGAAGATCGACAATCGATTTAACAATCGTAAGGCCAAGTCCATGCCCTGCTTCCTGCCGTGAATGCGTTCCACGATAGAATGCATCGAACACATAGGGCAATTCCTCTTCCGGAATGCCTGGGCCATTATCTGCGACCACCAGCACTGGCTGGCCCGAATCGAACTGCAGGGAAAACTCGACCCTACCCCCCGTCCCAGTATACCTGAATGCGTTCGACACCAGGTTTTCAATAGCGCGCTCGACGAGCATTCTATTCATTTTGATGTGCAGCGCGGCGCTGGATTGCCTAGCGCTGGAAGGCGCGGCTCCATGCGGTACACCGCGCAACGCGGCATCGGCCAGGGCTCCATCAGGCGGCTCTTTCGAAAATGCCGAACCGAAACCATAGACAAATTCCAGCCCCAAAAGGCGCGCGTCTTCCTCAAACCGCTTTCCCAGCGCAAGTACGAAAGAGCCTAAATCCACTGTTTCCATCGGCATATTGAGGTCGTCGATTTTCATGAATTCGATGAGATCGGACACAAGGTCTTCGAGCTGGGCGCTCTTTTCGCGGATAATCTCGAGGTAATGCTGGCGCGTTGCTTCATTGGAAGCCATGTTGTCGGCTAACGCATCGGTGTAGCCCTGGATGAGTGCGATTGGTGTCTTGAGGTCATGGCTCACGCCAATGAGCATATTCATCCGGCGCGAGATCATGTCGCGCAGAGTGATACGCATGTGGTTTATGCTGTCCGCAAGCGAACGCAATTCTTCCGCTCCGCTCCCTTTTACTTCGTGATCCAGTTTTCCGCTCGCCACCGTTGTGGTATCGTCGATGAGATTCTTGATCGCTGTATTTGTCGATCTCAGAATGAGTAGCGACATGAGGCCCGCAACAAGAAAAGCACCCAGCGCAAAGCTCGATATCAGCATGAAATTTCTATTGCGAACGTCTTCTCTCGTCCAAAAAGGCCGAATATCGAACAAAAGAAGCGGGCTTTTTGTAACATTGCTGTCAACGGGAAGGAATCTCAGCTCCGGACCTGGTTTGCCTGGTGGCATAAGAGGAGGGCGAGCCAGATCTGCAACTTGCAATTTGCTGCCTGCAGGAAGACCTTTGAACGAGGAAACAAGAACCGTCCCATCCGGATCGATGAGGGCGGCATCGATTATAGGAAGCTCTGCTCTTTCGCCGGCATCGCGGATATCTGCAAATGTGAGATTTTTGTCCTTGCTCCACAGCTGGGCGACTTCGCTTAGAAAAAGCCGTGTTGGCTCGCGGGGGTCGCGTTTCGCTTGCTGCCCCGTAAAGAACCAAAGTCCGAACGCGATCGGGAATAATGTAACCGCAATTGTCAGTATTGCGAATTGCGTGCGGAGCTTCAGTTTCATGGGCGTGCCTCGGCAAATGCTTCGGGGTTGAAGCGATACCCCATGCCGTACTGCGTCTGAATATAGTAGGGATTTGCTGGGTCATCCTCGAGTTTTTTTCGCAGCCGCTGAATGTAGACGGCGACCGCGCTGATATCGCCAAATTCCTGGCCCCAGACATGTGCATAGAGGTCTTCCGGAGTGAATGGCTTGCCAGGGTGCATCACAAGTTCCTTGAGGATGTTGAATTCGCGAGCGGAAAGACTTACAGGCTCGCTGTTTTTCGTGAGATACATTCCTTCTATGTCGAGCTCAAATGGCCCGAACCGCACAATCGCGCCATTTTGCCGTGTTTGCAGCGCGACAGCGCGTCTGATATGAGCACGCACGCGCGCGGCGAGCACTTTGGGCGGGCATGGCTTGGTGACAAAGTCGTCCGCACCGACGCCGAGGCCGAATATCACATCTTCGTCGGCTTCGCGAGCAGTAAGGATCATCACAGACGTCGATTTTATCTTTCTGAGCCGCTCAAGGAACTCGAAGCCATCCATACCCGGCAGATTGAGGTCGAGGACAATGAGGTCCCATTCCTCGTTACTGGCGAGTGGCAATGCGCTCTCTGCATCGTAGGCGAGCCTGCATTCGAAACCTTCATTTTGAAGATAGAGCTGATACAGCTCCGCAAGCTCTCTTGTGTCTTCGACAATCAGGATTCTGCCGTGCATTCGGACTCCTTGGCTGGCGCTCCTTGGCCAAGCCAGCGCTCGTTTCTCGGGAAGCGAGCGCTGCCATATTCAATTGTAGCCCTTCCGGGCTCAGTACGAAACCGCATTCCAGAATACGCTGAATGCAGTCTGCACTTTTTTGACCGAAAAATCGGTATTCAGCGTAATCGGCACTGAGGCCTGCAGGCTCAGTTTATCGAAGACGGTCAAAGTGAGCGCTGGGGTAGTCTTGTTGCCATTCGGAGCATATTCAGAGTAGAGCGCGCCAATCGCGGTCAAATCGGAAAGAGTAAGAGTCGCCCGTCCGCCTTGGTCGCCCACTTGTACCGAAAGCTGTGGATTGAATCGCACTGATCTGTCGGAAAAATTGGCAAGTGCATAGGCGGATGCCGTTACCACCGTCAGATTTCTGCCTTCGCCAAAACGCCCTGAAATAGATGTCGACCCTGCAAGGTACCACATGCCAGCCTGCGTCAGGTCAGTCGATTGGTACGTTGAGCTGTGCTCGACTGCAGTGCGGGCAGCGCTTTTCTGCAAAATTGTCGAATCCGCATAGCCTGTGCCGTTGTAGTAGCCCTGCACATGCGCGGAGAACGAAAGCCCGTTCGATTTGCTCAAGGAATATTTTATGCCCAGCGTCGACTGCACAAAGGGAATATTCTCCACACGGTACGTCTCGTAGGTGCCAGGAGCCGTCGATGATTCCTGCACATAGGTGCGATCGGAACCGTACAGAATGACATTCTCGCCATAGACATCGAAGGCTCCAATCGCTCCAGTAAAGGTGAATATGCCGCGTGGCCGCGCCAGCATGTCAGTGCGCCCGAAACCTGCAAAGCTCAACTCCCAGCCATTTACAACAAGATCATATTTGCTCGCCGCGGAAAAAGAGCCTGCATCGCCATTGATCGGCGGCACGACATAAAGCATCGCATGGTTGAGTTTCATGGGCATATCGATTTTGAAGGCAAATGGTCCTTCGCGCGCTGCAGTCGGGTTATCGGGATCGATTGCCGAAAGGCTGAGCACATCCGAGGGCTTATACCAATACCCCGCGCCCCAGCTGATGCGCTGCTTGCCAAGCCGGAAGAAAACCTTCTTCCCCAGCTCTGTATCGACAAAAAGCTCGTCGAGGCTGAAGGTCGGCGTCGCATAGGTCTTCGTCGAAAGATACGCATTCGGGTCATAATCAAAGGATCCTGCTGCATACAAGCGCACTAGCTCACTCGCCCGGAGATCAGCATACGCTCCGACAGAAGCGGAGAGTATTTCCGATGGAACCGCCAGTAGGTCTGTCGATACCGAAAAATGGAGACTCTTTGTAGGCAAATAGTCGAATTCGAGTCCCGAGAGATTAACAGCACCATTGAGTTTCTGCGGGTCTGTGGAGGCAGCACCCACCGGCGTATAATTTCCGAAGAGCCCTGCGCCCGCAGTGCCGCTGATTAGGAAAACCGGGTACGTCTTGGTATCCTGCACGAGCTGGACCACGCTCGTAGCCGCGACATTCGGATCGATTACCGTGACGATATCTTTCGGGCCGCCAAAGAGCGCATTTTCGTCGATAGCCGCAGGTGGGGTCTGGCTGGCCGGCGCGGTTCCAGTCTGCGCCCAGAGCCCTCCTGCAGAGAGCACCAGCAACGCAGCAGCCAGAGCGATCGAAACAGGCCGATTTCTTGCTTTCATTCCATGGCTCCTATTGGCTCACCCTCTCGAGATATTCCTTGGTAAAGTAATAATCGGGAACCGGCTTGGTCGAAATATCGGTGTATGTTACCTGCGAGCGCTTTTCGGGGATGAGCCCGTCCTGGAAAATCTGCACGGTTGGCACAAAGGAATTCCCGATTTGCACATATTGCGTGTAATAAGCAGTGCGCAACAGTTTCATCGAAAGACTATATTCCTCGACTTTCAGCACTATCTTTCGGTCTTTTTCGATATACATCCGGATATAAGGGAAGGGTACTTCATCGTTATTGGCCTTGAGCTCGCCGATGATCACCGTATAATTGCCAAGAGTACCGGTCGTGATTTTTTCCACAGAATAATCGATTGACCTCTGCCAGCGGCGGAAATCGTTGTTGCGCACGGTCGAGTTCTCGTAGGTGTCCTTTAGGGTGGTGTGGGTGAACTTGCGGCTGGTCGGGTCATACCGCCACATATTATTGTCGACGCGGAGCATGCCCTGGCCCTTGCGCGATTCTGGCTCTAGCGTAAGCATAAGGAAAGCGTCGTCCTTGTCGCGTCTGAAAATTTGCTCTTTCCGCACGAATGTGCCTTTGTCGGGGCTCACACTGACAGTGGTGATCGTCGCGGTCATATCTGAATCATAAAAACTCGAACGGATATCGGTTCGCCTGACCAGCATGAGGAAGTCTGTCGCTGAATATTTAGTGATATCATCCGGGAATTGATAATCCTTGTTCTGCTCAAGGAATCCCGGCGGGAAGCCTATGCCGCCCATCGGAGCGCCGCCCCCCTGGCCGGCACCTGCCGGCGGAGCGCCTTGCGCTTTCGCGCTGAATATTAACACAAGACCGAAGAGCACAAGGCTCAGCTTGCTGGTCATTCTTCTTTCCTTGTTCACCATACGGTGCTCCTTGTCACGCAGTTTTACGCAGTGCCTCGACAGGCACCACGTCTGCCGCTTTTTTTGCCGGCAAAAAGACCGCAGCTACCGCCACGATCGTCACAAATACAAGTATCAAAGCGAGCTGGCCAATCGAAGGCACAAACTTCAAATGCCCCTGCACCAATGCCGTACCAAAATCTCCATGCGGATTGAACGGAACAAGCCCTATGCCAAACCCGACCGGCAGGCCAAGTATGACCCCTACGAGCGCTGCTCCGCCCGCAAGCAAAATCCCTTCCGCGATAAATGACGAAAACACATCCTTTTTCTTGTATCCGATGCAACGGAGCATGCCGATTTCCTTGGTCCTCTCCAGCAAGACCATGCGGTACGAGTTGGAAATTCCGGTTGCGCTCACAATGAGCATAAGCGCAAATACCGCATAGCCGATCCATCGGATGGAACCAAGGGCAGAACTAATCTCTCCTGCAAGTTCCTGTACTGTAGAAACATAATAGGCAACAGTGCCAGCAGCGGCACGGCGGCTGGCTCCAGCTCCGGATGATCCGGCAGCGGTGCCTGTCGTTGTCCCCGTCGCAGCTGTCCCAGCCCCTCCGGACCCGACCACAGTTGACACAAAGGATTCAGAAGATGCAGATAATGCACCAGATGTCGGCGCAGCACCACGACTGACTGTATATCCTTTTTCAGAAAGCGCTTTGGTTATAGTCTGCGCTGCGTTTTCTGCGCTCGTGCTGTTCTTGAGAAAGATAGCGATCGCCTGCTGTTCATGCTCTTTCATGTTGAGGTCTGCCGTGAGGTCGGAAAAAGCGACAAATGCAGTGCTCATTCCCCCTGCCGCACCATCATCGTAGATGGCTGCAACCGTATAATCCGTAACATTCTGCTGGCCGGAAGCTGTCGAAAGCCGTACCAGCACCGCATCGCCTGTCGACAGCCCAAAGCGAGCTGCTGTTTGTGCGCTCATGAGCATCGCGCGGGGAGCTGCGAGGCTTTTCCAGTCTCCTTTCGAAAGAATAAGGGAACTGTGATAGAGCTCATCCTTTGCCCAATCCACGCCACGCAGGCTAAGCTGCACTTCGCGCGAGCCGAATACCACAGTGGCGCGGGTTTGCGAAATCGGTGACGCAGTGCGAATTTCGGGATACGCGCTCTGCACGATATTCGCTACCGCTTCGTCGGCAAAGCGGCTCTGCAGCCTTCCGCTCCAGCTTGCTGTATATCCGGAAACCAGGACATGGCCGCCGGCATAGAGCGTTACATTGTCCTGGATGGCCAGGTCCATACCATTCACAAAGCCGGAAATCAGGGTCATGACGAGGGCGCTGAATGCCACCGCTCCCCCGAGTGCAATGGTTCGATGCGGCTGCCTGCGCACATTTCGCGCTGCGAGCTTCAGATGTATCAAGCGCATATTCAGTCTCCTCTCATGGCGATAACCGGCTCGATCCGCAGCGCGACAATTGTCGGATACCACGAAGCCCCAAGGCCCATAACGAGAATCCACAAAAAGGCACGGATAGCTGCGCCCGCGGAAACCATCGGCTTGAGCACTTGGCCTCCGAATAATGCCTCGAAGAACAGATTCGGAGCCCGGATGCCGAATTTTCCCAGCAGCAGCAAGACAACAAGGCCGATCACCAGCCCTGCCGCGCCTGCAATCGCAGCAAGAAATGCAGTCTCGTACAGAATCATGTTCCGGACGACACACCGCTTGGCGCCAATAGCACGCAATGTGCCAATTTCGTAGAGCCGCTCGTTTACCGAGATAATGAGCACATTCATCATGATCATGACCACGACGACGGCAACGACAGCCACGAGGAGGTCAAAAGCCAGCCGGATTGTGACCGCGGTGCGCGCAACTTTGCCTGCGCCTGCAATCCAGTCCTGAACCCGGTCGCCATCAGCAATCTGCTTCGAAAAAGCGGATAGGTCGGAAAGAAGCCTTGAAGAACTGGCGCCTGGCTTGACGCGGACGAGGAGAAATTGCCAGGCGGGGATGACTTCGGCTTTGACACCAGGCTGGGCAGTTGAGGCTGGCGCTGCTGCTGCAGGCGCTGCCCCCGTCGCATTGCTCGCAAACAGATTTTCGAACAATGCATTCGGATCAAAATTGCTCACAAACGAAGCTTCCTGACCTGTCAGCACCGGCGCTCCGTCCCGCAGGCTTGCAAAACCAAGTAGATCCCTCATTGTATCGGCATCTACAAGCGTAAGTCCCTCAAGCTGTTTATTGCTCTGGTTGAATTTGATCACGCCCTTTACTGTCACTTCGCGGATAACTGTTCCCGCAGAGTTGGCGAGGGCGGTCATTATGATATGGGTCCCCGGCTGCACCGGGCTCGTCGCGCTTTTATTGAGAATCGCCAGCGTAGGCTCTGAAAGCAGAACCCATGGCCCATCGCCTGCTTTCGGCCACTCGCCGCTCACCAGCGTCACATTGTCAGGGAAAAATTTCCGGTAATCATCGGCATTTACGCCAAAACAGTAACCAGAGCCGAGCTCCGTCTCGCCGATGCCGAAAGCCGCCTGCCCGCTCAATAGCGGCAGAGTTGCTGCGACATCATTGCGCCTGGCCAGAAAATCCTCATATTTCTTTATCTGCGCGATGTGCGGCAGAACCTCTTCGCTTCCCGCCGTTTCGCCCAGCACCGTCGTCGGGAATTCCGTCGGGCCGGTGACCATAAGGTCGCCGGTGTACCCTTGCACAAACATGCGCTGAAGGCCCGAAAGTGCGGTATCGATAAAAGAATTGCCAATAAAGAGAATGAGAATACCCATCCCCATGATCATCCCGATCAGCAGGGATTTGCGTCGGTGCAAACCGAGGTTTCCCCATGCGAGCCGCGCTGCGATCATAGCTGTCCGCCCTCGGTGCCCGTCGCTTCCGCCGTTTCAAGGTTAGCCGCTAGGAGTGCGGCCGAAGCGCCATTGCGGCGCCGATCCTCGATTATCCTGCCGTCTTTGAGGCGGATAATGTGGTCGGCCTCTTCGACGATATCCGGATCGTGGGTGCTGAAAATGAAGGTGGTGCCGAAGGTCTCATTCATATGCCGCATGAGGCGAAGAATACTTTCGCCGGTGGCCGAATCGAGGTTGGCTGTAGGCTCATCGGCAAGCACGATTGCAGGCTTCATGACGAGGGCGCGGGCGATAGCGACGCGTTGGCGCTGGCCGCCGGACAATTCTGCTGGTTTATGCAGCATACGGTCTTTAAGCCCTACGCTCTCTATGAGAAAGTCCACCCATTCTTTGCGGTCAGCTTTGCTCTCGATTTTGGACTGGATGCCTGCGGATTGGTTGTCCAGAAGCAGCGGCAGCTCCACATTTTCGCGGATATTGAGCACGGGAATCAAATTAAACGTCTGGAAAATAAAGCCGATCGACTTATGGCGGAGTTCCGTGAGGCTGTCGTCATCGAGGTCGCTGGTGCGCTTGCCGCCCACGACGACCGTGCCCGATGTAGGTTTGTCGACGCAGCCGATGAGGTTGAGAATTGACGTCTTCCCAGAGCCTGAAGGCCCCGCGATGCTCACAAAATCGCCTGCATGGATATCGAGCGAAATATCCTTAAGCGCTTCCACTTCGACCGTATCGAGAAAGTAGACTTTCTTGACCTTATCGAGACTGATGATGATGTCTGACATGGCACTTCCTTTTCAGAATTTCATCGTAAATCGTATTGATTTCCGGGCTCGATATCTATATAAACGGGCTGAAAGCATGATGAATAATTATAACAATGATTTGGGAATATCTTGGCCATCGCGCTGTACCCCGATATACTGAATAGCCATGGCATACAGCGGGTTACAGGAGTTCATTTCCTTTCTCGAGCTGAAAGGCGAGCTTGTGCGCATTTCCGCAGAAGTCGACCCCATTCTCGAAATCACCGAAATTGCGGACAGAGTGATGCGGCGCGGCGGCCCTGCCCTGCTCTTTGAGCATGTGCGCGGTTCGCGGTGGCCGCTTCTCATCAATGCGTATGGATCCGAAAAGCGCATGGCATGGTCGCTCGGCGCTGAAAGCCTCGATGAAAAAGCAGGCGAAATCGATTCGCTCATCCAGTGGGCTTGGAGCCAATTGAGGGATTTTTCGCTGTTCGCAGCCTTGCCTGAGGCGCTATCCAGATTGCCGATCGCGCGTTCGCTCATGCCGAAAAAGGTAGGGCGCGCGCCCGCCCGCGAAGTCGAGGATGAGGGCAGTTTCGACACTTTGCCAATCATCCAGTGCTGGCCACAGGATGGCGGGCGGTTCCTGACCCTGCCAGTAGTCTGCACGGTTGACCCTGAAACCAAATCGCAGAATTGGGGCATGTACCGCATGCAAATCTACGATGACCGCACCGCTGGCATGCACTGGCACATTCACAAGGATGGCGCTCACTTTTTCCAGAAATACCGGGCGCAGGGCCGCCGCATGCCCGTGGTCGTCGCCCTTGGCGGAGACCCCGCCGTCACCTATGCCTCCACCGCCCCATTGCCCGAAGGCATCTGGGAAGCGATGTTCGCAGGCTTCTTGCGTGGCAAGCCCACCGAAGTCGTCGAGATCGGCGACACGGGCATTCTCGCCCCTGCCGATGCCGAATTCATCCTCGAAGGGTATGTGGACCCGGATGAGGAGCGCCTCGAAGGGCCCTTTGGTGACCATACGGGCTTCTATTCCCTGCCCGACGGCTACCCGGTTTTCCATCTCGAGCGGATGACGCGGCGCAAAACCCCTGTCTACCCTGCCACCATCGTCGGCATTCCGCCCAAAGAAGACTGTTTCCTTGCCAAGGCGACCGAACGGCTCTTTTTGCCCCTCCTTAAGCAGCTCTGCCCGGAGATTACGGACATCAATATGCCGCTCGAAGGCGTCTTCCATAACTGCGTGCTCGTCTCGATCCGCAAGCGCTACCCCGGCCATGCGCGCAAGGTTATGCATTTTCTCTGGGGCATGGGCCAGCTCATGTACACCAAAATGATTGTAGTGGTCGACGATGACATTCCGCTCAAGGATCTTTCGATGGTCGCCTGGCGGGTATTCAACAACATCGATGCAAAGCGCGATTTCGAATTCTCGGATGGCCCTTTGGATGCGCTCGACCATTCTTCGCCCAAGCCGCGCTTCGGCACGCGCCTCGGGATCGACGCGACGCGCAAATGGCCCGAGGAAGGCCATGACCGTGAATGGCCGGACCCTCTCGCAATGCGTCTCGATATCGTCGAGCTCGTGAATTCGCGCTGGAAGGAGTATGGCATTGAGCTCGACTGAACCCGGCATTCTCAAGCGCATTGGCATGATCGGCGACTCGGTTATGATCACCCACACCCTGTTTTCCCTTCCCTTTGTGGTGGCTGCGATTCTCCTTGAAACTGAAGGCCGCCCGCCCGCCGCCAAGCTCCTGTGGATCATTGTCGCCGCATTCGGCGCGCGAAACGCCGCCAACGCCCTTAACCGAATCATCGACCGCGACATCGACGCAAAAAACCCGCGCACTGCGGGGCGCCATCTTCCCTCAGGCAAGCTTGCGCCTCGCGAGCTGTGGCTTTTCACATTCGCGATGCTCGCCCTGCTTGTGCTGGGCGCGGCGATGCTCAATCCACTCTGTCTGGCACTTTTGCCGGTTGCAGGCATCCTGCTTTTCGGCTATTCCTACACAAAGCGCTTTACCTGGCTCTCGCACTACTGGCTCGGAGTGGCCTGTTCTGCTGCAACCATGGGAGCTTTTCTAGGAATTTCCGCCGCATTCCATTTTCGGTATTTTCCTTTGACAGCAGGTGTCGCGCTCTGGGTTGCCGGCTTTGATATTATCTACGCCCTGCAGGATATCGAATTCGATCGCAAAGAGCATTTGTATTCGATCCCTGCCCGATTCGGAGAGACAAGCGCCAGAATTATCGCAGCAGCGAGCCACCTTGGCGCTTTTGCCGGCTTTGTGAGTATCTATCTTTTCTGGGATTCTCCCGGTCTTTTCGCCGCAATCGGACTTGCGCTCTGCTTCGTTCTTCTTGTTGCGGAGCATCTCATCGCGGCGCAGAAAACACAGAACCGCATCAAGCTTGCCGCATATACCCTCAACCAGATTATTCCCATTATTTATTTATGCGGTGTTGCGCTGGATATTTACCTGCGCTAGAATGAATGTATGGCGATGCGCTACCTCGTCTGCATCACGGGTGCTTCTGGTGCATTATATTCACTGCGTCTCATGTCTGCGCTTGCATCGAGGGGCGTTATTCTCCACGTTGTGGCGAGCCAGTGGGGCGCACGCGTGCTCTTGCAAGAAACGGGCCGGCCGCTTGGCTATTGGCTTGGAAAACTCAGGCTCCAGGGTGGGCCTGACGGAGGCCCTGCGCTCATCACGATGCATGACAGCAGCGATTTTTCAGCGCCCATCGCCTCAGGTTCTTTCAGATTGAATGGAACTGTAATAGCGCCGTGCTCGATGGGCACTCTGGGCTCCCTTGCAAGCGGAGCATGCTCAAATCTGATTCATAGAGCTGGAGCGGTCGCCCTCAAAGAAGGCTGGCCCCTCATTGTAGTCCCGCGCGAAACGCCGCTTTCCCTCGTATCGATCAAGGCGATGGCCACGCTCAAGGAAGCTGGCGCTGTCATTCTTTCTGCATCGCCCAGTTTCTACAGCAAGCCCGAAAGCATCGAATCCCTTGTCGACACTGTCGTGTACAGGATACTTGACCATCTTGGTATTATCGATAAAAATATATACAGATGGAGTCGAGAGGAGCCTTAAGAATCATGAAAATTTCTGCTATTCTCATCTTCGCCCTTGCGGTGCTCATTCAGCCGTTTACACAAGCTTCAGCGCAGCAAGTCCAGCCTGCCCCCTTGAGCATCGGCATTTTCGCCGATGCAGATTCGCTGCCCCTTATCGTCGCTGATAACGAAGGCTTGTTCCAGAAAGAAGGCATCTCGGTCAAGCTTGTTCGATTCTCGAGCGCAATCGAGCGGGATTCCGCGCTTCAGGCGGGAAAGATTGATGGCGCGGTGTCCGATGTGCTTGCTGTCGTTCTCGCGAACCAGGGCGGTTTCCCGCTTAAGATTACGAGCCTCACCAATGGCCGTTATGGTGTTGCTGTTTCACCGAAATCGAATATTCAATCCATGAAAGAGCTCGAAGGCAAGAATGTTGCCGTTTCGCTCAATACGATCATTCATTATTTTGCTGATTGGAGCGCGCGAGAAGCAGGCCTTAAGGCTGATTCGCTCAACCTGGTTCCAGTCCCCAAAATGCCAGTCCGGCTCGAAATGCTGCTTTCGGATCAGATCCCCGCCGCGGTCATGCCCGAACCATTCCTGACCACTGCAAAGCTTCGCGGCGCAAAAATCCTCGTTTCATCCGACGATTCCGGCCTCGAAGCGGGTGTCCTCGCCTTCCCGCCCTCGGTAATCGCGAAGAATGCCGATACGCTCAAACGCTTCTATCGCGCCTACTGGAACGCCGCACAGCGCATCAACGCCCAGCCAGATCAGTACAGGAACATGCTGATCGAATCGCTCAGTTTCCCGGATGAAGCTGCGCGCGTCTTCGTATTCCCGCGCTATGTCAAACCGCGCCTCCCTGTGCAGACGAGCATCGAAACGGCTGCGCAATGGCTTTTATCCAAAGCTCTCATAAAAGCGCTGCCAAAAACCGCTGACCTTGTCGACGCCAGCATGGTAACTGGATGGTAAGTCTCGAAGATATCAGTTTTTTTTATACTGTCCACGGCATACCGAAGCCGGTCTTCGAGCATTTTTCTGCGCAATTCGAGCATGGCCGCATCACTGCTGTAATAGGCCCCTCCGGCTGTGGCAAGACTACGCTTTTGCGGCTTATCGCCGGGCTCAATACACCGCAGAGCGGCAGGATTGTCGTCGAGGGCCGGGCGGAAGAGAAGCTCCAGAGCCGCAAGGTTCCGGCCGCTGGGCCGCGCATAGCCTTCATTTTCCAGGATTTCGGCCTTTTACCATGGCTGACAGTCGAGCGCAATGCAGGGCTCGGGCTGGAGGCGCTCGGTATCCCCCCAGCGGAGCGCCATGCGCGCGTTCGAGGCATTCTTGAAGAGCTTGGCCTTTCCGAATGGCGGAAAGCCTATCCAGTTCGGCTTTCCGGCGGCATGCAGCAGCGCGTCGCGGTAGCCAGGGCACTTGCCATCGATGCCGACCTCATCCTTATGGACGAGCCATTTTCGAGCCTGGATGCGCTGACCCGCGAATCGGTCCAGGACATGCTGCGCAGTATCCAGCGAGCGCACAATACCACGATCATCATAGTCACCCATTCAATCGAAGAGGCAGTGTATCTCGCCGATTCTGTTGTCGTGCTTGACGGAAGCATGCCTGCAAACTATTGCCAGGTTGTGGACAATCCGCACGTGTGGGAGCAAGAATCGGCAGCGCGCGCGCCGCATGTCATGCAAGCCCCCGTGCCTCAGCAGCCGCCCGCCAGCCCGCCTGAAGCATCATTGAATCCGCGCGAGACCAGCGGTTACCTTGCCGCAGTCGGTGCGCTTCGCCATACCTTCAACCAGGCAGTTGCGCAAAAAGCCGAAGCGGAGATGGCTGCGGTGGCATTTGCTGTGCCGGCGGCGCCGGTTACACCGCTGGCAGCAGCTGTACCGGCAGTACCGGCTGTATCTGCAGCACCAGATGTACCGGCGGCACCAGCGGCACTGCCTGCACACAAAAAGCTTGCGCCGTCTGTGACACGATTTCTCGCCAGATCCGCGCAAATTTTTGCAGCAGCAGTATTTCTTGTGGCAGCATGGTGGGCTGCAGCCGCGCTCGTGCAGCGTCCATTTCTGCCTTCACCCTCGCTCGCTTTCGCCCAATTTGCAGTGAATCTGCAGAAAGGCGTCTTTCAGATTCATGTGCTCGCGTCAGCGCGCCGTGTATTTTTTGCGCTTCTGGCCGCAGGGCCGCTTGCATGGGTGCTTGGGCTTCTTGCCGGGCGCATTCCATTTTTCGACAATATATTCGCGCCGCTTGTCTATTTTTTGCATCCGTTGCCAAAAGTCGCTTTTCTGCCTATTCTTATGCTCTTTCTGGGGCTTGGCGACGCTTCCAAGATTGCGCTGATGGGCCTAGTCATTTTCGGGCAGCTTTTCGTGACCGGGCGGGATGCAGCAAAAGGCATCGCGCCGGCGCTGCTCGACAGCGTGCGAACCCTGGGTTTTTCGCGGCTTTCCATTATACGGCTCGCAATTATGCCATCGACAATACCTTCGCTCATGTCTGCGCTGCGAGTGAGCCTGGGAACCGCGATTGCGGTGCTCTTTTTGTCGGAAACATTCGCGTCGATCGATGGCCTTGGCTGGTATATCATGGATGCATGGTCGCGAATTGACTACCCCGACATGTATGCGGCGATCCTTGCGCTTTCGTTGTTCGGGCTTTTTGTATATTTCGCAATCGATGCGATCGAGGCGGTCTTGCTGAGATGGCGAGAGCGCACCTGAAACCGCCACATACGCGCATTTCACTGCACGTTCTGACAGACCCAAGTTTATTCTGCAGGAAGCACGCGCACCAAAGCCTCGTTCAGCCCGATCCAAACAGCCTCGCCCTCCGAAGGAATGGCCTTCCCCGAAGGATCATCAATCTGAACCAGAATTTCGCCCGTTTCAGTTTTTACATAAATTTCGACGCTCGACCCTAGATACACCCGCGCAGTGACGGTTCCCGACGAGATCGCATCTTCCTTTTCCACGAGCCTGAGCGATTCGGGTCTTGCCATAATGACGGCGGGGGATCCTGTGCCAAGCCCCTCTGCAGCTGAACCAGCTCGGACTCTCTTTCCTCCTACCGTACAAATCGCCCTGCCGCCAGCCTCGATTCCTTCAAGCTGCGCAGGGAAGAAAGCAACCTTGCCCACAAAGCCTGCGACAAACATCGAAACCGGCCTTTCGTAGATATCGCCTGGCGTGCCTATCTGCTGAATCACGCCGTTGCGCATAACAATAACGCGGTCCGAAAGACTCATGGCCTCGATCCTGTCGTGCGTCACATAGATTGCGGTAATGCCGAGCGACTTCTGGATACGCCGAATTTCCACTCGCATCTGCTCGCGCAACAGTGCATCGAGGTTGGAAAGCGGTTCATCGAGCAGAAGGACCTGCGGTTCGACAACCAGAGAACGCGCAAGCGCGACTCGCTGCTGCTGACCGCCAGAAAGCCGCCCTGGCGCGCGGTGAGCAAGCTCGGCAAGGCCGACCAGTTCGAGCACTGTCCTCACCCGGTTCTCGATTTCAGTGTGACTAAGCTTGCGGATTTTGAGCCCATAGGCGACATTGTCGAAGACATCCATGTGGGGGAAAAGACCATATGACTGAAAGACTGTCGCTGTCTGCCTGCCGTTCGGCGGCAAATAGGTTACGTCGGTGTCGCCGATAAGAATTTTGCCCTTGGTCGGCAGCTCGAAACCGCCAATCATGCGGAGCGTCGTAGTCTTTCCACAGCCAGAAGGCCCTAAAAGTGTCACAAGCTCGCCAGGCCTTACATCAAAATTCGCATCTTCCACCGCATGGACTTCTGCCTTGCTCTTTGGGTCCTTGAAAATTTTGGTCACATGGGAAAGGGTCACAGGTACGGATTTTGTTGCCATATTTGCAGTTCCTTTTCTTAAAAAACGGGGTCTGACCCCTTTTTTTAAAATTTGCCTCGCCTCATTGGGCGGTTACCGTTTTTTCCAAAAATTCGCTCTGACGTATCAAAAGGCGCATGAGCCCGAAAACCGCCAGCACGATAATAATAAGCGTTGTCGCAAGCACACTCGCCAGGCCGAATCGCAGATTCTCCGAAAAGTTGTAGATCTGAATCGTGATATGGTACCAGCGCGCGCTTATGAGGAAGATAATTGCCGAGACTGCGGTCATCGAGCGCACGAATGTGTAGGACATGCTCGAAATGAAAGCTGGCCTGATGAGCGGTAGGATTATTGTCCTGAAAATTGTGGCCTGGTCAGCGCCTAAGTCCGCCGCAGCCTCCTCGATCGACGGATCGATCTGCCGCAGCGCAGCCACACCTCCCTCAAGCCCGACCGGCAGTTCGCGGATGACATAGTTGATTACCAGAATCGCCCCAGTCCCGACCAGCAAAAGGGGCGGCTTGTTGAATGCCAGAATAAAGCTGATACCGACCAGCGTGCCCGGAATGGCGAACGGCGTCATGATGAGCGATTCGAGAATACGCTTGCCGGGGAATTTTTTGCGCACGAGAATCACCGCAGCCACCATCGAGAGAACGCCCGCAATCGGCGTCGCAATCCCCGCCAGAGTGATTGTCGAAATCAATGCCTGCTTGCCCCTCGTCAGCGCTTCGCGGATATTCACAAGCGTGAAGGTGTAGTCGATGCCCCAGTTTTTGACAAAGCAGCCTGCAACAATGGTCAAATACAGGGCGACGATAAGACCGCTCACCACCACGACAAAGCCAGTCAATGCGCGCCGTGCCCCAGGAGCCGCCAAATCCGACAGCCGCGTCGAAGGCTTACCAGTCACCACGACAAAAGATTTCCTGCTCACCCAGCGGCGCTGTACCAGAAACGCAGTCAGCGTGGGCAACAGCAAAAGCAATGACAGCGCAGCACCGTTATTCAGCCTGCTCATGCCAGTCACTTCGATGTACGATTCCACCGAAAGCACTCTGTACGATCCCGACAACAGTAAGGGGTTCGCAAAATCCGCCAGCGAATTTGTGAACACGAGGAGCCAGCTCGAAAGCAAACCCGGCGCAGCGAGTGGCAGCGTCACATGCGAAAATGTATGCCATCGCGATGCGTTGAGATCGAGCGAGGCATCCTCAAGTGTGGAATCGATCGCCTGCAAAACGCCTTGCATGGTCAGAAATGCAATCGGGAACATGCTGATAGTCTGCACCAGCGCAAGCCCGCCCAGCCCGTAGATATTGAAATTCTGCAAGCCAAGCCATTGCTTGGTGATAATGCCATTCTTGCCGAATAGAAGAATAATCGACAGGGTCAAAGAGAATGGCGGCGAAATAACGGGCATCGTCGCGAGGGCGGTCACGAGCTTCTTGCCCTTCATGCTCGTTCGCGCAACCGCGAATGCATACATGAAGCCGATGAAAGTCGAGATGGTCGCCGTCACTATGCCAAGCTGAATCGAGCCCCACAATGCCTGGAGGTATTGCCGGTTCGACAGTATTGTCTTCCAGACATCGAAGCTGAATCGACCTTGCTTTATCAGCGTGAGACGCACAGCTTCGAACAAAGGATATGCCACAAAAGCGACAACGACCGCTGCAAGCACCAGAATCGCGTAGCCGCTTATAGGATCGCGCGAAAAGGTCGCAATTCCGAACCCCAGCGCAAACAGCACAAAAGTGACAACAGCCAGTGTCTGCACAAGCCTTCCGAACGCTACATATCCCGACGCATCCGCTGCAATCAAGAGTGCAGCGCGCGCAGAGCTGCCCTCAGCATCCGGCACGGGGGCAATAATCAAGGTATAGGGCACGCCGGCAAAAGTTACCTTTGAAGGCCAGCGGAACACCTCGAGATACGAAACCGACTCGGCTGCTTTTGCCGCAATATCAGCATTTGATGGCAGCTTCCACAGCTCTGAAAGCGCGCTATCCCCGCCAGCTGGTTCGCTGCCTTCTTCGCCAGGAACACCTTTGAATGCAAAAAAGCGATAACCCTGATATGTCGAAGGAAGCTGTTCGGTCCAGCTCGCTAGGCTTTCGTTATTTTCTGGTGCGGATGCTGCAATCGCTCTTGCGAGCGCTGTTATTTCCTTTGCTGCATTCTTTTCGAAACTCGCTTGAATTGTCGAAAAAATCCAATACTCGCCCGCTGCAAAAATGGCGCATACTATGGCGAATACAATCAATTTTTTCTTTGTAAACACGCACAATCCCCTTCTTTTATCAAAAACCGGACCGCTGCAGCAATTTTACCACAGGGCCCGGCTTTTCACTCTCTGTCGATGTCTATCGATGATAAAGAAATCAGCGCTTCGATCCGATCTCTTTTACCCAGCGCTCAAGGAGACGCTCTTTATTCGCTGCATCCCAGATGACATCCTGATTGACAGTCTTGATTTCGCTGATGCTGAATGCGTTCGGATTCTTCTTTGCAAGCTTCGAAAGCGGGATTACATACCACTTCGCGATGATTTCCTGGGCTTTCGGAGAAAGAACCCAATCGTAGAGTTTTTTTGCATTGACGGGGTCAGGGCCGCCTTTCACGAGCGACATGGATGCAATTTCAAAGCCTGTGCCCTCTGACGGGAAGGTGATTGTGATATCGGCGCCTTCGACTCTGAGTTTGACATTATCGTGCGCATAGCCGATTGCGATAGGAATTTCACCAATCGCCACACTCTTTCCGGGCGCAGAACCGGATTTTGTGTACTGGTCGATATTTTTATCGAGTTTGCTGAGATAATCGAAAACTTTGTTTTCATCGCCGCCAAATACATAGCGCAGCGTCGTGAGCGTATTATAGGCTGTACCCGAGGTGGTAGGGTTCGGCATACGAATTTTGCCCTTGTATTCAGGCTTTAGAAGATCGGCCCAGGATGTGGGCGGCACAAGCCCTTGCGCCTTTGCTACCTTGTTGTTAGTTACAAAGCACAGCGGCCCGATATACAGCCCAACCCAGTAGTTTTCCGGATCGCGGAACTGCAAGGGGGTGTTTTCGAGCATTTTCGATTTATACGGTGTGGTGAGGCCTTTCAGCTTGGCGCTGATATGATTGAGTCCGACACCGCCAACCCAAATCGAAGCCTGAGGATTCGATTTCTCCGCCTCGAGCCTGCTTTCCACCTCGCCACCGGAGAGTCTCTGCCAGTTCACGACAATGCCAGTCTCTTTCTGGAATTCATCGAACAGCTCTTTTGCAAGCGGCTCTTCGAGTGTGGTATACGCACCGACCTTCTGCTGGCCAAACACCATGGTGACGCCGAGCAGGAGCACGAATGCTACGATGATAACGCGCTTCATGGAAACCTCCTGATTGAACTTTTACGTACATAGTGTATTCCCTTCCGGCTATTTTCGCAAGCGAAAAAAGCAAAAACCGGGCCAGCCGCTCAACCGCTGTATTGTTTTGATACATTCGCATGGGTCATTTTAATACACATGTGTCGTTGAGAAATATATTGGCTGAACTCTCGCATAGATCTCTGTAGCAATCGCAGACAGAATCCCAGCAGGCTTGCAAAGCCCGCGCCATGACCCGCCTCGAAATGAATGTTATTATTCTTTATTTATTATATACTTACAGATTTCAAAGAAATTATTGTGATTTTGGCACGGAATTTGCTTAATATATTATCGAGCGCCGAAAAGGGCTCCGGACAGGTGCAATGGTCCTGTGAGGATCCAAGCCTGCCGAACTTCACCAATTGTGGAGGTTCCATATGAACAGCCTGGTTCTCTATGATAACAATCCTTTTGACTTGATCGAGAAATTCTTCGATGACGACTGGCTTGCCCCAAGATTCCGCACCCCTGCGATCGATGTCTACGAAGAGGGCGACAAGTACATGCTCGAAGCCGAGCTTCCCGGCCTTTCCGACAAGGATATCAAGCTCGAAGTGCGCAATGGCCAGCTCACGCTTTCCACCGCCAAGAGCGAAAAAACCGAGGAGAAATCCAAAAAGGGCCGCTGGATCCGCAAGGAGCGCAGAGAATTCCGCTTCGCGCGCAGCTTTACCCTGCCTGAAGATGTCGATGCCAGCGCTATCGAAGCGCACTTCAAAAATGGCGTCCTGCAGGTAATCATGCCTAAAAAGCCCGAAGCTGCACCCAAGGCCATCGAAGTAAAGATTGACTAAAAAACTTGCGAGCACTGACCTTTGCTCACAGAACAGGCTGTTCGGGCATTTGTTCTGGACAGCCTGTTTTTATTTTTGTAACATAGATTACGAACAGATTTTCATTTTTCTTGTATCTTCAAAAAGACCGGATTTCTCCGGCACAGGAGTACTATATGGCAGATAAGACTTCTCGCCTTGCAGGAAATGCCGCAGGCAAATGGTATGTCGATTCTTCATGCATCGGTTGTGGACTGTGTTCATCCACTGCACCCGATATTTTTACGCTTGGCGACGAGGGGCAGGCGCTCGTAATTCGTCAGCCTCAGACCGCCAGCGAAATCGAACTCGCCACTCAGGCGCTCAACGATTGCCCCGTCCAGTCAATCGGCAACGACGGAGAATAATATTAATGCTTTGAACCTTGTGTAAAGAATTGAAGCAAAGAGGGTAGATTTGCGCGAATACCTCTATGACCGCCCCTGCGGTCAAGGAGGGTATTCGTGCACTGGTTTGCCTTTTGTCCCAATCCGAACTGTTCCTACCATCACGAGGCACCCGCCTCGCCCTGGGCCTATGCGATTGGCTGGTATGCTACCAAGGCCTTCGGGAAGGTGCGCCGGTTCCGTTGTACGCGCTGCCATACAAGCTTTTCCACCCAGACCTTCTCGACGCACTACTATCTCAAGCGCATTGTCTCGTACCGGGATGTGCTCTATAGGCTGGCAGGTGGGGAGAGCCTAAGGGGGATGAGTCGCGCGCTCGGGTGCTCGCTTTCGCTGCTTACGAATCGTATCGACCGGCTGGCCCGCC
>Ga0302253_1000558_pt1 | contig 29332 bp, 24 predicted proteins | sample AAG_RA_Trp_MG_FD_193537 | JGI IMG/M metagenome (GOLD analysis project Ga0302253, IMG submission 193537) | Enriched activated sludge microbial communities from anaerobic digester in WTTP, New Holstein, Wisconsin, United States - AAG_RA_Trp | ecosystem: Engineered > Bioreactor > Anaerobic >...
GTTGAGGATCTTGATATCAAAGGTCTGAAAGAGAAAGGCCATAATAATGGTATGCATCGCAGCATCCATGATGCATCCTGGTCTAAGTTCGTATTCATGCTTTCGTATAAGGCTCAAAGTGCTGGTCGGAAGTTGATAAAAGTAGATCCCAGGAACACAACTCAAAGGTGTTCTGCTTGTGGAAGCATCGCAGAAAAAGATCTGTCGGTACGAGTACATGAGTGCCCCTATTGCGGATTCTCATGTGATCGAGACTACAATGCTTCCAGGAACATACTAATCACAGGGATGGAACAGCCCGTAGCGCCCATAGAACCAAAACCGCTACATCACATATCCGTGATGCAAGTTTTGGCGATGACGTGGGAAGCCGCGCCCTTCAGGACGCGGTAGTTCACTCCTTGGAATCCAGGATTCGAGCTGCTCGATGGGATAAAGATAGTCATAGCGGTTCAGGCGGAAGTCATCCTCCCTTTTCTCCCTCTCACCCAATCTTCATAAGACCAACCGCTGCAGCCGATGAGAATGGTCATAAACCATAACTTATCTTTCCACCAGCTATTTAAGTGCAGTTTTCCAGGATTTGCATGGTCGATGAAGATGAGGTATCTAGCAAATATCCAGGCTTTGGGCAGGGATGCCAATCCATTCTTCCGGTTGATGGGAATAGAGCTGGGCTCTTATGGAGAGGGAGAGGCAGTGCTGTTCATGCCCGTCCGGCCGGATATGCTGAATGGAGTGGGATGGCTACAGGGAGGCCTTTACTCTGCCTTATGCGATGAGGCCATGGCCCTGGCCCTCTTCACAGTCTTGGAAGAGGAGGAGGATATAGCCACCATATCCGAGAGCACCAGCTTCCTGCAGGGGATTAAAAAAGGCTGCATCTCCGCCCAGGCGAAGGTGGTTAAGAAGGGAAGAAGGGTGGCCTTCGTTGAGGGCAGGGTGACGAGCAGAGATGACGGCACACCGCTCTCTTTAACCCAGGCCTCATTTGCCATCATCCCCCGGAGAAGTTCAAGAGGGCGATAAATGAAATTCTAAAGCTTTGCCTGACTGAAACCGGTCAGGCCGGAATCGCCCAGCTGCAGCCTTCTCACAATCTCGCCCGCAGCGCGGGCATCGGGGGCTGTGGCCAGAATCCTCACCCTGCTCAAGGCCGTCCTCTTTCCGCAGGGGCAGGTTCTGGTCTTGGCATCATCCGGAGAGTACAGATGCCGTCCACAGCTGCAGCGAAACACAATGAACATCAAAACAAAAATGAATTCTACTCAGATGGGAGCAGTACGGCATTGATGATGCCATCCTGGCCGGGCCGGTTGGTTATCCTGGCATCCCCGATCTCCGTCTTGATGACAGCGCCTTTGGTGAGAATGTTCCTTCTCATGTAGTGCAGATTTGCCCGATTCTCTTTTGCCGTCTCGATCTTGACCATCTTGCTCATACCGGTTACGGGATCGGCGACTGCAACCATATTGCCCCGCAGCATCCTAACCTTCTCCCTTCCGCCCCGGACCTGGACCTTCTTGATCCTCACCTCGCCGATAGTGGTATCGCTCTGCTCTCTTCCAATCTCGAACTTCCTCTTGCCCCGGGCCAAAATCAACTTTCCGCCCGTGAGCTTCCTTCCTATCTTGCCTTGCCAACGCATAATTTAATTCCTCAGATCGCAAATGATCTTCAGGGCACTGAATTTAAAGGTTGTGGTGAATCCGGCTCGGCAGTGCATGAGGGCCAATCCAGCCTCTGCTGCATTCTATCTGAGCCTCTTTACCATATAAGGCGGGCATAGATCGTACTCCCGCCGGCGATAGTAGCCCCTCGCCCCTATGCCGCTGGTGACCTCTATCAGAGGATACCCCGCCTCCTGGGCCAGCCTTTCCGCCTCCTCCATCAGCCGGGCTCCATAGCCTCGATGCTGCCATCCGTCCTTCCTGCTGCCGATAGGAACCATGGGGCCGTAGATATGCAGCTCTCGAACCCGGGCGGAGGAGCTCAGGCGCAGGCGCAAAAATCCCACCAGGACATCATCCTCGCTCTCAAAGGAGAGGAAGTGCTCTCTCGCTCCGGAGGCGATATAGGATTCATGCACCAGCCTGGGCTCCGCCTGGACCACCCGTCTCAATCCCGCCTCCCGGCAGCGGATGCAGCGGCAGCTGCTGCCCCTATCCTCCAGCCTCTGCCGGGCCAGCTGTCGAAGATTGGACTTCTTCACACCAGCCACGATCAGTGGGGATGGTATATCCCTCTGCACCCGCTGCAGGCGGACATATCGGGGAAGGATCTCCTTGATTCGTGAGACTAGCTCTGCCGCATCTTCATCCCCCAGAGGAGTGTACTCACCCCGCAGGTACTGACGGTATAGCTCTGTACCCTCGATGACCAGTGTGGGATAAATCTTGAGGTAGTCAGGACGAAAACGGCTATCGGAGAAGAGCGCCCTGAATACAGCCAGATCCCGCTGTTGGCTGGAGCCGGGAAGGCCGGGCATCATGTGGAATCCCACCTTCAGCCCTGCCTCTCGCAGGTTGGCACTGGCCCGGGCAGCATCCTCGACCGTATGCCCCCGTTTCATCCTCACCAGCAGGTCCTCATCCAGGCTCTGCACCCCCAGCTCCACCTTGGTCGCCCCCAGCCGCAGCATCTCTTCTATATCCCGGGGGCGGCACCAGTCCGGCCTGGTCTCAAAGGTGGTACCGATGTTTCTGACCAGAGCTGACTCATTCGCCCTGGCCACCGACTCGAAGGACTGCCAGCCAGAGCTCTCCCGTACGTCGGGGAAGTCGTTCATGGCCTGAAGACAGCGCTTGACAAACCAGTTCTGATATCCCAGGGGACGGGAGGTCATCGTCCCCCCCATGATGATCAGCTCCGACTTGTCCAGAGGGTGGCCGATCTCATCCAGCTGGGCTAGCCTTGCCGCTACCTGGTCATAAGGATCAAAACCGTGCTGCTCGGCTCGAAGTGCCGCCGGCTCCTTGCCAGTGTAGCTTTGGGGCGAGAGGTTTAAGATTCCCCCCGGGCAGGGGACGCAGGTCCCATGAGGGCAGCGGGCAGGAGAGGTCATGGCAGCGATGACCGCCACCCCAGAGAGGGTTCGAGTCGGCTTTCTGATCAGCATCTTCAAAGCCTCTCGTTCCCCAGCCCTTGCCTGGCCCAGGATATCGGCATTGCTGGGCAAGGAGGCCAGGCCCAGTTGAGCAGAGAGCCTCTTCTTGGCCGCTTCAAGAGCTGCCTCATCCCCTATCTCTCCCATGAGGATCGCCTCTGCAATGCTGCGCAGCCCGGCAGCTAGTCTATCCAACTGACCTCCCCAACACGCCTCGTGCGCTCCGGTCGGGCCGGGCTCTCCTCGGGCCAGCCCAGGGAGACTATGGCCACAGGCAGGACATCATCCTCCAGATGGAGGGCTTCGCGGACCATGTCGTCGTCAAATGCCCCATTCCAGCAGGCCCCCAGGCCGGCATCATGAGCGGCCAGGAGAAGGCACATCGTTGCTGCATCTGCATCCTGGATGGCATATAGGCCGCCCCGGCTGCCATAGCGAACGCTGGATGCCTTCACATCAGCGCAGACCGCGATGAGAAGAGGAGCCTCTTCGATATGCTCCTGGCCGTAGGCGGCAGCGGCCAGCAGCCGCCTCATATCCTCATTGCTCACCAGGACATATCTTCTGGCCGAGAGGTTACCCGCAGAAGGTGCAGTCTGGGCGGCATCGATCAGGGATTTGGCCAGATCTTTGGGGATGGGACGGGACTGATACCTTCGGATCGACCTCCTGCTTTTCAGGGCATCAATGAGATTCATCGATTATGAAAGGCAGACCACGATTATAATAATCTTCTCCAATCTTGGCATGGAGTGGATATGATCCAAAATTCAGAGAAGCTCGCATAGAAATAGGGGCTCGGCCTTTCCCAGCTGCCTCAAAGCCAGGCCATCGTCATCGAGAATGATGTAAGTGTCTGGAGTCTTGATGCGAGAGCCTTTTCCTGGAACCCGGGTGAAGCTTCCAGCATTCACCGCCAATGGACCCCCCATCCTCTGGAAGATCCCTGCCCGGTGGGTATCCCCATAGATGAAGCAGTCGATCTCACCCAGATTCCTGTCGCGAATAAATCTCTCTATGGCCTCATACTGCGCCTCCACCGAGGCGATATGGTGATCATGAAAAACCCCGGTGGTGATCCTCTGCAAAAGGCTGGATGCCTTCCAGACCCTCTCCTCAAAGGAGACCATCTCGCCGATGTATGAGGAGCGGTAGATGCTCTCATAAGCATAGGCCATCATCATCTCCAGGTCCGCGGGGAGGAGCTCCTCTCCGTAAAGCCGGCGAATCCTCTCCACCATCTGCATGGTGAAGATATGAATGCCGGCAAGGTGGTGGCCGTGAGTGAAAAGCACCGTCCGGTGGCAGCAGCGGATGCGGTAGGTGGGGTAGAGCATATCGATGTTCAGGCCGTTTATGGTCTGGCGCCAGCGCAAAGAGGGTGAGTATACGGGAAAAAGGTCGCCACGCGCAGTCCTCTCCATGAAGTCCGATTCCTGCTTTTGCACCACCAAATGATGATCGTGATTTCCCACCACATAGTGGATCTTAAGATCCTCCTCGCCCAACCTCTTTAAAAGGGGAACCGACTCTCGCAGGGCATTCTCAGGCCGCACCCTCCAGAAATCGAATATATCTCCCAATAAGATGACCTGGTCGCATCCTCCCCCATAAACCGATATCTCCTTCATCAACCGATCGACCTTAGAAGGATCGCTGAGTGTGGATGAATCAAGGCCAAAGTGCGTATCCGAGATGATCACTGCTGACATAATCTCCCCTTCCCCCTTTCACAAAAATAGTATCACAGTAGTTATTTATAAATATTGTGAGCCAGGAGGGACTGTTTTTGACGATTGACAAGCCAATGGAATTGGTTATAAATTGAAAGGGGCTATCAGATCGGGCGAAAGATGAAATATGTTGCTGGAGAGGAGACCAAGAAATGATTGACATCGCTATTCCCAAGGGCAGCCTGCAAAACCAGACCCTGCAGCTCTTCGAGCAGGCGGGGCTGGAGGTTAAGAGAACTGAGCGGGAGTACAACGCCCGTATAGATGATCCGCGCATAGGCAAGGTGAAGATCCTCCGCCCGCAGGAGATACCAGGATATGTGGCCAAGGGCTACTTCGACCTGGGGATCTCGGGCACAGACTGGATCATGGAGTCCGGGGCCATTGTGACCAAGGTAGCCGATCTGAACTATGGCAAGCAGGGGCCAGGAGCGGTGAAGCTGGTGGTGGCGGTGCTGGAGAGCCTCCAGATAAGCTCAGCCCGAATGATAAAGCCGGGTAGCAGGGTGGCCACAGAATATCCCAATCTGACCAGGGCCTACTTCTCAAACCTCGGAATTCCAGTGGACATCCAGTTCTCCTTTGGCGCCACCGAGGCCAAGGTTCCCGAGCTGACCGACGTGGTGGTGGACCTCACCGAGACCGGCTCTACCCTTAAGAAGAACGGCCTGAAGATCATCGATGTCATGCTGGAGTCGACTTCAGAGCTGGTAGCCAATAAGAAGAGCTTTGCCGATAAGGAGAAACACGATGACATCTCCGCAGTCCAGACACTCCTCCTGGCTGTTATGAGGGCGCGAGGAAAGACCCTCTTGAAGATGAACGTGCCAGAAGCCGCCTTGGATGCCGTCATATCCATGCTTCCCAGCATGAAAAGGCCCACCCTCTCCAAGCTGTACAGCACCGATTACTATGCCATAGAGACGGTGGTGGACCGATCCCAGGTCAACCTGCTCATTCCCCTGCTGAAAAAGTCGGGTGCGGAGGATATTCTGGAGCTGGCCATATCCAAGATCGTTCCCTGAGTCCAACCAGATAAATAAAAAGCAAGCGGGCGCAGAGGGATTCGAACCCCCGATCTACAGCTTAGGAGGCTGCCGCCTTATCCTGACTAGGCCACGCGCCCTTCTTTTGGACTCTCCTGGTTTAACCAACAGATATATCAACCTTTCCGGATCGGCGGCTCGGATTTTGCTCAACAATTCCATTTTAGCGGATGAGAACGCCGCTCAATACTACTACGAACAGACCGAGGAAGAACCATCCAAGGATTCCCTCTGCCATGGCCAGGTGGCGGTAGAAGCCCACGGGATAAGTGTTGACCGGTGCCTGGGAGGTGGTGAACATGGCGATGGAAAAGTAAAGGGCATCGGTGAAAGATACCCTCGCTGTGGGCCTCAGGCGATGGTCTCCAGGAAGCTCCATCCCCTCGATCTCGAACTTGTTCATCCCCTTTCCTGCCCAGAAGATCACCCCGAAGAACAGAATGGTAAAGAGGCACCAAAAGGCGGTATAGCTCACCCGGACCCCATAGCCGCAGGAGAGCCAGGAGATCAGATCCGAGATCTTTCCCCAGCCCCAGGGTGCCTGGTCCTGCCCTATTCTGCGGTACTGATAGTAGCAGTCGTCGGCATCGTCAAACCACTCCAGGCTCTTATAGTTCTTGACCAGGGCCAGATAAGCGGCGCCATTGTAAACCAGCCGATCCTTTATCACCGCCCAGCGAACCTCCAGCTTGGTGAAATCTGAGTTGTTGAGGTTGATCTTCGAGTCTTCCTGAAGGCTCACGTTGTCCAGACGCATGTTATAGAGCCTGGAATCCTCCATGTTCAGGTCATCATCAAACCGGGCATTGACGAAATAAGCCAGGTCGGTGAACTTGACCCCCCCGAAGTAGGCTGTTTTGTTGAAATAGACATTGGTAAAATCTGCCAGCCCCCCGAAGCTGGAGAGGCCAAAGGTGCTCCCCAAGAGGAATCCGGCCTCGCGGAAGACCACACTGCCGACAAATCTGGTGGCGGCGAAGGCCGCATTGCCATGAAACTCAGCATTCAAAAATGATGTGTGGCCGCCGAATTGGGTCTCCAGAAAGCTCACATTGACAAACCTGGCATCTGCAAAAGAGGCCAGCCGCTGGAACTGAGCGAAATCGAAGTCCACATCCCGGGCAAAGCTGCTGTTGAGGAAGATGCCATCTCCAGCAAACTGGCTGTTCCTAAAGCTGGCGTCTTCAGAGAATTGAGCGCTCAGAAATGAGGCCTGCCCGCCGAAATAGGTGTTGCGAAGATCTGCCTGACCCTCGAAGGTGACCCCTGCAAATCCGGCCCCCCCTGCAAATCGGCAACCAAAGAAGTCCACGTTATCCCGAAAGATGCACCCCTGCAGGTCAATTGGCTCATCAAAGCTCGCCGCAGCAAACCTTACCGGCCCCAAGAAGATGCTGTTGGTAATCCTCACGGGCTGCGACAATGATCCCTGCAGCTCTGCCAGCTCTAGTGAGCCGGATATAGTGACATTATCATACCTCACAGGCTCTCCAGATATCAATTGAGAGATGATATCCCCTGATGCTACGACCTCCTTTGTTAGCTTTATATGGTGATCTTCATCTGGCTCTGCGGCGGTTGCAGAGCAAATGAACAGCATCAAAAGGACCAAAGCCCATCGGGATATTTCGACCACTGCGCAATAGTTGAGCCGTCAGGGATTTATGACTTTGTATTGGAGGAATATCATGCAAGACACAATGGCAGAGAAGGCCCTTGCCCGCCAGGGCTATCACCTTGTGGGTTCTGGCGCGGTCAAGCCCTGCCTCTGGTTGAATCGCTCCATGCGGGGTGGCGATCAGTGCTATAAAAACCACTTTTACGGCATAGCCAGTCACCGCTGTGTGCAGATGACGCCAACGCTTGAGTGCAATCACCTCTGCCTGCACTGCTGGAGGCCGATAGATGATCCAATACCGGGAAAGGAACCCATGGAGCCGGCTGAGCTTCTGGAAGGGATACTGCGGGGCCAGCAGAGGTTTATATCCGGCTACGGGGGATCTTCAACCACCGATCCAGTGCGCCTGGAGGAGGCTCGCGAGCCTAAGCATATGGCCATATCCTTGATGGGAGAGCCCACCCTCTACCCCTACCTGAAAGAGTTCATCGATCTGGTCTCAAGGCGGGGCATGACATCATTTCTGGTCAGCAATGCCACCCGTCCCGAGGTTTTGGCGGAGCTGAGACCAACCCAGCTCTACCTCAGCCTCAATGCCCCAGATGAAGAGAGGTATCGCCAGATATGCAATCCCTCAAAGGACCTCTGGCCGAGGATCCTGGAGTCCCTCGAGCTCTTGAAGGAGCACCGATGCCGCAGCGTTATCCGCATGACCCTGGTTCGAGGCCAAAACATGGAAGGGCTCGATGATTATGCCCGGCTGATCGGAGATGCTGAGCCGGATTTCGTCGAGCTGAAGGCCTATATGCACCTTGGCCGCTCCCGGACCCGGCTGGAGAGGACGGCCATGCCCCAGCACTCAGAGATCCTGGCCCTGGCGGATTCCTTGGCCGGGCTCTTGGGCTACCATCCCGAGGCGGATGTGCCCCTGAGCAGAGTGGCTCTTCTCTCCCGCGGAAGGATCTCCAGGTTCATAGAGATGAGGGACCATAAGTAGGCAGGTGATTTTCCCGCGCTGGTGATCGATAGTGGTTCGTCAGATTTTTCACTGTGGACTTGCCAATAACCTGCCTGGCAGCTCTGGCTCTTCCCTTCAGTGGGATAACTATTTTTGCAAGTAGTTTCAATTATGGACCCGAGGTTTAAATCGAATATAGGGTGCATGATCATGGGTCGGCATGGGTGAGTTAATGGATCGCGAAATTAAGATCATACTGGTAGAGGATAATGCCGAGGACATCGCATTTACCAGGCGGGTCTTGAAGCACAATGAGCTAAATGGAAACCTTATCGTCGCCACCAATGGCAAGGAGGCACTAGAAGCCCTGCAGAGCATGAACGGAAGCGATCTGCCCGAGCTCATCCTGCTGGACATAAACCTGCCCGACATCAGCGGCATCGACCTTCTCACCCTTATCAAGAAGGAGCAGAGGCTCAAAGATATACCTGTAGTCATTCTCACCGGCTCGAACGAGGATCAGGATATACAGAAATGCTATGACCTGGGGGCGAGCAGCTATCTGGTCAAGCCCATATCCAATGGTGCCCTGATGCTCGTTGTAGAGAAGCTATTCGATCAGTGACGCAAGAGCTCTGACCACTAGAAGGTTTGCTTTATCGTCCCGTCGCGAGTCCACCGGCGTTTCCATTATCATCGGCAGCTCTCGCAGAGAGGGGTGGCAGACGATTGACCGGAAGCCTTCCAGGCCGATCTGTCCCAGGCCTATGTGCTCATGTCGGTCCAGGTGCGAACCAAGGGTGCCCTGGCAGTCGTTCAGATGTACCAGCTTGAGCCGATTTGAGCTTATGCAGCAATCGAACTCCTCTAAAGTCCTCTCCAGGGCGCGAGGGGTGCGAAGATCGTATCCAGCAGCAAAAAGGTGGCAAGTGTCCAGGCACACCCCAAGGCTGCGGGACTGGCCGGGAAGGGACTCGATGATGGAGGCAATATCCTTAAAGGTGCTTCCCATGCTATTTTTTGTCCCGGCGCCGTTCTCCAGGAGCACCATCACATCGCCCCCGGAATCAGCGATGGCCTTCTTCAAGGCCTCAGCTATCCTCTCCCTGCCATCTTTCTTTTCTGCGCCCAGATTGCTTCCCAGGTGGGTCACCAGATATGGTATGCCCAGAAGTCGGCAGCGCACCAGCTCATCGGTCAGAGCCTGCACCGACCTCGAGTAGACCTCATCTCGAGGGGAGGCGAGGTTAGGAAGGTAGGGCATATGAGATACGACTGGATGCAGATCATACTCTTTGAGCCGGGAGGAGAAGAGATCTATGGATTGTTGAGCAATGGGCTTGGACCTCCAGCTACGAGGATTGGTGGTGAAGATCTGAAAGGCATCGCAGCCCTTCTCCCGCGCTCTGTCTGCCGCCTTTTCCAGGCCGCCGGCAATGGAGACATGCATACCCAGTCGAAGCATAAACCTAGCAGGGATAGAGCAACTGATCAACCTTGCCCAAGGGAAAAATTGATTATAGAAATGTGTAAAAGATAAAAATTGGAACGCAACGCCGATGATGATCGAGCTGTTCTGAGTGGTGATGAGCCCTATGAGTCCTGAGGCGTGCGATTATCTGATCGAGGAACTTCCGCTTTCTAGATCCAGTTCATGCGAGCTTGCGCGCCTCGGCCCAACGGCTGATGTTGTCAATAAGGTTGAACTCCAGGATCTTCTTCGTATCATAAAGCATATCCGACACTTCGTTGATGGAGAATGACTTCTTCTGGCCGTTCCTGTCGATCACCTCGATCTTATCATCCGGAAGAGCCCGTCCCAACTCTCGCATCATGAGTGCCAGGTCAGAGCATCCTTTTTTAAGATACCTTATGGAGTAATCCGATGTGGCTTGCCTGTCGCTGAGGTTTCTATTGACCTCTTTTATGGACCAGCAAATGGTGAGAATATCACTGTACATCTCGGCACCTCCCAGTCAGTTCATATCATAGATATTTAAACGCTGTGGAAAGGACCAGGGAAAAAATGTGGGGCTGGTGAGATTCGAACTCACGATCGACGGGTATCTCCGATACTGAAGTTCTTACAGCGATTGAACCGCTGTAACAACCCATTTCAGTGCTCCAACGGATCATCAACGACCTCCCCGTCGAGAGATCTCAGCAGACCCGTTGCTCATCATCAAATATACCGCTGGAGCCCATCGCCCTACCTGGCTAGGCCACAGCCCCGGTTTTAAAGCGGGCCGAGAGGGATTTGAACCCCCGACCTAAAGGTTAAGAGCCTTTCGCTCTGCCTGACTAAGCTACCGGCCCGGACCCCATAATGATGATGCTAAATATATACGTTTCGGGTGAAGCAGCGACATGAGGGGCTCTGTGCCAGATCTGCATAATGCTTTTTTCAAGAAAAATCTGCTAAAAGCTTCTGGCAGGGCCATATAAAACGCCAGAAAAATGAGCGGGCAAAAAATCAATGCCCAAAATTCACTCAATAGGTATTGATGTATCTGTCGATCTCCCAGGGATGGACGAATTTGTTATACTCCTCCCATTCCAGCATGCCCAATCGCATGACGTTCTCATAGACATGCTCGCCCAGGGCCTCGCGTATCACTTTATCCCCCTCCAGGTGGTCAAGAGCCTCCTTCAGGTTGGAGGGCAGTGTCTGGATTCCCAGGGATTTTCGTTCTGCTGCTGTGAGATGGTACACATTCAAATCCACGGGATCGCCGGGATCAATGCCTCTTTTTATTCCGTCAAGGCCTGCTGCCAGGATGACGGCGAATGTCAGATAGGGATTGCAGCTGGTATCAGGGGATCGGAACTCCAGGCGGGTGGATAGGCCCCGGCCTGAGGGGATGCGAATAAGCGAGGAGCGGTTCGGCCCGGACCAGGTTATATAGACGGGAGCCTCGAACCCGGATACCAGCCGCTTATAGGAGTTGATCAGGGGATTGGCGATGGCGGTAATAGCGCTGGCATGCTCTATCAGGCCGCCCACGAAGAACCTGGCCAGATCGCTGATGTTCAACGGGGTCTCGGGATCATAAAAAGCATTCTCCAGGCCCCGGAATAGGGAGATGTTGACATGCATTCCGCTGCCTGCTGCGCCGTAAACCGGCTTGGGCATGAATGTCGCCCTCAAGCCCTGGCGCATGGCAATGGTCTTGGTGACGTACTTGAATGTGACCACCTTATCGGCATTCTTGATCGCATCGTCATAGACGAAGTCTATCTCATGCTGGCCCCGGGCAACCTCGTGATGAGAGGCCTCGATGGTGAAGCCCATCTTGATCAGAGCCCTGGTTATCTCCCGGCGCACATCCTCTGCCAGGTCCACCGGGCCGAGGTCGAAGTAGCCCCCAAAGTCGTGTGGAGTGGTAGCAGAGCCGCCATTTCCCTTTTCAAATAGGAAAAACTCCAGCTCCGGGCCGACGTTCATCTTGAATCCCATCTCCTTCGCCCGCTCCAGCTGACGGTACAGCACCCGGCGAGGAGCACCCTCGAAAGGCAGTCCATTGGGAAGATGGACATCGCAGATCAATCGAGCCTCATTGACATCGTCCTTGGTGCTCCAGGGCAAGAGGCTGAACGTGGAGAGATCGGGCCGGAGAACCATATCCGACTCCTGAATTCTGGCGAAGCCCTCGATGGATGACCCATCAAAGGAGATGCCGCTCTTCAAAGCCTTTCCCATCTGGGTGGCGGGAATGGCGACATTCTTCACTATTCCCGATATGTCTGTGAACTGCAACCGGAGGAACTCAACGTTCTTCTCCTGAATGATCTTAAGCATCTGCTCTTGGGAATACATTCGGTTATCATCTCCTGCGCGAGGCGCAAGTCATCCTGCAACCTGCAGAATCTTGTGGTGATGGGGCCAGAGCCGTGCCTGGGCATCAATGAAGATACAGGACTACTGCCTCTGCCTCAACCTGGTGTTTTAAATAGCTAACTGATGGGAAACGAGGCCATTTAGCATCGCTCCGCCACCATAATTCCCAGAGGCAAATATGCTTATTTAGGGTTAAAATCCTAAAATGAATCTGATGTCCGGCAATAGAGTTCTGGTAGTGGATGCGGGAGGCAGAGGAAATGCCATAGCCCATGCCTTTGCCCGGAGTGGGTCGGTGGAGAGGGTCTATGTGGCCCCAGGCAATGCGGGCAGCGAGATGATGGATAAGTGCCGCCTGGCGGCGATCGAGGGTAAAGTGCCCAGGAGCATCAGCGAGCTGCTCGCTTTTGTGAAAAAAGAGAAAATCGATCTCACCTTCGTAGGTCCAGAAGGCTATCTATCCGAGGGAATCGTCGATATATTTCAGGAGGACGGCCAGAGGATACTGGGGCCGAAGAGAGAGGCAGCAGTGCTCGAGAACAGCAAATGCCAGACCAAGGATCTCCTTAAAAAGCTCAGTGTCCCGGTCCCACCCTGCCAGAACTTCAGCGATCCCCGGGAGGCAAAAGAGTACGTTCAGCAGCGCTGCTCCGAGGAGCCGGGAAGAGGATTGGTGGTCAAGGCGGACGGCCTGGCGGCGGGAAAGGGATCCATCGTCTGCGCTACCCCGGAGGAGGCCGCCTCCGCCATCGAGCGCATCATGGTGAGCCCCAGGCTCTTTGGCGAGGCAGGAGATCGGATAGAGATCGAAGATCGGCTGGAGGGCAGAGAGCTGATGTTCTTCGCCCTGAGCGACGGCCACACCGTCCAGGCGATGCAATCAGCACTGGACTACAAGCAGGCCTTCTCTTCGGATGAGAGTGTGGCCATCCGCCTCTTCAACAAGCTGGCAGGTAATCCCAACCAGGACAACAACCCAAACACCGGTGGCATGGGAGGCTTCTCCCCTCACCCCTGGCTGGACGAGGAGCTGACGGAGAGGATAATGAAAAAGATCGCTCTCCCCACGGTGCGCGGCTTCAAAGAGAGCTCCGGCCAGGAGTACAGGGGAGTGATCTACTTCGGCCTGATGATCTCTGAGGATCGGGAGCCAGCAGTCCTCGAGATCAATGTCAGGCTGGGAGACCCAGAGGCAGAGGTGATACTTCCCAGGCTCCAGACGGACTTCTACCAGCTTTCCATGGCAGTGATGGATGGAAGGCTGGATGAGCTTCCTTTGCAATGGTCAGACGACTTCTGCCTGGGCATATGCGCCATATCCGGCCGGGCGATCAAGCCCCTCTCATCAACCGGCCCGGAGAGGCCCGGTTATCCGGGCGAGCACTACACCAATATGCCCATCAATGGCCTGGAGAGGGTGGACCCGGAGGTCATAGTCTATCACAATGGAACCGCCTGGGGCACCGACTCGGCGGGCAACAGGAGGCTGTACACCACCGGCGGCCGGGTCTTCACCCTGGTAGCCCGGGGCAAGAGCCTGGCCGAGGCCAGGGCAAAAGCATATGAGAACATCAAACGGGTCCGGTTCAACGGAATGCGCTACCGAAAGGACATCGGCCTGAGATATATCTGAATGGATCGAGGAGCAAGATCGAGAATGATCATATTTGGCCTGGAAGGAACTGCCTGGAACCTCAGCGCCGCACTGGTGGATGAGTCGGGGGCGATTTATGAGAAGAGCGCTACTTACACCCCGGCCAGGGGAGGAATCCATCCCAGGGAGGCCTCACAGCACCATGCCGAGCACATGAGGGCAGTGGTGGGAGATGTCCTCGCCCAGGCTCGGCAGAGGGGACTGAAGCTGGAGGGGGTGGCCTTCTCCCAGGGACCGGGCCTGGGGCCTTGCCTGCGCACAGTAGCCACTGCCGCCCGGGCCCTCTCATTGCGTTTTGATATTCCTCTGGTGGGGGTTAACCACTGCGTCGCCCATATCGAGGTAGGCAAATGGCAGTCGGGTGCCCGCGATCCCGCGGTGATCTACGTGAGCGGCGCCAACTCCCAGGTCCTGGCCCTGCGCCAGGGAAGATACAGGATATTCGGCGAAACCCTGGATATCAGCGTGGGAAATGCCATCGACAAGTTCGCCCGCTCTGTGGGCCTTGCCCATCCCGGCGGCCCGAAGGTGGAGGAGCTGGCTCGGAAAGCGAAAAATTACATTCCCCTCCCCTATACTGTGAAGGGCATGGACCTCTCCTTCTCCGGCCTGTCCACCGCCGCAACCGAGGCAGCAGGAAAGCATGATCTGGAAGACGTCTGCTATAGCCTGCAGGAGACTGCCTTCGCCATGCTGGTGGAGGTGACGGAGAGGGCCATGGCCCATGCCGAGAAGAGGGAGGCCATGCTGGTGGGAGGAGTGGGAGCGAACGCCCGCCTGGGGGAGATGATGAGAATCATGTGCCACGAGAGGGGAGCGGAGTTCTTCTTACCGCCCCGCTCGTTCATGGGGGACAACGGCAGCATGATCGCCTACACCGGCCTCTTGATGCTCAAGAGCGGCATCTCTACCCCTCTGGACCAATCCCATGTTCGGCCCGGGTACAGGACGGACGAGGTTCTTGTCTCCTGGGCCTGATCATCGGTCCTCTTTCCCCGGTTCCGGCCCCTCTGCCTGCGATCTTGAGCGCCAGTTCTCTTCTTTTGGAGGCTCCATGTCAAGCAGGACGAAGTATCTGCCCTCATGCGGAGGGCGGTCGATCTCCAGATCACCCCGGCCAGTTGTGCCCTCGATGCAGGACGATATGGTGAGATTGATCCTGCCCAGAATGGCGGAATCATTGCCTGCAGAGAGGGAGTTCATGTCAGCCAGGTCGGCCTCGAGGAGGGTGGAGTTGTTCGAGCCGGGAAGAGAACTGACATTGATGGCCGCATAAAGTCTCCGGTCGAAGATCAGGCTCCCCCGGTGGACCTCGTCTCCCACATTCTCCCGGATGTCATCCCTGATCTCCTTCAGGCTCTTGTTGGAGGCCACTAGCTCGCGGATCTGCTCGGGCTGCACGGGCAGCAGAACCTCTACCTTCAATCGGATGGGATGGGACTCATTTCCTCTAATGGCAAACCCGTGGCCGCTAAACAGCAGATCAACCGGGAGACCCATAGGGATATCTGGATTCCGATAGAGCTCCTCGCCTCCTCTTCTCTCCGGGCTCATCTGACCATTGCCGCCATCTAATCCTTCCATCTGATCGGCCTGAACCGCATCCACAAGGCCAACAGATATCAGGCCTGCCAGCAGCACCGCCAGAGCCGGATAGAGAATTCCTCTGCTAACTTCATTCATCGAGATTCGCCTGCCAAATACCTACTGCAACTCAATCAATTTAAAACATATCCAAAGGGAGGAAAAAGGGATGGACGGCAGACTGCAACTCTGCCGTGCACCATTTCGGGGCGAATGTTATGTACGCTCAGGCCACAAGACGGCGGTACTGGATCGAGACCCAGTTGATGATTCCCTCTTTGGCCTGCATATCTTTGGCCTCATCTACCAGCTCATTTATGGTCATATTGTTCTGGGCCTCCACCTTCGTCTTCCACTGATCCCGGATCTCATTGAGGGTCATGTTCTCAAGCTCATTGGTCTTCTGATCATATAGATCCAGGATCTGATTGAGGCTCATCTCGCCCAGCTCCTCACTAGTGACGTCATCCATGAGCGATATAGGGGTAAAGCCGCATCCCAAGATGCCAAACCCGCAAAATCCGGCAGGCGAAGCACCCCGGAAATCCATCCACTCCCCGCCCCTGGCATTCATCCGTCCGCAAAATGGCATCTCCTCTTCTAAAGAGCTGTTAAGAGCGCTCATTTCCAGCTCCTTTATCTCCCCCAGGGTCATGTTTCCCAGCTCCTCTGAGGTGACATTGAGCGGAGCATGGACCATCATCCAACGTGCATGCATTCCCATTCCTCGATCCATGGGCATGGATAATGCCCCAGATATGAGCAGACAGGATGCCGCCAGGGCAATCAGAGCCATCCTCCAATTAAGTTCGTTCAACTTCATCTACTACACTACCTCTTAAATTCTTATTGCACTGGATTTCCACTCTCAGCGATCTCCAGGAAAGCTGCTTGATTCAGTTCTCCCTGGATCTCCGTTATTGGGAAGAAGGTCATCTTCTCCTTCCGCCAAACATCATCTCATGCCGAACGATAGAAATAATAAGAGCAGAACGAACCATCGGGAAAGGAGATAAAATATGCCTGTGGACCTTAGAGAGAAGTGATAAAGAATTAGGAACGTTCCCTTTGGGACAAAAACCACTCAGATAGTTCTATTATGTTTGTTCTGCCCCATTCTTTCTTAGTTACCAGCTTTCTCCTCTCTAGAGAGATCAAAATGCCGGTTAGAGACGATTTGGGGGTTTTTGTCTCATATCTGATCTCAGCCTGAGTCATTCTGCCCCCATGCTCGACCAGGGTTGATATGACCGCCTGCTCTCTGTGGGTAAGGGTCTGAATGACCGCCTCCATCTCCCGGCTCAGCTGGATTCTCTGCTTGCCCTCCCACCCTGCCCCCGGCTCATTCGCAGCCGTTTCGGATGGCTGGTCTGGGTCAACATCAGGCTGCGTGCCGGACCGGCGAGACTCCTCAATATCAGCAGCATGCTCATAGGTAGCGCTCTCATCGCCAGAAGGCGGACTGGATATGGTGCTGCTACCATTCGCGAAGGCGCTGGAAAGAGTGGTGGACGGGCCAGAGATGGGAGGCGTGCCTTCATCTGCCGCATTGGCGGGAGCCTCTGCAGGCGCGTGGACTATTGAGCATTCGTCCCCACTCACGGCATATGTTGAAGAAAGAGCGGGGGACATGGTTGGGTCTGCATTCGCCTGCGAGCCATTTCCCAGAGGAGAGGGGTAACGGGGCGATTGGAGCCTGCGCCTCCTGAGGATCATCCCCAGAACGGATCCTATGGCAAGAATGAATGCCCCAGCCAGGAGCAGGGTGAGACTGATACCCGCGCCGGGATAGCCAGGAGGAAGGCCGGGGGGAATGGCCGGAAGAGAGAAGGGTGCTGATCCCGCGTCCAGGGGTTGCTGATACTGAATGGATATCGAGGGATCCTGCACCTCATAGCCCTGCACATCCGCCACAAGGGAATCATTGAAGGCGGAGAGATGATACTGGAGGCCTAAAGAGGCATTGATCTGGCCCAGGCGCATATCACCGGGCAGATAAAAGGTGATCCTGTAGTCCTCAAATAATCCTTCTGCATCCAAGTTTAGAGTCCAGACCTGGCTTGTCTTTGCGGTCAGGCCGTCGGTGAGGGCATAAAGCCGATGAGTATCGTTCTCATACTGGTACTCCGAGGTAGCGAGAAAATCCAGGCCGGAGATATTATCCGCATAGCCGGTAACCAGGGCCTTTCCCGCTGGGTCCAGATAGACATTGAGAATGAGGCTATCCTGGGTGGATGCCTCCTCCATTCCAAGAGAGAGGGAGAGGAGAAGAAATAATGAGGATATGCCGAACAGGAAAATGCTGGCCATGACAGCGAATTGCCAGCGATGAGTACGTCTCCTGTCGATCCAACTTATCATAGCGTATACCATCTTTAGCCTGGATCTATTTAAAATCACTTTTTTCCTGGCCGATTCGGCAGGCAACAGGCATCCTCCAGCCCTCTCCAAAGCTTTTATCGATCACCTTGAGTCCGAGAGCGGCCTGAACCCTCTTGAATTCAGCGTTCTTGACCAGGGATATGACCCTGTCCACCACCGCTTTGTCAAATCCGGCTCTGAGCAGATCCGCCCGGGATTGGTGCTCATCGATATAACGCTTGAGGATTTCATCCAGCAGGGGATAAGGCGGCAGGCTATCCTGATCGGTCTGACCGGGCCGGAGCTCTGCCGAAGGAGGCTTCTTAATGATGCTCGGGGGAATGACCGGTTTGCTGGCGGTGGAGTTGAGCCATTCCGCAATCCTGTAGACCATTGTCTTGGACAGGTCGGAGATGACTGCCAGACCCCCGGCCATATCGCCATAGATGGTGCAGTAGCCCACGGAGAGCTCTGACCTGTTCCCGGTAGCCAGAAGGATAGAGCCGTACTTATTGGACAGAGCCATGAGGAGTGTGGCGCGGATTCTGGCCTGGATGTTCTCTTCAGTGATGTCCTTCGGCCTTCCAGCGAAATGCTCTGCCAGCTCCAACTCAAAAGAGCCCATGATATCGGTAAGAAGGATGGAGATCGTCTTGATGCCCAGGTTGGCAGCTAAGGCCAGGGCATCGTCGATGCTGCTCTGGCGAGTATAAGGCGAGGGCAGAAGAACGCCCAGGACGTTATTCGGTCCCAGGGCCTGAACGGCAATGGCTGCCACCAGAGAGGAGTCGATCCCTCCAGAAAGCCCCAGGAGGACGCTGGAAAAGCCGCATTTATGCACGTAATCCCTCGTTCCCAGGACCAGGGCCCTCCAGACCTCCGCCTCGAAAGTGAAGTCGTCAGTAGCTATGATCTCTTTTGGCTCATCCAGGTCTGCTACTATGATATCCTCCTCAAATCCCCGTCCTCTGGCAGTAAGGCGGCCTGCGGCATCAAAAAAGCAGCTTCTACCGTCGAATATCAGATCATCGTTCCCTCCCACCTGATTGACAGAAAGGATGGGCAGGCAGTGCTTCCTGGCGAGATCTGATAGCCTTGCCTCCCGAAGGAGCTGCTTTCCCGCGGTGAATGGGGAGGCGGACAGGTTGACTATAGCGTCAGCGCCTTTGGCCCGAAGCTCTGCAATGGGATCGGGCCGATCCTGCCTTTCGCTTTCGCCGCTGCCCAAAAGAAGATCGCCTATCAGAATGCCCAGGGATTTGCCCTCGATATGCAGAACCCGAGGCTCCTTCCCTTGCTGGAAGTAGCGGCCCTCGTGGAATAGATCGCGACCAGAGAGCATGCTCTTCTGAAAGGTCTCAGTCACCTTCCCATCCCGGATCAGGGCAGCAGAGTTGAAAAGAGGGCGCGCCCCGGCGGAGGTGTCCGGCTCTGCCAGGCCCACCAGAACCGGAGGGAGGTCAGCCAGCTCTTCGGCCAGCTCGTCCAGAGCCCGCCAGCTCCGCTCCACAAATTCCTCATTGAGAAGTAGATCGCATGGCGGATAGCCTGGAAGGGCAAGCTCGGATGTGACGGCTAAATCGAAATCCGGTGCGCGACGAATGGTCCGGGCGATGAGATCCTTATTTCCGGCCAGGTCGCCCACGGTGGGATTTAGCTGCAATAAGGCGATTTTCATTCCCCGGAATCTGCCTCCATCTGCGATATCACTCGACCGGACCTTTCGGAGAAGGCCTCTGCTGCAGCGTGAAGGGCGGAAACTGCGCCTGCTGGCCCCTCCTCCATATCAGTGCTCACCAGGAGCATGGCATTGACATCCGAGGAGGTCATCCAGGCGATATCCGAGCAGCCTATGCCCTCGCTCATATTGTCCTTGACTGCAGCCAGTAGAGCTTCTATTGCTGCCACAATCCTCTCCGGCTCGATCTGGGCGGGGATGATGATCTGCACACCAGTCTCCAGATGGATCAGGCCCATGCCCGGGCCGATGCTGGACTTTGCCTCTGTATCGCTCATGAAGAGGTATATACGCAACAGGGGTTTATTAAGCCCAGCCGTACGAGATCCACATTCTGGAATGATATAGCATGATGGCAAGCCTGCTTTTCCATTATGCGAATCATTCTCGCGAAGAAAGAGGGGCAAGGAAGCTTTTGGGGTTTAGCTCGGCTCTTTCGAGGTGATCAGGCAGGTGGCGGGAATTTGAAGGCAGGTGATGCGTGCGCGACGGACATCAGAAAGAGCAAGAAATGAAACACTTCCGGCATGAAAAGCGGAACGGCCCGGGGGACGAATGTGTTAGCAGACTGTTGGCAGAGCCAAATAGCTCGCAAGCTTCGTCCGCTGCAATATCTTTTTATCTTTCCATAACATTACGAATATATTGATTAGCATTGTAAATTCAGGCTATCGGTAAAAATTGGAGGACACATATGAAACGCGTAATATATGGAACAATATTAATGATAATTTTAATAGAGATGGCTTTTGCATCGGGATATGGGAATGCCTACCCCGGGAGAATAAGTGATATCGCCCCAATAGATAATGTCTCTCCTGCAAGTAATACAGCCGGCAAATCGATAGATGCAATCGAGATAGTCAAAATCGTTCCTTCTGATAACGACGAATATCTGGTATTGCAGAATAAAGGGATGGAGGATAGCGTCCTGGAGCGCTGGTTCATTTCTGTGGGCGGGAAAATCCTTCTGTCGCTTCCACGGATCCATTTGGCGCCAAATTCTGAGGTCGAACTGCATATCGGGAACGGAAACAACAGTACCGCCACTAAGATCTACATAGGTTATCCTAGCCCAATCTTATATGATATCGGAAATGTGAGCTTAATTGACGAATCGGGGAGAATTGTGGCAGAAAAGAAATATACATAGCAGATTACTCAGGCTCAAAGCTCCAGTATCGAGGTCGCTTTTGACCCGGGGGGATCTATTCGCAGCCGCAATATCGGAAGTGCCAGTTATTGGCCCATACCAGGTCCTTGGGAGTGCCCACGTCGATATGCACTCCGTCTATTTTTTTATAAATAACATTCTTCCCCAACTCTATGAGCACCTTGATCGAGTCAGTGAGCTGGTATTCCCCTTTATAACCTGGTTTTGTCCTCCTGATGGCATCAAAGAGGTCAGGCTCAAAGACATAGATGCCAATTGATCCAAGCGAGCTGGGGGCCTTTTCTGGCATTGGCTTCTCGATTATATCCTTTATCCTGTCACCCTGGACGGTTATGATCCCGTGCCTGGTCACATCCTCCACATCAGCCACCCCAAGAGTAGCATCTGCCTTCTCGGCAATATGGTATGAGATCAAGTCTCCAAGGAACGACTTGGGATGAAAGAAGTTGTCGCCAAGAACCACTGCAAAGCTGCCGTCTATGACGTGCTCCCCGGAGAGGACAGCATTGGCCAGACCTAGTGGCTCATCCTGGACTACATAGGTGAGATTCACTCCAAACCGCCTTCCTGAGCCCAGGTAATCTGAGATGCCATGCTTATGGGGGCTTACAACAACCACGATCTCCTCTATTCCCGCCAGCTGCATAGCCTCGACCACATGCTCTATCACTGCCTTCTCCCCCACGGGCAAGAGCTCTTTCGGTATAGCATGGGTGAAGGGCCCGAGCCTGGTCCCCATTCCAGCGGCCGGTATCAGCCCTTGTGCTACCAGCATATTCCCTCTTTATCCTGGCAGGACAGAATCTTTCTTCCCTCGATGATCACCCTGTTTTTCATCAGATCAAACTCCTCGTCCAGAAGGCCGAACTCCGGCCACTCGGTCATCACCAGGCATGCATCTGCACCCCTCAAGGCATCTGCAGCTGTCGAGCAGTACTCGATATCCGGGATCAATTTTCTCATGGAGCGGGTTGCCTTTGGATCATAAGCCGCTATATTCGCCCCTTTCTCCTTTAGCTTCATGATCACGGGAATTGATCTGGATTCTCGGATATCATCAGTATCATTCTTGAAGGCCAAGCCGAGGACTGCAATCCTCTTGCCCTCGAGGCGGCCGACCTTCTTTTGCAGCAGTTCCAGCATCCGCGCAGGCTGCCTTTCATTGACATTTTGGACGGATCTGAGAATCAACGGCTCTTCGCCCAGAGATTGGGCCAGAGCTATGAGGGCGGAGAGGTCCTTGGGAAAGCAGCTTCCCCCAAAGCCGGCGCCAGCATTGAGGAAGTGGGGGGATATCCTGTGATCCATGCCCACTCCTTTCATCACCTCATAAACGTCGATGTCCAGCCTCTTGCACAGATTCCCTATCTCATTGGCAAAGGATATTTTGGTGGCCAAAAAGGCATTGGAGGCGTACTTTATCATCTCCGCAGATTTGATTCCTGTGCGGGTGATTGGCGCCTCAATTCCTCGATATGCGGATTCCGCCCGGTCTCCCGCTCTACTGTCATTGCTGCCTATGACTATCCTGTCAGGATGCATGAAATCCTCCACCGCCCGTCCCTCTCTGAGAAACTCCGGGTTCATGCAAAAGCCGGTTTCATCCCCTGCCCTTTGGGAGTGTTTCAGGACTGTGGGGACCACAAGGCCCTCGGTGGTCCCAGGGGGGACGGTGCTCTTCACGACCACCACATGATATGAATTCTTATCCCTCAGAGACCGGCCCAAAGACTGGCAGGCGGACTGGACTATGGAGAGGTCCGGATTGCCATTGTCCCCCTCGGGGGTCCCCACGCAGATGAAGGAGATATCGGTGTCTGGAATGGCATCATAAGCTGTGGACACATGAAGGCTCTTTTCCAGGTGCTTTGATAAGAGCGCTTCCAGGCTCTTTTCGTATATTTGCGGACTGCCCTGGCTGATTGAACTGGCCCGATCGATATCGATCTCTATCAGCTCGACTGTGTGGCCCAGCTGGGCAAAGCAGACAGCAGAGACCAGGCCCACATAGCCGCCGCCTATCACAGAGATCCTCATTGCAGGAGAACATCCTTATTGCAGTATTTTAATCTTCTCCGGCTGTGGCGTAGATTGGAGCCAAGTGGCCGGAACAGTCAAAAATATTGAATATTCGGCTGAGCAGAAGATCGTGTCATCATAAGTATATTAATTTATTTCCAAACACGTATAGATAATCTAAAAAATATTTCTAGTAAGTCTTAAATATTGGATATATCTAATTCAATATCAACTGGGGAGGGATCAGATATTACCGTCGGATGTAGATCAGGAAGCACCGTCATGCTTCAGCTTAAATACATTATTATGATTATATTGATGATAATGCCCGCTTGCGCGGAATTAAATTCGCATAATAACATCACAAAATATTCCAATGATACCGAATTATCTCCCTATTCAAATATCGGACTAGAACATTCATATATTAATCATAATGAGAATGGTTTTTTTATTTCCGATAATCTCAGTTCAGATAGCATAAATTATTCTAATGCTTATTCTGATATGAATTTTACTGATGTAATGAGGGGAGCAGTTGATTTAGGGCCGAGCATCATCGGTTGGCAGAAGTGTCTTGGCGGCAATGGTAGCGATGTTGCCCAGAGCGTTCAACAGACCTCCGATGGTGGATACATCGTTGCAGGTTATACCGAATCAAATGACGGAGATGTCAACGGCTATTTGGGATCAACAGATGCCTGGGTGGTGAAGCTCGATGCAAATCATGCCATTCAGTGGCAGAGGTGCCTGGGCACTAACACCTCAATCGACTATGCCTACAATATCCAACAGACGGCCGACGGAGGCTATGTCTTCGCGGGCTCAGTCAGCTATTCAGCCTTCTATATCTGGGCTTGGGTGGCCAAGTTGTCCTCCAGTGGAGATATGGAATGGCAGAAATACTTCGATTCAGCCTGCAGTGCAAATAGCATCCATCAGACCACTGATGGCGGCTATATCGTAGCTGGAATGATAGGCAATTCAATTGATCGGAACTTCTGGATAGCAAAGCTGGCTCCGAACGGTGCCGCAGAATGGGAGAAGACTCTGGGAGGAAGTTACTTTGATGGGGCCAATAGCGTCCAGCAGACCTCGGATGGAGGATATGTTGTAACAGGTTATGCCAATTCCTATGACGGCAATGTTGGCGGAAATCATGGAGGCAGCGACCTATGGGTTGTCAAACTCAACTCAGGTGGCGACATGCAATGGCAGAAGTGCCTGGGAGGAAGCGATAATGATGGTGGAACCAGTATTCAGCAAACCACCGATGGAGGCTATATCATAGCAGGTTACACCAGCTCAAATAATGGTGATGTTAGCCTCAATCAGGGAAGCGAAGACTACTGGGTGGTTAAGATCGATTCAGAAGGAACCATACAGTGGCAGAGGTGTCTGGGTGGAAGCACTGCAGATGCTGCAAATAGCGTCCGACAGACCTCGGATGGAGGTTATGTTGTTGCTGGCTATTCATTATCAAACGATGGTGAAGCAAGCTATAACCACGGATACATTGACTTCCTGGTGGTCAAGCTCGATCCGAACGGTACGACAGAGTGGTATAAGTGTCTTGGCGGCAATGGTATCGATGTTGCCCAGAGCGTTCAACAGACCTCCGATGGAGGCTATATCGTAGCCGGTTCAACATATTCGAACGATGGTGATGTGAGCGGAAATCATGGAGCAAGCGATTTCTGGGTGGCGAAGATCGCACCAACTACACCTCCAACCAATCCAACGACACCACCTCAACCCCAGGGGCCTGCATTAGGCATGCCAGGAGTATCATACATCTACTCCACCTCTGCAACTGATCCCGATGGCGATCAGGTAAAGTACACCTTCGACTGGGGCGACGGAAGCTCAGATACGACTAATCTGGTCGATTCTGGGACGACAGCTAGCGCCTCTCATGCCTGGAGCAATCCGGGGACCTATCAGATCAAGGCCAAGGCCACGGACAGCAAAGGTGCGTCTTCGGGGTGGTCGGAAGGTGCAAATGTTGGTATAACTGATTCATCAGGGGCTAAAATAGATCTTTCGCTTTTTATAGAAGACGCAATTACAGGCGAGGATGCATTGATGGTCGTGAATAAAGCTCCGGGAGATAAAATTGATGTAGTAGCAGCATTAAAACCCAGAGAAAGCTATGATAGAGTAACACTGGCTCTAAGCGTCCCCTCTGAGTTAGGTGCTCCTGAAAAGGTGTTCACTAGAGAGAGTTTTTCATCCTTAAATGAGAATTCTCTATCTAGTAGCACTTCTGTTGATCTCAGCAATATTGAATCTGGTAGGGATATTCAAGTAGTGTGGAGGTTTAAGATCATAGATAGCGCAAGCCCTGGAGATAAAGTAATTAAGATCGAAGTTAATGGAGATAGTGGTTTCCCCGTTAAGAATGAAGCGAAGTTTAAGGTAGTAAAAAGCATAAATGCGATCATAGTAACAAATAGATACTTATTATATAAATATTATGATGAAGGTGAAGTCAATGAACTTCTTGCTTATTTATATAAAATAGCTAACGGAGATTCTTTGGGCGAGATTCCTTCTATAATATACTACGTTGATCACTACGATCCGAGCTTGGAAAACTGGAACCAAGTAATAAGCGATAATGATTATAAGTCTGGGGAGGATAAAATTAATGTTGTAGCCCAAAAAATCCACATATTAATTAAAGGTTGGTCTAAAAACCTTTTACAGAACAGCCCTCATTTGATGTTGGTAGGGGGAGATGAAATAATACCTTTCTATCGACATAAGTATAAACCAATCTGGCCTTTTAAGCACGAATATGATACACCAGATGATCCGGTATTGGCTACATATGATAAAGGCTATTTTATAACTGATAAATATTATGCTGCTGAGGATAGTAATGAATGGAACAATAAGGGATTGACAGATCTAGCTATTGGCAGAATCATAGGATCAAATGCATTGAATATGCAAAAACTAATTCGATCTGGTATTGAGTCACCTACGCAATCTCAAAAAGCCATTGTTGCAACTTGGAATTCGGGAAGTCCTTACAACGATATACTATCTAAACTACGCGATGAAAAACATTTTGATATATTTAATGATATAGAGTACCCCCTTACTGTAAACTCTAATAAATGGAAAAGCCAAGATATCCTTGACATCATTAAGTCGAATTACTTCTCTATATTTTTCCATTCCAGTCATGGAGATTATGACCAATTGAGTTCTGCAATGAACCAGGATGATATGATTAGCCCAGCAAATATTGAAGCATTTCCCATAAATAATGCGATCGATAAATGTAGACCACTAATAACAACAGTCGCCTGTCATACTAGTGTAGTACCGCGGAGCCAAGATTCATTAGCAAATGCTTTTGCACAAAGCGGAGCTAGTGGGTATATAGGCCAAACTTCTTATGGATTGGCGTCAAGATTCTCAACATCATGGACAGATGCATTAATGAACAGCTTTTATAAAAATTTGATAAAAGATAGTGTTGAAACAAACACGGTCGGCATGGCACTTAGAGATGCGACCAATGATTATTTTAAATCTTGGAGGATAAGTGTTTACAGCGATGTAACATTAAGGGAAACTCAGCTTTATGGTGTCCCATGGATGCGATTAGATCCTCCAAAATCTGAGAAGATCCAAAAAAATATAAGTGATGCAATAGCTATCAATATCTCCGATCCGATATTTACTTCTGATAGTAATTACACTAGAACTATCGAAATCAATGTTTCAAAGTACACAATTAGCAAGATCAATGGATCAGATATTATAAACATTAATGGATCCCAGCCACTCATCGAAGATCTGAATCCTATAATTCCTGAAGTATCAATTGAATTAAATTTGCCGAAAAATTCTAATATATTAAATCTAAGTATTATCTCAAACAAGTCTCTTGATATAGGCAAGCATAATATTCCTTGTGCTTACCCAGTGTTAATAGGCACTAACGAAGCTGAATTGGGTAGCTGCGTGAATAATTCAGTTTTCCATCCGTATCCCATTTATGGGTATAATCTTATAAACCTTGGCGAAAATGCAAAATTGACAATTGATTTAGCATTAATCCAATACAATCGAACAACAAATGTTACAATTCTTAATAATTTTACGAGCTTAAATTTAACTTATCACGTTTCAACTCCTTTAGTAATCGGAAAATTTTCTGTTGAGAAAGTGAGTTATGCCAATAATGAGCCAATAAATACCTCGTTCAGTATAGAAAATATTGGACCAAATATCATAACTGGATTAGTATCAACTATTAATATAAAGGATATATATGGACGAATTAGAGTATCAAAATCTATCATTGCATCGGACATCGGTCCAGGTGATTCAAATAATTTGAATTTAGAGATGAATCAAAACCTACCTCACGGTTTCTATGTCCTTGAGATGAATATTAAAAATAGCACAGGCAATCTATTAGGTACTGCTACAGAAAGCATATATATTTCAACTGGTGTCATGGCAGTGTGCCGAATTTTCTGTAAAATCCTGGCCTCGTATCCACAACCATTTACTCCTTTATCATAGATAAGTACTTTCTACCGGTCAGCCACTCCTCGTTGATATTCATGAGTATGGCAACTCCAAGCCTAAGAAGTGACCCATCATTGGGAAAAGCCCCAATGACTCTGCTTCTTCTCTTGAGCTCCTTATTGATTCGTTCCAGCCCGTTGGTGGTTCTAATCCTTCTCCAATGCTCTTTGGGGAATGATTTATGATTCCATATGTCCTGACTAAACCGGTCGATCGTATCAGCTGATTTTGAATATCTCTTCTGCCTGAGTTCAATAGCCAGCTCCGCCATCTTTGTTTGGTCTTCGAATCCTTTTCTGAGCTTCTCTGCTATCTCTTCCTTATCCTTGTTTGGAATATTGTTAAGCACCGCCCGGCTGAAATGAACCTGGCACATCTGCCATGATGCACCCAAGAACCTTGACGAGACTGCTGCTTGTATTCCTTTATGACCATCTGATATTACCAGCTCAACACCACTCAAACCGCGATCTATAAGCTCATCAAAGAATCCCGACCAGAATCCTTCGCTCTCGCTATCGGTAATCTTGGCTCCAAGAATTTCGCGATGTCCATCATCACGAATCCCTGTGACGACAAGAAAAGCTTTAGTTACGTATTTTCCGCCATCCCGGACTTTGAAGTAACTCGCATCAACAAAAATGTACGGCATCGGGCGCTCGATAGGTCTTTTAAGGAACTCCTCTACTTTTTCATCTAGCTCCTTGGCTATACGAGATACTGTAGAAGCTGAGAGACGTTCAACTCCCAAATGAGAGATCACCTCTTGGATCCGTCTTGTTGAAACGCCTTGCAGATACGATTCTGCTATCGCATTTGTCAGAGCTATCTCCACGCGAGAATATTTATCAAAAACACAGGATTTAAACGAACGGTCTCTAAATTGAGGTTTTTTAAGTTCCAGATCTCCAACGCGCGTTTTAAGAGATCGCTCTTTATAGCCATTGCGTTGAGTTGTTCGCGTGGCATTTCGCTCATAGGGCTCGGCTCCTGATTGCTGTATCGCCTCTAATTGCATGACTAGGTTCAAGAACCAGGTCAGTAGCTTCTTTAATCCATCATCCTGATCGACAAGGTAATCTTCTAGCAGATCAAATATCTCCATGGCACTGTATCCTCCTTGTTTCCAAACATATAGTGGGTACAGGGCCTTTATATCATTTTACAGAAAAGGAAGTACACTACCGGTGTCATCACTGACTTTACTTCATCAACTGGTGTTTTAATGGGAAATAATGTATCCTTTAATATAGCATTTAACAATAGCAATTCAACCAGCGTTCAAGCAACCGGCATAGTTTCAGTCTTTGGACCTAATTCCATAGAGTTAACCAATATAGAGTCTCTTCCGATTACCATAGCTTCCGGATCTCAAGGGCAGATTGAATTGAACTGGAATACCTCCGGGCAAGAACCAGGAGTGTATAAGGCAGCCGCATACGTCTATGCAAATGGAGAATACTTCGGCCCTGAATATACGGATTTCACGATCCACAAGCGTATTTACTATCCCGATTTCACCGATACTTCGGACCCCAATAGCTGGCGATCCTGGTTAGTTCTGCAAAATCCCAACGAGGCTGCGACAAACGTCACACTATCTATCAGATCTCGATCTGGTGACATGCTATATCAGGGTGATAATTTGATTTCACCTTACGGAGTCAGTGCCATCAGACCGAGAAACCTTGCGGGTGCCGATTGTGCTGGATCTGTAATTGTATCATCAGACCAGCCCATCACCGGCACCTGCCAGATCACCAGAAACAGCAACGAGATGTGCATGGGCTATAACGCTCTGGATAGTGCCAGCACCACTCTATACTATCCGGACTTCACCGATACTGCCAACCCAGACGGCTGGCGGTCCTGGCTGGTCATTCAGAATCCTGCCGCATCCCCGGCTAATTTAGATATTGAGATAAGGTCGCGGGCGGGAGACATATTAT
>Ga0302253_1000560_pt1 | contig 29285 bp, 19 predicted proteins | sample AAG_RA_Trp_MG_FD_193537 | JGI IMG/M metagenome (GOLD analysis project Ga0302253, IMG submission 193537) | Enriched activated sludge microbial communities from anaerobic digester in WTTP, New Holstein, Wisconsin, United States - AAG_RA_Trp | ecosystem: Engineered > Bioreactor > Anaerobic >...
TATACCAATGGCAAGAGTCTGCCAGGTAGTAAGGTTATCAGGAAGTTTAAATTTCACCGTTGCTTCACCATCATTACCGCTTTGGACATTTGACTGCCAATATGCGGTATCTTTAAATGTCCCGCGTTTTTGCAGAGCGCCGCCGCCACCACCTTTCAGACCGGCCTCAACCTGTACATTTACCCGTGAGAGGGCTTTAGTAAGTGTTTCCGCCGTTGTAACACCCAATAAGCGCTTGCGGTAAAAGGCATTCAGCAAGTCTGCGGTAACATTATCCGTCAAAGAAAGGACACTCTTATCCACCACGGAAATAGAAACTTCAGCAGATACAGCCTTCCCGCTATTATCCGTGGTCTTCACCTTCAGTGTTACTTCATCCCCCGGATGATATTTTTCACGATCGGATTTTACCTCTACATTAAGTTTTTTGGACGAGGTATTAACCTGCAATGTCGCATATCCCATTTTAAAAGCGGCAACATTACGTTCATCCTGGGCCCCTGCGGCAGGTTCAGCAAGCCCGGCGGTATCTCCGCTGCCTTTTACCAAAAGCACAGAAACAAACAGGTTGGGAATAGATTTTTCTGTGATCGGCACATCAATAGTATCCGAATTTGATTTTATCAGTTTTACCTCTTTGCTCAGGATTCCCTGACGTTCCTGGGTAATCAGGGCCCTTACATTTTGGTAAGGCGATTTGATCAGGATATGGGCTGTATCTCCAGGCTTATATTCAAGTTTATCGGGAACCAGCTCAATTCTGTCGTTATTTTCACGTCCCCAGTTAATGAATGTATCAGATGAAACATAAACTGTTGTTGAAGCCGTAATCAGATTTCCACGGCCATCTTTGCTTTCCACTGTTGCCTTAAACATGCCCCCGTCCTTTGGCTGGAAAGAAATAGTAGCATGTCCCTTACCATCAGTCGTCACACTCTTTGTCTCAATCTTGGTATCTTCGTAGCCGTTTTCATAATAGAAACCTCCATCCACATTTTTCTTTTTGATGGTATTCCAGTCACGTTTATAAAGCGTTACATCCATCTTCTTGCCCGAAACGACATCCCCGTTAAAATCAACGCTGATAACCTCAAATTTGACCGGTTTACCTTTTTCCACCATGTAGTCGTTATTCAGTATTCCGGCGTAAAATTCACCCTTATGAACCGGCATGCTGACACGGTTCGAAACAGTTTGGTTATTCAGGTCGAAAGCAGTTACTTCTACCGTATAAAGCTGGCTAACCTTCCTCTCTTTGATATCCAGGGGAAGTTCAATCGTAAACTCTCCATTCGCATCTAGTTTTGCCTTTCCGGTAGCCACAATTTCATTTGTCCCCTGACATCCCCACCAGCATGAATAGGCATCCTCACTGAAGCTGAACCACTGATTGGCATAAGGACTATTCGAATTGGTATTCAGAAAGAAATAATAGTCCTGGCTCCTGACCGTGTAATTAATCTGCGCATTAGGCATTGGAGCTCCAAAGAAATACGACGCTTTCACTTTAATTTTGGCTTTGTCCCCATTTACATAATTTTCTTTATCAGCGCTAACTTTCAATTCATAGTCAGGTTTTCTGTATTCAGCCACATAAAAGCTGCCACTATAATTATTCATGTAAGAAGGACCTTCTACATCAGCCAAAGTCATGTTTATCACATAATTACCAGTCCTGGCCTTGTCACCAAGTTTTAATTGGTCATTGAAAGTCCCGTTTGCGTTTAGGGTAAGATCCTTTTCATAAACCTTTTCTCCCTGGCTGTCATTGATTAACACATGGACTTTCTTTATGTCTGGAAGCCTGAAAACAGCATCAGCATCACGCCTTAACAGCCCTTTGAAATATACGTCATGCCCCGGACGATAGATAGGACGGTCAGTATATATGTAAGCGTAATATTGGCTTGGATATGGATCATAATCAATATTGAAGTTCCAGGGAGCCACACCATCACTCCAGGTACTATGGACAATCGCTATCTCGCTACCATTTTTACCCCAGATCGTATAATCATTATTGTAATAATCCGTATTGGTTTGAACTGGCAGTTTGATAGTAGCCAAGCCCTGCTTATCAGTCTTTGCGGAAATAACGGTTGCTGCCTGATCAGCATTTTCCGGCATTCTGGAAGACTTTAGAGTAATTTCCATATCTTTAACCGGAGCCCCATCTTTAAGTGAAGTCGCCCAAACCAGCACTTCCGAACTGCTCTTTTTCATAGCCAACGCCGTGTTGGTATAGACGATTACCTGCCTATATACCCTGGGTTCATGGCGATATTCATCAATCACTTCATTTGACCAGGCCGAAAGGGAATAAATTCCCGGTTCCAGGTTGGATCCACTTTCTTTATTTAAATTGATCTGTGTATAGACCTCTTCATTAAATTTTTTATCAATTTTCTTATCCCAGGATACAAATGGTCCCGCCAATTCTTTCTGGGCCTGGTCATTAATATATCCGTAATAATAAAGTCTATCGAACTCTTCTTCATTCAGTTTCTTAAAATCAAAATGGATATTGCTTACATTTGTTGATTTTACATAATAAACAGGAGCTTTATTGGCATCCAAAACACTAATGTCAGAACGGTTAAGTAATTCGAATTCAGGTTGGATAGCCTGCGTTTTGAATTTTAATACAAAATCCTTCGCAAGAGTTTGGCCATAACGGTCTTTCCCTCCTGCCTTGATTGTTACCGTATAATCAGTCGATGGTTTTAAGCTATAGCCAATATTTAACACAGCGCCCTCCCAATCCAGATTTAACATTGGCTCAATCTCTTTTTTTGTGTCCTTGTCCACACTTGCCGGTTTGATAACAACTTTGTCCCGGAAACTGTCCAGATCAATTGGCTGGCTGAAGGTAATATTGATTCCATATAGATTGCTCCCAGAGCTGTCATTGGCTGGATCGGATGATATCACTTTAAGCGCTCCCACAGTTTCGAATAAAATCATTTTATCATCAGCCAGAGAAAATTCTCCTTCAGCGCCTGCAAAGCCTTTGTAAATGCGCACAGCAACTGCACTTTGATAGGGAAGTTCTTTTTCCGGTTCAAGTACAATCGTCTTATTAAGCTCATCGACGGTGGGCTTTGGGGTATTATCAATTTCTACCCATGGCTGATCTTGTACTACATCCTTTTTATCACCTTCCAGATCATTCAGGGTCAAATACCTGGCCTTAAAATTAATTTTCTTCCATTTATTATTTCCAGCTTTTATCGCCTGATCAAATTGACTAATCATGTTAGCATTGGTCAAATTTGAGAGCGCTGACAAATCTTTGATGTCTTTGCATTCTTCACAAAGATACAAAGCAATAGAGTTTCCCGTTGCGTCTAACTTCATCGCCTGGTTGAATTCCAGTTTAATCTTTGTTTTTGGGCCGTTATAAGCATTTTTATCCTCAGGATAGGTGCTCAACAGTTCCGGCTTTAAAGTCGTGAAATTAAGTGTGTAATCTTCTTCAGTAACGCCTCCGTCGGCCGCGACAGTCCCTTTAGGTACAGTTACAGTATATTTGGTCGCATTCTTCAGCTTTTCCGGGATAAATTGGACAGAACTGGTCCCAAGCCATTTAAATTTACCTTTTACGTCAGGAGATATTCTAATGTCCGGAGCCTTGGCAACACCCTGGTCAAGAGTAGTTAAGGCAATCATTGGCCTGTCAAAAAGAACCGTTATTTTAGCATTGGGGGTAACGGCCTCAGAATTCATAGCAGGTGAGAACAATGCAACTTTTGGCGCAGCTACAATATTAAACATCTCTTCATAATCCGTGGTCAGACTCTTTTGAAGGAAACTTTTAGCCTTCTTCTCAACCGTCACCGCATAAGTTTTCCCAATCTCAAAATTGCTCTCGGGATAAAACATTAAGGTATTATTATTCCATTCAAACTTTCCTTTCACGAGCGGTTCAATATGGAAAGCCCCTTCTACGGAAGCTTTATCCATAGGTTGTGTGAAAACAACTTTAATTGGGGCATTATAAGAGATTTTTCTAACATTTTCCCTCAGTGTATAACCTTCCACTGTTGGTGCCGGTACCAATGGGTAGCCAATCAGGCCGGCAATAACCAGCAGGATTACAAATGCTCCTGCAAAAGCCAAACCTCTAAATCTAAAAGGTTTAGAGGAATTAATTTCCTTTTCGTCCGCCCTCTTATCTTGTGGAGCTGGTTCTTGCTGCATGGCAGCATTTGGGGCCGATTTTGCCATAATCTGGTGTTTTAATAATAATTGGTCGCGCAGAGCTTTTTGGAACTGCGCTCTTGGTTGCTCAGGGGAAGTCATCTCGATAGCGTGAACCACCGCATCAAACTCTGCCGGACGTTTTTTACTATCCAGAAGCTTGGTGATTTTTCCGATTTTTTTCTTAAAAAAGAACATATTTTAAACGAAGTTTATTAAATCGGGTTTGATTTTTTTTAATGTCCTAAACAGGATCACACCGACGTTGCTTTCCGATATATCCAGAGTAGCTGCAATTTCCCTGTTGCTTAATCCGCTGAAAAACTTTAATTGCACTACGGTTAATTCACGTTCATCAAGATTTTTCATAACTTTTTTAACCATTTCGGCCAACTCTTCCCGACTGGCATTTTTGAGTGGAGAGGCTTTTTCTTCATCCTCATGGATGTCATAAGCCTCTTCAATGCTTGTATTTCTGCGTTTTGAGCTTTTCTGGTAATAATCTATAAGACAGTTCCTGGCTATACGGAAAATCCAGGCCCCGAAGGGGACACCTTTCCACTCAAAACCATGAAGCCCTTCTAGAACTTTTATAAAAACTTCACTGGTAATATCTTCAGCATCATCGCGGTTATTCACTTTTGAAGCAACAAAGGCATATACCTTATGGAAATATATGTCATAAAGATGGGCAAAACTCTGTGTATTAAATTTAGCCTGTTCCACTAACTGTCGTTCTTCGTCTAATTGCATCAAGAGAGAAGAATTGATTTTGTTTTTTGGAGCCTCCGTGATGGCTATCAAATTATAGGAAACGGCATTCATAATCAAGTTTATCCAGGTTTAATTACTATAAATTCAATACCACGTCCTATAACAGGCCGCAGAATAGTAGTATTACAAAAAACTTATTGAATTATTTTACTTCGAATTGGACCTTCGCACTCTCCGGCAACGCCCCTGTACTTAATAAAGCAGTTACTTTTAAAACGTGCTTACCTTTTTGGGGTAACCAGAGAAGAGTATAGGGGGCAGACGATCTTTCCCCTATCTTTTTATCGTCAATAAAATACTCAACCTTTACTGCTTGGAGCGGGACTACCACTCTGATCGGAATTTTCTGGCTTTCTAATGGCAATAGGCTATCCACAAGATATTCATCATTATTAATCGGGTTCTGGATAACAATACTTGGGGGGTGCTCCTCGACCGGATAGTCATTTGTATAGCCGGAAGATTGCCACTTTGGGGCTGCAGTAGTTGGTTTTGATGTAGCGGAGGTGTCCTTTGTATATGCACTTGGGTAAGCAGATGATAAGGCGCACGGTGATATTTGCGGCATTTGAAGCCCTTTTGATGTCGCCCACTGTTGCAGCTCTGCTGGATAGGCAATTATTGTTTTTTGTTCAAAGGAAGCCGCATTTTGCTCTGATATGCAGGTGTCGGGTATAATCATACCGTTTTTCTTGTCTATCCAAACTTTTTGATAATAGTTATCGGACTCCTTAGGCCTTTCATCTGCGGCAAACCACTCATAAACGCGTTCCTGGCAATTCTCAGTCGGCAACAGCCCCGATATAGCGCAAATCTCCATATTAACCATGCCTTTAGGTACTGGAAACGATAGCTTGGGTTTGAATTGCAATGCCGATTCCATGAAGTCAGCCCAGATAGGTGCGGCCCCATCAACCCCTGAAACATTTTGCATTGGACTGGCATCGGCGTTGCCTACCCATACCGCTGTTAAAATTTGAGGAGTAAACCCAATTGTCCAGTTATCGCGGAAATTGCGGGTTGTCCCGGTTTTTACCGCAGCCTCATGAGATATTTCCAACACACTTCCTTCGCCAAAGCCAGGCAACCTCGCCAGTGGATCTTTCAGGATATCGATAATCTGGTAAGCATGCGCCTGTCCATTTTTACCTAGCACAAAATGCTGCTCTGGCGGAGCCCATTTAAATAAGGTTTCATTTTTACTATTTTTTATTTCAAGAATCGCACTATTTTGTTTAAAATAGCCATAATTTGCTATCGTATTAAAGGCATTGGCCATATCAATTACCTTTACTTCCCCTCCTCCAAGTGTTAAGGCCAGGCCATAAAAATCAGGTTGAGCCGTTAAGGTGTTTATTCCAACCGTCTTAAGGAATGAAATAAATCGTGGAACACCAATGTATTCCAGTGTTTTTACAGCAGGGATATTGTACGAACTTGCCAAGGCGACACGTGCCCGCACTGGGCCATGATAATCAAGATCATAGTTTTTGGGGGCATAAGTTCCGGATTCAGTATTAAACTGGGTTGGAATGTCATAAATGACCGTAGCAGGGGTATATCCCTTTTCAAACGCCAATAAATAAGTAAGTGGCTTGATGGATGATCCCGGTTGTCTTAACGCTGTAACCATGTCTACAGCTCCATCAATATCCTGGTCAAAATAATCGGCACTGCCTACCCATGTTAATATCTGGCCGGTTTTTACATCCAAGGCCAGCAAAGCCCCGTTATTAACATTATTTTTGTGTAATCTGTCGATTTGCCTTTTTATAATCTGTTCTGCCTGCATTTCCAGATTGTAATCGAGAGTTGTTGTTATTATTAAGCCTTCGGAAAGCAATGATTCTTCACCATAGGTCTCTTCAATCTGATTCATTACATAATGCACAAAATGGGGCGCTTTCATTTTATATTTATTGGGACGCAGCCGCAGCGGCTCTGCCTTTGCCGATTTAACCTGATCAGTGGTAATAAAACTGTATTTTGCCATCTGCTCCAATACATAAGCTTGGCGCTTCTTGGCATTATCAAAATTTACGAAAGGATTGTAGTAAGACGGGGATTGCGGCAGTCCGGCCAAAAAGGCTAATTGGGCCAAATCAAGATCATAAAGATTTTGGCCAAAATAATCTAAGGCTGCGGATTGCGAACCGTAAGCCATATTCCCGTAGTAAATCCGGTTCAGATATAACTCCAGAATCTGATCCTTGTTATATAGGTTATTAAGTCTTACTGCATACATGGCTTCCTGAACCTTATCCCATAAATTGCGTTCGCGTGGCTCACCCCTGGCATTATGGGGCGTCCCCATCATGTTTCTGACCAGTTGCTGCGTAATTGTACTGGCGCCGCTTACAACCCTTTGTTCCCTTACATTAAAGAAAATTGCCCTTCCGATTGCCCATATGTCTATCCCCGGATGGCTATAATAATTGATATCCTCAGCAGCCAGAGTGGCATTAATAAAATCTTTTGGTATCTGATTGAATTTAATCGGGGTTACCTTACCCAGATCCGGCCTTAATACCTCATATAAAAGCACTCCATTGCGGTCAAATATTTTAGTGGTTGGCAAATCGGCAAGGCCTTTTAGAGCGTCTGGTAATGGTAAAAAATAGGCAATATAAATGTAAATCAGCATCATTAAAAGCAGCATCCCGCCTATTAATGCGATTACCCATTTGAATATCCGGTTGTGCATCAACGGCGTTAAAAAAATTACCAAATTCCTATACCCAAATTTCTATCTCCAGAATTGGAACCAGCGCTTTTTAGGCTGCTCCAGCAGTTTTAGCTGGCTTTCCATGAATACGAACTTATCCTGAAAGGCTTTCATTAAGCGCATAAAATTCTCTTTTTCCTTCTTGTGCTCATCGAGAGCTGTGGCTATTTGCTCCTGGAGCCTCTTAATGTCGGCAATAGTGGCAAACTCGCCAAAAATCTGGGTCTGTTGCTCTTGCGGTTTCAGACTGCCCTTTTCACGATCCAGAAGGTTAATCTTATAAAAGCCCAGAATACTTTCACGACTAATCATATAGTTAAATCCCTGGGCAGTCCTTTTCCTTTTGCACACTATCTTTTTCGACTTTATTGCACGTCTAATTGTTTGAATCGATTTGCCGCTTAAATCAGCCGCTTCCTGTATACTCAATAAAGTTTCAGCCATAATAAAAAATAAAAAGATAGAACCATCAGCATTATAATGATTAGCCGAGCGGTTAATCAACACGTATAATCAAATGGCTAATCAAATTAACTTGATTAGCCCTCCTTTAATACTTGAAATATCATCCCGGTATAAAATGGTGGGTCAAGCAGGAATCGAACCTGCGACCATCTGCTTAAAAGGCAGTTGCTCTACCAACTGAGCTATTGACCCAAAAACATTGTCTATCTATTTTTCAAAAGCCACCCCATTTTATGGATGGACAACCTTTTTTTCAAGGGAATTATTTTTTATGCAAAATACTAAGCAGTACAATCCCTAAACCTGGCAGCAGGAACCAGATATTTGAAAAATCCAACATGATCCTGACCAACCTTGATTGGGCATAAATTTCCGTCAGGGGATTATGAATCACAAAAATACTGCTTACCAAAGAGTTCCCCGAAACAAATATTAATAATGCGCTCATCATTAATCCCGCGCTTAGAAGCCCTAATACTAGGGAGATACCAAGTTTGATACTGATTGGGCCGCCATCTTCCGCGTCGTACGAATAAAGGCCGCGCACCGCAATAATCACTATCATAACAATCAAAATCAGCACCTTGAAAAAGGCCACAGCCTGCTCAGAACTTGTTATCGCAAATAGTTTTAGAACTTTTAGGAATGTGTCAGATGACGCAAAATAGCGGGCAAACAGGTTGCCAAGCCCGTCGGCGCACAATATACCTATATAGGTTGCTGTGATTACTTTAAGAGTCTGATTGCGGCCAATGATAAAGCTATATGCAATCACCACCCCAAAGAAAACCAGAATGAATAAGTCCCACGAAAGATTAAGATTCATTGATTTAATGAAAATGTCTCTTCAATGGACAACATTATACAACCAGCCTGTAATAAAGAAAAGTTTTTCGGAATTTGGCTTATTGATTGGTAGTCCTAACGGGAGTCGAACCCGTGTTTCCTCCGTGAGAGGGAAGCGTCCTAGGCCACTAGACGATAGGACCAAAACAATGCCCGGCGTTTTTGCAGAGCGCACATTACCTTAACTTGGAATATTTTTCAAATATCCTATATAATAGCACTTGCAGTTTTGGAGTGCTAACTAAACAACCATGGCAAAAGACTATTACGAAACCCTTGGCGTAGCCAAAAACGCCACAGAGCAGGAGATCAAAAAAGCTTACCGCAGACTTGCTCTCCAGTTTCATCCCGACAAAAACAAAGGCAATAAAGACGCTGAGGCAAAATTCAAAGAGATCAACCAGGCTTATGAAGTCCTTTCTGATAAGCAAAAACGCAGTAATTATGATCAGTTTGGTGAAGCCGGCGCCCAGGGCGGTTTTGGAGGATTTGGGGGACAGGGCTTCGGAGGTGGATTTAGCGGCCAAGGCTTTGATTTTTCATCTTTTTCAGGTGCCGGCGGCTTTGCCGATATTTTTGAAAGCTTTTTTGGCGGCGGAGCAGAGCGTTCTTCTTCTAAGAAGCGGGGCCCCAGACCTGGTGAGGACATTGAATTTCGTCTACAGTTAAGTTTTGAAGAAGCTGCATTCGGGGCTGAAAAGGAGTTAATGGTCACAAAAGCAGTTTCGTGTGACCATTGCCACGGCACTGGCGCCGAACCGGGCAGTAAGGTTGTAACCTGTACAACTTGTAACGGGACGGGTGAAATCAGGCAGATCCGTCAGACTTTGTTTGGTCAGATGGCTACAGCCTCGGTTTGTCCTCAATGTTACGGGGAAGGCCGGATTCAGGAAAATAAATGCAAGGTCTGCAATGGTGCTACACGTATTCGTCGTGAAGAATTGGTTAAAGTGCGTATTCCTGCCGGTGTAGATAACGATTCAACCATTCGGATAAGCGGCAAGGGGCAGTCAGGCGTTTTTGGTGGGCCGGCGGGCGATTTATACGTTCATATAGCAGTTAAACCAAGCAAAAAATTCCTACGTAACGGCTATGATATCCATTCGGAAGAACATATTCATTTATTAAAGGCGATCCTTGGGGCAGAAGTAGAGATAGAGACTATTCACGGCAAGCTTAGTTTGCGGATTCCCCCTGGCACGCAGAGTGAGAAAGTATTCAAGTTAAAAGAGTATGGTGTTGAAAAATTACGGGGCCCCGGCAAAGGAGATCATTACGTTAAAGTTGTTGTAGATATTCCTACAAAAATTAACCGCAAGGAGAAAGAGTTATATTCCGAATTAGCAAAGGTGTCTGGTTTTGGTAGTGCTGAAGATGAAAAGGTAGAGCCTGGTCAGGGGGGTGAGCCGGGTGGTACTTCAACGCGTGGCTCGTCTGGTAATGCGTCTAGTGGCAAAAAAGGCTGGTGGTAAACGCCCAAATGTAGCTACAACACATTCAAGAGATATATCTATACAAAAATCGAAACAAAAGGGCTTACAGATAGTTAAAAGAGTCAGTACAAGATTGACTTAAAAAAGAGCTTTTGGTAGACTTTCTGACGAGTTTTTTAAGCCGGGTTGGTGCGCCCTTTTGGCGCATCGACTAGCCAATATTAAGAGTATACGAGGGTGGCGGAGCCCTAAACGGATGCGATAAGTAAGCCATTCAAAAACCGCACAAATAACATTAGTTAATTAAGTCCTTAGTTCTTTGAAAACTAGAAAGTAGGTAAAGTACCACAAGGAAATGCCTGCGCGGACGGACCTCTGCAATAACGGTCCACAAATTAACATTAGATTTAAGTATAAATTTAATCGGCTACTTATTATATATAAGTATTGCCATCGCCCCATGGTGGGCAGCGCATCCGCAAATATACTGTCGGACGCGCGCCCTGCGGCAGCTTTAGGGCCCGCAGGGAAAGAATCTTCCTCATATTTATATAAACATATAAATATAAACCTTTATTTATCTATCCCTTAACCTTTAACAAACCATATGATTAACGGTTTGAATAAGGTACGTCGGGGAATTGCAAGCTTTAGCCTTGTAATGATTATCGCAGGTTTCTTTGCGGTATCAGTGGCTCAGGCTGCTACATTTTCCGATGTCCAACCAAGCGATTGGTTCAGCCCATACGTTGAACAACTCGCAGCCGATGGAATTCTTAACACTTCCACCGGTACATACCGACCCGCGGATCTGGTCAATCGTGCAGAAATGGCCAAGTTGGCCGTAGAAGCCTTCAAGTTAACACTTGAAAATCCAGACACACCGACCTTCAAGGATGTTCCAAAGGGGTCATGGTTCTACCAATATGTTGAAACCGCTGCCAAGAATGGCATCGTTGGTGGTTACAAAGATCAGACAGGTACACTTACAGGATATTTTGGTCCTGGCGATTCACTCACACGTGAACAGGCCATGAAGATCCTCGTCCTGGCTGCTCCTTTAGCAACAAACACCAAAGGTGGCCCACATTTCAGCGATGTTCCTGCCAGCGCCTGGTCCTACGAATACGTAGAAACAGGTTACAACTGGTCAGTAGTTGATGGATATGCTGACGGATCTTTTGGTCCAGTCAAAAACATCAACCGCGCTGAAATCGCCAAGATGGTTGTCAACGCCATGAATCCTGTCGTAAGACCGGGTGCAGGCTTTGAGATTTCTTCTGTAACTGCTACAAGCGCAACAGGTGTTGAAGTTTGCTTCAGCGCTGAAGTTGACGCTACACAGGCTGCTACAGCTACAAACTACTCCATCAAGGATGCAACCAGCAAAGCTCTTGAAGTAAAGAGCGCTGGCGTATCAACAGATGGCATGTGCGCAGAACTCGTAACAGCTTCTCAGGTTGTTGATACAGATTATGTCCTCGAAGTAACAGGTGTTCAGTCAACAGCTAAGGACGACCTCCTTGCTACAACCATGAACTTCAAAGGATACAATCCAAATGCAACCCAGCAGACAGGTGGAGATATGAGCATTGCTCTTAGCCCAGATTCCCCAGCTGCAGCAAACGTACCATGCAACGCCCAGTCTCTGGTCTTTGCCAAGTACGACTTCACTGCAACAGGTTCCAAAGATGCTATCATCAATGGAGTCACCTTTAAGAGAGTCGACCTTGGTTCCAAGGACGATTTCTCCAAGGTTTGGATGGAAAACGAAGCTGGCATGCGCGTAACTGCAAGGCAGACAATCGGCAGCGACGACTATGTCACATTGAACTTCAACCCAGCTTTGACTGTTAGCACAAGCACCCCAGTAAGGCTCTCCCTGGTTGCCAAACTTAAGGCCTTCAACGACATTAACTCAAACGGCATCAAGGATGGTGTTGAAACATGCTACACAGGTAGAATCAACGCCTTCTCTGTAGAAAACGCAGCAGCTGTTTCTACAAGCGGTGGCGTTGTAAGCGGCACTTTCCCAATCGTAAGCGCCAAAATGACCACAGCTGACTATACAACAGCTAATATGACAGGTGTTGTTGGTGGTTCAGCCACAACCTACCAGGTAGGTGAACTCAATCAGGAATTCGCTCAGTGGAAGATTAACAACACTCATTCCACCAGAGACATCCTGGTTAAGACCATGACCATCAAGAATGAAGGTTCCGGCAGAATTGCCAAGGACCTCGCAAACTTTGGTGTTTATGTATCAGGAACAAAAGTTTCCAAGGATGCAGTCACTTCCGGTGAATACGTAACATTCAACATGAATAATTACGTACTTGCTGCTGGCAGAACAGATACCTTCTATGTCCGCGCTGATGTTGTTGGCATGGACAATGCTACAGGTGATACTATCCAGTTCACCGTAAGGTATCCAGAAGATATCAACGCTGTTGAGGCTTCAACACTCTTTGGTGTCAGCCACAACCTTGATACAGCCTTCAGCCAGGGAGGTTTGAACGGTGTTGTTGATGCAATTGATGATGCTGTTATCTACACCATCAACGGTGGCGATACAACCTTCGTCAAATCTTCTACAGCTCCAAGCGCTCAGACAAAACCACGTGGCGCTACAGGAGTAACCTTCCTCGAATCAAACCTGATTGTAAAACAGGAATTCACAACAGATGCAATTAAGCTTTCTTTCTACAGCAATGTTGATGCAACAGTAACTGTACCACCAGCTCCTCCAGGCGTTATGCCTGCAGGTACAGCAGCAACAGCTACAGCTACGGCAATAGATCTTAAGAATCTTAAGCTTTATGTTGACAGCAGTCTGGTTCAAACCAAATCAGGTGATCTTGCTGATTTTACTTCATGTGTGAATGACGCAACACTTGGCGCAAACGGCATCAAATGCACATTAAACTTTGATTCCACCGTTATCCTCAAACAGGGTACACGCACAATCAAACTGATTGGTGACATTGAACAGAACGCCGTTTCCGGCCACAAGTTCAGGGCTGAAATCGCAGGTGCCACAGCTTTCTTGTCAGCCAAATATACAGCCAACGACAGACCAATTTCTGCCGTTGCCGGTACAGTAACAGGTGGCGATGTTACCGTTGGTTCATCCAACCTGACCATTACTGAAAACTCAGGCTATTCTCCAACACAGACCTTTGTTGCAGGAGCTCAAAACCTGATGATTGCCAAATATACAGTTAAGGCAAACGATTCAGATGACGTTACCGTCACCAGAATGAAATTTGGCTTGATTGGTGCATCAACTGATGGACAAAACATCACATCAGCATCACTTTACGTGAATGGTGTACAAAATGGTTCCACCAAGTCATTTACAACTGGGGTAGCCGGCACAGTTGAATTCAATGACCTGAACTTTAAGGTTCCATCCAATACACAGGTAACAATTACCTTACAGGTAAATCTTACCAACTCTGCAAATGGAGCTGGAACAACAACTCTGCGAGTCGCACTTCAACAGATGGATGCCAAGGATTCCAGCAGCACAGATGCCAACATTAATGGTGTAACCCCAATGGTTGCCATTAACGCCATTGCTTTAACTATTACAGGCTCAGGCATTTTGACTGCTTCTAACAATTCAAATACTGCTCCAAGCAAATACTTGGTTGCAGGTACATCTGAACAGGAAATTGGCAAGTTTACATTGGCCGCACAGAATGATGACATCAAAGTAACCAACTTATACTTGATGACACAGGATGGTGCTGGTGCAGCAACAAATATCGCTTCAAGCGTAAGCACAATTGCCCTCTACGGCAATGATGGAACAAAACTCGCCGATGGTATCGTAAATGGCAACTATGTTTACTTTGACATGGGAGATTCCTCCAAGTTGATTGTTGCAAAGGGTGTAAACAACTATACAATAACAGTTAAGGCTACATTCAACACCATCAATGATGCTACACAATCAGGTAAAAAGATTTATCTTGCACTTGGTGACGGAGCTCCTGTTGATGCTGTTACTGGAACAATCAATGCTGGTTGTGCAGCATTACCGGGAGTAAATGCTACCGCTTGCGGTATTCGCGCTGTCTCCATGGGTAATAACAATACACTTACAACCGCTGCAAAATCAGGAACTGTAAGAACAGCTACAAATCTTCAATTCCTTACCAAGTCATCTTTGACACTTGCTTCTATCGATGATCCTTCCCTGTTATCACAGACAGCCGGTTCATTGACGGTTGGTACCGACATCAAGACATATGCATTCTCTGCAACGGCAGATGCAAACAGCAATGTCGACCTCGGATCAGTCATCCTCAACCTGAATTACTCAGGTGCCGGAGCTGATATTACCGGAGTAAAGGTCTACGACATGGATAATCCTGGAATTGTTCTCTACAACAATCCAGCTTTTGCTTTTGCAACCCAATCACAGTTGGCATTCACCAGCCCATATACAATCAATGCAGGACAAACAAAGAAATTCATTGTTGCATTGACATTGGGTACAATCACACCTGTAGCTCCAGCCACAAAGGTTTCATTGGCTGTAAAGCTTGCTCCGGGTGTAGGCGATGCTGCTTTTGGTACAGGCGTATATAGCCCAGCCCCAACTGCAAGTGCCACATTATGGTCAGACTTCTCCGATCCAGCTCATACTGCTACAACACTTGACTGGTTCGTTGGTTACAAGATCAACGGTCTTGATAACATGGGTCAAAGGACATACAGCAGCCCATAATGAACTTAGGTATTAACTGAATAAAGTTATATCTAATCAAAACCCGCCCCCTCAAAAGGGCGGGTTTTTTTATGTCCTGATTTACAATATTAAACGTTGCTTAAAGTGGCGCTACCCAACAATCCACACAGCAATAAATTAAGATACCTGGAATGGATTAATTTTTGTACTTCCACCAGGCCTTGATAATGTTTTTAAGGCTCTTGATTATGTGGAGGGGGACAGAAGCTATCAGCCGGGAGGCTTTTGCCTGGCTTGGCCGGGCCGTAAAAGTTATGGGCACCTGGACGATTTTGAGTCCAAGGTATCGTGCCTGGATAAGGTTTTCGTGGGTATAGGTATGGTTGGAATGGATCTGGAATTTGGCAGCGGCGGTATGCGTAAAGGCGCGGAATCCACTGCTGGCATCGATCGTTTGCGGGGGCCCTGTCCGGATTGATGTAATTCCGGCACTGTTTTGGTACTGCGGCTTATAACAAAGTCCGGTCAGTTTTCGAATAAACCAGCTTCCAAGCATATTGCCGTACTTTTTGGCAGTCGGCATGTGGATTAAACTGCTCACTTGGCGGTCACCTATAACAAAATCGGCACGGTCTTCCAGAATGGGCTGGATTAGGCTGGGGATTTGAGCCGGATTATATTGCCCGTCTGCATCCAGGTTCAGGATTATATTTGCATCCCAGGTAATGGCTTCATCAATGCCGGTTTTAAAGGCATGAGCCAGGCAGGGGTGATTCAGTTTAACTACTTCAAGTTTATGGCCAGCCTGTGAGGCCGTTTTTTGAGCTATTAGGGCGGTTTGATCGGTGGAGCCGTTATCTATTACAAAAATACGCAGAGTCGTTATTTGGGGCAAATTCGGGGGTAAATTGAATTCCTGGGGATTGGGTATGGCACGTATTACCTCCCCGATGGTCTGTTCTTCATTATATGCGGGAATGATGATGGCTAATTTCATGGGTCTTATTAATACGATTTAACCTCCGGCCTTCAGCATGCTAAACTGCTTTAAGAATTAAGGCAAATTTGATGGATAGGAGGATAAAAAAGCCGTTTTGGGGTCTTGGACTGATTGGATTAATTATCGGGATTTTTTTTATCAAGGAGCTCTTTTGGGCTTATCTGGTTCCGGTGTGGCAGGCGCCGGATGAACCGGCTCATTTTGGCTATCTGCAAAGTATGTATAAGCAAAAAGATTTTCCCATACTCGGTGAAGCAACTTTTACCTCCCTTGGCTTTGATAGCATGGGTAGGCCGGATCCGGGCCGCAATGCGCCCTACGTGAACTGGATTGCCCAGCACCCGCCGCTTTATTACCTGGTTCTTGCCCCAATTTATGGCATTATTGAGATGTTTCTCATGGGCGGGACAGTTATTGATCCGGTCAACTGGATCTTTTATTTAAGGATTTTTTCTATTTTATTAAGCTGCGTAACGCTGTTTTTTATTTATAAGACCTCGGATTATCTTTTAACGGTGATGGGGCAAAACAGGTTTTTCAGCTTGGCTGTAGTTGGTTTTATCGCCTTTTTACCAGGATTTTCCTATATTTCAGCGCTCTTAAATAACGATAATCTGGTTATTGCCTTAAGCTCCATCCTTTTTTATCTGCTGGCCAAAAGGTATTATGGGGCAGCGCAGGATAAAAGTAAGAATATGCCTGCTCCCTGGCCTCGCAGCGACTGGCTAATCGGGTTGATTCTGGGGCTCATGGCTTTGACTAAAATCACTGCTTTGCCCTTTTGGATCGCGGTTTTTGTTCTGGAATTGATCTTTTTTAAAGGCTCTGCGGAGAAGAAAGGGGTAAATCATGGTGAAATCCGGGCGTTAATGCGGATTTTTGGCTTGGCTATTTTAATTTCCGGGTGGTGGTACATACGGAATTGGTACCTGTATGGGACAATTTTCCCCGATTTGTCCGCAATTACGGCACATCATCCCGAGCTTTTGACTAAATATAGCGGGCTCGATGCCCTTTTTCCCGAGATCATGGGGTCGGGCGCTAAAGCCGGCACAAGTTTATGGGGTTTTATTTTTGATCAGAATTTTTTGTGGCAGTACTTCAAGAGTTTTTGGGGCGAATTTGGCATGTTTATGGTCAATCTTGGCAGCCTGCAGAACGCTGGTATTCTTGCCCTTGTGATTGTTGCCGGGTTAGGCCATTTAAAGAAATATTTGTTGAAGCCTAAAAATGCGCAGACAGAGGCCCAAGTGGCCTTAAAGCCATGGGTTTTTCTATTAATACCTTTCCTGTGCGTTTTTGTGACAATGAGCTGGAAACTTTTTCAGATTTACTCAGGCAGGGGCTTTTTGGGCGCTAATCATGGCCGATACATGTACAGTGTCCTGCTTCCGGTGGCCTATTTTATTGTTAGCGGCTTTTACTCTTTATTTCAGGGCAGAAAACAGGCTTTTAAAACGGGTTTTGTACTAACAGGCGTTTTGATAACATTGGTTTTTCTGTGTGTTTTAAATGAGTTTTTTACTTTAACGGGGATCATCATTCCTGAATTTTACTAATGAAACATTATCTGGTAAAAAACAGCAATTCTAAAACCTTTTCCCGTTTGGTGGCAGCAATATGCGGCGGGGTAGTACTGTTTGGCTTGCTGTTTTTATTTTATCCGGTCAGGATTACAGTTTATAAAACGCTGGCAGCGGGCAACCGGGAACCGTTTGGTCCGATTACAGCGGAACATCCACTGGAATACTGCATTCCGTTTACCAAGTTGGACCTGGATTTTAATAGCGCCAATGGGGTGGGAATCGATAGTATTGAATTTTTAACCGCAACTTATCAGCGGAAGAATGCCAGTACTATTACAATCACCTTTTACGACCTTTTCAACGGGCAAAAGAAACTTCTGGGTAGTCAAATTTTTTCCTCTGCTATCCTGCCCGATAACAGTTATTTTTTAATTTATTTACCTCTGCCGTTTAAGGGAGCATTGGGTGCAAGCCCTTATAGCGGGGTCTCTTATAGCGATACCCCTTACAGCGACAAAGACAGCTTCTGCTTTTCCTGGACATCTGACGGCAATGCTGAAAATTCAGCTACAGTCTGGCTCAATGAATATCATGAACCGGTTTTTAGGGTGAAAAGGTCTTTGCCTTTTTACCGCGCTTTGGATTATATTCAACGCGCAAAGCACTAGTTTTTAAAAGGTTTAGTGGATTCATAACCGGCAAACGGTATGACTAAAAAAAAGAATCACAACTGGCACATCATCAGGGAGCTGGTTATCAGTGAGTTTAAACTACGTTATCAGAATTCCTATCTGGGATATTTTTGGACCCTGGTTAAGCCGTTGTTGCTTTTTGGAGTTATCTACCTTGTTTTTAGTGTTTTTATGCAGTCTCCAGTGGAAAATTATGCCATTTACCTGCTGCTTGGCGTGCTGGTTTGGAATTTCTTTACTGAAGCTACTTTGATCGGCATGAACACCTTTATTAACAAACGCGACCTGGTTACAAAAATCTATTTTTCGCGCGCGGCCCTGATTATCGCCTCCACCATTTCCAGTCTGATCACCCTTCTTTTAAATTTCATCATCTTCCTGGTTTTCATGGCGGCCGCGCGCATTATGCCCGGCCCAGAGGCACTGTTTTTTCTGCTTTACCTGGCCGAAATGTACTTCATTGCTACCGGAGTAACCTTCATCCTTGCTTCTCTTTATATCCACTTCCGCGACCTTCAGCATATCTGGGAAATCCTGTTGCAAATCGGTTTTTGGCTCACTCCCATTGTGTATCCAATGACCATTGTTCCCACCATTTATCACCGCTACATCTACTTAAATCCCCTGGCCAGGATTATTGAATACGCCCGCGACATTTTCATCCGCCATCACATTCCCAGCCTGTACCTGAATGTTGTACTGCTTTTCATGACTACGGTGATTTTCTTTTCCGGCTATTTTATTTTTAAAACCCAGGAAAAAAAGATCGCCGAAAACCTTTAACCACTTGCGGAGTCTGCCATTCCGGGTTGTAATTAAACCCGGTGCCGGCCCGCTCCCGGAGCCTATATGATCCAAGTAAAAAATCTCAGCAAGGAGTTCCTGATCCCTCACCAGCGTCGCGATACGCTCAAGGAAGGATTTATCGGGTTATTCAAAAAAAGCACTTACGAAAGGTTTAAAGCTCTCAATAATCTAAGCCTTCAGGTAGCCCCAGGCGAATTCATTGGCATTATCGGGAAAAACGGAAGCGGAAAAAGCACACTTCTTAAAATCCTAAGCGGTATTTACCAGCCGGATAGTGGTTCGGTTGAGGTAAAAGGGGAAATCGCGCCTTTCCTTGAACTTGGCATTGGCTTCCAGCCCGAACTTACCGCCCGCGAAAATATTTATCTTAACGGGACTTTACTTGGCATGACCAGAAAAGAGATCAACCAGCGTTTTGACAGTATGGTTACTTTTGCCGGCGTTGAAAATTTTATCGATCTCAAAGTAAAAAATTACTCTTCTGGCATGCGCGCCCGCCTGGCTTTTGCTATTGCCCGTGAAGCCGATGCCGATATTTACCTGATTGATGAGGTCTTAGCCGTTGGCGATGAGTCTTTCCAGCAAAAGTGCCTGGAGGTCTTCCGCGACTGGAAAAGGAAGGGCAAAACAATCCTTTTTGTCAGCCATAATCCCGGTTTAATTGAGGAATTCTGCAGCAGGGTCATTTTACTTGATCAGGGGCGGATTTTGGCAGAAGGGAAAGCTAAAGAGGTTATCGAACAGTATCATAAATGTAATTCTTTGTAAAAAAGCATTTTAGGTCAATTTATTCCTTAAGCAATCAGCTTTAGGGCGTTGACTAAAATGTCCTTTAAATGGTAATAAATTGTACCCACGAGTAGCCGCTTTCTAAGATTTGAGATGCCTGACAACATAAAAGCTCTTCCGCCGGATTTATATTCCCGTAATACGATCATTTCATACCTGATCCATAAGCTGATAAGCCGCCCGGATTATCGCGTCCTGGACGTTGGAGGGCGTGACAGTAAACTTAATGCTTTTATTAATGGCGGTGGTAAATATTACGTTCTGGATAAAAAACAACCTACGGGACCGGTGGATTTCACTTACATCACGGGTGATGCCGTAAAAATACCTTTTTCTGATCGTAATTTTGATGTTGTAGTGGCCTCAGACATGCTGGAACACGTTGAAGACGCCGATCGCGAAAAAGTCCTTAATGAAATGTTCCGCGTCAGCAAAAACTTCCTGATTATCGGCGCCCCCTTTAAAAATAATCTGGTTGAAAAAGCGGAGCAGTATGTTCGCGACCAGTACCAGAGCAATTCAGGACGGGAACATCCTTTTTTAGTTGAACACGACAAATACGGGCTTCCTGACGAAGAAAAACTGGACAAATACCTTGAAGCAAAAGGTGTCAGCTATTTTAAGATCAACGAAGGAAACCTGATGAACTGGTATATCCAGCAGCTTTATAGCGGCAACCATTACGGAGAGGAAATTAACAGTGACACCTATAAATTCAACACTTTTTATAACGAACATTTGCAGGAACTGGGAACCCTGCGCGAACCCACTTATCGCATCATCTACTGCATTGCCAAGGAGCAGACGCTGTCCAAAGCTGAAATGATGGCTGATCTGCACAGCAAAAACGTCTGGAAGGCTGAAGTATTCATGGAACTTTTAAAAATGGCTTTTGATGATCTGCGCACAGTTGTGGAAAGAAAAAAACACGCTTTAAACAAACTCCACACCGAACTGAACTCCAGACAGAACGAAATTGCCCAGAATAAAGTCCAGTACGAAGAAACACTGGCCATCGCCAGAAAAAGCGTTGAAGCCCATCGGCACGCTATCCTTGAATTACGCAACTTTTTGGCCGAAAAAGAGAAGGCATTGCAATATCTTAAACTGACTCTCTACCAGAAGATCGAAATACTTGAAACTGTACAGGCGGAAAAAGAAAAGCTGTTAAATAAGGTAGAGGATCTGCAGAAAGAGCTTTTAAAGCTTTCAGGGGATTACAGCAAAATCAAAACGGAAAACGATCAGATGCGCAGTGAAAGGGGCCATAAGGACCAGTTGCTTGAAACACAACGGCTTGAGCTGGAAGCCGTAAACACCGATCTGGAAAACCATCGCCGCGAACTGCGGAAGGTAGTCACATCCAGGGCCTGGAGAGCAATAATGGCTTATGGAAAAGTGAAAGGCATAATAATAAAGCCTTTTCAGGTGCTTCATCGCGGTTGGAAAGTATTGACCGTGCTCGGCCCTAAAACATTTGCCCAAAAACTGCAGCGGCGCCTTAAACTTCTAACAGGTAGTCATAATTTGCCAGAGGATCCGTACCAGCTTTATGTAAAGCAAAATAGCCTTGGGGAGAACGACTTGAACCGCATTCACCAGCAGATGAAAGCTTTCAGTTATCAGCCGGTAATCAGCATCATCACGGCCGTTTATAATGTTGATGAAAAATGGCTTAAAAAGGCTGTTGAATCAGTGAAATCACAGTTGTATCCGCGCTTTGAACTTTGTATCTGTGATGACGCTTCAACCAAACCGTATATCAAAGACCTGCTTAAGAAATACGCGGCGGAAGACAAGCGTATCCGGGTTTGTTTTAATGATAAAAACAGTGGCATCGTTAAAACCATGAATAATGCCCTAAAGATGGCTAATGGAGCTTATGTCACCATCCTGGACCATGATGATGAACTAAGCAGTGATGCTTTGTTTGAAGTCGCCAAAGCCCTGCAGGAAGAGAAATATGACCTTATCTACAGTGACGAGGATAAAATCAGCGAAAAGGGCTTGCGTTGTGACCCTTATTTTAAACCGGACTGGTCGCCCGATCTGCTACTTTCCAATAATTATATCTGCCATCTTGCCGTTTTCAGGAAAAAACTGGTTGATGATCTTGGCGGCTTAAGGGAAGGCTTTGACGGCAGCCAGGATTACGATCTGGTTCTGCGCTTTACCGAAAAAACATCAAAGATAAAGCACATTCCCAAGATTCTGTATCATTGGAGAAAGCTGCCTGGATCGGCCGCGGCCGAAATTGATGCCAAGCCTTACGCCCATCTTTCTGCCAAAAAAGCCTTGGAGGACGCTGTTCAAAGACGCAGGCTTGATGCTGAGGTTATCGACGGCCTTTGGAAAGGATCATATAGAATTCATCGTAACCTTAAGCCGGAAACACTTGTAAGCATCATTATTCCTTTTAAGGATAAAGTAGATGTCTTAAAAAAATGCGTCAGCAGCATTCTTGAAAAATCAACCTATCGAAATTTTGAATTGATTCTTGTTGATAACCGCAGTGAAGAAACGGCAACACAGGAATACTTGAAACATGTTGTATCAAATTCACAGGTTCGTTTGCTGAAATATGACGGACACTTCAACTATTCACGGATTAACAATCTGGCCGCTCACGAAGCCAAAGGTGAAGTATTGATATTACTGAATAATGACACTGAAGTAATAACTCCGGGATGGATTGAGGCCATGCTTGAACAGGTGCTCCGCCCTGATGTTGGAGCTGTTGGCGCAAAGCTGGTTTATCCTGACCATACTATTCAGCACGCAGGAGTAGTTATCGGGATAAGAGGTATTGCCAATTGCGCTTTCAACCGTAAGCCTGAACTGGATCACGGCTATTTTGGACAGGCCTCGGCGGTACGTAATGTCTCCGCTGTTACAGGGGCATGTATGATGCTTCGCAAAGAGGTTTTTCTTAAAATTGGCGGTCTTGACGAACAGAATTTAGGGGTGACTTTCAACGATATTGATCTATGTCTGCGCCTGCGTGAAAATGGTTATATGATTGTTTACACGCCCTTTGCCGAACTTTACCACCACGAATCACTGACCCGCGGCTACGATGTTGATTTAAAGGAAATCAATTACATGCAGCAGAAATACGCCAAACTACTTGCTGCCTGCGATCCTTTTTATAATCCCAATCTTACCCGTGAACGCTTTGATTTCAGCCTGAGGATTGAGGATAAGGCTTAGGTAACCTGCCCTTGGGTTCAGTTTAGAAATTGATTTACTGTAAATAATCAGGTCCCTTCCTGCCAACCGCTAAGATACTCAGCCTGCCGTTTACTCAGCTTGTCGATTTTAACACCCATTGAATCAAGCTGTAATTGGGCTATTTTATCGTCCAACGCCGCCGGGAGGGTATAAACACCTGGTTTCAGTTTACCTTTGTTTTTAAGCAGATATTCAACAGCCAGGGCCTGCCCGCAAAAGGACATCGACATGACTTCGCTTGGATGGCCTTCCGCTGCCGCCAGATTAACCAGACGTCCCTCGCCGGCAACAAACAGCACGCGGCCGTTTTTCAAAGTGTACTCATCCAAAAATGGCCTTATCCGGCGCGATTTAACGGACATTTTCTTTAAGGCAGCCACATCTATCTCCACATCAAAATGTCCGGAATTAGCCATAATGGCACCGGATTTCATCAATTTAAAATGATCAGGTGTCAGCACATCAATATCACCTGTTACCGTAATAAAAATATCCCCAACTTTTGCTGCTTCAGCCATTGGCATTACTTCATAACCATCCATACGCGCCTGCAAAGCCCTGAATGGCCGCACCTCTGTTACAATCACGCGCGCCCCGTGTCCCCGTGAGCGCATGGCAACGCCTTTGCCACAGTCCCCGTATCCGGCAACAACAACAATTTTTCCTGCAAATAAAATATTGGAAGCACGGATTACCCCATCCAGGGTTGACTGTCCGGTACCATAATAATTGTCCATCAGGTGCTTGGTATTATTGTCATTCACGGCTACCACCGGATACTTTAATGCTCCGGCTTTAACCATTGAATGAAGCCTTAAAATGCCTGTGGTAGTCTCTTCACATCCACCGATAATATTTTTAATAAGACCAGGATGTTTGGTGTGGATTTCCGTCACCAGATCACACCCATCATCAATCGTCACATCTGGTTTGAAAGCAATAATTTTATTTAAAAATTTATAATAATCGGCACGGGTTTCACCTTTGTATCCATAAGCATTAATCCCTTCCGCCTGCAGTGCCGCCACAATATCATTCTGCGTGGAAAGGGGATTGCAGGATGTAACCGCCACCTGCGCGCCTCCGTCTTTTAACGCTCTGACCAGCACTCCCGTTTCCTTGGTAATATGAAGAGCCATGCCGATTTTAAGGCCTTTAAAAGTTTTTTCTTTTTTAAAACGCTCGCGCAGTTTCATCAGCGCCGACATGTTTCTTTCGGCAAAATCAAGATTTTTACGTCCCTGGCTAACCAGTTCTTTATTGTTTGTTTCCATTTTAAGAATAATTAAATTTTAAATTTCCTTTTTCTTTTCTATATTCCGGACGCCTGCTTTAGAGCTTCAGCCTTTGGTGTTTTTTCCCATGTGAATTCAGCTTCCTCACGGCCAAAATGGCCGTAAGCGGCTGTCTTTCTGTAGATGGGCCTTCTTAAATCAAGCTCTTTAATCATGGCTGCCGGCTTGAAATCAAAATGGGTTTTAATCAGTTCTACGATTTTTTCATCATCAATTTTTCCTGTACCGTACGAATTTACAAAAATCGACACTGGATCTGCGACGCCAATGGCGTAGGCCACCTGTACCTCCAGCTTGTCAGCAATTCCGGCGGCGACCAGGTTTTTGGCTACATAACGGCCATAATAAGCTGCGCTGCGGTCAACCTTGGTTGGATCTTTACCACTAAAACATCCTCCGCCGTGGTGCCCCATTCCGCCATAAGTATCAACAATAATTTTTCTTCCGGTTACCCCGCAGTCTCCGGGAGGACCGCCAACAATAAATCGTCCGGTTGGGTTAACATGGATAACTGTTTCATCATCCATCATTGCTCCGCAGACGGGTCTGATGACGTGTTCAAGCACATCTTTCTGGATTTGCTCCTGCTCTACTTCCGGGCCGTGCTGCGTGGAAATCACTATGGTGTGGACGCGCTTTGGCTTACCATTTTCATACTGGATGGTAACCTGGCTTTTTCCATCGGGGCGTAGATATTTCAGGCCGTTGGCTTTTCTTACTTCCGCCAGTTTTTTTGTAAGTCCATGCGCCATCATGATTGGCATTGGCATCAGCTGCGGTGTTTCGTTGACGGCATATCCGAACATCATACCCTGATCACCGGCGCCGCCGGGATTAACGCCCATCGCAATATCTGGACTCTGTTCATCAATTGCCGTTAATACGGCGCAGGCCTTGGAATCAAATCCGTAAGAAGCATCATTGTAACCTATTGTTTCAATCATTTGCCGTGCCAGTTTGGGAATTTCCACATAGCAGCTGGTGCTGATTTCGCCTGCCACAAGCACTAATCCGGTTGTTACAAGCGTCTCGCAGGCTACGCGACCCATTGGGTCTTTTTCAAAAATGGCGTCCAACACTGAATCCGAGATCTGGTCGGCAATCTTGTCAGGATGCCCCTCAGTCACCGACTCGGAAGTGAAAAGAAAATCTTTCATAAATTAGAAATAAAAAATCGTCTGAAATCAGGAAAAATTTTAGCTTAAAACCCTTTAAATAAAAAGCTGGAAATACTCGATGCAAAGTTTTAATCCGTCATCAAGTTTTACCTTTGGTTCAAATCCAATCAGTTTTTTAGCCAGTGAAATATCAGGTTTTCTTTTATCAGGATCATCATTGCGTTTTCCTTCCACAACAATTTTACTTCTGGATCCGGTAAGCCGGATTATTTTTTTAGCCAGATCGTGAATGGAAATTTCTTCAACGCTGCCGATGTTTAAAGGTCCGGTGCAATCATCCCCGGTTTCCATCGCCGCCATCATGGCCATAACCGCATCAGTAACAAAACAGAAAGTCCTGGTCTGAACACCGCCATTATGCAATATGACGTCCCGGTTATTTAAAGCATGTGTTATAAATTCCTGAATCGAACGGCCGTCATTAATGCTCATCCCCGGCCCATAAATATTAAATAACCGCAGTATTTTTACCGGGACTCCAAAAGATCTGTGATAAGCCATGCAAAGGCTTTCTGCAAATCTTTTCCCTTCTGTGTAGCAGCTTCGTAATCCCACCGGATTGGTTTTTCCATAGTCATTTTCCTGTTGGGGATAGCTTAAGTCAGTCCCGTAGATTTCCGCCGAGGACGTAAAAAGGAATTTCGCATGATTTTTTTTTGCCAGCTCAAGCAGATTCTTTGTCCCAGCAGCATTAGCCCAAAGCACTCCCTGTGGATTTACGGCGTAATCTTTTTGGGAAGTCGGCGAAGCCAGGTGGAATATTTGTGAAATCTTTTCTCCCCTGTAATTGATGGCATCAGTAATATCCCGTTCAACAATTCGGAAATTACGGTTTTTTATAAGGTCAGCGATTCTCTTTTTTTTAGGCTTCAAATTGTGGTCATAGGCGACCACTTTCAGGCCTTGTTTAAGGAGCTCCCGACATAGCTGGCTTCCAATAAAACCCGCGCCTCCACTCACCAAAACAGCCATCTGAAATTAGTAACAGTTATTACCGCAGTTCAACATAGCATATCGGGCTGTTTTAATCTATAATTCAGGGGCAAAACCCGTTTTGAGCCAGTCAGTATTCCCCCATGTCCAGCCCCTTGGTAAGTATCATTATTGTTGGTTATAACTCTGTCCGCTTTTTGCCAAGGCATTTTGAAAGCATTAAAAATCAGACTCATAAAAACCTGGAAATTATTTTTATTGATAATGGCAGTACCGATGGATCATGCCAATACGCATCGGCACATTTTTCCGGGGTAACAGTGGTTGATAACGGCCAAAACCGCGGGCTTGATTATGCCTGGAACCAGGGGATCAAATTGTCCAGCGGCAAATACGTGATGCTTCTTAATCCCGATATCGTTTTTGAAAAAGACTATCTGGAAAAATGTGTGGCTAAAATGGAAAGCGACCTTAAAATCGGGGTAATCGGCGGTAAAATTCTTAAATATGATTTTGAGGCCGACCATAAAACCGACATCATCGATTCAGTCGGACTTTATTGTTACCGTAACCGCCGCATTGTTGACCAGGGGCAGGGAATAACGGATCAGGGCCAGTTTGATCATTCCCGTGAAGTATTTGGCATTACCGGCGCGTGCCCTCTTTTCCGCAGATCTGCCCTGGATGATTGCCGTATTTTTGGTGAGTATGTTGATGAGGATTTTTTCATGTATAAGGAAGATATAGACCTTTGTTGGCGGTTAAGGTTGTTCGGCTGGAGCTGTTTTTACCTGCATAACGCGATTGCCTATCATGGAAGAGGTACAGGAGTTCTTAAGCGTTTTTCCCATCTGGAAGTAATGAGAAATCGTAGACACCTTAGCCATTTCCAGAAGGGTCACTCTTATCGCAATCAGCGCTGGATGCAGCTGAAAAACGAGTTTTTTATAAGTTTTTTGAAAGATTTTTTCCCAATCGTCTGGAAAGAAATTTTGATCAGTGCCTACATGGTTTTCCGTGAACCCTACCTGATAAAATGCCTTTTCCAGACTGTCTGGGGAATCCCGCGCATGCTTAAAAAGCGCAGAGAAATTTTCAGACGTAAGAAAGTAAGCCGCAGGGAAATGGAAAAATGGCTGCGCGGCAAAACTAACCAGGAAACATGAAAATACCGGATTTGGAACAGCTGAAAAAAATGGATTTTTCGGAAATGCTGTCCGAAAAATTTCGACGTAAACCGGATGGGCGGATAATGATATATCTTTTCTTTAAGCGCCTCCTGGATATTCTTGTTTCAGCTTTTGCGTTGATTTTTCTTTTGCCGGTCTTCCTGCTGGTTATCATTTTGATCCATCTGGAATCGCCGGGCAAAGCCGTTTTTTCACAGCAACGCGTTGGTTTGCACGGGAAAATTTTCCGTATCTTCAAATTCCGTTCCATGCACAAAGATGTAAAACACGAAGACTACGCTCCGCGTGAAGCCACCGATCCGCGCATTACCAGGGTAGGTCGTTTTTTGCGGAGGACAAGCCTTGATGAGCTCCCCCAGTTTTGGAATGTATTGAAGGGAAACATGACCCTTGTCGGGCCACGTCCCGAAATGAAATTTATTGTTGATACCTACAGCGATCTTCAGAAATTAAGACTGACCGTCAAACCAGGGTTAACCGGGCTTTGGCAAATCTATGGACGTAAAGACCAGCCTTTACACCAGAACATAGAATATGATCTCTGGTACATAATGCACAGCTCCTTCTGGCTGGATCTTGAAACCATTTTCAAAACCTTCTATGTTGTCATAGGCGGACGTAAAACTTACAAAAAAAACTTCTAGATGCCATTTAAAATAAATATTTTTAAACACAAAACAGCATGGTATGACCGCGCTATTTTCTACCTGATTTGCCTGTTGGTCGTGATGCTGCCTTTAGTCTTCTGCACATCTTTCCAAACCGTTTTCAGCATGCCCAAGCTGATTGTTCTTGAACTTTCCATTAGTTTGATCGGACTGCTTTGGCTTTATAAAATCTTTAATGAAGGAAAATTTGTTTACTGCAAAAACCGTTTTAACCTGGCGCTTTTGGCTTTTGCTATCGTTTGTATTTTAAATACAGCATTTTCAACTAGTGTTTTCACCAGTATCTTTGGTGCCGAGGGCAGGTTCACGGGACTGGTGCTGATGCTGTCTTTAATGCTGTTGTCTTTTTTTGTCTTTAACTGGATCAGAACGGAACAGGATCTTTGGGGAGTAATTAAAACCACAGTTTTTACCTCATCCACCCTGGCTTTGTATGGCCTTATCCAGTTCTTTGGTCTTTTTCAGGAGGGATTTAACTGGAGCGAAAATCCTGGCGAACGCGTTTTTGGAACCATCGGCCACGCGGATCATTTTGGTCCCTATCTGGGAATGAATATCGTCCTGTCTTTATTTCTTGTTGATCGCCTTGGCAAAACTGAAAAACATAAAGGCTGGCAGGCGGCTGCGGTAATTGGAGTTGTTTTGCAGCTTATTGCCCTGGGCTTAACAGCCAGCCGTGGCGCCGCCTTAGCCCTATGTGTTGCCTTGGCTTACCTTACGGTTGTTTTGGTAAAGAACAATTTTGAAAAATCACGCCAGTTTCTAAAAAAATACTTATGGCATTTTATTGCCGTACTTGTTCTAATCATCACCCTGTTTTTATTGGCGGCATTT
>Ga0302253_1000562_pt1 | contig 29270 bp, 27 predicted proteins | sample AAG_RA_Trp_MG_FD_193537 | JGI IMG/M metagenome (GOLD analysis project Ga0302253, IMG submission 193537) | Enriched activated sludge microbial communities from anaerobic digester in WTTP, New Holstein, Wisconsin, United States - AAG_RA_Trp | ecosystem: Engineered > Bioreactor > Anaerobic >...
CGCACGCATTGTCATGGTGCTCATGCATGAGAGGTGCGTGGATACGCGGTGCACAGGGCATACACGCAGGAGGGCGGGGCTTCAGGGACGGCGATGCTTCACGAACACGAAAAGGCAGACCCGCAATGCGGGCCTGCCTGTCGTATCCGGTTGCGTATCCGGGGAAAACGCGGGGATTAACGCTTGGAGTACTGGTAGCGGGCGCGTGCGGCGCGCAGACCGTACTTCTTGCGCTCCTTCTTGCGAGCGTCACGGGTGAGGAACCCGGCACGCTTGAGAACGGGGCGCAGTTCGGCGTCGAGTTCGAGCAGGGCGCGGGAGATGCCGTGGCGCACAGCCTCGGCCTGACCGCTGATACCGCCGCCCGCGACATTGACCTTCACGTCGAACTTCTCGAGCATCTTGGTGAGCACGAGGGGCTGACGGATGATCATCTGGAGGGTCTTGCGGGGGAAGAACTCTTCGTAGGGGCGACCATTGATCTCGATGACGCCGGTACCGGGGTAGAGACGGGTACGGGCGGTCGCGGTCTTGCGACGGCCGGTGCCGTAATTGAATTCTTTGGTCATGGCTATCTCCGGACCTGATTAGTACGTCAGCTCAAGGGGCGTGGGCTTCTGGGCGGCATGGGGATGCTCGGTGCCACGGTAGACCTTGAGCTTGGTGAGCATGGCACGACCAAGGCGGTTGCGGGGCAGCATGCCACGCACGGCCTTGAGCAGTACTTCTTCCGGCTTGCTGGCGAGCAGCTTCTCGAGGCTGGTTTCACGAAGCCCGCCCACGTAACCGGAGTGGTTGTAGTATTTCTTCTGGTCCAGCTTCTTGCCGGTGACCTTGATCTTTTCGCAGTTGACCACGACGATGAAGTCGCCGTTGTCCATATGCGGAGCGAATTCAGGCTTGTGCTTGCCACGCAGGCGATGTGCAATCTGGGTGGCGAGACGGCCGAGAATCTTGTCTTCTGCGTCAACCACAAACCATTCGCGGTTGATGTTCTCGGGCGTAGGGCTGAAAGTTTTCATCAGTATCTCCTCTCTGCTGCTCGAAAGAAGGGTCTATCTATGGAATTCCCCCCGTCATGTCAACTGGAGAGTAACGGGCTCCGGCGCCGATTGCCGGCAGGACTACGGGGGGTAGTATCCTTGTTTCGTCAAACTGTTGAGCTTTATACCATGAAGGCATACATTGCCAAGAAGTTTTATCGACCCTCGGAGGCACGATGTCCGGTATACGTAAGAGTCTTCTCCAGTTCGTCTTTTCCGGTTCGTACATGAAAAGGTGGAACGACAAGCTGCGGCCCGTCGAACTTATCGAGGTGGACAAGCAGGGCCACAAGATGATCGTGGCATGGCTTCTCCTGCAACTGAACGGTGCCCACCTCCCCGAGGAGGAACGTCTCGCCCTTGGCGAGGCTGTGGTCGAGGGCGGTATTTTCGACTATTTCTACCGTCTTGTCATCACCGACATCAAACCGCCGGTATTCTACCGCATCCGTGAGAATGAAGAGCACTACCGCCAGCTGACGCAGTGGGTGCTTGAAGAACTCGAGCGCATCGTCAGCCCGCTTGACGCAGGCTTGTGGGAGCGTCTTGTCGCCTACTTCGAACGCCGCGACCACGATACGCTGGCGGACAGGATTCTCAACGCCGCGCATCTCTACGCCTCGGGTTGGGAGTTCAACGTCATCAAGCCGTTCAATGCGTTCGATGACGAGATGGGCGACATCGACGGCTCATTCCAGCGGCGTCTTGGCGAGTTGACCGACGTGCGCGGTGTCGTCGAACTCATCGGCGGCACGAGCAATGCCGTGGGGCGGTTCGCCAACCTTTGCGGGCAACTGCGCTTTCAGAAGCGCTGGTCGCAGACGCCGCGCATTCCCGAGACATCCGTGCTGGGGCACATGTTCATCGTGGCGTGCTACGGCTATTTCTTCAGCGTCGTGCTGGGGGCATGCAAGGCGCGCCGTCAGAACGACTTCTTCACGGGACTGTTCCACGACCTGCCCGAATTGCTCACCCGTGACATCATCTCTCCCGTGAAGCGTTCGGTGGAGCGTCTGCCCGAACTCATCCGCGAGTACGAAGAGCAGGAACTGGACAGGCGCGTCTTCAGGCCTCTCACCGAAGCGGGGCACGGCGCGCTTGCCGACCGCATCGGCTATTTCCTGGGCATCGAGACGGGGTCGGAGTTCGACGAGACCATCCGCGACGGCGGCAAGGTGGTCAAGGTCGACCTCGATGCGCTTCAGGGGTGGGCCAATCGTGATGCCTTCGACCCCAAGGATGGGCGGGTGCTGAAGGTGTGCGACACCATGGCGGCGTTCATCGAGGCGCATACCTCCATCCGCAACGGCATCACGTCGCCCCATCTGCAGGAGGCGCAGGCACGTTTGCGGGCTGAACACCGGAAAGTGGTGCTCGGGCCGCTGCATGTGGGCGCCTTGTTCGCCGATTTCGATTAGCGGGTGTCTTCTGGCCGTACCGTGGGGGGGACGCCCTGCTTCCGCCGTGAGCAGGTTCGCCCGCGATTCAGGCAGGATGCCCGCGTACCCTGTCTGCCGGAGGGGCGACGCGGGTGCGCGTGTCATGAAGGCAGGTGCCGGGGGCATGTGCCCTGTAGTGTGCCCGTGCGCCGTATTCGCGCGGGGTGGGCATGATACGCTTGCATGACACCACGGTGTGAAGCTACAAAGACAATGGAGCCGGGGGGATGCCGTTCCCGTCGGGCGAAGCGGCACAAGGCTTCGCATGTCGTGAATCGTCACCGATGCCAGCATGGCGCCGTAGTCCGGTGCCTGCCGCACCGGACACGCAAGGAGGACTTATGCTGCTCAGAAAGCGCGCTTGGGACATCGTGCGGGAGGACTATCCCCGCCTTCGTGAGGACGATTCGCTGGCCGAGGCCATGCGAAAGCTCAATGCATGCGTTTCCGACGGGTCCGGTAGCCTGTGCGCCCTCGTCATGGATGACGAGGGGCACCTCAAGGGAGCGCTCTCCATTTGGGACACCATGCGCTTCATGGAGGACAACCTGCTGCGTACCGGGTCGTTGCGCGGCATCGAGGAGGACGGGTTCGACCGCATCTTCCGCAATGCCTGCAAGGTGGCGGGGTCGTCGGTCGTCGCCGACCTCATGGACCGGGACATGACCGTGGTCGGCCCCGATGAACCGATTCTGCTCGTCCTGGAGAGCTTCGTGAAGAAGGGACGCAGCTATGCCGTGGTGGTCGAAGCCGGAAAGGTCATCGGCACCATCATGATCAGCGACGTGTTCCGCGAAATCAGCGGCGAGATCATCTGTCGCAGCTAGTCGCATCATGTGCCCGTGTTCGCGGGCAACGGAATAGGACGGCCGCTCTCATGGGCGGCCTTTCTGTTGTCTGAGGCGTTTGTGTCCTGCGAAAGGTGCGGGCAGGCGGTGTCGACTCCGGAGCAGGTGAGCGCCTTTCGTGCCTTGCCGTCCTGAGGGGAACGGTCGATGACGCCCGTATCGCAGGGCATCGGGGGCCTATTCCCCCGCCCGTCTGCGGGGGGGGCATCCGCAAGGAGACGGGCCGCGGTGACCTGCGATACGGGCGTCATCGTGGGAGGCAGGGGCACAGGGATGCGGGGTGCACACCCGTTGCCGTCTAGGAGCGGGTGGGCTGCGCTTCGAGGACGAGGGCGGTGGTCGCCGCGCCTTCGCGGGAGAACGCCCCGGTCATGAAGGCGGTCAGAAGCTGGCTTGTGTAGCGCGTGTCGTACCGGTTGCGGTCGGCTGCCAGTTCCTGTGCGGCGACAAGGGGCTCCTTGGCGGAGGCGTGGGGCCGTTGGGCGATCATGGCGCTGAACGAGTCGGCGACGGCGGCGATGCGGCCGATGCGGCTTACCTGCTCACCCTTGAGCTTCTGCGGGTAGCCTGAACCGTCGAGCCGCTCATGATGTTCGAGTACGGCTTGTCGCATCTCGTCGAAGGCAAGGCCCAGCTTGTGCATCGTCTTGATGCCCGAAAGGGGGTGCAGGGGAATCTTGTCGCGCTCTTCGGGCTTGAGCGGGGTCGTCTTGGAGAGGATGAAGGCGGGGATGCGCGCCATGCCGAGGTCGTGCAGCAAAAAGCCCAGTGCGGCCCTGTCGAGGTCGCGTCGTTTGAGCCCGTCACCCATGGAGTTGATGAAAAGCCAGAGGCCCACGGCAAGGGTGTTGAGCGAGTGCTGTGCCAGTGTGTGTTCGCGGAAGAGGCGCCGCATGAAGAGCTTGATGCGGTGCCTGTCCTGCCAGAGATACTCGGTGAAGACCATCATGTCCTTGTAGAGGGTCTCGAACACGGGGCGCACGGGCTGGTCGGCGAAGTCGCTGAAGCGGAGTGCCAGGGCGCGCAGGCAGATGTCAGCCACCTCGCTTTCCTTGAGATTCCTGTCGACGAGGATGAGGTCGAGTTGCTTGACGATGTGCTGCGAATAGATGGGGTGGTCTGTGCGTGATACGAAGAGGTCGCCCTCGTCACACAGGCGGGCGACCTCTTCGACCTGTTCGTTGGAAAGCCGCTGCCCCTTGCGGCTGTAAGGCGTGAGTTGCGCGATGTCGTCCCGGAAACGGAAGAGGTCGACAGGCGGTCGATACTTGGGAAAGCTCGAGAGAATCGCCGCGCTTATCTGGTAGTACTCTTCGGAGATGTTGTCCGGGATGGGGCTTTTGACCGCGCACATGCCTATTTCCTGTAAATCTTGACCAGATTGGTGCCGCGCGGGGTGTCGCCCGGCTTCGGCTGTCCGGCGGTGATGACCACGTCGGCCCCATCGGGGATGTCCGGGCAGCGTTCGATGAACGCCTCTGCACGCTCAAGGTGTCCGCTTATGCCTTCGTCGCCCCCCTCGGGGAACACGCCCCACGAGAAGTTGAGCCAGCGCTGGGCTGCCGGGTCAGGCGTGATGGCATAGACCGGCTGCTGCGGCCTGCGCGAGGAGATGAGCCGCGCCGAACTGCCGCTCAGGCTGTGCGAGACGATGGCATCGGCGTTGGCCTTCTCTGCCAGCAGGCAGGCGGAGTAGGCGAGGAAGTCGGCCGAACCGCGTCCCACGTCGGGCTCACGAAGACGCTGCAATTCGAAGTGCAGCTCTTCGGCCTTCATGGCGATTTCCTTCATGAAATTGACGGTCTCCACCGGGAAGCTGCCCATGGCCGTCTCTTCGGAGAGCATCACGCAGTCGGCACCGTCCAGCACTGCGTTGGCCACGTCTGTGGTCTCGGCGCGTGTGGGCGAGGGGCTGTTGACCATGGAGAGGAGCATCTGCGTCGCCACGATGACGGGCTTTGCCGCACGGTTGCAGGCTCGGATGATGCGCTTCTGCATGGCGGGCAGTTCGGGCAGCGGGCACTCCACGCCGAGGTCGCCGCGGGCGACCATGACGATGTCGGTCTCGGCGAGTATCTCGTCGAGCCTGTCCACGGCGTTCTGCCTTTCAAGCTTGGCGATGACGGGGATGTTGCGGCCCGCTGCGCGGATGATCTCCTTGGCGTCGCGGATGTCGTCGGGGGTCTGCACGTAGGAGAGCGCCACGGCGTCGACCCCGAGGGCGAGGCCGTCGGCAAGGTCTTTGCGGTCCTTGGCCGTGAGCGCGGCGAGCTTGACCGACTTGCCCGGCAGGGCGAGGCCCTTGCGCGAGGTGATCATGCCGTTGTTGTTGGCCTCGAGCTCGAAGGTGCCGTTCGGCCCCTTGTCCACGACACGGAACTGCAGCCCGCCGTCGGAGAGCACCACCCTGTCGCCGATCTCGAACTCGGCGAGTACGGCGGGATGGTCGAAGGGAATGAAGGGGCGGTTGTCGGCGGGGGCAGGGGCGGGCCCCAGCAGGAGCCTGTCACCCTTGGAGACGGAGAGCGCGCCCTTGGCGATTTCGCCTATCCGTATCTTCGGGCCCGAAAGGTCTTGCAGGATGGTGAGCGGGCGCCCGCTCTCACGCTCCAGTTCGCGCAGAAGCCCGATGAGCTCCACGAACATGGATGCGTCGCCATGCGAGAAGTTGAGGCGGAAGATGCCCACGCCTGCATTGACGAGGCGTGAAAGGACTTCGTGCGAACGGGAGGCGGGGCCGATGGTGGCGATAATCTTTGTGCGCATAGTGTGTGCTCTCCGCAATTTGTCTAGTCTTGTCAAGATGTTTGTCCCCAGACTTCTACATAATATCTAGACTCCTCTTCTCAGCGTATTGACACTCGGGGCTCTATCATAGATGAAGTGGGAAATTGTGGTAAATCGTGGTAAGGTGCTCCCATGCTGTTTCGCGGACGCTCTCATCGCAGTCTCGACCCCAAAGGTCGGCTGATGCTGCCCCCCGAGTTCAGGGATATTCTGCTATCTCGCTCGGAGGAAGGCAAGCTCGTGCTGACGAGTTTCGATGGTTGCGTCGTGGGCTACCCGTATCCGGACTGGGTCGAGTTCGAAGACAAGTTCAACCGCCTGAAGAACCCCTCGCGCAAGATGCGCGACTTTCGCAGGCTGGTCATCGGTGGCGCGGAGGAGATGACGGCAGACCCGCAGGGGCGGGTGCGCGTCTCGCGCTCGCACATGGACTATGCCGGACTTACCAAGGATGTGGTGCTGGTCGGGCAGGGAAGCCGTTTCGAGATATGGGACCAGTCGAAGTTCGACGCCATCGTGGCGCAGGACTTCGATGACGTCACTGAAGAACTGGCCGAAAGCGGCATAGATTTCTGCTTCTGACGCAGGCGGGGTTATGAGCGAGCATCCTGAGAACATGACGGCGCCCGAGTGGGCTGCCCATATCCCCGTGCTGCTGGAAGAGGTGCTTGAGTACCTCGCCCCGCGCAAGGGCGGGCGGTACCTCGACGGGACGCTGGGGCTGGCGGGGCACGCCAGTGCGGTGCTCGAACGGGCGGGTGAGGGAACTGAACTGTGCGGCCTCGACCGCGACCCCGAGGCCCTGCGTCGCGCCACGGCGCGCCTTGCGCCTTTCGCCGGGCAGACCCATCTGTACCACCTGCGTTACAGCGAGTTCGAAGAGGCTCTCGACGACCTCGGCTGGCCCACTGTGGACGGTGCACTCATCGACATCGGCGTCTCATCCATGCAGATAGACCTCGCCGAACGCGGTTTCAGCTTCCATGCCGACGGGCCGCTCGACATGCGTATGGACCCCGACGCCCACGAATCGGCGTGGCGCCTCGTGAACCGTGAACGTCACGAAGTGCTCAGGGACATCATCGCCCGCTACGGCGAAGAGCCCATGGCGGGGCGCATCGCCCGTGCCATCGTCGACGCCCGCAATACCGGTTCCATCGACACCACGCTGCAACTTGCCGCCATCGTCGAGCGCGCCTATCCCGCCAAGTGGCGGGCCACGGCCCGCAACCATCCGGCCACGCGCACCTTCCAGGCGTTGCGTATGGCCGTCAACGACGAACTGGGCGAACTCGAGAGATTCCTTGATGCCATCCTCGCCCGACTCGCCCCCGGCGGGCGGCTTGTGGTCATAAGCTTTCATTCGCTGGAAGACCGCATCGTCAAACATCGTATGCGCCACTGGGCGGAAGGGTGCCGCTGCCCCCGGCATGTGCCCCGTTGTGTCTGCGGGCATAGCCCCGAGGTGCGGATACTCACGAAGAGACCGGTCACGGCGACCGATGGTGAACTGGCCCGCAATCCGCGCGCCTCGAGCGCCAAACTGCGTGCGGCGGAGAAGGTGTAACCGTGCGTCAGGGTATGGGCGGCTGGCTTCTCGCCATCATCCTCTCCGTGCTCAGTTCCCTCGTCATCGGTCTTTCGCTGGTGTGGCTGAACATCGAACGTATGGACATGGCCTACAACCTGCGCCGGATGCAGGGCGAACTTGAAGACAGGCAAAGCCTGAAGGCCAAACTCGAAGTGGAACGTGACAGGCTGCTCTCGCCCTATGAACTGGGGCGCAAGGCCGTTGCCCTCGGCATGAGGGACGCGCGGCAGGGGCAGATACGTCGACTGGGAGATGGCGGACTGTAGCCCGCCGGAGAAGTATGCTGAGGGCCAAGACACCACGCAAGACGCGCAACACGCGCCAGAAGACCTCCCGCATGGGCGGGGGGCTTTCGTCGCGCCTTGGCAATGTGGATTGGGGCAGGCTGCGCATCAAGGCAGTGGCCGGGCTGTTCGGTGTCATCTGGTGTCTGCTGTGGATGCGCGCATGGCACGTGCAGGTCATCGAAGGTGACAGGCTTGCGGGCATGGCCCGGCGGCAGCATGTGGCTGCCGAACTCGTGACGGGCCAGCGCGGTTCCATCCTCGACCGCAACGGCCAGGTGCTGGCACGTAGCGTCGAGATGCGCTCGGTCTATGTGCATCCTCTCGAAGTGCAGGATGTGGACAACACGGCCGCTGTTCTGTCGCGGTGCCTCGACCTGCCCTTGCCGCAGGTGCGTGCGGCCCTCTCGGAACGTCGGCGTTTCGCATGGCTTGCCCGCAAGGTGGACGACCGCAAGGCCAACCTCGTGCGCGAGGCGAAGCTTTCCGGGGTGGGCCTGACCACAGAATACGAACGCATCTACCCCTTCCGCCAGATGGCCGGACAGCTGCTCGGCTTCGTCGGTCTCGACGACAAGGGGCTGGAGGGCGTCGAACGCGCCATGGACGATTCGCTGGCGGGAACATCCACCCGAATGGTCATGGAGCGTGATGCCGCGGGCAGGCGCTTCTACCTTCCCGGTTCATCGGACAACGACATCCGCGGTGGCGATGTGCGCCTGACCATAGACATGCAGGTGCAGTTCTTCGCCGAAGAGGCCCTCGCCGACGCCGTCGACACCTATGAAGCCAAATGGGGTGGCGCACTGGTGGTCGACGTGCAGAGTGGCGACATCCTCGCATGGGCGCAGTATCCCTTCTTCAATCCCAACGCCTACAAGGAATATACGCCGGCCCGCTGGCGCAACCGTCTTGCGAGCGACGCGCTCGAACCCGGTTCCACCTTCAAGCCCTTCCTCGTCGCCGCAGGGCTTCAGGAGGGCGTCATCACGCCCGACACGCTCTTCTACTGCGAGAAGGGCAAGTGGAAGACGCGCACCATCAACATCCGTGACACGCACAGCTACGACTGGCTGCCCGTCAACAAGATCATGCGCTACTCCAGTAACATCGGATGCGCGAAGATCGGTCTGGAACTGGGGACGCGCCGTTACCACGACTATCTGGTCAAGCTCGGCTTCGGCGAACGCACCGGTGTGCCCGTGGCGGAGAGCAAGGGCATCTTGCGCAAGCCCCGTGACTGGAGCGAAGCCGACCTCATCACCGCCTCGTTCGGGCAGAGCGTTTCGGTCACCGCGTTGCAGATGGCGCAGGGGTACCTCACCCTTGCCAATGATGGCGTGTTGAAGAAGCTGCGTCTCTTCATCCCTGAAAGCGGTGCGCAGCAGCAGGATGTCGTGCCATCCCCGTCGCCCGTGGGCCCCGGCGTGGCCGTGGCCGCAGAACCGCGCCGCATCTTCTCGCACAAGGTCGCCCGGCAGGTGATGGACATGCTCCGCGACGTTGTCGAGGAGGATGGAACCGGAACGCGTGCGCGCATCGCTGGCATCACCATCGGCGGCAAGACGGGTACGGCGCAGAAGGCCGACAGTTCGGGGTCGTACGGCAAGGGACGTCTTGCCTCGTTCGTGGGCCTCGTGCCCATCGATCGCCCGCGCTACCTCATCTTCGTCATGGTCGACGAACCCACGCGCAGCCCCTACGGCGGTGTCGTGGCGGCCCCGGTGTTCAAGCATGTGGCCCTGCGGACCATGGCCTACCACGGCCTGCTGCCGGAACCGGTCGACACCGACGACCTCAAGGTCGCCGAGGTGCAGAAGAAGGGTGCGCCGCAGGATATCCGTCAGGAAGTCAGGCGCGAGATCTCGGAGCGTGTCATCGAGACCGCCGACAACGTGCCGGATGTGGTGGGCAAGCCCGTGCGCCGTGCCGTGGAGATGTTCGCCACGAAGGGCAGGGTGCCCGTCCTCAAGGGAACGGGACAGACGGTGGTCAAGCAGTCGCCCGAGCCGGGAGCCGCATGGCAGGACGACAAGGAATACATACTGTGGCTTTCGGAGCGATCATGAAACCTGAACAAGTGACGTTCGATACCCTTCTCGGGCGCGTTGCCGCGACCCTCCCACAGATACGGACCGATTCGCGCAGAGTCGGTCCGGGCGACGTTTTCGTGGCCGTTCCCGGCGTCGCCGTGGACGGGGCCGCCTTCATCACGCAGGCGGTGGCGCAGGGGGCGACCATGGTCGTGTGCCGTGCAGACGGCCTGCAACACCTGCCGGAAGCCGCCTTTGCCGTGGCTGTGCATGACGACCCCCGCGCCGCGCTCGGTGCGCTCGGGCAGGCGCGTTACGGCACGGCATCGTTGCCCTTTCCCGTTGTCGGCGTGACAGGTACGAACGGCAAGACGACGATAACCTACCTGCTCGAACATCTTTTCGCCTCGGCAGGCCGCCGGTGCGGCGTGCTCGGAACGGTAAGTTACCGGTGGCCCGGGCATGTCGAGACCGCCCCGCTGACCACTCCAGACTGTCTGCAACTACACGAGATGCTTGGCCAGATGGCGGGTGCGGGTGTGGATGTCGCCTTCATGGAAGTGTCGTCGCACGCGCTTGATCAGGAGCGGGTCGCGGGCATACGTTTCGCCGGGGCGGTGCTCACCAACCTCACGCAAGACCACCTCGACTACCATGGCGACATGGAGACCTACTTCAACGCCAAGGCACGCCTTTTCAGGGAGTTGCCGGAAGTCGGCAAGCATTGTGCCGTCAATGCCGACGACCCCTGGGGGCGGCGTCTGCTCGCCGACCTGCCGGGTGCAGTCGGTTTCGCCCTCACCGGTGCGCCCGTGTCCGGAACGAGGCACCTGCATGGTGAGATGCTGCGCTGCTCGACTGCGGGCGTTCACCTGCGCATGCACTTCGAGGGCCGCACGTGGGAGGTCGACTCTCCGCTCGTGGGCGCACACAACGCCTCGAACCTGCTGGCCGTTCAGGCCGTGGGTCTCGGGCTTGGCCTCTCGCCCGCCGATTTTGTTCATCTTGAAAATTTCACCGGAGTTCCCGGCAGGTTGGAGCGTATCACCAACGACCGGGGGCTTGACGTTTTCGTCGATTACGCCCATACGCCGGACGCCCTCGTCAACGTGCTGCGCGCGTTGCGCGATGTGGGCTTCACGCGCATCGTCACGGTCTTCGGCTGCGGCGGCAACCGCGACCGCACCAAACGCCCCCTCATGGGCGCTGCCGTGGCCGCACATGCCGACGTGGCCGTCCTCACGTCCGACAACCCCCGCCATGAAGACCCGCTCGCCATCATGGAAGACGTGAAGCCCGGCCTTGCCGGGGCGCGTGAGGTCGTGGCGGAGGCCGACAGGCGCAAGGCCATCGCCCTTGCGTTGGAGATGCTGCGTCCCGGAGACGCGCTTCTCGTGGCAGGCAAGGGGCATGAGGACTATCAGCAGGTGGGCGACCGCAAGCTGCCTTTCAGCGACCAACAGACCATCCGGGAGATTCTTGGGTGCAACTGACACCGAACGAAATGCGCGAGGCCCTCGGGGCAGGGGCGATACTCGGCGCGCAGGGCGACGCGACCTTCGCCGCCGTGCGTTCCGACAGCCGCAAGGTCGCGCCGGGCGACCTCTTCGTCTGCATCAGGGGTGAGCGTTTCGACGGACATGATTTTTCCGCCGATGTGGTGCGGCAGGGCGCACGCGTCCTCATCGCTGAACGCGACCCGTTCAACGGGGAGTGCCCATCCGCCGACGTGACCATTATGGTCGTCGACGACAGCGTGAAGGCCCTCGGCAGACTCGCCAACCTGCATCGCATGCGGTCGAAGGCCCGCGTCGTGGGCGTCACAGGCACGGCAGGCAAGACCACCGTGAAGGAACTTCTGGCGCAGGTGCTTGGCGTGCGGGGTGATACGGCACGCAATCCGCTCAATCTCAACAACCAGATAGGGCTGCCTCTCTCCATGCTCGAAGCCACAGGCAACGAGTCTTTCTGGGTCATGGAGGCGGGCATCAGCCAGCCGCAGGACATGGACGAACTCGGTGCCGTGCTGCGGCCCGACATCGGGCTGGTGCTCAATGTCGGGCAGGGGCATGTGGCCGGTCTGGGCGACCGGGGCGTGGCCTACTACAAGTCGCGGCTGCTGGCTCATCTGGCCGAAGGCGGTACGGGGCTTGTCTGCGCCGATTATGACGACCTCGTGCGCGAGGCGCGTAGCGTGTGCCGCAGGTTGCAGTTCTTTTCCGCATCGGGTCGTGGTGTGGGCTACCGGGCGGCCTATGACGGGCCTGTTGCCGACGCCGCAGGGAGCGACGGCGGCGTGCGCGGGCGTTACCGTGTATGGCTCGACGGTTCGGTCCATGAGGTCGTCGCGCCCTTCCGTGGGGCGTTCGGTGCCGAGAACGTGGCAGCCGTGGCCGCCGCCGCGCATCTGTGCGGGCTTTCCGGCGAGGAGATTGCCGCGGGGCTGGCAGAGGCCGTACTGCCGCGCCAACGTTTCGCCTGCGCGACGGTGGGCGGCTTCGTCTGCATCGACGACACCTACAACGCCAATCCGCTCTCATCGGCCCGCATGGTCGAGGCTGTCACGGAGATGGCTGCTGGCGGGCCACTGGTCTTCGTACTTGGCGAGATGCTCGAACTCGGTGAAGAGGCCGCCGACGCGCATGAGCGTCTCGGCAGGCAATTGGCCACCACCGGGGCGCGGGCCGTCTTCTGGAAGGGCGGCAACGCCGAAGCCGTAGCCATGGGCTTGCGTCTTGGCGGGTATGGCGGGCTCTTCTGCGCAGTCGATGACACCGCCAGCTTCGTCGACCGTTTCGCGTCGCTGGGCCTTGCATCGGCCCATGTGCTTTTCAAGGGTTCACGCGGGAACAGGCTCGAAGTCCTGCGCGCCGCCTTCGGTGACGCCTTCGCCACCGCAGAGGTTCACGATGCTCTATAATCTGCTGTATCCGCTCAGTTCGGACATCACCGTCTTCAACGTCTTCAGGTACATCACCTTCCGTTCGGCGTGGGCGCTGGCGACGGCCTTGCTCGTCTCCATCGTTGTGGGGCCGCGTTTCATCGCGTGGCTGCAACGCCTCAAGTGCCGCCAGTTCATCCATGAAGACGTCACCTGCCATATGTCCAAGGCAGGCACTCCCACCATGGGCGGGCTGCTCATCGGCTTTGCGGTGACGTTCAGCGTGCTGCTGTGGGCCGACCTGCGCAACCCCTATATCTGGCTGACGCTGCTCGTGTTCACGGGTTTCGGCTTCATCGGCTTTCTCGACGACTACACGAAGCTGCGCAGGCGCAACAACAAGGGGCTGACAGCCAGCGCCAAGTTCCTGTGGCAGGTCGGGGTGGCGGTGGCTGCCATGTACCTGCTGGTGCAACTGCCTGCCTACTCCACGAAGCTGGCCTTTCCCTTCTTCAAGGGGCTCACGCCCGACCTCGGCTGGCTGTACATTCCGTTCGCAGTGGCGGTCATGGTCGGCTCATCCAACGGCGTGAATCTCACGGACGGTCTCGACGGACTCGCCATCGGTCCCACCATCGTGGCGGGCATCGTGTTCTCCATCTTCATCTACGTGGCGGGGCACAGCCAGATAGCGGGGTACCTTCAGGTGCCCTACGTGCCCGGGGTCGGTGAGGTGGCCGTGTTCTGCGGCGCACTTGTCGGGGCAGGTCTGGGCTTTCTGTGGTTCAACGCCTATCCGGCGCAGGTGTTCATGGGCGACGTGGGGTCGCTCAGTCTTGGCGGTACGCTGGGCTTTCTCGCCGTGCTGTGCAAGCAGGAACTTCTGCTGCTGGTGGTAGGTGGCCTCTTCGTGGTCGAGACGCTCTCGGTCATCCTGCAAGTGGGCTACTTCAAGTTCAGCGGCGGCAAGCGCATCTTCCGCATGGCCCCGTTGCACCATCATTTCGAACTGCAGGGCATCCCGGAATCGAAGATCATCATCCGTTTCTGGATAACCTCGGCATTGCTCGGGCTCATAGCCCTTTCGGTTCTCAAGCTGCGGTAACCGCGAGAAGACGTCATGACGTGCGACAAGGAAAAGACCAGAGGTATCAGGCCGGGTGACATCGCCGTGGTGGTCGGCACCGGGCGTTCGGGCGTCGCTGCGGCGCGTCTCCTTCATGCCAAGGGCGCGCGGGTGCGCGTACTCGAGCGCGATGCCGCCAACGTGCCCGCCACCTTTGCGGAGTGGGCCGCCGACGCGGGTGTCGAAATCGTCTGCGGAGCCCATGACGCCGCGCATTTCGCGGATGCCGCCGTTGTCGTGCCCAGCCCCGGCGTGGCTGTCGCGACATTGCGACCCTATCTGCCAGCCACGGGAGGCCCGGAGGTCATGGCGGAGATGGAACTCGCATGGCGTGAACTCTCGGGTGAGCCCGTCATCGCCGTCACCGGCACCAGTGGCAAGACCACCACGGTCAGTCTTTGCGCCCACATGCTGCGTACGCAGGGGCTGTCGGTATTCCTCGGCGGCAATATCGGCACGCCGTTGTGCGAGTACGTGCTCGAGGGCAAGCGGGCAGACGTGCTGGTGATCGAGATTTCGAGTTTCCAGTTGCAGACCTGTTCGACCTTCAGGCCACGGGTCGCCATGCTTCTCAACATCACGGCGAACCACCTCGACTACCACGCCGACATGCAGGAATACATCGATGCCAAGTTCAGACTCTTCCGCTGTCAGGACGAGGACGACCTTGCTGTGTTCGGCGAGGGGCTTGCCCCGCTGGTGGACAGATACGGCGTGAAGGCCCGGCGCGTGACATTCCGGGCTACCGACAGGTTCGCAGAGAGTCGTCTCTTCGGGGCCCACAACCGTGCCAACGCGGAAGCGGCATGGACGGCGGCGCGCGAATTCGGGGTCACCCTCGAGAATGCGCTTCAGGCTGTCGCCACCTTCGCGCCTATGCCCCATCGGCTGGAACAGGTCGCGGAACGTGGCGGCGTGCTCTATGTGAACGACTCGAAGTGCACCACCGTCTCGGCCCTTCGCGTAGCGCTGGAGGCCTTCGACCGCCCGGTGCTGCTGCTTGCCGGAGGCAAGTTCAAGGGCGGGGACCTTGAAGGGCTGATACCGCTGGTGCGTGAGAGGGTCAGGGCCGTGATGCTCTTCGGCGCAAGCCGCGAGGTGTTCGAGGCCGCGTGGAGGGACGTCGTACCCATGACGTGGGACGCCACCCTTGAAGAGGCCGTGCGCCGCGCCGCCTCTGCTGCCAGGCAGGGCGAGGTGGTTCTCATGGCGCCCGCCACCGCAAGTTTCGACCTTTTCCGCAACTACGGGCACAGGGGCGACGTCTTCCGTGCCGCAGTGGAGTCGCTTGCATGAACAGGATGACGCGCAAGAGCCCGCTGGGACAGGTGCTGTCCCGCGCTGAAGGCCCCACCGGCCCTGTGGACTGGTGGCTTTTCGGCATCGTGCTGCTGTTGCTCGGCATCGGACTCATGATGGTGCTCAGCGCCAGCGGCATCGTGGCCGAGCGCTTCAACCACGACAAGTACCTGTTCTTCAAGAAACAGCTCGTCTTCGCCGCTGGCGGCGGCATCACCATGTGGGTGGCGGCGCTCATGCCGCGCCATATGCTCTACAAGTTGCAGTACCCGGCGCTCTTCGGCGTCATCGCCTTGTTGCTGCTCACGCTCACTCCCGTGGGTGCCAAGATCAACGGCGCGCGGCGGTGGATACCCCTCGGCCCCGTGGCGTTGCAGCCCATGGAGTTCTCGAAGATCGCCCTTGCCATGTACCTTGCCTATTTCATGAGCACCAAGCAGGAGATCATCAAGACCTTCAGCCGCGGCGTGATACCGCCCTACGCGGTGACAGGGCTGCTGTGCCTGCTGCTGCTGTTGCAGCCCGACTTCGGCGGGGCGGCGGTTCTGGCCATGATTCTCTTCTTCATGTGCCTCGTGGGCGGCACCCGTTTCATCTACCTGTTCGTCTCGCTGGCTTTCGCCATCATGGGCGCGTGGGCGCTCATCGTCCATTCGCCGTACCGTTTCCGGCGTCTGCTCGCCTTCATCGACCCGTTCAAGGATGCACAGGATACCGGCTACCAGCTTGTGCAGTCGCTCTATGCCTTCGGGTCGGGAGGCTTCACCGGGGTTGGCATAGGCGCCAGCCGCCAGAAGCTCTTCTACCTGCCGGAAGCGCATAACGACTTCATCATGGCGGTGCTTGGCGAGGAACTCGGGCTCATCGGAGTCACCATCGTGATGACGCTCTTCGCCCTGCTGTTCTGGCGCAGTTTCAAGATCATTCTCGGTCAGCACGACCTGCGCGACAGGTTCACCGCCTTCGGCGTGACCATGGTGCTGTTGCTGGGTGCCGTGCTGAACCTCGCCGTGGTCATGGGCGTGGCACCCCCGAAGGGTGTCCCCATGCCGTTCTTGAGCTACGGCGGCAGTAGCATGCTCTCATCGCTGATTTGCGTGGGGCTGCTGCTCAATTTTTCAAGGACGGCGAGGTAGGCCATGCGGCGCGTCATCCTGACCACGGGCGGCACCGGGGGCCATATCTTTCCTGCGCTGGCCGTGGCGGAAGAGATACGGGCCCGCTATCCCGAGTGTTCCGTGCTCTTCATGGGCGGACTCTACGGGCCCGAGGCAGACCTCGCGGCGCGTGCCGGGCTCGACTTCGTCGGTCTGCCCGTGCGCGGTGTGCTCGGGCGCGGCGTCCGTGCCGTCGGCGCTGCCTTCGGCATGGCGGCCGGTATCGCGCGGGCGTATGCGGTCATGGGGCGTTTCGACCCCGACATCGTGCTCGGGTTCGGTGGCTATGCCGCTTTTGCCGGCGTTCTTGCGGCACGTCTGCGCGGCCGCCCTGCGGCCATTCACGAGCAGAATTCCGTGCCGGGGCTGACGAACAGGGTGCTTTCGCGGGTCGTCCCGCGCGTTTTCCTGTCGCTGCCCGATACGCTCGGGGCCTTTCCGCCGCAGAAGACGTGTCTTGCTGGCAATCCTGTGCGTGCTTCCATCGTCGCGTGCGGTGCCGAGCGTTCCGACCCTCGCCCCGACCATGTGCGGCGTCTTCTGGTCATGGGAGGCAGCCTCGGTGCCCGCGCCATCAACGACGCGGTGGTCTCTTCGCTGCCTGCACTCGCCGAGGCGGGCGTGGAGGTGTGGCACCAGACGGGCGCTGCGGACTGGGAGCGCATCCGCAAGGCCTATGCAGAGACGGGGCACGGCGAGGGACGCGTCGAGGCGTTCATCGATGACGTGGCCTCGGCCTACGCATGGGCCGACCTCGTGCTGTGTCGCGCAGGGGCCACATCCGTGGCGGAACTCGCCGTGGCGGGCAAGCCCGCCGTGCTGGTGCCCTATCCCTTCGCCACGCACGACCACCAGACGCATAACGCCAGATGGCTCGTTTCACGCGGTGCCGCGGTGCTGCTGGAACAGAAGGATATTTCCATGACCGACGTGCCTGCATTGCTCGTCGGTCTCCTGTCGGACAGGGCCCGGTTGAATCGTATGGCGGTGTCGGCGCGGGCGCAGGGGCGCCCGGATGCGGCAGCCGCCGTGGTCGACGGGCTCGTCGAACTGCTGAAGACCACGCCGCGGGCGCGGTGACGAGGATAGGATGAAGAACAAGGTCAGAACGATACATATGGTGGGCATCGGCGGTTCGGGCATGAGCGGCATCGCTGAAGTGCTGCTCAACCTCGGGTACGCCGTGCACGGGTCCGACATGTCGGACAGCGCCGTGGTGCGCCGCTTGCGCAAGATCGGTGCCGAGATATTCATCGGGCACGGTGCCGGCAATGTCAGCGATGCAGAGGTGCTGGTGAAGTCGACCGCAGTGCGTGACGACAACCCGGAAGTGCTCGCCGCCGTCGAGAAGGGCATCCCCATCATCCCACGTGCCGAGATGCTCGCTGAGCTCATGAGACTGCGCACCGGCATCGCCATCGCCGGTACGCACGGCAAGACCACCACCACGTCGCTTACCGCCGCCATCTTCGACGTGGCGGGCAAAGACCCCACCGTCATCATCGGCGGTCGGCTCAATGCCTATGGTGCCAACGCCCGCCTCGGTGAAGGCGAATACCTCATCGCCGAAGCCGATGAATCCGACGGTTCGTTCCTGTGCCTCTTCCCCATCGTCAACGTCGTCACCAACGTCGACATGGACCATGTGGATTTCTATGCCGGGCAGAAGGAGATAGACGAGGCCTTCGTCACCTTCATGAACAAGGTGCCCTTCTATGGCGCCAACGTGGTCTGTGGCGACGACCCCGGTGTGCGCCGCCTGCTGCCACAGGTGAAGCGCCGCGTTGTCACCTACGGTTTCGGCAAGGACAACGCTCTTCGCGCCGAGGTGACGAGTTGCGCCGAGACGAGCGTCTTCACCGTGTTCCTTCGTGGCGGACGTCTGGGTGAGGTGCATCTCGGGCAGCCGGGGCGTCACAACATCCTGAATGCGCTCGCTGCCATCGGTGTCGCGCTCGAAGCGGGCATCAGCCCCGAGCATTGCATCGAAGGGCTCGCCCGTTTCGGCGGCGTGGGCAGACGGTTCGAACGTCGGGGCGAACGCGACGGCGTCACGGTGGTGGACGACTACGGGCACCATCCGGTGGAGATCGCCGCGACCCTTGCCACGGCACGTTCCGTGTACCCGGACAGGCGTCTGGTGGTCGTGTTCCAGCCCCACCGCTTCAGTCGCACGCAGGCGCTCTTCGGTGAGTTCTGCAAGGTCTTCGAACCGGTGGACAAACTGCTCCTTACGGAGATCTATCCGGCTTCGGAGAAGCCCATCCCCGGAGTGAGCGGGCAGAGCCTCGCACAGGGCATCCGGCAGGTGTCCAACACCGACGTGACCTACTACCAGAGTTTCGACGAGATTCTCGCAGCGCTGCCGGGTGTGCTCCGACCCGGAGACGTGCTGCTCACCCTGGGGGCGGGCAGCGTGACCACCATCGGCCAGCGTTACGTGGCAGGGGAATGACATGCTGAAGGTGCTGGAAGGGCCGTCATTAGCCGAGCGGACGACGTTGCGGCTCGGGGGCAGGGCGCTCGCCGAGGTGCGCGTCACGTCGCGTGATGCGCTTGACGACCTTCCCGGTGTTCTCCAGCGCCTTGGCGGTTCTCCGCTTATGCTGGGGTGCGGCAGCAACATCCTCGCCGCAGATGGTGAACTGCCTGTCGTCGTCGTGTCGGTGGACATGGACGACGCCCCCGCCATCGTAGGCGAGACGGCAGAGGGCGTGGTCGTTCGCGTCGGGGCTGCCACCAGACTGCCACGATTGCTCGGGCAACTGGCTTCGTGGGGGCTCTCGGGACTTGAAGGGCTTGCGGGCATTCCCGGTAGCGTGGGCGGTGCCGTTGCCATGAACGCAGGGTCGTACGGGTGTGAATTCGGCACGGTGCTGCGGTCGGTGGAGGTCTTCAGCCCCGATTTCGGGCTTGCCGATGTCCCGCACGAGAGCATCGAGTACGCCTACCGACATTTCGGTCTCAAGGGCTGCCATGGCTGGTTTGTCGTGACCGGGGCGGACATCGTGCTGCGACGCGGTGAAAGCGCCGCCATCACGGCAGCCATGCGTGCCAACTACCTGAAGAAAAAAAGCACGCAGCCTGTCCTTGCCCGTAGCGCCGGGTGCGTGTTCCGCAATCCCGCCCCCGGTGTCTCTGCCGGACGCCTCATAGACGAAGCGGGACTTCGTGGCAAACGCATCGGCGGTATGGCGTTTTCAGAAGTCCATGCCAATTTTCTCGTGAATGAAGGTGCAGGCAGAAGTGATGAGGCCTTTGAACTGCTTCAGCTGGCAAAGGAGATTGTCAAACGACGTCATGGGATGGATTTGACGCTGGAGGTCAAGATTCTCTCATGGCCGTAGCACTTTCACGAGGCAAGAAGAAGTCGCGCAACAGCTATTCGAGAAGCTGGAGCAAGAGCGAGAAGAAAAGCAGTCTCCCTACAAAAGGGATCGGCAGTTTTTTTCGCTGGGTGAGCGGACTGGTCATCGTCGGGTCGTTGCTTGTGCTCATGAGTGTGGCAGTTCTGTATGCCTATAGATTCATGACGACGCATGAGTACTTTGCCATAAGAGATGTTGAAATCTCGGGCAATCTGATGTTAAGCAAAGACGAAATACTCGCCACGGCGGGACTCGTTGAAGGGGCGAACAGCATCGCACTCAACATCGCCGATGTGGAAGACCGCCTCGCAAGCTCGCCATGGATAGCGGAAGTGTCGGTAAAACGCTTGCTTCCCGATAGATTTGCGATAAGAGTGACGGAACGGGAACCAGCCTTCTGGGTATTGCGCGATGGCACGTTGTACTATGCCGACGTGCACGGCAACATCCTCGCCCCGGTGGGGCCGGGCAGGTTCACCTCTCTTCCGACGCTGGAGGTCGGGCCGGGTGGCGAGGACCTTCTCGCCCGGATGCCCGAAGTGATCGCCGCGTTCAAGGGGGCACGTCTGCCCGTCGACATCTCACTGGTGTCATGGGTCAGGCTCAGTGCCGGTAGAGGGGTGGAACTCTACCTCGACAACCCCGGTCTGCGCATCAGCGTGGCCCCCGAGAACCTTGGCGGCAATCTCGACAGACTCTGTCAGGTGCTCGCCGACCTCGGAAGACGCGGCGAACTGCGCGAAGTAGGCGAAGTGCGGGCGGCGGACGGCAACGTCTGGGTGCTCAAAGACCCCGAATCCCGCTAGGGCAGGCTTTCGTAGAGCAAGGAGAGAGTAATGGCCAAAACGGACCTCATCGTCGGTCTGGATATCGGCACCACGAAAATATGCGCCGTCGTCGGCGAGGCTACGGCGGATGGCGTCGATATCGTCGGCATCGGCACGAGTCCTTCCACCGGCCTGCGCAAGGGCGTCGTCGTCAACATCGAGCAGACCGTGCAGTCCATCAAGAAGGCCCTCGAAGAGGCCGAACTGATGGCCGGTTGCGAAATCCGCTCGGTGTATGCGGGCATCGCCGGAAGCCACATCAAGGGCTTCAACAGCCACGGGGTCATCGCCGTCAAGGGCGGCGAGGTCGGCCCCAAGGACATCGAGCGCGCTCTCGACGCCGCCAAGGCCGTCGCCATCCCGCTCGACCGTGAAGTCATCCACATCCTCCCGCAGGAGTATGTCGTGGATGACCAGCGCGGTATCGCCGACCCTCTGGGTATGGCGGGTGTGCGCCTCGAAGTGAAGGTGCACATCGTCACCGGTGCGGTCACATCGGCTCAGAACATCGTCCGTTCCTGCCACAGGAGCGGGCTCGACGTATCGGATATCGTGCTTGAGGCGCTGGCCTCGTCGAAGGCGGTGCTCACCGAGGAGGAGAGGGAGATTGGCGTCGCTCTCGTCGACCTCGGGGGGGGCACCACCGACATCGCCGTGTTTGCCAACGATTCCATCAAGCACACTGGGGTGCTCGCCCTCGGGGGGCAGAACCTCACCAACGACATCGCCTTCGGTCTGCGCACGCCCATGATCTCCGCCGAGAAGATCAAGGTGAAGTATGGCTGCGCCATGGCCGAGATGGTGCGTAACGACGAGCTCATCGAGGTGCCCAGTGTGGGCGGCCGCGAACCGCGTCGTCTCTCCCGTCAGGTGCTCGCCGAGATATGCGAGCCCCGCATGGAGGAGATTCTCTCGCTCGTCGATCAGGAACTCGTGCGGTCCGGTTTCAAGAACCAGATCGGCTCGGGTGTGGTGCTCACCGGTGGCACGGCGCTCATCGAGGGCTGTCAGGAACTCGGCGAGCAGATTTTCAACATGCCCACCCGCATCGGCTACCCCCGGAACGTGGGTGGACTCAAGGACGTGGTGAACAGCCCGAAGTTCGCCACGGCCGTCGGCCTTCTGCGCTACGGCGCCGAGAAGGAAGGCCTGGAGCTCAAGTTCCGCATCCGCGACGGCAACGTGTTCAACCGCGTGCTGTCGAGAATGCGGAAGTGGTTCTCCGACATATCGTAAACCGTGGGTCTATCAGAAGGAACCGCTTTGGGGCTTTAAGGAGAGGCGTATGGAATTCATGGATATCGACATCGAGAACTCCGCCAAGATCAAGGTCATAGGCGTAGGTGGCGGCGGCGGCAACGCCGTGCAGAACATGATCACCTCCACGCTCAAGGGCGTGACCTTCATCTGCGCGAACACCGACGTGCAGGCCCTTGGCCGTTCTTCGGCGGAACTCAAGATACAGCTTGGCGAAAAACTCACCAAGGGCCTCGGCGCCGGTGCCAATCCGCAAATAGGTCGTGACGCTGCCGTCGAGAGCATGAACGCGATCAAGGATTGCATCGGTGAAGCCGACATGGTGTTCGTCACCGCAGGCATGGGTGGCGGCACCGGTACCGGTGCAGCCCCTGTCATCGCGCAGGCCGCCCGCGAGATGGGCGCGCTCACCGTGGGTGTGGTGACCAAGCCCTTCTTCTTCGAAGGCCGCAAGCGCCTTGAAGCCGCGGAACAGGGCATTGCCGACTTCCGCGAGCATGTGGACAGCCTCATCACCATCCCCAACGACAGGCTGCTTTCGCTGGCCCCCAAGAAGGCCACCTTCGTGGAAATGCTCAAGAAGGCCGACGAAGTGCTCTACTTCGCCGTCAAGGGCATCTCCGACCTCATCATGGTGCCCGGCCTCATCAACCTCGACTTCGCCGACGTGAAGGCCGTCATGGGTGAGTCGGGCCTTGCCATGATGGGCGCAGGCATCGCCCGTGGCGAGTCGCGTGCCCGCGAGGCTGCCATGAAGGCCATCACCAGCCCGCTGCTTGAAGACGTCTCCATCGACGGTGCACGTGGTGTGCTCATGAACATCACCTGCGGTCCCGACCTCACCATCGACGAAGTCAGCGAAGCCGCAGGCATCATTCAGGAAGCCGCACACGACGAGGCGCGCATCTTCTTCGGTACGGTCTTCGACGAGTCGGCCGGCGATGAGATGCGCATCACCGTCATCGCCACCGGCATCGAAGCCTGTGGTTCAGCCACCGTCACGCCCAACGCGCAGAACGGCAACATCGCCCAGTTCCGTCGTCCTTCGCAGCAGCAGGCGGCACCCGCCGCACAGCGTCCTGCACCGCAGGCCCGTGTCGAGTCCGGCCCCGTAGCCGAATTCGGGCGTCAGCAGCCGCAGCAGGCCCCGCAGCAGCCGCAGCAGGCTCCCCAGCAGGCACAGCAGGTCGCGCCGGGGCGCGGGTTGTCCAACTTCTCCGATGAAGACAGGAACATCCCCGCATACCTGCGCAAGCAGACCCGCAACCCTTCCGGCATCAGCCGTTCCAATGGAGGGCACGTGCCGGGGGAGGATGATTTCATTTTCGACGAAGACGAGTTCGAACTGCCTACGTTCATCCGTAAGCAGGCCGACTAGTCCTCGTTTCGGGGCACCTACAGGGGGTAGACGGGCTGTTCATGGCCCGGTGGTGCACCATTCGCGACAGATAGACCCCGCGTCCGGGATCAACGGAATGACGCCTCTCCGTCCTGGACCGGTTTACGGGAAGGCCACCCTTGCGGGTGGCCTTTTCTCGTTGCCGTTGTGCCACGTTGCATCTGCTGCTCGTCCGTTGTGCCGACATCATCACTGTTACAGCCATGATGGGCTTCACACGTGAAATGGGCGGATGGCTGAAGTGAGATGACGATTGCCGCACAAGCCCCGCACGGGCTTGACCATGCACGGTACGAGGTCGCGCCCATCGTTAAAAGGACATCATCGAGCCATGCCGCCTCTGTACGCACGAAGAACCATGAGGCGTTTTATCGTTCATGCCAGCCGGGATGCAGAAGACCGCCTCATCGTCTTGAGCTCTCACAGAAGTCGCAAGCCGTTTGAAGCCACTGGTCATTTGCAAGAGAATGGCTAGAATGTGAATGCGGCATGAAGCCGCAACATATGCCTTCTCAGGAGGTTCGCCATGTTCCGTCCTTTGATGATTCTCGGTGCGTTGCTGTTGTCGGTGGCGGCTTGTGCCCCCTTGCAGCGTGGTGCGTCGGGCGACGCTCTCGTTTCAGCCGCAAAGCCCCCGCTTGCCATAACGGTACCTGCCATGACGCCTGTGGTGTCGGGCGTCGCAACCCCTCAACTCTACACTGAACTGGGCTTCAAGGCCCCCCGCCTCTACTACAGGCTTTATGCACCCGCAGCTGGCGCGTCGACAGGGCAGGCTGTCACCTTGATAGGGGAAGTGCCTGAAGGCTGGCAATGGAGTCTTGACCTCTCCGCATCACTCCGTGATGTGGACAAGGGGACAGTGCAGTTCGGCGGGCGCGATTTCGAAGCCGTGACCCATGTGGTGGATGTGGCCGATGACGCCTTTGCGACGTTCGCTGCCAAGAACGGTGCGGGTCCACAGAAGTGGCTGGCCCGACGCTTCACACGGCTTGAAGAGTTCAGGAAGGTCAAGGTCGTGCTTGAATACCGCGAACCGCTGCCCGACTCGCTCGCAGGGGGCTTGCCCTCCTTTGGCGGAGACGAACGGCTGGCCGCCTTTGCGAAGCGGGCCGAAACCGCCTTCAGCCTGACCTTCGGGGTGTCGGCGTTTGACGTGGCTTCGCCGGTCGTCGCCGCGGACGTGTCCCAGCGAGGGTTCACGAATCTTGCAGGCCGCATGGAACCTGACACACGCTACCTCTTCACCGACGACAGGTAGAATCGGCAAGAAGTCAAGAAGCGCAAAAGAGCCGGGGAATACCCCGGCTCTTGTCGTTTTCTGGTCTCTGCGGTCTTCTGGCCCTTGGCGTGCAGGTGTTCAGGCGAACGCACATGGCGACCCGCGTACCTTGGCGGGCCTTCACCCGGCAGGAGGCGACAGGCCGGAAAGTGCCGACGAGGCGGCGACGGGCGTGGTGTCCTGCTACTTGCCTTCGACCTTTTCGAGGACGCGTGCGGGCTTCAGCAGTCTGTATTCGCCCTTCTTGATGGGGTAGGTGTCGTCCTTCCAGATGCCTTCAAGCTGATAGACCTGCCAGTCCACATCGGGCGGAAGCTTGCCTTCCTTGAGGAGGTGGGCGATGTCGTCGCGGGCCTCTCCGGCGGTGCAATAGACCGGAGCGCCGCCGTAGCTGCCATCGTCTTCGAGGAAGGTCGCAGGGAGTCCGGCGGGAACCTCTTCGGCGGGGATGCGGCCCGGACGGATGATGTTGGCACCCATGGCCAGCTTGAAGTCGTATGAGGCATCACCGATGGTATAGATGCCGGGACAGTCGCCCGAAGCCGCGCGGCTACCGGAACCCCCGGTGACGCAGCCTGCCAGCAGGGCCGCGAGGCCCAGCGCGCAGATGGTGGCGTGCAGGAAACGTGTGTGCATTGTTGTGCTCCTTGTGGTCGCAGGTCGAGCCTACGACATGCGCTTTACATAGCACACCGTGCGCCCTTCCGCCACCGTCAGTGAAGGCTCGGCAAGCGGTGCCAGTCTCACATGGACATTGCCGATGCGGTTGCCAAGCAGCCTCACTTCGGCTTCGGCCATGAGGTCGGCAAGCGGGGCGGGACGGAAGTAGTCGACACCGATGTTGATGGTGGCGATGCGGTCATCAGGGCCGAAGTGGGTCCATAGCGCTGCGTTGCCGCAACTGTCCGCCAGTGAGGCGATGATGCCGCCGTGCAACGCTCCGCGGGCGGCGTTCCCGGTGAAGCCTGACTGGAAGGGAACGACGAGTCGGGCGCGACCGGGGCTGAGTGCCAGAACCTTCAACCCGAGATGACGGTGCCAGGGAATGCTCTCGATGAATCCTTCAAGGTCGGGGTGCACCGACATCTCTTCTTCGCCTGCTGCCGTGCCTCCGGGGGCAACGGCTTGCAGGGTGTCATCGGTGGCGGCACCGGTGCCGTGGCGTTCGATGTGTGTGGGGCTTGTCTTTGCGTCGTCCATGTTGACTCCGGAGGCAAAAGGGCCGCCCGAAGGCGGCCCGGTGGGGTGCGTTGCGTGTTGTCATGCCTGAGAGGCCTAGCGGCGTCCTGCCGCCATGGCGTGCAGCCGTGAGACCCGTTCCTCTATGGGCGGGTGGGTGCTGAAGAGCGAGCTTATGCCGCCCCCGGTGAGAGGGCTGACGATGAACATGCTCTCGGTAGCCATGTTGGCTGACTGCATGGGGATACGTTTGCTCCATGCGTCGAGTTTCTGCAGGGCGTTGGCGAGATAGAGCGGGTTGCCCGCATACTGCGCACCGGCGTCGTCGGCGAGGTATTCGCGCGAACGCGAGATGGCGAACTGGATGAGCGACGCCGCGATGGGGGCGACGATGGCAAGCAGGATGGCCACAAGCGGGTTGGTGCCGCCTTCCTCGTCGTCGGAGCGTCCGAAGCCGAAGATGGCTGCCCATTGCATCATGTTGGCGATGGATACGATGGCAGACGCCATGACGCTGGCGACGGTCTGGATGAGGATGTCGCGGTTGGCGATATGGCCGATTTCGTGGGCCAGAACCCCCTTCAGCTCTTCAGGCGAGAGAATGCGCATGATGCCCTGCGTGACGGCGACGACGCCGTGTGCGGGGTCGCGCCCGGTGGCGAAGGCGTTGGGGGCCTCTTCGGGGATGATGCACACGCGGGGTTTGGGGATGCCAGCCTTGGCCGCCAGTTCATCCACCATGGCGTGCAGCATGGGGGCGTCTGCGGGCGACACCTCTTGCGCACGGTACATGGAAAGGACGATCTTGTCTGAATACCAGTAGCTGCCCACGTTCATGACAAGGGCGAGGCCGAAGGCGATGATGATGCCCGTCTTGCCGCCCATGGCACCTCCGAGGAGGATGATCATGGCGGATAGCAGGGCCAGAAGCATGGCGGTCTTGATCTGACTCGTCACGGCAGGGGTCTCCTTGTTGGGGTTCGGTCGCGAGCCTTGGGTTCGGGCCGGACACCGATACTCTAATGCCGACGCTCAAAAAGGCAAGTGAAACACGACGGTTCCGGCCCGGAATCCGTTGCGGCGCAAGCCTTTGGTGCGTGCTGACGCAGCCTGGGCCGGTGCGTTCACGAAAGGGGGCTGCTCACGACGGCTAGCCGCCCATGCCGAAGACCATCATGTGGAAGCGGCGCAGCATCTCCGGCGGAGTGATCGCGTCCCACAGGCCGTAGTGTCCGGCCACAAGGCGCAACACCACCAGCAGGGCGAGACAGCCCACGCCGATGGCCCAGTGCGGAAGTCGCCAGCGCAGGGTGCGCACACTCAGGCATCCCGTGACGGGGCACGCCCCTACGCATTCGGTGCAACCCATGCATTCGGCGGCATTCACGCGGGTCGAGGTGTCGACAGGCACACCCGCAGGACAGGCGCGGGCACATCTGCCGCACCCGACGCACGATGCTGCGTCACGGGTGATGGCGGTGGGCCCGACCTTGGCCAGAAGCCCCAGCAGGGCGCCATAAGGGCAGAGTACGCGGCACCAGAGAAAGGGCATCACCAGCGACCCGACCATGAGACCTGCGACCACGGCAAGGGTCGTCGTGGAGGGGGACATGAAGAAGTGCAGCATCTTGGTGTCTGCCACGAAATTGTACGGGGCGAACATGAAGGCTTCGATTTCGCCCGCGCCCATGCGTACCCCGATGAACCACACGAAGCCGCCCAGCACGATGTACTTGGGCAGGGTGAGAACCCGTGCGAGACGCGGCCCCGGCTGACGGCGGATTCCAAGCCGTCGCCCCGCCTTTTCGAGAAGCGACGAGGCAAGCCCCACAGGACACAGGTGACCGCAGAAGCCTTTGCGCAGCAGCCATGCCATGAGCATGATGGCGATGAAGATGGTCAGTCCTGCGGGGTGCACGGGGTCGTACTCGCCGGTGACGAGAAGGCGCTTGAAGGACATGAAGGCCGCGATGGGCAGAAAACCCTCCACGGCACCGGGTTTGGGCGTGTAGGCCGACATCTGACCCATGGCCCACGATACATGTTCGTGGAAGCGGACGGCGACCCAGACAAGGAAGAGAGCGAAACCCGCCTGTATGGCAAGGCGGCACCGTGACGGCGGAGGGAGTCGGAACATGTGTTCTCCGTAAGGCAGGTGAGGAGAGGGGAGAGAGGGCGAACACCGCGAATGCGGCGCAAATCCTCTACTGCCGGGGTGGAGGGGCGTCAAGGTCCTGCGGTGGGTGGGCTGGCTTGTTACCCCTGCGCGGATGCACGGGGAATGGTGCCAGAAAGGGCATGGAGAGACAGCGAACGTGCGTTGGCGGGGCATTGCGTCAGGGATGCGGGGGAGACAGGGAAAGCGTACCGGGTGCACAGGGAATGGTGGCTATGCCGCTGTCGATGAAGGGCAGGTGCGGAAGAAAACGGAACGGACAGGTTGCCCCGTCCGTTCAGAGTGCCGAAAGGTGCGTGCGCACCGCAGTCGCGTCTAGCTGGAGTACTTGAGGTACAGCAGCGCGACGGTGACGGCGGCAATGCCGGCAAAGAAGAAAACGAAATCCATGACCGCCTCCTGGCCCTGTTTGTTCAGGAATTCTCAAGCCGTCTGCAAGCAATAGCCGAAAGGCGGGCCGCTTGCAAGTTCAGGGAGTTGCCGTGAGGGCGAAGCCTGCCCGCGCCTCGGCCACGAAACGCTCCACGAGGTCCTCGTCCTTGCGCCCGCCGGGTCCTTCCACGCCCGTATGGGCGTCCACTCCGGCAGGGCGCACCCGCAGCACGGCGTCGCGGACGTTCTCGGGGTGCAGACCCCCGGCAAGGATGACAGGGCGAGGTGAACAATGCACCAGCGCGGCACTCACGGCCCAGTCGTGCGTCTTGCCCGTGGCACCGCTTGCCCCGGTCTCCGGGTCGAAGGTGTCGGTGATGAAGGCGTCGACATGAGGGGCGAACGCCTGCACGTCCCTGATGAGGGCGTCGCCGTTGTCGCCCTTGCCACGCGTGCGGACCACAAGGCTCTTGATGATGTAGAGGTCGGGGCGCAGTCTGCGTAGACGCGCCATCTCGTCACCCCGTATGGTCCCGTGCAGTTGCAGGTGCCGCACACCCAGCATGGTGCAGAAGGCGTCGGCCTCGTCCGCGTCGTCCATGTACGTGATGACGACCGGGGTGATGATGGGGGGAAGCCCTGCCACCAGTCGTGCGGCAGCCGCCTCTTCGAGGTCTTCGGCGTTGACGGGTAGCCGTAGCGGCAGCCCCACGGCGTGGACGCCGCAACGCGCCAGAAGGCGGGCTTCATCCTCGTCGTGCACCCCGGCTATCTGGATGCAGCCGGAGAAGGGGACGCCCCTTCGCATCAAGTGGTGCGGGCTGTCGCTGGCAGCGTCGGAGTCGAGAGGCTTCGGGGGCGTGGTATCGGGATTCGTCCCTGTCGTCCGTGTCTCTCCTGTCCCTCCGGTCGTGGCGCATGC
>Ga0302253_1000563_pt1 | contig 29258 bp, 40 predicted proteins | sample AAG_RA_Trp_MG_FD_193537 | JGI IMG/M metagenome (GOLD analysis project Ga0302253, IMG submission 193537) | Enriched activated sludge microbial communities from anaerobic digester in WTTP, New Holstein, Wisconsin, United States - AAG_RA_Trp | ecosystem: Engineered > Bioreactor > Anaerobic >...
GCACTCGTGCTTGTTGTAGAAGATTGAGGCACCCAGTACAGTCGGGTACTCGCCGGGCTGGCCACCAATCATGGTGCCGTTGAAGTCCCAGACACTCTGTTCTTTTTCGAATCTGAACATGTTCTATTACACCTCCATTATACCATAGCCATTAATTTCTGGAACAGGAACAACAGCATGATAAATACCATAACGCCTGCCATCAGGCCGTACAGTATACCGATATCCCGTCCGATCTTTCGTCCAACACGCTGTGCAACTTCCGCATCCACAAACTCGAGTTTCTTCTCGATCTTGTCGAGCCGCTTCTCGATCTCGAGGAACTGGGGGTTAGCACTTGCGGCGCCTACTTCCTGCCCACCGGCAGCTTCCTTGACCTCGACGACCATTGGGTCGGCAGCGAACGCACCCGGGTCTTTAGCCTTGAGTTCGTTGATCTTAGCCTTGACAGCGCCGACGTCTTCGGTTTCCATGATGTTGACGATCTCAACCTGTTCCTGGAACCGCTTGATGTGGGAGTCGTTGAGGTTCTCGATGAAGGGGATAGCGCCTTCAGCGCCGACGACACGTCCGTCCTTGACGCCGTTCTTGTGGAGGGCGATAAGAGTCTGTGCGGAGAGGTGACCTTTCACTTCCGTACCGACGAGGAGGGCGAACCTGATGTTGGGGTTGGCGATAACGTTGGCGATGACCTTTTCGAGGCCGAGGTTTTCGGTCTTACAGGATCCGCAGAGTGCCGCTCCGGCATCGCAGATACCCTGTTCATCGAGGTGAGAACCCATGGTGATAACAGCCACGGGGCTGTTAGCATCGCCTGAGTGGAAGTCACCCTTGATGAGTGGCCAGCCACTTGCTGGTGATTTCTTGTCAGCCATCTTCTTCACCCCATCAATAGTGCCGGCAGTATGATCAGGATCAATGCAAGGAGTAACCCTGCCGTGAATCCGACTAAACCGCTTGCGGTGACTGCCGAGTCGATCTTGTTGGTCCTTGCCAGGATCTGCGACTTGTAGCGGATGTTCTCCACCATGTTCTCGATCGCGACCATCCTGACGGGTCCGGTTGATTTAGCTTCTTCTGCCATCTTCTTCACCCCAGCATAAGGAATCCGACCAGGGCAAACGAGACGATCAGACCGATCATCAGGCCTTCGATCTTACCTGCATAGACCCCGGCGGCGAACTTGTCCCGGTACCCGATATCTGTCACCATCTTCTCGATGACTTTCATACGGGCCGTGATGAGTGCCATCTCACCGGAGAGCGGGCGGACTTCCCCACCAGCTTCTTCGGCTCCACCGGCAGCTTCCTTGACCTCGACGACCATTGGGTCGGCAGCGAACGCACCCGGGTCTTTAGCCTTGAGTTCGTTGATCTTAGCCTTGACAGCGCCGACGTCTTCGGTTTCCATGATGTTGACGATCTCAACCTGTTCCTGGAACCGCTTGATGTGGGAGTCGTTTAAGTTCTCGATGAAGGGGATAGCGCCTTCAGCGCCAACGACACGACCTTCCTTGACGCCGTTCTTGTGGAGGGCGACGAGTGTCTGTGCGGAGAGGTGACCTTTCACTTCCGTACCAACGAGGAGGGCGAACCTGATGTTGGGGTTGGCGATAACGTTGGCGATGACCTTTTCGAGGCCGAGGTTCTCAGTCTTACAGGACCCGCAGAGTGCCGCTCCGGCATCGCAGATACCCTGTTCATCGAGGTGAGAACCCATGGTGATAACAGCCACGGGGCTGTTGACGTCACCAGAGTGGAAGTCACCCTTGATGAGCGGCCAGCCGCTTGCTGCTGCTTTCTTGTCTGCCATTTAGACCACCTTGATCATCTGGAATGCGATGATACCAGCAATGAGCAGTCCGACTGCCAGACCATACCAGAACGACGTGATCGTTCCGCCAATCGCAAGGCCGCTCTCCCTGTTCGGGAACGAGGCCAGGAGGTTGCCTTCTCCTGAGAGCATGTTGACGAGGTCGTCACTGGTTGCTTCAAGGACTGCGACCTTCTCAATGACCGGTGCGAGTGATTCTCCTGCAGAGGTCACAACACCGATTACGGGGTCGGCTACAAGGCCGAATTCCGGGAGTACAATTACGTATCCCATGTTAGTGTCCCTCCACGTCAGGAATCGGTTTTGCATCGAGCCATGCAGCTGCGTCGCGCTTCGAGAGCACCATGTATTCCTTATAGGTGTATGCCCAGCCGATAATCGCGATGATCAGCGAGATGATTGCCGATCCGGTGCTGATTAAGGCAAAGGACATGATGGCTGCCACGATCATGGAGAGGAACCCGCACTCTGCAGTGAGCATGAGCATGCGGTCCTGCTGCCAGCCGGGGCCAAGGCACGCGTTGAACGGGTGCTGGATGGCGATTGCACCGAGCAGGAATGCGACTGCGATGAGACATCCGCCGATGAATGACTGCTGGTGTGTCATCAGTGACATACCAAGGACGGTGACGTGCCCGGTGGTCAGTGCATCAAAGGTGAACCTGCCGGTCATCAGTGCTGCAAAGCCCATGAGGGTGAGTGCACCGACAACGGCCATCTCGGTGAGCGACTGGACCATGGCCGGGATCTTCATGTTCAGGATGTTGTTGGAAACATACCCGAGGATGAACCCGATGACTGCTGCGAGGACTGCTGCAACGATCGGCGCCATGATGCCGAACTTGGTTGCAAGCAGCATAGCGATAACTCCCGAGCCGAATGCGATCATACCTGCCGAGGGCACACCGGTACCAATACCGTAACTGCAGAGTACCTTGATGGTGTGACTTCCCCAGATCAATGCTGCGATCACCGCAAGCCCTCCGAAGAATGAGAACATCTCGGTGGAGGTGAGCACATTGAGGTAGGTCAGGTAGAGACAGACGAGTGTGCTGACAATGCCCGCAATCATGATCTTATTGTGCGGGATGCCGCCTTCAATTACTTCAACTTTTACTGTCATCTTCAACACCTCAGATTGCAACGATCAGGATCGCTACCAGTCCGCAGAGTGCTGATGCGACAGCGGATGCAACGACCGACCGGGGCCAGCGCTTGAATTTCGGGTCGTGGGGACCTTCGATGGTTCCCGTGATGTTGTACGCGGTAAGCACGGCGTTCACGAGGAACATGCCCACGGCGAACATACCAGCTGCGGAGACTGCAATCGGCAGGACCTGTGCTGCGGTGATCTGCATGACACCGGGCAGTGCTGCCTTGTAGACTTCGAGAAGCTCAAGGTAGATGAGCGTACCGCCGGCACCAGCGAAGAGACCTCCGATGACACCGCCAACGAACGAGATGAACGGAAGACCGTGTCCTTCGGTACCCTGGGACTTGTATTCTGCCTGGCTGTCACCGGTGATGGGGTCGTTTGCGACCTTACCGGATGCTGCCGGGATACCCATGCCGAAGACATAGACGAAGTTCACCATCATACAGGTGATGGCCATCATCAGGCCGCCGCCAATGCCGCCGGTGATGACGACAACGAGGGGGTCCTGGCCTGCTGCTGCTGCCCATGCTCCGCCGAAGAGACCGGCAAGACCGCCACCGGCTGCGAGCATCGCGACACCCGTCGCAATACCAGGAGCCTGTCCCATTGCAGCGGGTGCACCGCCGACAGGAACAAAGTGGACGCCGAAACCGATCAGGACGCCGCCGACAACGATGAGGAAGAGCGGCATGAGTCCGACGGGGTAGACATAGAAGCAGATCCCCATGAGGATGAGGAACATCACGAGGCCGACTACCATTGCAGTCGGGTTCATTGCGCTGCCTGCTGCGGGCTTTGCTGCAACTGCGCTCATGAGGATGCCTCCTTTGCCTCGGTGTAGGGTCCGTAGTTCTTCCGTGCCCAGACCTCGATGTAGCGGTCAATGACCGTGAAGACGAGGATCATGAGGACACCGACCACGATTGCGCCCCACCCGGCTGCTACCTGTTCAAAGAGAATGGTACGCCAGAGTTCGAGGAAGACAATCAGGCCGAAGCAGATACCGGATGCCGAGCCACCGATCTTTGCGGTGAACCAGCCATTGTCGACTGAGTTTCTTTCGCCGGCTTCTGCATAGCGGACGATGTTACCCGACGCCGAGATCGGGACACCTGCACCGAACTTCTGGTTCTGGTACTGGCGTTCCTTGCCGTAGTACGGGTTGCCTGTTGCAGACCCTGCTGCACCGAGTGCGATACCCCAGACGAGACCAAGCAGCGGCAGCGGGAACGGGTGTCCCAGTGCACCGTTGATCAACTGGCAGATCGCCACGGTTGCAAAGATTGCAATAAAGGCATGTGCCATGGTAACCGTCGTCATGGACTTCAATATGTCCACGTAGACCGGCTGCCCGAACTTGGCAAGACTTGCGGTCCTGCCCACGTAAGCGGTCGTTGCGTAAACGCCCTGTACAAAAACTGCAAGTACAGAACCAAGAACGATAGCAAGAACCGCGTTGAACTGCATTGCCATAAAGGCCCATGCGAGACCACAGCCCAGTGCACACCAGAGACCGTATGCCGGGGGTTCTCCTGCAACCGCCTTGTTGAAGATGCGGTGCAAAAAGCCCATCTGCGGTGCGAGCTGAACCTGTGAGTTCGGGTCACCCTGGGACCCGATGTTGGATTCAGTATCTTCCGCAGCACCGGCTACAGTGGCAAGAGCTCCTGTCAATGCAGTAATTCCAATGCCAAATACAATATGTTCCATTTAGCCTCCTCCCTGCGTGCGAATGCACGAGAGTATTCAAAATGCAATGCCACGCACATCGAGTACATAGTAAATACTCTTTGTGGTCAGTCTTACGTTGGTAAGATCTCAATTAAAAGGTTTCGAATTTATTCCGCCGTAGAAGGATATATTAAGCCCGAATTAAAAATCGGACGGTTTTACGGAATTTTTAATCATAAAAATTTGTGTTAAGGAAAGTCTGCTTGCGTTGCGGGCAAGGCGGTTTGCTTTAACGGGTTGGGCAGGGGGGTCTACCGCCGCTGCAATCCGCAGTGGGGGGGGGGGTCAGATCGATTTAAATGGGAACGCGGGGGGGTGGTATGGCGGAGACCCCCCCACTCAAAATTGGGAAGTACGCACCATTGCACGCGTGATCGTTCACGGACTTTCATGGACACTCCGACGGACACGGTTCAGAACGGCCTACCCAAAACCGGTAAGGAAGGATCGAATCCGGTTCAATCAGGGGAGGGGTATCATGGACACCCCCCCACCCCATGGCAGGGGGGGTATGATCGATTTGCAGATTGCCGGTGGGAGGGGGTCTGCAAGAGCCCCCCCATGGGGATTTGGATAAAGTTCCGGATGTATCAGGTTTTTTTCCTACTCGTCCCGGTGCGAGATCTCCCACAGGTACAGCGATGCAACGGATCCATAGGGGTCATACCGTTTGCGGTACCGTTCGAATGCTGCACGGTCAAGAGTATCCCGCCCGTACAACCGCATCATCCCCCTTCGGATCGCAAGGTCACCCCAGCTCAGGACATTCATGCGCTCTAGAGAAAAGATGAGGAGCATTTCTGCAGTCCAGATGCCGACACCGTTCAGGGCCGAGAGCCGGGCGATGACCTCGTCATCGGAAAGTTGACAGAGCACGGCAAGGTCGAGGCTGCCATTGGTCACGGCATCCCCGATTCCCTTGATGTAGCCGGCTTTTCTCATCGACATGCCGCACTGCTGAATCTCTTCGGGAGTAGCACCGGCAATGGATGACGGTGTGATCGTTCCGAGCCGCTCTTCTATCCGGCGCCAGACCGTCTCCGCAGCCTTTGCCGAGATCTGCTGGCTTGCCACGCTCGCGACAAGGGCCACAAACAGGTCGGGTGTCACGTCCCGTTCAATCATCCCGATCTCGTCGATCGCGGCCCCGAGTTTCGAATCCCGCTTTTTCAGGTGATCGATCTCGGTTCTGCCGTACCGGAAGATTGCCATGACAGTACCCTCGTTAAAAGAGCCGTGGAGCCGGGGCGGTTACTTCTCCACAATCGACCGCATCAGTGCCATCACGCCCGGCCTCTTTTTTTGCGCTGCCGGCATGCCTAATCCCATCATGGCCGGCGGTTCGGCATACATCTCGTCGTTCAACCGTTCGTTGAGCTCATCGAAGATCCGCTTATAGGCAGCACAGTGCGGGTCCACGCCATCGAGCGAACCCCCGGAGGGAGCGATTGCATTGTACGGGCAGCCCCCCCGGCAATACTTGATGTGGGAACAGTCTTTGCAGGCGGTGTCCACATATGCCGAGAATGCAGTCATCCGTTTTCCCGGCTCTGACTGCATCAGCTGCTCCATCGTCGGCTTGTCACGGACATTGGCCATCACCCATTCGGGCATGCCGATAAACCGGTAGCAGGGATAGATGCTCCCGTCCGGGCCGATGGCAAAGGTGTTTCCCATGCAGTCCACGTAGGTGCAGACCGATCCCCTGCGGGTGAAGACGCAGCGGCAGAGGTCGTTGATGTTCATCACCTCAACCTTACCGAGGTTGTCAAGCGCCTTGTCAAGGAGATAGATCAGGAGTTCGCCATACTCATCCGGCTCCAGTGCCCATTCCTTCGGGTTCTCGGACTTTATCGAGGGCAGCGCAGGGTGGAGTTTTAAGACAAATCCCCTCTCCTTGAAGAAATTGAAGATCTCTTCTTTGTGCTTCACCGATTTATTGGTGAACGTGCAGATAAAACGGACCTGAAGGCTGGCGGCCTTTGCGATCTCGTACCCCTTCATGCACTTCTCAAAGTAGCCCTGCCCCCGCTGCGAATCGGTGATCTCTTCCGGGCCGTCGATGCTTGAACCGATGGGGACGTGGTATTCCGCGAGGACTGAGGCAATCTCCGGCGTCATCCGCCAGAGATTGGTCTGCATGGCAAAATCCGGCGAGAGGTCTTTGAGTTCGTTTGAGATCAGGGAAAGTGCCTGCCGGTAAAAGTCTGCCCCGGCAAGGAGCGGCTCCCCCCCGTGGAAGGTAATGGTCACCCGGTCCTTCCGGAACCCCTTGAGCCACGCCACGGTCTCCCTCACCGTGTCCATAGTCATGACCGGCGATCCTTCCTCCGAACTCCAACAGTACTTGCACCGGCCGGGACAGCCCAGCGTCGGGATGATCATGATGTGGAAGGGGTTCTTCATTATTCCAAACGTTCCCTCGCGCAGGGTAAAAGAGTTATTATTCGTGGCACCCGGCCCTGGATGGCGGTGCCAGTTCCCCGGATCTTATGGGGTCTTATTGATCTCTGCCACAAGCTGTTCCATGACCGCGTTGACAGCTTTCCAGGTCGGCGAGTCTGCATGGCTCGAAATAAAGGGCCGCCCTTCGTCACCGGCTTTAACCATGGCCGGGTCCAGCGGGATTGCCCCAAGGAACGGTACTCCAAGATCGGCCGCTGCGGCTTTGCCGCCTCCGGAACCAAAGAGGTTGACGACCTCGTTACAGTGGGGGCACACCATCCCGCTCATGTTCTCGATGACCCCGAGGACCGGAAGGTCCAGTTTCTCGATGAACTTTGCCGCTTTCAGGGCATCCATGACCGCAACGTCCTGGGGAGTGGTCACGATGACGGCTCCCCGCACGTTCGGGGCCAGCTGGATGATCGAGAGCGCTTCGTCACCGGTACCCGGCGGAAGGTCGACCACGAGATAGTCCAGTGAGCCCCAGTTTACCTCCCCGAGGAACTGCTGGATCGCGGTCATCTTCATCGGGCCGCGCCAGATGACCGGCGTGCTCTTGTCCGGCAGCAGAAACGCCATGGAGATGACAGAGAGGTTACCGGTCACGGACACCGGTTCGATGGTATTTGCATGAACAACAGGATGCTGATCTTCGATCCCCAGCATCTTGGGTATGTTCGGGCCGTGGATATCGAGGTCGAGAAGTCCCGTCTTTTTGCCATGGCTTGCCAGTGCATAGGCAAGGTTCACCGAAACGGTGGATTTGCCCACGCCCCCTTTCCCGCTCAGCACCAGGATGACATGTTTGACATCGATCTTAGCTTTCGGGGGCAGGCCTTTTGGTGCACCACTCTGTTTCTGCGCTGTCGGGCAGGTGTCACAGTTCTCTTTGCAGTTCTCATCACAGGATTCTGTTCGTTTCGGTTGTGCGGTCATGGATCTTTCCTGGTGTTTGTTTCTTGTAAGGGATTATTATCTGCTACGAATTCCATTCCTTATCCCGATTTCTCCTGCAGCTCACGGAATGCCTGTCTCTTCCCGGTATCGGCAGGAGGGTTTCTCAGGCTCAGGAGATAGCGGTATTTTTTTGGATCGGAGGGGTTCCTGCAGCTCACGAATTCCATTCTGGTGACAACGAACGGGAATCTCCCGAACGGCCCGAACCGGAGCCTCCGGAGGAATGCCGAAACTGTGTTGCTCTGGTAACGGGACAGCCCGTAGTGATCGCGGATCTCGTTCACTGTGATCCAGCGCTCATCGGCACGCTGTTCTTCCATAAAGGTTTCCACGAGTTCGGGGATTCCCGGGTACTTGTTCATAGGTGTTCCGGCAGGTGTTGGTTTGATCCTCTTTAAAAAAAAGCGGCGGTTTTAGTGCCCGCTGCACTCGTGGTCCGGCCCGTGCGTGCAACTGCTCTCGCCCGACGTGAGTTTTCCCTCTGCAAATACCCGGATAACCCCGTCAATCTTACCGGATATGCCAAGGAATACCTCGATGTTGTTGTCGCAGAAAAGGTCGACAGCGCGGGGGCCCATGCCCCCGGCGATGACATGGGTGACCTTGTGTTCAGCGAGGAATGCCGGCAGCCGGCCGGGTTCGTGCCCGGGGCTCTGTAAAATATGCTTTCCGGTAATGTTCCCGTTCTCGATGTCAAACACGGCGTATTCTGTACAGTGGCCGAAGTGTGCGGAGACCTCGTCCCCTTCTTTTGCAATAGCGACTTTCATAGGTGTCCTCGGTTTTGATCTCCCGGTTTCGGTCCGGGCATCATATTTACTCATATGCGCATAAATGGTTAAAACCTTTTCATCGTGCACTCGCCTCTCAGGAGAAGCACGCCATGCATTGATGCAGCTATGAACAGGCCCGTTAAAAAAAGCTTCATCCCCAGATGGGGTCGTCGCCAAACCGGCTCATCCAGAACTCTTTTGAATCGTAACTGTTCCCCTTCCGGATATCTCCCTGCCGGAACGATATCTCGTAATTCATGCAATAGTTGACAAGGATCTCGTAGGCTTCCCGTATCCGGATAAATGTGGTATGTGCCTCACCGGGATCGTGTGCTGTGACATCGGGATGCCATTCCCTGGCAAGTTCGCGGAAGCGGGCCTGGATGGCATTCAGGCTAGCCCCGCCCTCAAGCCCGAGAACAGCAGCGGCCTCAGTGACGGTCATGTTCGCTGGCGCTGTCATTAGCGGACTGTACGCGGGCAGCCAGGATATATGCATTGGGTTGGGCCTGATGCGGGCCAACTCGCCGTTTCATGCAGTCAGCATGGTGAGGGATGCTGTGCGCCATACTCAGGGCCGCTCTGCCAGGTACGCCCGCATGGGCAGCAGTTTTGTGTGACCTTCGTCCATCCAGACAGAAAACGGCTGCGATGCCAGCAGCTGCATGCCGCTATTCTCCAGCCACCGGGACACCTCGTCGGAACTATGACGGTACATTGTGATGGACTCTTCCGTGCCGGTCTGTTCCGGCCCGGCGATGACTTCTGCCGGTTCGTTCTGAAGGCGTTCCCCGGTCACAAAGGCGAACCTGCCGCCCTGTATAAGGACCCGGGCGATCTCCCCAAATATCCTGTCCAGGTTGGCAAAGAACTGGAATACCCCCGTTGAGATGACATAATCGAAGGATTCGCTCCTGAAGGGGTACGGCATCACGGTAAGGTCGTGGCGGATAAGGGTGGCAAACCCCTTCTTCCGGCAGACCGCAAGCATGCTCTCGCTTACATCAATGCCGGTGACCAAGAGCCCTGCCTGCGCCAGGGATTCGGAACCAAGCCCGGTGCCTATGCCAATGTCAAGGACAGTCTGGCCTTTCATAACAGAGGGTGAAAGAAGCGCAGAGACAACCGATGGCCCCTCCCACCCGGTCGAGCGCGCCACCTCGTCATAGGTGTCTGCCTGTTCCGTGTCCCCGTTCTTCATTCCCGCCATCTCACGGCCAGCCCTGCAACACGCGTGTTTTTCCCTTCCGGTCAGTTGTACGCAATGCGCGTTTTCTCATCCGTGAGTGTCGGGGCGGTGATCTCTTTACCCGCATCCGAGTTCCAGGAGCCAAGGTGCATATGGGTTGTGTAGTATTTTTGCGGGATCGGGTGGGTGCCGATAACCACGTCCATGCCGTACTGTTCTTTGATGAACCGGGAAAAATACTGGATGCGGGGACACGGCGGGTATCCCACGACAAGGCCGGTTGCGAGGTGGATGACCTGTGCGCCGTTGTTCTTCATCTCCTGCGGGACATATTCTACATTCCCGCCGGGGCACCCGTTGCAGGTCGCAAACCCGACAAGCTCCACCTCTTTTCCCTTGTAGCGTTCAAACGCGCCCTCGCGGTTCTTTAATGCCCGCAGGCATTTTCCCCCTCCACAGGTCCGGTACCGGTCGCAGATGATGATGCCGATTTTTGTGACATTCTCCATGAACTCTTCTCCCGATTATCGATCTCTGACAATTATCTGTGCCATTCACAGGAGAAATATACTGTGATATGTGCCCTCAACGTATTCTGCTGGTGCAAAACAGGTAATCCAGCATATTCTGTAGTATGGAACTTGTGCGGAGTATTACCTCGTCATGTTATTGCAGCAAAGAAACGATCGGCGGATGAATTAAAAATAGGATTAGATTTTCTTAAAACAGAGGTACCAGTCTTTGCACTCGTACCCCTCGGTCGGCCGCTTCTCCATCTCGGCTGCGGTCTTGGGGGCAGGGACAACAACCTTGTCCCCCGGCTGCCAGTTCGCGGGTGTTGCCACGTGGTACTTGTCGGTGGTCTGGAACGCTTTGATCATGCGGATAACCTCTGGCATATACCGCCCGTTTGACAGGGGATAATAGAGCATGCCCCGCATGATCCCCTTATCGTCGATGAAGAAGACTGCACGGACTGCTGCTGTCGAGCTCTGGCCCTTGTGGATCATCCCGTACTTGTTGGAGACAGTCATCGTCAGGTCGGCGATAATCGGGAACGGGATCTGGACCCCCATCTTCTCCTTTACGGCATGCACCCATGCAAGGTGTGCCGAGACGCTGTCGACAGAGAGCCCGACCAGCTGAACATTGAGCGCCTTGAGTTCGTCATGGATAGCGGCGAATGCAAGGAATTCGGTGGTACAGACCGGTGTGAAATCGGCCGGGTGGGAGAAGAGCACCACCCACTTGCCCTTAAAATCTGAGAGTTTCAGGTGGCCGTGGGTTGTTTCTGCTTCGAAATCCGGTGCCGGTTCCCCGATTACGGGAAACGAGATACATTCAGGTGAATCCATTCTGATTTCCATTCCTTTATTTCATTACTTCGTCCATCTGTGCTCTGCCGTAGACGTATGCCGGCATGCCGGCAAGAAGGAACGAGACGCGGAGCGCCTCCTCCACCTCTTTTCTCGTCACGCCGAGGTTTGCAGCGCCGGCTAGTTGGGCACGGACCGCGTGCTGGTCTCGTAAAGCGGCTGCGATTGCAATCGCGATGAGTTTCTTGGTTTTCTTTGTAAGGGCGCCATCGTCCCAGACGTGTCCCTCGAACCTCATCACGAGTTCGAACATCTTCGGCTCTTTCTCGGTCAGTTCCTGGAAGAATTTCGGCACCTTGCCGATCTTCTTCTCAAGCTCTTTGAGATCCTTTTCGGTTTTCCTGTTGGCCATATCCTGTCCCTCAAATCTTCGCTCATCTTGGAGGTATCGATGAAAACTCCCCAACGGGCAATCGACCCTGTGGTTGGTGAATCTGCATCAGGCCTCGCAAGCTACCGGAGATCCACTGGCACCTTTTGGGATCCAGATTAATTTTTGTAATTTTCAGCAGGATATTGAGCCTCAGGAACAACACAGGTGACCTACTGCTTCTCGAACAATGGCCCCATTCAGGAACCGAATAAAATCCTGTCCTGCTTTGTCAAAGACAGGCGGATCTCCCTGATTCTTCCCATATGCGCATAAATCATTTAAATATTCGCAACCCGGCATGAACTCCCCGTTGAGGGATGATTGCGTTCCTCCAGGGCAGAAGCGCAGTCATACGTGGTAAAAAATCCCCGTGTTGGAAATCACTCTGAACCGTCACCCTCTCAAAGACGTGATGGTCATCCCCGGAGTTGTTCTGATTTGCCGGAATTACGGAGAGTTGCGGGGAATATCATCTGCTTAAGGACTATCGTTTTCGATTGATTGCTGAATAAAGGTCCTCAAATCCTCCGCATCGGTCTGTATGGTTTCAATCCCCCCGTCAGTAAAAACATAACCCGGCCCCTTGCCAGAGAGGCTCTCCCTTGTCACGACAATGTCAGGCTTGAATGTTGTGAGGAAATTCGCCACCATGATGCCTTTTCCTTTTCTCGCATCCTGGTGCGGGTTTGCCACAACCTCCGTCCGCTCTGCCTTTCTGTTTACCGGATCCATATCAACGATGGCAAAATAGGGAGCCTCACCAAATTGGCTGCTGATTGCTCCCTCATGATCGGCAAGAGGGAATGCATACCGGATTTTTGTGCCATGTCGTGGGGGTTCATAATGGATGATGATACGATCCACCGAGGGGACTGCTCGTGCAACCTCACGCTCGATTCGCTGACTGATATGGTGTGCACGTTCCAGATCGGGGACCCGGAGAATGATATCGGTCTCGACAAATATATATCTCCCTGAATTCCTCCCTGAAATCGTTTCCACCTCCACTACTGCAGGATCATTCAGGATAATATGGCGAATACTATCGAGGGTCTTGTTGTCGATGGAAGCATCGAGCAGTACCCGCATACCGCTCACCAGGATACCCCATCCGGCTCTCACGATAAAAATGGCAACGATTATTGCGGCAATCCGGTCAACAGGCAACTGTATATACTGCCCAAGAAGACCAAAAAAAACGACGGCTGAAGCGAGCACATCGGCAGTGAAGTTTTTCCCGTCCGCAATAAGACCGGGAGAATTGAATTGCGTACCCATACGGATTTCATACCGGCCGAACAGGAATGGGACAAGGATAAGGATCGCGACTAGCACGAGCACCCATGCGCTGAACTCACGGATTTCTGATGCGGAAAAAAGTGCCTGATACACGATCCCATACGCTGTGCCAAACAACAGAAGGGAAATAATAACGGCAACGAGGTTTTCCACTTTATACATGCCATAAGGAAAACTACTGCTCTTCCTTTGCGAAAGGATTAAACCCAGAATCAGCGCTCCTGACCCGAGTATATCGATAAATGAGTGAACAGCATCGGCTGCGAGGGACAGGCTTCCCGTTGAGAAAGAGAGAATAAGCTTGATTATTACCAGGCCGGAATTTACCAGAAAGGAATAGAGTGCCACCCGAATGAGGATCCTGGAATCGCCTGTTTCATCGGTGATCATAACAATCCTGTTTTCATTGTGGTTTGTTAATTGCTATTCAATTAATTATTGCAGTACCGGGATGCAGGTTCCGGTTTTTTATGATGGTGCCCGGTCCAATACCATTAAAAAGATGTGAATATATATTCATTAAGCGAGGCAGAACATATGCCAGGATTAGATCAGACAGGCCCGGCCGGCCTTGGAGCCGGCACGGGAAGGGGCATGGGCCCCTGTGGAAGAGGTATGGCTTACCGGAGAGGCGGAGCGCCGGGTGCCGGGCGCGGTTTTGGACGGGGTTCTGGCAGGGGCCGGGGCTTCTGCTGGAACTATTACCCTGAGCCCGAACCCCTGAGCAAGGAAGCGCAAAAGCAGCTCCTGGAAGCCGAGCTCAAGCGTATCGATGCAGAAAAGACTGAAATCACCCGACGGCTAACTACTCTTGAGTAATGCCGGGAAGACGACGGTGCAGGAGGGTGGGCCAGCAGCCTGCCTTCACTGCGTTCGGACCAGCGAGATCAGGAAATCCGCATCAGCCTGAAGAGGCCATCCTTTCTGTGGATGAATTCGAGGCAGTGAGACTCAAGGATCTTGAAGGGCTCGACCAGACCGAATGTGCAGCGCAGATGGAGATCTCGCAGCCCACGTTCCACCGGCTCGTAATCTCCGCACGGAGAAAAATTGCCGATGCACTGACGCATGGTAAGACCATCAAAATCCAGGGAGGGAATTACCGGGTCTGAAAAAACCGGAATCCTTCCCGTTCGCACCTGAAAACCTGTTTTTCGTGAGAGTTTCCAAGTATCCCTTTCATTCAGGGTTTGCAGGCAAATGGTGGATTATTTCCCGTGAGTTTCCGCCATCTGCATCCCTGAAGAGAATTCCTTTTATCCCGCCCGGCGGGTTGTCAGCAGGGCAGGTATAGCGGGGGATGATGTGCACATGGCAGTGCATCACCCGCTGGTCTGCTGCCTCCTCGATGTTGATGACGATATTGTATCCCGCCGGTGAGAATTTCAGATCAAGGATCTTTTTACACCCGATCAGCATCTCAGGGAGCGAGGCTTGTTCTTCTGCTGTTGTATCGAAATACCCGGTGCAGTGACGGAACGGGATGAGGAGCAGGTGACCGCGGGTTGCCGGAAAATCATCCCACCGGGCATACCATAACGTGTTTTTCAGCACAATAACGTCTTTTTTGGGAGAGCAAAAAGGGCAGGAGAGTTCTGTCATCGCGGGCCACCTGAAGAGTCCTGACTTACCTCTCCGCGAACTCCAGCCGGAGCCCCACACCGGTTTCCTCAAGCGGGGCTTCCCGGGCGAGAGCGACTTTGGCTCCAAGCGACGTGCAGTGGCAGGCATGGAGGGCGGCAGGTTTCAGGTCCCTGAAATAGGCAAGCGTTCCGTCCAGCTGCGGCCCGGGCTTCTGGAGGTGGAGCCCCCCGATGACGTCCCGTATCCGTGTCTCGCTGCACACGGTTTTTGCCTGCTCAATGGTATTACAGATTCCGGCATGGGCGCATCCCGTGATTACCACAAGCCCGTCCCTGCCCCGGAATGCAAGGGAAGTATCATCGGTGATCAGGTCTTCCTCTATGCCGCCGTCCGGCATCACGATACGCCGTGGACCTCCCGCAACATTCTCAAAGGAGGTCTTCCGTTCGATCTCCCCGAGAAAGACGAGATCCGGCGTGAGGTTGACCGACCCTGCGGACAGTTCGGGATGCAGGGCCCTCCCGATATCATCTGCCGAGAGGATCGAGCCGATGTCAGCGAGCGGCGGCTTGGGCCGGGGCAGAAGGCACCGGGGATGGGCGATCAGACGGGGGATACGGCGCGGTGTCTTTTCGATCTCTGCCTCCATGTGCATCCGGAGGATGTGCCAGAGGCCGCCGGTGTGGTCGAAGTGCCCGTGGGAGAGGACGATATAGTCGAGGTCCAGGAGATCGATCCCCATCTTTCCGGCGTTTTTTACCAGGGCATCGGAATAGCCGGTGTCAAAGAGGATCTTCTTTCCCCCGGTCTCAATATAGGCAGAAAAACCGTGCTCCGCGACAAACATGCGGTCGAAGAGTGCGGTGTTATCCACGAGAATTGTGATCTTCATGGTTGCTTCCCTTCCTGAGCCGGCCTCTGGCAGATCCGGTAAAAGACCCCTCGTGCCATGCGTTCTGATTCGATCTCGCCGCGGTCTTCGAGTTCGCCAAGGATCTTTGCCACTTCTCCCCCGCTCAGGCCGGTAGTCTCAACAAGGTCTTCAACCGTTGACGGCCTCCGGCTGAGCGTTGCCCGGACCAGGTCAACGTCACCGGTCATTACCCGGGTCGTGCGTGAGACCGTTTGCCTCCTGCCTACAACCTCGATTTCGGTCCCGCCAATGCTGTCAGCAACCCGGGCCAGTTCGTCATCCGATGCTTTCCGGACCCATCCCTCCGCCGCAGGGCGATCGAGCGTGTTGAGCTGGACACGGTCGGGACGGATCCGTGCAATGGCTGCGCGTAACCCGGCCAGTTCCTCATCCGTGGTATTCAGGCCCGGGATAACAAAGACCTCGAGCCAGAGTTCGCCGGAATAGATCCTGCGGAACTCCTCCATCCCTTGTATGATGGAATCTATCCTGAGCGAGGGGTCAGGGTTGTGGATCCGCTCAAACGTCTGCTGGCTGGCGGTAGTCAGCGTCGGGATGACGCGGTCGGCAGGGAGGATCTCCTGGCGGAGTTCCCGGTCAGCAAGCAGGCTGCCGTTCGTAAGTACCGTGAGGGGATATTCCGGGTATTCGCGTTTCACAAACGCGATCACGGGCCCGATGGCGCGGGCAAGGGTTGGTTCGCCGGACCCGGCCAGGGTGATGGTATCAAGGTGCGGTCGGGAGGAGAGTACGTCACGGAGTTCGGCAATCACCTCATCTGCGGGAAAAAAGTCCTGGCGACGGATTGTCCGCCGGGTGGTGTGTCCGCACTCGCAATAAGCACAATCGTACGAACAGGTCTTGAACGGGACAAGGTCGATCCCCAGCGAGAGCCCGAGCCTCCGGGAAAGGACCGGTCCGAAAATATGGTTGTATCGCATGATGGTTCCCGCAGGAGTCTTCAGGTATCCCGTTCAGCTGGCCGGATCGTCCTCATCCGTTCCGGAGATCCGGGGACAGACCCCTCCCCCGATCTTCGGGCAGAGCATCTCGTTTCTCCGCGGGCAGTGGCCTTCGAGCCTGCGGGAGCACTCTGCCATCTGGATGGTCTTCCCGTTGATGAGCGCGTCGGCAATCTTCCGGCGCGCTTCGTGGATGTCCCGCCAGATGGTCTTCCGCGAGACCCCCAGTACTGATGCCGCCTGTTCCTGCTCCATCTGCTGCAGGTCGATGAGACTGATGGCAGCCATCTCTTCAGGAAGCAGGGAGACGACCTCTCCCTTCTGGTCGGAGTCGCACTGGGGCGCATAGCACCGCGCGGAAGGTCCCCCTTCAAGCGACCGGCTCACCCGGGGCCGCCCCCTCCGACGGCAGCATTCGCCGTTCTCACCGCTGCTTGCCACTCTGCTTCAGCTCCTGTTCAAGATTAGCTGCCAGTATTTGAATGGCTTGCGCTGCCGGAGCCGGCCCCGTATCCGTGACCGGCACTCCTGCCCGTACTGAGGCGATGACCGCGGGATCGAAGGGGATCTTCCCGATCAGCGGAATATTCTCCCGGCGGCACCAGACTTCGATCTCTCCTGCTTTTTCCAGGTCCAGGTCAAACCGGTTGATGGCAACAAGGATGCGGGGACGGAACTGCCGGCAGACCGTGACGACCCGCTGGAGATCGTGAAGGCCGGATACGCTTGGCTCGGTGACAACAAGGACGGCATCCACGCCGCTGATGGTAGAGATGAGCGGGCAGCCGGTTCCCGGAGGGCCGTCGATAAGGAAGAGATCACAGGAGCCGTCCCGTTCCAGCGCGGTTTTCTTGACCGCGTGGACAAGCAGCCCGGAGTTACCGGCACCCGGTACCATCCGCGCGTGCACGAGGTGCCCGCGACAGGTTTCCGAATACAGGATCTCTCCCGTCTGCCGTGGCTGCATGGAGATTGCAGAGACCGGGCAGACCTGCGTGCAGACAGCGCACCCTTCACAGCGGAGCGGACTGATGTGGTATGTCCCCTCCTGAGTTTCAACGGCATCGAACCGGCAGCGCGCCTCGCATTCGCCGCAGAGGACGCAGGTTGCCGGGTCAATGACCGCGTTTTTCATCCCCATGAAGGGATCTGTCTGGAGGAGGTGGGGTGAAAGGAGGAGCTCGAGGTTTGCCGCATCCACATCGCAGTCTGCAAGAACCATTGTGCCGCCAAGCAGGCGGGAGAGCGCTGCGGTGATCATCGTCTTTCCGGTCCCTCCCTTTCCGCTGATGACCGCAAGCCGGATCATGGTTCCACTCCTGCCAGCGCCCGGCACTTTAGGGCCAGCGCAGCAAATTCCTTCTGCCATTCCGGTCGTGCCCGGCAGAGGAGGTCCCCCTTTCCCTGGATAGCGGCGATCTCCCGGCTGAACGGGATGGTCAGGAGAATCTCGAGGTCATGGTCAACGCAGAACCGGATGGTATCGTCATCCTTGCCATCGCTCCGGTTGATCACGACTCCTGCGGGGATTCCAAGACGGGCAACAACATCCGCGGCGAGTTGCAGGTCATGCAAACCGAATGGCGTGGACTCTGTGACGAGAATGCAGAAGTCAGAGCCGTCTATTGCTTCGACTACCGGGCAGGACGTGCCGGGTGCGGTGTCGAGAATCACTTCGGGGTCGCGTACAGACTCTCTCTTGGCCTCGCGGATGACCGGAACCGCGTGCGGGCTGCCCGCATCCAGTGTCCCGGTGATGAGTTTCAGCTTCGGCATCGGTTGAGATATGGAAAGCGTCCCGACCCGTTTTGGTGTTTCATGGATAGCACCTTTCGGGCATACCAGCGTGCACCCCCCGCAGGAGTGGCAGAGTTCCGGAAAGAAGAGGACGCGGTCGGGTAACACGGTGAGGGCCCCGTACTGGCAGAATTCGGAGCACTTCCCACAGTGTTTGCAGGCAAATTCTTCGATAACCGGCACCGGGACGGTGACATCGTGCTCCTCGTGCTGCCCCGGAAAGAAGAGGTGGAGATTGGGCTCCTCAACATCGCAATCGATGAGCGTAATGTTTTCGGTCCACGCAAGGGTGAAGGCAAGGTTTGCCGCCACCATGCTCTTGCCCGTTCCGCCTTTCCCGCTCGCGACTGCCAGTTTCATAGCGTCTTCCCCTTACAAGAATATGAAAAACCCTGTTACTGTGCACGCTCGAGGGTATTGTTTTTGAACGCCTCAAATGCCTCGCGCACCGTTCCGGCGGAACGGTACGTGTACTGGACAATACCGGCCGCATCGAGAACCGCCTTTGCGTTCCCGCCCAGCATGCCGCTGATGAGTGCGCCGGCTTTCTTGTCGATGATCAGCTGGGCAGCCTTCGGGCCAACGCCCCCTGCGCCATCGGCAAACGGGTTGGCAACAGCCTCAAACGATCCCGTCTCACTGTCCATGAGAATGAAATACGGCGCCCGGCCGAACCGCTCCTCAACCTTTGCATCCGGGGTTGCCCCCTGGGAAGTAATACAAACCTTCATGGTAATTTCAGCCTCTTTTTACTCATATGCGCATAAATCATATAAACCATCGCACCGTACTATGCCTACGGAGATTTGGTGACCGGACTGTCCGACATGCCTCTGTGGCAGAGCATACTATTCCCGGACGGTAAATCACCATACCCCACGATGACACGACGCACCATCCTTGAAGATCTCATCGCCCGCCTGCCCAAAGAACCTGTGCCTGTGCGTTCCGTGCAGGCCGGCGTCCACTGGATCACTGTCTGCAGCCGCTCATGCGGCCTTGCTACTACCCTGACGTCAGATAAGCCCCACGATCATACCACCCTTGTCCGTGATGCCGGGCACCTGCACACGAAGTCTGCTCAGGAACTCGCACACTACGCCCTTTCGGATAATCCTCTTGAAGCCGGTATCGGTGTTGCGGCTATCAATTCGCTGCTCGAAGTGAACGAGAAGGATGCTGTTGAGATGAATGCGTCCGAAGTGCTGGTGAACCATGGCGCAGGAAAGGACGTGGCGCTGGTCGGGCATTTCCCGTTCATTCCCCGGCTCCGGAAGGCTGTTGCGAACCTCTGGGTTATCGAACAGCACCCGACGGGCGACGATCACCCGGCACAGTCGGCAGAGGAATTCATCCCCCGTGCGGATGTCGTGGCCCTCACGGGCAGTGCTCTTATCAACCATACGCTCGACGGGCTGCTCGGGTTGTGCCGGGAGGACGCGCTGGTCCTGGTCCTCGGGCCTAGTACTCCCCTATCCCCCGTCCTGTTCGAGCACGGGGCAACAATCATTGCCGGCGCCCGGGTCATCGACGAGCCGGCCGTGCTGCTGGCAACCGGCCAGGGAGCGAATTTCCGGCAGGTGACCGGTGTACGCCTGCTGGCCTTTACGCGACCTAAGGTGTCCCTGCCATGACATGGACCGGAACCTGTATCAGGAATTGTGGATATGGTTTGGAGTATGGGAAGTGATCAGACATGAATGAACCGGATAAACGATCCGTCCTGCTGCCCCTCAACCCGATTGGTATCATCCATTCGCCATTCGCAGACATCGCTGGCATGCCCATCCAGCCCGGCGGTGCAAGGGGGATCCGGGGCACGATCGAAGTGTATGAGGAGTTCCGTGCGGGATTAAAAGACCTTGACGGCTTCTCACGGATCATCCTCATCTATTCCTTTCACCGGAGCAACGGGTATGCCCTCGAAGTGAAGCCATTCCTCGATGACAATACTCATGGCGTCTTTGCCACGCGGGCACCAAAACGCCCCAATCCCCTCGGGTTCTCCACCGTCCGCCTTATTGGTGTGGACGGGGAGACTCTTTGTATCGAGGATGTGGATGTCCTTGACGGGACACCGCTCCTGGATATCAAGCCCTATGTGCCGGAATTCGATTCGTACTGCAGCGAGAAAGCCGGCTGGCTCGATGCGGCGGGCGGAAGGGTAACCTCGTTCCGGTCGGATGAACGGTTCCGCTAGGCAGTTTTTGCCATGCCGGCTGCGGAAAGGGCATCGCGTACGGTTCCTTCAGCGGCAACGAGATGAATGGAGATCTTCTCACCTTTTAAGAGGGCCTTTGCATTATCCCCGATCTTTCCGGTGATGACCGCTTCAAGCCCGTTCATTTTGAGGAGCTTTACGGCATTCTGGCCAATGCGGGCGTTGCTCAGGACAAAACCGTTCCGGACCGCATCGATGGTGCGGGTGCGCGTATTGTAGAAAACAAAGTAGGGGGCCCTCGCGAAATGTTCTTCAAAATCACTGTCAAGCGAGGGGCCCTTTGCGGTTATGCAGACTTTCATGCTCATGCCTTGTATTTATTACTCATATGCGCATAATAGATAAACGTAGTGATGCCGGGATGCTCGCGACGACGGCATCTCACTAGTCTCGCGAGCTCTCATAGGCCGACGGGCTCCTGCCAGTCATACCGGTACGGGGCTGTCTCACCGTGTGACTCGTGCAGTTTGCGAAATTTTATCATCTCTTCCCCCGAGTGTAATTCTGCTATGGCGACAAAAGAAGTCTTCCACGGGGTGCCGGGCATCCTGCGCCCGTTCAAGGAATTCGTTGAGTCAAAAGGCCTGAAAAAGGGCGACCAGATCGTGTATTACGGTGTCCCGGGCACCTGTATGCCATTTGTCGAACTGCTGGCCTTTTCCCTGCGCTCGCTCGGGCTCGAACAGGCGTTTGTCCCGTTCATGGACGAGGGCAAGGTGAAGCGAATCTGTCATCTCGATGAGGTCGGCATGCAGGCCCGAGTCAGTGCGGTCTCGCTACGGCCTAAAGCAGTTGTTATCATGGGCGGACTGTCCATGCCCAATGTTCCTGTTAAAGCAGAAGAGGTCAAGTCGGTTATCAGCAAGTATCCCGATGCCGCGGTCATCGGCGTCTGCTTCATGCGCATGTTCGAGAAGGCGGGCTGGCTCGATACGATAACGTTTGACTGCCTGATCGACGCGAATATCGATCCGGTAGAAGTCACCCGGTAGGTGTGGCACTGCCCGCCCCCCCGGATGACCTGAAGGGAAGGAGACGGTGACATGGATCTCACGTTCTGCGTCCACTACCGGGGAGATGCCCTGCCGCCGACAAACCGGTTCTGCCGGCACTGCCCCATGGCAAAGACCGCGTGCGATTCCCTCTGGGCGCGTGTTGTCGCGCTGTCGCAGTCGGGCGGGGGAGAAGCCGTCCCCCTGCCCGGGACCCGTGCCGTGATGTACCCCAATCCCCGGACGTGGGATATCGTCCACCTGAAGATCAATACGAGGTGGGGTCTCCCCAAAGAGGATTTCCTTCACTTCATCGCAACCGGCTCTGCACAGATGGGCCGGAAAGGGAAACGGCTGGACACGCGTGCATCCCCCAGCATGACGCGGCAGGAGCCGTATGTCCAGTCGATTGTCACGGCACTGGGCGGAGATACTATCCCCGCGATACAAGCGGTCCGGAAGGTACAGGGGAACCGCCGGTAGTCCCGTCGTGGTGCAATCCCCTGCCCTGAACGGTATCCTCTTCTTCTTTTCCGTGAAACGCACATGCAGGAGGACAGGGTCATGGATGCAGTCTTGGCAACGGGCCTTACAAAAAAATTCGGCACCTTCACGGCCGTTGATAATGTCAGTATCACAATACCGGAGGGCAGTATCTTCGGTTTCCTCGGCCCGAACGGCGCAGGCAAAACAACCACGATCCGGATGCTGACCGGTGTCCTGCAACCGGACGCCGGGACAGTGCGCATCTTCGGCATCGATGTCGGGGATGACCCCCTTGCTGCCAAGCTGAAGATGGGAGTAATCCCCGAGAACGGGACCGTGTACAGCGACCTCACGGCACGGCAGAACATCCTTCTTACGGCGAAATTCTTTGGCATGGACCGGGCAGCGCGGGAGGACCGGGCAGATGAGATCCTCGAACGGCTCGGGCTTGCCGACCGGCGGGATGATTACGTGCGGACGTTCTCCAAGGGCATGCGCCAGCGGGTCAGCATCGCGTGCGCGATCATCCATGAGCCCCCGCTCCTTATCCTCGATGAGCCAACCACGGGGCTTGATGTGTACAGCCGGCGGCTGGTCATCGATACGGTCCGCCACATGAACCAGGAGGGCAGTACGGTGCTCCTTACCACGCATAACATCGAGGAAGCAAATGCGCTTTGTTCAGAAATCAGTGTCATCAACCGGGGAAGGATCGTGGCAAACGGGAGCCCGGAAACGCTGAAAAAAACCTTTGACACGTCACGGTTCGTGGAGGTATCGTTCAACCGCGATGTAGACCCCGGGCTTTTTTCTGCGCCCTGCATCACGAACGCGGAGTCCTGGGGGGACAAGTGGCGGCTGTATACGGATGACCCGGACCGGACGGTCAGGTACCTTGCCACCCTCGCAGACAGCGAACAGCTGGCCATTGTCTCGATTGCGACCTCGACGCCCTCGCTTGAAGAGGCGTTTGTCAACCTTACCTCGGGAGCGTGAAGCATGGACTGGCAGCTCTTCCTCCGCAGCATCCTTGTCACCATCGAGAAGAACATGCGCATCTATTACTTCAAGGGCCCGGTGGTAATCTTTGGCCTGCTCTTCCCGCTCATCATGTTCCTGACCTTCTTTATCGGCCGGGACCTTGACCTCGTTCTCTTCTTTCCGGGATTCCTTGCAATGATGCTCTTTTTCACCGCATCGTCTGTGGGGCCGCTCATCACCCCCTGGGAGAAGCGGGAGAAGACCTACGAACGGCTCCTCTCGCTTCCCGTCCTCCTTGAAAGTATCGTCATCGGCGATATCCTTGCCGGCGCGATCTTCGGCATCGGGATCAGTATCGTGGTCTTTGCGGCATGCAGCCTGGTTCTCCCGCTGCCAATAACCAGTCTCCCGCTCCTTGTGCTTGCGTTTATTCTCGGATCGGTGACCTTTGCTGCGCTCGGGACACTCCTTGCGTCGCCGACAACCGATAACCCGTCAAATATCATGATGCTCTCAAGCCTTGTCCGGTTACCGCTCATGTTCATCTCCGGCATCTTCATCCCCCTCTCCCAGCTCACCGGATGGTTCTTTATCCTCACTTCAGTCTCCCCGCTCACCTATCTAGTCGACCTGTTCCATGCGTCCCTGAACGGCGACGCAGTCTACCCGCCTTGGGTAGACATCCTGGTGCTTACCATAGTGACGCTGGTGTTCATCTGGTTGGCCAAGGTCATCCAGCGGCATAACCTGGTGAAGGGGATCTGAGACAACAACCTGCATGGGGGCAAACACCTTTATAGTTAACATGCTTAACAAAATGTGGCGCAGGGATCACAACCTGCGGAGGCATGATGAACCAAAAACCGGACCTGTTGAAACTATCGGAAGTATGGATCCGCATCCTCAACAAGATGGATGCCGACGAGAAGGTACCAAAGGATTTCGGGTCCGGTGACCTGCTCCATTGCTCGGAGATCCATACCATCATGGCAATTGGGAAAAATCCGGGGATCAATGTAACGAACCTCTCGCGTCTGCTCGGGATATCCCGGAGTGCCATATCCCAGATGATGAACCGGCTCCAGAAAAAGGGCCTGGTGGAGAAACACCGGGACCCTGACAATGACAAGGAGATCCTCCTCCGCCTCTCCCCCAAAGGGACAATCGCCTATCTCGGTCATGAGCAGCACCATGCACGGATCTATGCCCGCATGCACCGGAACCTTGGCGACCTTTCCGATGAAGAATTTTCCCTGATTCTCAGGTTCCTGTCTGCAATGGAAGAGACCATTGACGGGGCGGATCACCGTCCGGAATAATTTTTTTTGTACAGGTAAATTGTTAAATAACTTAACAAAATGGTGAACATGGTGAAAACAAAACACACAAAATCCCCGCGATGGGGAAAGGAAGTAATCTATGAAAATACCTGCTGAAACCCTCGCGAAAGGAAAATTTTTGATCCCGGCGTTTGTTGCCGGCTGGTCATTTATTGCAGGCAATGAGAACATCTTCCCGACGGCGCTCGTCATGACACTGGTGTGCCTTGTACTCCTTATCGACGGGTACGATGGTAGCACGGATATAGCCCGGGTGAGCCCGCTGGGAAGAGCGGGACGCTCTGCGCTCATCGCATTCTCGGTCCCTGTTGCCCTCTCAAGCCTGGCACTATCGGTATTCCTGCCGGGCTATGCTACAACCTTCCTGCATGTTACAGCCCAGGATCTCCACGGGTATGCCTACATGACAGCGGTTTTGCTTGTCATCTGCCTCGTTTTCCTCGCCTACTTCCGGATCTGCCGTCCTGCAATGGCCTATCCGGAATATGTCCGTCCTGAAAGGAGGGTATGACAATGGAGCCTGTTCCTGTTTTGCGGAATGATGCTGTCGCACCGGTTCCCCTAAGAGAAAATATCCCTGAAAACCAGGTCTGCTGGTATTCATTCTGGCACATCCTGATGCTCGACAATCCGGTCAGGAGAATGTTGCAGGACCCGGAGAAGATCTTAAACAGCCATATCCGGCCCGGCATGACCGTCATCGACATCGGCTGCGGGCCGGGGAATTTCACGCGGGCCATGAGGAAGATGGCCGGGCCGGGCGGACAGGTCATTTCCATTGACCTCCAGCAGGAGATGCTCCGGCACGCGCAGGAGAAGTGTTCCGGTGTGCAGGGAGGGGCACCGGTTACGTGGCACCAGTGCCGGCCCGACTCGCTTGCGATCACGGCACAGGCTGACTTTGCCCTCTCCTTCTACATGGTGCATGAAGTACCGGATGCAGGACGGCTCTTTTGTGAGGTTTTCCAGTCCCTTAAACCCGGCGGGAGATATCTCATTGTTGAACCGGTATTTCATGTGGAGGAATCAGCATTTACCGATATGCTCGAAGCGGTACAACGGGCGGGATTCGTGGTCAGGGAACAACCCCCGCTACAGCTGAGCCGGGCGATCCTCCTGGAAAAACCGTGAACAACTCCCTTTTTTCTCCTTCCGTTAAAACAACGACGATAGTACGTGCGTTCCGATAGTTCGTTCATCTTCCCCACGGTGCTCGCGATTAAGTGGATAGAAAAATAAAATGATATAATGGAACCAGGAACCGGCTCTATTACTGCCGGTCTAAATCCTGTTCAGGCATAAAATGACGGATAATGTGTTTTTTTCGGGAGAAATACGGATAGAGCCCGTTGGTATTGTGAAAAACGATACCAAACAGCCCCCGCTCGTCGCCGGTGAGGATGGCCTTCACCTGAATGCGGCCTGCACTGCGGCAGTGGAAAAGATGGGTCGGGTGCAGGAACAGGTCTCGGAGATTGTCCTTTTGGATCGTCTTATGGAACTCCTTGAGGGTATTGATGGGTATTCGCATCTCGTTATCCTGTACTGGGGGCATGCCGTGCCGCCCCACGGGCGTTCCCTGACAAAGACGCATCCGGCGGGTCTCGCGAACTATCCAAAACAGGGGATCTACGCAACGTGCAGCCCGGCACGCCCAAACCCGGTGCTGATGAAGGTTGTGCGGCTGGTACGCCGTGAGGGGACGCGCCTGGTTGTCGAGGGGCTTGACGCCATTGACGGGAGCCCGGTACTTGATATCAAGCCGTACGTTGCCGACATGTACCCCCAGGAGGACATTCGCATCCCGGCGTGGATGGCGGAGATCCAGAAGGAATTTGCCCGTAAGTGATGCCGATGGACGACCTGTTCTGGAAGGCTGCGTATCTCATCATTGTTCTCGTCTGGTTTGGCATACGGGGATATTACCGGCACAAAGCACTGCAACAGGACGCAAAAGAGATCGTCCGGCCGGGTTTTGAGTCGGTTCTTGTCCTGCTGAACATGATCGGGATGATCGCCCTCCCCCTTGTTGCGGTTATCACCCCGTTTCTTGATGCATTCATATTCCCTGTTCCGGAACCCGTGCGCTTTTTCGCACTCCTCATCTTCGCGCTCAATATCTGGCTGTTTGTTGCGGCACACCGGGACCTCGGAAAGAACTGGTCCATGATCCTTGAGATAAAGGAAGGACACACTCTCGTAAAGAACGGGATTTATCGAAGGGTGCGCCACCCGATGTACGCCCATTTCTGGATCTGGGTCATTGCACAGGGGTTCATTCTTGCCAACGGGTTTGTCCTTGTGTTTGGAATCATTGCATGGGGGCTGCTCTACTTGCTCCGGGTGCCAAAGGAGGAAGAGATGATGGTCGCAGAATTCGGTGAGGAGTACCGGGAATACATGCGGGTGACCGGGCGGGTTATCCCGAAGTTTGTGAAAAACTGATACGAGATTGTTTTTCCCTGCCTTGAATGCATTGGGAACAACAACCAACGCCAGCGTTTTCTGTTGTTCTGCAGGTACATAATGGTAAAAAATCTGGTTACGCTCCTGGAGCATACCGGAACAGCAGCTCGGTCACCTGCCGGATCTCGGCTCCCTGCTGCTTCACCGCTTTTGTATACGTAGTGAATACCTGGTCGGTTGTCACGTGCAGGCCCGGTTTATACATGTCCGCCTGGAGGGTCAGATCGAAGCAGCGTGCCTCTGCCTCGGTGAACCCGAGCGTGCGGTACTCGCCCGTGTGGGGAAGGAAGACAGGATTTTTCTCCCTCCCGGTTTTGAGCACGAGGGATGCCAGCGGGGTTGACGGGATCGGCTCGGCGATACTGATGAAGACATCGTCAAGCGCCTGCTCCGCGATAAAGTCCTTTGAGCATTCGTAGTCCTCCGAAGTTTCGGTGGGATACCCGACAATGAAGCTCCCGGCAACATGGAGCCCGTGCTGGCGGCACTGCGCGATGGCATCTTTTACCTGCTTCACCTTCACGCCTTTCCCCATCTGGTGCAGGATGCTGTCGCTTGCGCTCTCGACACCGAAGAAGACCCAGCCGATGGTGTAGTTCCGGATCGCATCAAGGACTTCGTCGTTGATACAGTCCACCCGTATGTCCGGCGACGAAACGTTCTCCCGCCCCATCACCCCGGCAAGAGCAGCAAGGAGTTCGACAAAAGCTTCTGTGTTGACCTTGCCGTCACGGGTCTTGTACAGGGATCCGGTCCCGCCGCTGATGGAGAGGCGCCGGGCGCCGGCTTTTTTGAATGCCTTCACTTCGTCGACGATTGCCGGGATCTCCCGGCTCCGTATGGCATGGCCGAAGAACCGCGGCACCTGGCAGAAGGTGCAGGCCCCGGAGCAGCCGCGGTGCGTCTCGATATAGGCACTTGCGCCCCGGATATCCTGTGCCCCGATATCCCTGGGGATAAACGGAAGCGGGTGCTCAATGGATGCCGGCGGGGATGCCGGCCTGACAACAAGAGAGTCCCCGGACCGGAAGGCAATCCCCGGCGTTGTCCCTGTTATCCCGTTGCGGGCAAGGGAGAGCACGGTCTCCTCCCCCTCCCCGAGCACAACCGCATCGCAGTCCAGTTCTCCCAGCACGATCTCCGGGTACGCGGAAACCGGCCCCCCGACATAGCAGGTGCCCCCTCCCTTCCGGTGGCGGCTGACAAACGAACGGATCTCCGGGTTGATGAGATGGAGGGTGGAGTACAGGCTGAGGAAGACGGTATCTTTTGGGCCTGCCCGCAGATCTTTTTGCAGGGAGACACCGTGTTTTTCGGCTTTGAGGATGCCGGCAATGAGCATCGCGCCGTAGGTGTAGATCCCGGGAGAGATGACCGTGATATGCATGGATCTGTCAGTACCATAGTGGGACATTCATCGTATAGAATGTGCCGGATATGCTTCCAGCATGAGTACCTGGCACCAGTACTTCCCTTGAGTATTCCTCCATGAATCCTTGCAGTGTACGCAACCTGCCAAAAACCTGAATGAAAAAGTACTCATTTTTACCAGCGCAATCGATATCCGGAAAAAATTTTCAATCGCCCCATCATACCCTGCTCGTTTTTTTTCAAGCAACCCTTGAGTGCAATTGCCGGACAATCACGCCGGAGAACCAAAAATTTTGTAGCATGTACATGCATTTTGTAGGATAATTATCCGATTGTAGCCTCATTAACTAACACCTCATGATCGCGATGAAAAAAATTCAAACGCGATCGTAACCGCGATAAAAAAATTTTCAGCAGGATCTGATGAAAAAATTTTGCGACTTTTTGCTGGAAAAACCGTACAATACCCTCCAGTTCCACCATAACCGGCTGTTGTAAAAATGTGCGGAGCAACTTAACTTCTCATCATCAGACCCTGGTTGAAATTTTATGGCAGACACTGAGCAGCTCTTTTTCATCAGACGTTGATTGAAAAGAAATGCGATCCGGATCGCGACCGAAAACCTGATCTGGATCCCTCAGACCTTGCCCAAAACACGGTCAGGTGGCGTCAGCCGGATGCTGACCAGCACACTTCCGGTCTTGGCGGGAAGTCATTTTTCCTATCTCTGGTGCAGGAGCGGCAGATCTGCACGTAATGTGGTGCACACAATCTGCCCGGACGGCGATAAAACAGTTGGTCTTCCCAAAGAAAACAGTGCCTGTTGCTGGAATGAACAGTTCAATGCAAAAAAAAGGATTGGATCAGATCTACCTTGCGGGGATAATGAGCGAGCGCTCGCCGGCGGGCATGAACTCGCGGATTGCACCCTTTGCGAACTCGCGGCGGGGTTCGGCAAAGTCGAACTTGAGCGAGGGGTCTGCGAAGGTGATCTTGATCAGCGGGGACAGGG
>Ga0302253_1000565_pt1 | contig 29213 bp, 29 predicted proteins | sample AAG_RA_Trp_MG_FD_193537 | JGI IMG/M metagenome (GOLD analysis project Ga0302253, IMG submission 193537) | Enriched activated sludge microbial communities from anaerobic digester in WTTP, New Holstein, Wisconsin, United States - AAG_RA_Trp | ecosystem: Engineered > Bioreactor > Anaerobic >...
CCATGCTCATGCACTGAACGCATCCATATGGCGTTATGCTTTATAATATATAACCAGTTTATGCAAGCCGAAGATTTGTAGAAAGGATTATGTCGGATGGCAAGAAAAGTCAGGATATTTGTGATAACGGATCATTGCTGGAGATGAAAAGCGTTTTGATCAGCAGGGCATGACTAAATAGAAGCGATGTGATTTCAATGTGCGGCTACCTTGTCCTACTTAAAAAGGGTATCCCGTGGCCGATATCGCATCTGACCATGAAGGACTTGTTCAATGGTTTCGTCACCGTCCTTCATCTTGGTTTCCGCGCAAAAAAAAGATTCAGGACCATGGCATGTCCCGGGTGGTTGCAAATCGTCTGGATGTGAGGCGGGTTATGCTTTGGCTTCGATAAGATAAAAAATCTGTTCACCATTATGGCAGAATATGCATGTAGAATGTCATTCTGCCTTTGTCAAAACCATGCTACTGTGCAATCGAAGGAGAACGCTATGGAAAAAGATAGGATGCCGGTCGTTACGAGAAACATTGCCGTCGTCGGTTTTGAAGGCTCTGAGATCCTCGACATTGTCGGTCCCCTTGAAGTGTTTGCCATGGCCGATTTTCTCCTTAAAAATCAGGGCGCTTCTTACGAATCTGCTTATCAATCGTACATCCTGGCGCAGAAGAAGGGCGTCTTCAGTACATTTTCCGGCGTAAAACTGACGGCGGATTATGCCTGGAATAATTTTTCAAAACCGATCGATACCCTTTTCGTTGCCGGCGGGCCGGACGTGAGCCCTCTGGCCGATGACAAGGAATTTCTTAACTGGCTGTGCAGCATGGAAAAGCAGGTGCGCCGCTTCTGTTCCGTATGTACGGGTTCACTTGTCCTGGCCAGGGCAGGCTTGCTTGATGGGAAACGGGCCACGACACACTGGGTTGCGCTGCAGGCAATGAAGACGGATTATCCGGAGATTGTCGTGGACTGCGATGCCCTTTTTATCCGTGACGGGCACATTGCCACCTCGGCAGGTATTACCTCGGGCATGGATCTGGCCCTGGCGCTTCTTGAGGAGGATTACGGGAAAAAATTAAGCTTGGATGTTGCCAGAATGCTTGTTCTTTACCTGAAGCGTCCCGGTGGGCAGAGTCAATTCAGTGTTCAGCTCCGGCAGCAGATCGCACAAGACAGTCCCATGGCCTGCATATTGAAATGGATTGCGGAAAATTACCGCGGATTGATCACGATAGAGAAGTTGGCCGAGCAGGCCGCCATGAGTCCCCGCAATTTCGCACGCGTGTTTGTCCGAGAAACCGGCGTGACGCCGGCGCGTTATGTGGAGCAGTGTCGACTGGAACACGCCATCCGTTTGCTCGAAGATACGGAAAACCCTGTTGAGACCCTTGCCCGGGAAAGCGGGTTCAACAGTGCAGAGCATCTGAGGCGGGCGTGCATGCGTTACCTGGGCATTACCCCCCAGGCCTACCGCGACCGTTTCCAGTCAACCTGTCGACAGGAGAAACTTCTAAACAAAGGAGGCTAAAACATGAGCAACAAAACCGCCATATTGATCTACAATGGTGCGGCAGAGTTGGATTTTGTCGGGCCGCACGAAGTCTTTAGTATTTCCGCCACGATAGGTCATCCTGAAGATCAACTTTACACGGTCGCCAAAACGGATGAAATCGTCGTGGGTCTGGGAGGTCTGAAAATTGTCCCGGATTACACGTTCGCCACAGCCCCAGTGCCGGATATTCTAATCGTACCGGGCACCCAGGATCCCTTACCGATTCTGGGCGACAAAGAAATGCTGGACTGGGTAAAAAAGACGGATGAAAAAAGCCAGTGGACCACAAGTGTCTGCACCGGTTCGTTTATCCTGCTCGCCTCAGGGGTGGCTCAAGGAAAGAAGGTGACCACCCATTGGATGGGAATCGAGCCGATGAAGCAGATGAACCTGGCCACGGTTGTAGAAGGCACACGTTATGTGCAGGACGGGAAAATCGTCACGGCGGCGGGGATAACCGCCGGAATTGACATGGCTTTGTGGCTCATCGGCCAGGTCTATGGTCCGGACCATGCCCGCCAGGTTCAGGAGATCATGGAGTATCATCCGGCTCCGCCTTATCAGTCATAGATCGAAAAACCGAGGTGACTTATCCGGACGGTCGGATGAGTCACCTTGAGTTTATTTCCGGCGCGCTAAGATCAAAAGAAACAACTTTTCCGGCCTTTGCGGCATGAGTTGAATCGGGATGATGAATTGCCATGAAAGCGTTAAAGAAGGTTTTATCTGAGCAAGGGGTCTTCGGGTATATCGGCTTATAGCGAAATCAATTCTATGCGTTCCAGTGTATGAAGTTCCGCTCGCCTTCATAGGTGCCGATCAGGACGAGTTCGGAATTCTCCATGATCGGCTTTCGCGGGTCAAGGTTGATGTGCATGACGCCGTTCTCTCTGATGGCTACGACAGAACAACCTGTCAGTTCCCTGATTTTAGAATCTACGAGGGTCTTGCCGACCAAAGAGGGGGGAGCCTTCAAATGAAAGACGTTCAAACCTTCTGCGAGCATCGCTGTTTCTTCATGCTTCAGAAAGTTAAAGATGGCATTGGCTCCCAGTGAAGCATAGGACATGACGAAATCGGCGCCCGCGCGATGAAGCGTAGACACATTACGCTCCAGATTGGCGCGGCTGAGAATCTGCAGGTCCGGCCGCAGGCTTCTCAAGTATTTCGTGAGATAAATATTGGTCGCATCGTCGTGGGTTGTAATAAGCGCCGCCGGAGCTTTATCAAGCCAGGCACGCTGCAAGGTGCGTATATCGGCGGCATCGCCGATGACGACATTTTCCTCCTGATGAACGCTCCGGGGATTTTTGTCGATGATAAGATAAGGTGTGCCCCGCTCCTTGAAGCGTTCCGCTATTGCCAATCCAACCCTGCCGCCTCCAACAATGAGTACAGGATCCGTCGTCAGCTTGTAAATGTGGTAAAAGGAATAGACCTCGTCAAAGGTATCGAGAGTCTCTTCGGACCCTGCCAGCACCAGAACGCTGGTCCGGGTAATTCTACTTTCCGCAGTCGGGATACCGAACTTTCCACGTTCCCAGATTCCCACAACGTTTACCCCGATATTTTCCCGCAATCCGCTTTCGGCAAGTGTTTTCCCGACCAGCGGTGTTCCCATTGCCGGGAATTCCGCGATGTTCAGATCGTCATAGCGACTGATGATGTTGGCTTTGCAGTCGCCACCGACCGTCCAGGTTGCCAGGGAGCGTCCCAGAATATCGTAGAATTGCAATACCCTGGTGCTGCCGGCCATTTGCAGGATGTCCACAGAGAAGGGAGAGTTGGCGGTGGTGATGATCGGGACCGAATCGGTCAATTCACGCACCGTAAAAGCCACGTTCGTATTGATTTCATCACGATTGGTCGCCACCACCATCAGGGCGCCTTCAACCCGCATCTTCCTGTAGGTCTCCGGATCGTCGATGTTTCCCAGGGCGACACGCAAGCCTGTGTCGGCATGCTCCTGGGCTTCCTTGTAATCCTCAAAAAGGACAACATATTCGTATCCGTGGTCCCTCAGCTTTTCAATTAGTGCTTGAGTTACCGCATCATGGCTTGTGATGATAACATGATTCTTTGTTTCCGCCGGCAGTTCTCGCGGGGTTCTTTTTTGGGCTTCGGCCTCGATCCAGGGAGCATAAAAAAACTTGATAAAAGTGAAGGGGAGCAATGTAAGGAGAAAGACGACGCCGGAAAGAAGGACCAGAATCGAAAAAGTACGCCCCAGGTCCGAATGAAAGGTGATGTCACCAAAACCCAGGGTTGTCATGACGGTCAGCGTCCAATAGAAACCCGTTAGCCATGAATGATCTCTACCTTCGTAGGCCATCAGGAAATGGAACAGAATACTGTAAATGATGACCATGGCGGCCAGGACGAGGCAATAGCGGGCGAGTTGACGAACATTACGCTTGGTATTTTCGCCCTGCATGAAATAGCTCAATACGGAAGGGTAATACTTCACAATATTTTCTCCAGAGAGTGCATCTTTAATATGCGAATATTATTTATACTTCGCCGTTTTGTACAGGCTGGATTTAGTATCTCTTGCAAGCTAATATAGGGAAAACACGTTTTTTCTGTCAAGGATTACAGTCAAGGGTACGTTTCGTGGTGAGAACCAACCCCGGCTAAACCCGGGGGGATTCCATAAAAACGCATCTCCTTGGATGAAGAGAATTCCGAAATTGCTGCAATAAGATATACAATTCACCCCTTGATGGAACGGGCGTTTCACCCTTGGAAGGGATTATCATGCATCTCATCTGTATTCAAAGAAACATTTACGGCATGACATCAGTTATCGGCACCCGAGATTCCGGGAGCGTCCGGAGGAGGCCCTTTTCACCCGTGTTGTTTCCCTCGTTCAGCTCAGTTTCTCTGTTTTCAGGGTCCACCACAACTTTTAACAGTGTGCAGTCGCTGGGTAGATCCGCATCCGGCACTTTCACTTCTCTGAAGCCGCCGACTGCGATGTCGATACAACCACCGATGACATACGAGTACCATCCGTCACGGATACCATAGGCCGTGCGGTTGCTTTCCGAATAATAAGACATTTCCCAGGCGGGTTCATCAGACCCCTGACCTCTGTAGTTGGCCGTGCCCCGATTGTATATTCTAAAGAAGATGTCGTATTTATTGTAGGTAACTTCACCATGCATGAAAGTGGTCCCGGGCTTAAGAATGACATCGCCGATGGTAACGCTCAAATCAGGCCGGAGGGGTGTACTGCCGACGGCAATGGCAGCCCGCGGGAGGTTCACCGGCATGCTCCAGTTGGAATAATTATTCGTTTCGCTCAGTTCACGGATTGATGGATGTCCGGGAAACGGCGGGTCCACCACGGCACGGTAACGCATGGTGACGCCTTCGGCGTCGCTGCGATACAGGGCGAGTGTAAATTGCTGACTGATGAGGGTGCCGCTGAATGTCCGTTCTGCGCCGGGTGCGAGCGATTCATTCAAATAGAGCATGCTGGGGAGAATCGATCCGGCCACTTTATAGCTGTAGGCGAGGTATCCGGGTGGCATGCCGCCTGCCGCCTCCACGGAGACCCGGAGCGGACGTGCCGCCGTGCGGCCGAGGTTTTTTACTTTGACCGTCAGAGGGAGTGTAACATAAATCGGTACAGAATCGGCCGGTCCACTCGCATCTTGGATTCGTCCGGTGAAAGGGTCGCGGTTTTCCGCACGGGGTGTTCCGATGGAGACGATACTGACCACCAGATCTGGAGAAACCGCCGGGACCATCTGCGCTCCGGGCCTGATCTGCAGCTCGCCACCACCCTTGGGCTGCAGGGGAGCACTCCATACCGTCTGGGAAGAGAACAGAAGAAAGAAAACCGCCGCGAAGGTTCCCCAAAAAGTCTTCATATCGACTCCTTTCTTGCTGGAAAACTGAGCGATTTGAATTGAAGAACTATTCTTATATTAATTGCCGGATTCATAAAAGTACCTCACGGTGCATCAGAGAAATCCCTGCCGGGATTCATTGAATAGCCGCTTTGGAGAAGATTCTGAAGTTCGCCTGCAAATGCGTCATAAGTATCCTGGCTGAAAAGGACGAAACGCACCTCCTCAATTTCAGGGTGGCCGGTCAAATATTCGATTACCGCTTCCAGGGCAATCCGGGCGGCCGGACGCAGGGGATAACCATAAGCGCCTGCGCTTAGGGCCGGAAAGGATAGGGATTTTAATCCATGCTGCACGGCCAGATTGAGGCATGTGGTATAGGCGTTTCGCAGGAGCGTTTCTTCATTGTGCAGGCCGTCCCGGTAAATCGGCCCCACCGCGTGAATGATATATTTTGCTTTTAACAGGCCGGCGGAGGTGATCACGGCGCTGCCTGTTTGGCAGGAACCGATTTTCCGGCATGCCTCCATAATCGTTGGTCCGCCCGCGCGGTGGATGGCGCCATCCACACCCCCGCCGCCTCGTAAACCGGAATTCGCGGCGTTGACAATCGCATCCGCCGATTCCTTTGTGATATCGCCAACTATCAATGACAAAACCGATTGGTTGATCCGTGCTTCCATTTTAGAAACCTCCCGGAATCTGCCTGCCTTCACCGTGAACAAGCATATGATAGGTTTTTTCAATGCGGTCCCAGTTGTCCTCGCGATCCATGGACCAGTAACGGCCGATCACCGAAACCACCCGGCCTAATCCTAAATCACGCGCCTTCTGTTCCACCCGTTCGATGTAAATTGCGCCGCTTTCCGGAAGTTCGCCGCGTCGGCCCAGCATGGCGTGGATATAGAGTTCCTTGATTCCCTTTTGTTTTGCCATCTCCATCAAGGCGAAAAGATGATTGATCGAGCCGTGCGAACTGAAAAAAGACACAATTCCCATAAGATGAAGGGGGGTGTCGTTTTGTAACGATCTGTCCATGGCCCTGAGAAAGGCCGGGTTTTGAAAAAAAGAACCGTTTTCAATCGCCTGGTCGATCTTCAGGCGGTCCGAAAAGATGGTCCGTCCTGATCCGATATGAAGATGCCCTGCCTCGGAATTGCCGACGGTGCCGGGAGGCAATCCCACCGCTTCCCCCGAGGCGAGCAACAGCGTAAAGGGATGGTCTTTCCTGAAAACGTCCATGCGGGGCGTATCGGCCTTGACGATCAGGTTGCCCTGAATCGTTGCATTTTCACCCCAACCATCGAGCAGAATGAGGATCAGGCGTTTGCAGGATGGATTGGCAAACAAAGGACTTTCCAAGATGAGCGAGCGTCCCGTCATGCTTGCCGGTTTGGGAAGGCCGAACAAATCCAGGATGGTGGGGGCGATATCCGACAGGGCGCCCTGGTTACGCAGAGGCCGGTCAAATCCGGGGTGGATCAAAATAAAGGGGACGAGACTGTCGGTGTGTCCCGTGTCAATCGTTCCATCGGGATATTGCCATTTTTCGACCGTTCCGTGATCGGCCGTAATGATCACCGTCATGTCTTGGCGGCGGGCTTCATCCACCACCAGCCCGAGATGGCGGTCAACGGCGGCGACTGCCGACAGGATGGCGGATTCGTTTTCGATATGACCCACCACATCGACATTGGGAAAATTTGTGAAGATGAATTGAACGGAAGGATCCTTGATTTTTTGGCAAGTCGCTTCGGTTATTGCGGTGATGGACATTTCCGGCGCTTCGTCAAACAGGGCGACGTCCTTGCGGGTGGGAACAACGATGCGTTCCTCACCTGCCACCGGTTCGGCTTTTTTGCCATTCAGAAAATACCCCACATGAATGGCTTTTTCGGCTTCCGTAATCTTGATCTGTTTGATCCCATGAGCCGAGAGAACATCGCTTAACGTGTCTTCAACGGTCTCCTCGGGAGGAAAAGCGACGGCAGCGTTCAAATCTTTATGATACTGAATCATGGTCGTTAAATCACAGGTGAAATGGACATCAACGGGAAATTCGTCAAACCCGCTTTCGGTTAGGCTCCGTGACAGCTCGACTTCTCTCTCGCCGCGTATGTTGTAAAAAATGACCGGATCACCGTTTTTGATCCGTCCGATGGGAACGTGATCCATACCGGTAAGAACCAGAGGCTCCAGGGTTTCATCCTCTTCATGATTACGGTATGCGTTTCTGATGGCATCAGACAAGGAATTGCTGTTGGACATAATTGATTGACTCCTGTATCGTGCTTATATTGACGACCAGTATAATTCATTTCATCATTTCTTTCAGTAAAAGATGACTGACATAGACTTGGAAAATCTCAGACCGCTCATGTCTGATTCGGCTCTATTGAAAAAAGAAGATATGCATGTTAATGAACGGGAAATTTTAGTGACCGCTACAAACCGTGAAAACAGAAAAATCAATTGAAGAAGTCCTGCAGGAAGAGTTTCTCCGAGAACGGGCGGCTGTGCTGGCCAAAGCTGCGGAAAAATTGACAAATACCCTGCGCCAGCTAGCACATATCGAGGAATCCATTATTAAAGAGAGTAAGACCATAAGTGGTCCGGCTTTCCGGGAGAACGATCATAAAGGATCAATCGGAGAAACTCCGCCGCGCAATAGATCGACTCTGATAGAGATCAATCAGCGTATCGATCATTTCAATAAGGTTCGGGATACGGCAAAAATTCAGTATTATTACCTTATTGTAACCAGAGAAGCACTCGGGCTGCGAAAACACCACTGGGTTGAAGAGTTTTATGCGATTCCGCCCAAGAAGAAATATATGAAGGATAATTAATGGATTTATATAAAAAACAGAGAATGCGCATGGTTGAGACGCAGATTCGCGCAAGAGGCCTCAGCGATGTGCGGGTTCTTGCAGCCATGGAAACCATCCCCCGCCACATTTTTGTTGACGATGGATTGCAGGATCAGTCCTATCAGGATAACCCATTGCCGATTGGCGAGGGACAGACCATTTCACAGCCCTATATCGTCGCGCTGATGACTCAGGCCATGGAAATATCCAAGAAAGACAAGGTGTTGGAAATTGGGACCGGCTCCGGATATCAAACGGCAATTCTGGCGGAACTGGCTGATCAGGTATTTTCCATCGAAAGAATTGCGAAACTGGCGTCCAAGGCCCGGAAATGTCTTGATGCCCTTGGATATTTCAATGTAGCCATTCGGGTCGGCGACGGCACCTACGGCTGGAAAGAGGAGGCGCCGTTCAACGCCATCATTGTCACTGCAGGCGGCCCGTCTCTGCCGCAGAATCTTTTAGCACAACTTGCCGTGGGCGGGAGAATCGTTTTGCCCATCGGTGATCGGCAGTCCCAAACCCTGTACAAAGTGACAAGATTATCGGAGGACATAACGGACATCAAGAAGGAGAACCTGGGTGGGTGTCGCTTTGTCGATCTGATCGGAGATTATGCTTGGGGAGGCGCGCAGTCCTGAAATATTCACGATTCCAAGGGGTTGTCAAGCCTCAGCCCCTCTTCAACACATGATGAATCATTTTTGTAATATGAAAAAAACTATTGGAAACATAGCTGTTCTGATCCTGTTGATTTTTTGTGCTTTCGGGTGTGTCCGGGACTACGTTAAGAGTGAGCCGAGGCAGGGATACTATTATGTCGTCAGGCCTGATGAGACGCTGTCCAGCATTGCCCGCGACCATCGGATGAGTGTGGAAGAACTGGCTGAAGTGAATGACCTGGATAAGGCAGCGGCACTTAAGGAGGGCAAGGTTTTATTTGTACCCCGGGAAGAGTCTGTAAAAGATCTAAGTAAGAGTAAAGAAGTCAAGTCAAAAGAAGTTTCTCAGGGCCGGAAACCAAGGACGGAAACATATACCGGAAAAACGGCGGGAAAAACAGAGACGGTTAAAAAAACCGATACGAAAAAAAGCACCAAAACCATTTTACCTCAAGAAAATGTCAAGATAAAACAGGGGGATAGTACAAAACCGATCACCGCGAGCAAAGACACCGATGGTATTCGAAAAGGAAAGTTTTTCTGGCCCCTCAAGGGAAAAGTGATTTCGAAATATGGGCCGCAGCCCAACGGAATGTTCTACAACGGTATCCGAATCGAAACGCGGAAAGAATCTTCCGTTGTCGCATCGGCCGGAGGTCAGGTTATTTTTTCCGCATTGCTCAAAGATTATGGGGAAACGGTCATCATTAAGCATGATCAAAATTATGCTACCGTTTATACGCATCTCAGCAAAAGACTCGTCAAGGTCGATCAAAAAATCAAGCGCGGTGATAAAATCGCCTTGATCATACCGGCTTTCTCCGGTGTAGGGTTTATTGATTTTGAAATAAGATACAGAAACAAGGCAAAAGATCCCCTTTTGTTTTTATCCTGAAGATTCTCCATTTGAGAGGAACGTATGGAATTGAATTTCGAACAGGGGCCGATTCGTCCGCCGAGCGAAGCGGAGAGCCTGCTCATCCGGGCAACCAGGAATTGCCCCTGGAATAAATGTACCTTTTGCCATAGCTACCATGATTCGAAGTTTTCTCTGCGGTCTGTCGAAGAAATCAAACAAGAAATCGATGCCATGCATGCCATTGCCGAGAACATCGCCAAATTGTCCTGCAAGCGAGGTCAGGGCGGGAAAGTCAACGACAGCATCGTGCAAATGATTTTCAACGATTACGGCTTTAGTGATGCTTACAGGACTGTGGCGGCTTGGCTTTATTTTGGCGGGAAATCCGTATTCCTTCAGGACGCAAACTCGATCATTATGAAAACGGAAGACTTGGTCGAGGTCCTGAAGTACATTAAAATGATATTTCCCTTTGTGGACAGAATCACCTCATACGGTAGATCCAAAACGGCGGCCAAGAAAACGGTTGAAGATTTTGTAAAATTGAAAGCAGCAGGTCTTTCACGCATCCATGTCGGAATGGAAAGCGGCTATGATCCTGTTCTGGAATTCATCAAAAAAGGAGAAACCGCGGCTGACCATATCGAAGGGGGCAAGCGGATCATGGCGGGAGGGATTTCCCTATGTGAGTATATCATTCCCGGCATGGGCGGAGATAAATGGTCAACCGAACATGCAAAACAGACGGCGGAAGTTTTGAATGAAATCAATCCGGATTATATCCGGTTAAGATCACTGCAGGTCAGAGAAGGGACCGCGCTTTACACGATGATGAAGGAAGGACTGTTTACCCCCCTGGCAGATGAGGATGTTTTAAAGGAAATCAGACTTCTCCTGGAAAATCTTCATTGCCGGGACACTTATGTCGTCAGCGACCATATCCTGAATCTGCTTCAGGAAATCGAAGGTAAACTTCCCAATGACAAGGAAAGAATGCTGGGCACCATCGATCGCTATTTCAGTATGTCGTTAAAAGATCGTATGATTTACAGACTCGGCAGAAGGCGGGGAATCTACAACAGTCTTGATGACTTGGCGAATATTCGCATTTATGATCGGCTCCGGCAGATTGTCGAAGAATACGAAAAGAAGGATCCTCAGCAACTCGACCGGGATCTATATAAAGCGATGCATGGCTTTATATAGATATTCCCTTCTGGTATTTACTGCAACCCCTTCCAGGGCCTTTAATCAGAAGATATTATCATAATTATTGACTATTTACCGGTCTTGTGTTAGCCTTAACCGTTAAATAAATTGTAAGGTGTATCAGCATGTTTAAAATTGGTGATTTAGCGGTTTATCCGGCACAGGGTGTTGGTGTGATTGAATCGATTGAAAAAAAAGAAATCATGGGCAACAAACAGATGTTTTACATCATGAAGATCATGGGTAATGGCATGAAAATCATGATACCCACCGATTCAGCAGACTCTGTAGGCCTGAGGGAAGTGATTCATAAAGACGATATCTCAAAGATATACGACATTCTGAGATGTAAGGACGTGACCATCGATAAACAAACCTGGAACAAACGGTACCGTGAGTACCTGGAAAAAATTAAAACAGGTTCTGTTTTCGAGATAGCAAGCGTGCTTAGAGATCTTCTGGTGCTAAAGACAGACAAGAATCTGTCGTTTGGCGAAAGAAAGATCATGGACACGGCTAAAAATTTGCTGATCAAAGAGATATCTGTCGCGAGCAAACTTGAAGAAACCAAGGTTGAGAAAGATCTGGAGATGTTATTCACCATTCAATAGTGGTTTCATCTTCTTGAAATTTTAATATCTTTTTCACCTGTCGGGTTGTCGTCTTTTCTTATTGTCTCTTCACGCATACACTGAATATCAAGCAAGTCGTCTGAAAGACAGCTTTGATTATTCGTTTTGTGTCGAAATTAAAAAGAAAGGAGGTGAGAAAATGCAGGTTAGAATTCTTTTGATCCTGGCATGTGGGTTAAGCGGATTTTTTATTTCATATCATTACTTCGGATCACCACAAACCTATCTGAACATTTATTCCATCTGTGGTTTAGTTCTGGGTCTTCTGGCATCATGGTTCGTGATTCACTCTGAAAAGGCCATTAGGAAAGTTTCATTAAGGGTCATCTTTGGCGGAGTCGCCGGCTTATTTATTGGTTTGTTATTCGCGTTCCTGTTAGCCTTTGGTATGAGCTTTGTCAGTGATATCATGGAAAAACAGCAGGTTGTGCCTTGGATTTATACGCTGTTGACAGGCATTATGGGTTATCTGGGGCTGGTCATCGGTTCCAAAAAGGTCGACGAGTTTCAACTGCTGGCGTCGGGCAGTGTCAAGGTAAACCAGAATATCAAAATTATGGATACCAGTGCCATCATTGATGGACGTATCGCCGATATTTGCGATACGGGATTTGTCGAAGGGACCTTGATTATTCCGAAATTTGTTCTGGAGGAGTTACAGTATGTTGCGGACTCGCCTGATTCACTGAAAAGGTCGCGAGGGCGACGGGGTTTGGATATCTTGAATCGAATGCGCAAGGACAAGTATGTCAAAATAGAGATTGTGGATCAGGATTATCCGGATGCAAAAGGCGTCGATGCCAAACTAATCGAGATGGCCAAACATTTAAGTGCTAAAATTCTTACCAACGATTTTAATTTGAACAAGGTCGCGGAACTACACGGTATTAAAATTCTCAACATCAATGAATTGGCCAATGCCTTAAAACCGGTGATCCTGCCGGGCGAGATCATGACGGTGAAAATTGTTAAGGAAGGAAAAGAGCCGGGGCAGGGTGTGGCCTATATGGATGACGGAATGATGATTATTGTCGATAATGCTCAGAAACATGTCGGCTCGAATGTGGAAATCGTCGTGACCAGCGTTTTGCAGACAACGGCCGGTCGTATGGTTTTTTCCGAGATGAAGGGATTGGCCAACGACAAAAAAGTATCCAATTCCATTGTGAAATAAGCAGAAAACCCGGGATTCAAATCCCGGGTTTCCATTTATTAATGAAAATTGCAGCAATCATTCCCGCCGGCGGCTCAGGCTTGAGAATGGGATATTCGATTCCCAAGACGTACTTGACGTTTGATTCCGTGCCTATCATTGTTCACACCCTTCGCATATTTCAAGATTCGAGTCTTATTGACGATGTGTACCTGGTCGTGCAAGAAAAGGATCGGGAATACGCCAAAAACGAAATCGTCGGGAAGTTCGCCCTGACGAAGGTGAGGGCGATTATAGCAGGCGGAAAAGAGAGACAGGATTCTGTTAATCATGGCCTGACCTGTTTAACTCACGAGCATGAATTCGTTGTTATTCATGACGGCGTACGTCCTCTTCTAGAGAAGGAGATGCTTGAAAAAACGATTCACGTTGCAATGAAGGAAGGCGCTGCCATTACGGGCGTGCCGGTTAAAGATACGGTCAAATCGATCAACAAGCTCAGCATCATAAAAAAAACGGTTGATCGTCATAATCTCTTCTTGATCCAAACGCCACAGGTGTTTAAAAAAGACGTGATCGTCAAAGCATACATAGCCGCATATCAGGATCAATACTATGGCACAGACGATTCATCTTTGGTGGAAAGACTGGGTATTCCTGTCAAAATGGTTGAGGGGAGTTATGAGAATATCAAAATAACGACCCCCGATGATTTAATGCTAGCGGAAATAATAGTACAAAAAAGGAAATCGCATACCCAATGAAAATCGGATTCGGCTACGACAGTCATCGTTTCATTGAAAACAGACCTCTTATTCTTGCCGGCGTACATATTCCCTCGGAAAAAGGACTTGCAGGTCATTCGGACGCCGATGTTCTTGTCCATGCCATATGTGACGCCATACTCGGCGCCATGGGGGCGGACGATATCGGATGCCATTTCCCGGATACGGATCCTCTTTATAAGAATATATCGAGCATGATTCTTCTGGATAAGGTCCGTTCCCTCATGATTAAGAATGGTTATAAGATATCCAATATCGATACGACGATCGTTCTTGAATCGCCGAAAATTCGGCCATTTGTTCCGGAAATGGTGCAAAATTTAGCTCAGGTGCTTCATATTGCAGGAAAAGATCTGAATATTAAGGCCAAAACCAACGAAGGCATGGGATTTATCGGCAGAAACGAGGGCATCGCCGTTTTTGCCGTCGTCATACTTGAGAAAGTTTAACAAAATGGAGACAGCCCAGATCAGAGTAAGATTCGCACCGTCGCCGACGGGAGAACTGCATATCGGCAATGCCCGGACGGCTCTCTACAACTGGCTGTTTGCGCGACAGCACCAAGGGACGTTTGTCCTCCGCATAGAAGATACGGATCGTGAAAGGTCAACGGATCAATTCAAAGCAAACCTTTTAAGGGATCTGAAATGGCTGGCCATAGACTGGGATGAAGGCCCAGAACAGGGCGGGTCGTATGGTCCCTATGAGCAATCAAAGAGATTGGATATCTATAATCAATATCTGCAGGAACTGAAAGATCAGGATTTGGTCTATCCGTGCTATTGCACGGAAGACGAACTCAGTGAAGAACGCCGAAATTTGCTCTCGCGGAAAATGATGCCTCGTTACATGGGACGATGTCGGACCTTGAATCAGGAGCAAAGAACAAAACTGGAGGCAGAGGGACGAAAACCGACGTATCGATTTAAGGTCAGGAAAGGGGAAATCCACTTTCATGATCATATCCGGGGGGTGATGCGATTTGATGGTGAATCGATCGGCGACTTTATCATCATGCGCTCCAATGGCCTGCCCGCCTACAATTTTGCCGTGGTGATCGACGACTATCTAATGAAGATCAGTCATGTGATCCGCGGGGAAGATCATCTCTCGAATACGGCTTCGCAATTGCTGCTCTATGAAGCGCTGAAATTCAAACCGCCGGAATACTATCACCATTCCTTAATTCTGGGGCTGGACCACACCAAGCTAAGCAAAAGGCATGGCGCGGTCAGCGTCGGCGAATTCAGAAAGAACGGATATTTGCCTGAAGCATTGGTCAATTACTTGAGTCTGCTGGGCAGTTCCTTAGGAGAAGGACGTGAAATCTGTCCGCTTGAAACGATCATTCAAACATTCAGCATGGAGAAAGTCGGGAAAGGCGGTGCCTCGTTCGATGAAGACAAGCTGAAATGGATTAATGCAACATACCTGCACGCATATGACATCAAAAAATTAAGCAAAATTAGCCGTCCGGCTATTACAGAAAAAGACTTGACCGGCCTGACGGACGAAAAACTCGAGCAATTCATCGCCTTAATTCAACCGAATATCGAAACCATAAACGATGTCAACGCTTACCTGGGCATTATTTCCGATCGGGCATTCAATATGACCGACGCGGCAGAAAAGATTCTGGGGGAACAAAAGAATGTCGAAATGCTGGGTGTATTTTGTCGGCTTATGGACGCCATCCCTGAATATTCTGAAAGACAGCTCAAAGAAGCGCTCAGGGAATTATCAAAAATCACAGGATTAAAGGGCAAGGAAATCTATATGCCGCTCCGGGCCGCCATTACCGGTATGACAAAAGGGCCGGAATTGGATGAACTATTCCGCTTCATGGGCAAGGAATCCATTCGGCAAAGAATTGGAAAAGCTGTGGGAAAAATTAACGAAAAAATAGAATAAACAGAGTTTTGAAAAGGATTCATCATGGCGATCAGAGAATGGCCGTTGATCAGCAGTAAGATAAACGAAAAATATCGCATATTCAACATCCGCAATGACCGGGCAAAATCGCCGAGAAATGGCAACGTTTATGATTTTGTCGTCCTGGATGCCTCACCCTGGGTGAATGTGGTTCCTCTTACAGTGAACAATGAAGTGATTCTCATACGTCAATACCGGCATGGAATCCGTGCGGTTACCCTGGAAATACCCGGAGGCCTGGTTGAAGAAAAAGAACCGCACAACCAGGCGGCGCTGCGAGAATTGGAAGAAGAAACGGGATACAGCACAAAGGATGAAGATCTGATCTATCTGGGTAAAGTTTCGCCTAATCCGGCTATTCAAAACAACCTCTGCCATACCTATTTGGCCAGAAATGTCTATCCCATCGGTCCTCAAAACATGGACGAGAAGGAAGATATTGAATTGGAATTGTGTCCTCTGCAGGCCATTCCTAAGCTGATTCACGATGGAACAATCTCCCATTCTCTTGTTGTCGTCGCGTTTTATCGGTTCTTATTTGAGTATCTTCCCCATGCATCAAAATAGCGATTATCATTATTGTCCTTGCTGCGGTTATCTCTGGGATAAACCGGAAGCAACGTCAACCGTCGGCAAGCACATCGTATGTACACATTGCGGTTTTATCCTGTACAAGGATCCTAAAGTTGCCGTTTGTGTGATTATTGACGTTGACGGAAAGATCGTCATGATAAAAAGGTGTTTGCCGACACCACATGGCAATTGGGCTATCCCCGGTGGATTTGTCGATGCGGGTGAAACGCTTGAGGCGGCGGCGATCCGGGAAGTCGGCGAAGAAATCCTGCTTGATGTGGAAATTACAGGATTAGTCGGTGCATATTCAGAAGAGGGCGAATCCGTTGTACTTATTGTATACAGTGGAAGAATAATCAAGGGGCGGCCGGGATGCGGCCCCGAAGCGCTTGAAGTGAGGTCGTTCGATTATGATTCCATCCCCTGGGATGATCTTTCTTTTCCAATTAACGGCAAGGCTCTGCGGGATTATTATGGAAGATAAGATTCAGGGAAAAGATTTGACCAGGGGCAATTTTACCGGCGTGGGTGGCTTAATCTTTCATCAGGAGAGATATCTCATGGTGAAGCAGGCGTATGGTGAATACAGGGGATTATGGATCCTGCCCGGCGGTCATGTCAAAGACGGTGAGGCCCTTCACAAAGCCGTGGAGCGCGAGGTTCGGGAAGAAGCAAACATAAAAGCTGCCGCAGAAGGTATTGTTGCCGTAAGAAGCCGCATACGCAGCCCGCAAACAACAGACTGCTACCTTGTCTTTCAAATGCGTTATCTGGAAGGCATGCCCCGGCCGGATGGCAAGGAAGTGGACGCAGCAGAATTTCTTCGGTACGAAGAAATAGAAGCGTTAAACAATGTGGTGAATTTAACGAAAATCATCATCCAGCAGCACAACGCGAAAAAATTGACCACTCTCAGCCGCACAAAATCATTTGAATTCTACAATTTAAATGCTCAGGATTATCAACTATTCCTTTGAATCTCCGGAAGTGAACTCTTTAACAGGGCCAGAATTAAAGGGGAATGTTATTGTGTTTTTTTGCGATTTCCGCACGCGATTTGTTTCGCAGGGCTTCTAATAAGGATATAAGCTTTCTTCGGGTATCCCGTGGAAGAATTATTTCATCAATGATACCGAGGCTTGCAGAAAAATAAGGGTTGCTGAAATGATCTTCATAGGCTTTTGCAAGTTCGATCCTTTTCGCCTGCGGATCAGCGGCGGTCATTATTTCCTTGCGGTAAACGATATTGCAGGCTGCTTCGGAGCCCAAAACGGCGATTTCCGCTGAAGGCCAGGCCATAACATAGTCTGCACCCAGTTGTTTACTGCACATGGCAATATATGCCCCACCGTAATCTTTTCTGATTACGACGGTAATTTTAGGTACGGTCGCTTCGGCGTAAGCATGAAGCAGTTTGGCGCCATGACTGATGATGCCCAGTTGTTCTTGCCTGCTCCCCGGCATATATCCCGGAACATCGGCCAATGTGAGTAGTGGAATATTAAACGCGTCACAGAAACGGATGAAACGCGCTGCCTTATCGGAGGCATGGACATCCAGAACGCCGGCATAATATTTGGGGTTGTTGGCAATCACCCCCACCGTTTGTCCCATGACCCGTATGAAACATACAATGATGTTATGAGCCCACGCTGCATGTGGCTCAAAGTACTGTCCAGCATCGGCAATAGACTTGATAATTTCTTTCATGTCATAACTTTTAGAGGGTTCATTCGGAATAATCTCATCAAGTTCAAATGCTATGCGATCTGGATCGTCACCCAAGTCAAGAGTGGGGACAGGGCTATGGCAACTGTCGGGCAGGTAGGATAAAAGCGTCTGAATTTTTTTGATACAGTCATGATCATTCGCTGTACTGAAATGACAGACACCATTCTTGCTCGAATGGATCAGCGGGCCGCCCAAATCTTCATGACTGATTTCCTCGCCAATAATCGACTTAATGACATCCGGTCCCGTAATGTACATGTAACTGGTGTTCTGAACCATGAACACCCAGTCCGTCAGGGCCGGTGAATAAACCGCGCCGCCGGCGGTCGGTCCCATAATCGCGGTGATCTGAGGAATATAACCCGATGCCCGGGTGTTCCGGTAAAAGATACCGCCGTAACCTTCCAAGGCGGGAACGCCTTCCTGAATGCGTGCCCCTCCCGAATCATTAAGGGCAATGAAAGGCTTGCGGGCTTCGAAGGCCATATCCATAGCCTTCCAGATTTTTTTTGCATGCATTTCGCCGAGACTGCCGCCGGAACTGGTAAAGTCCTGTGCGGCGACAAAAACGATTCGACCGTCTACCTTTCCATAACCGGTAATGACGCCATCGGCATGAATTGCCTTGCCTTCGAGACCGAAAAGATGGGATCGGTGTTTCACGAAGAGCTGCACTTCATTGAAAGAACCTGCATCGAAGAGTGCGTCTAATCGTTCCCGTGCAGTTAATTTACCGAGATCATGCTGTTTCTGGATCATCCCCTGACCGCCCAGGGCCATCACATCGGCGATGTTCTGCTCCAGCTTGCAGATTTTATGAAAGGTATTGCCATGATTTTTATGTGTTTTCTTCATTGTCATTCGATCCGTGGTCTCCTAAATTAAAAATATCTTTATGAATATAAGAAGTTATAAACTGCGGCAGGAATTCCATGTTGACCTGTGTAAACAGGTAAGATATATATGCACGGGCAATGAGAAAAAACATGGCGCATGCGTTATTTGAAAACTTAATTCCTGACAATAAAAAAATCAGAAATTCTTGTATCAGATCATTCTATGGAGGCGCAATGAAATTTATTGATGAGATGAATTTAAAGGGAAAAAGAGTCCTTTGTCGGTTCGATTTTAATGTACCATTGGATAATTCTCAAAATATTACTGACGACACACGAATTCGTGCCGTTCTTCCCACCATAAATTATGCTCTTGATGAAGGCGCCTCGGTGATCATGATTTCTCATCTGGGTAGACCCAAAGGTAAGCCTAATCCAACATACAGTTTGGCGCCGGTTGCCAAGAGGTTGTCCCGCTTCCTCGGGAAAGATGTCCAGATGCTCAACGATTGCATGGGTGATGAAGTCAAGGCCCATATTGAAAAGATGATTCCGGGAGATCTGGTTTTACTGGAAAATCTCAGATTCTATCCGGAAGAAGAGGCGAATGACGACCATTTTGCCCGGGAATTGGCCAGTTTTGGCGATGTTTATATCGACGACGCGTTCGGAAATGCCCATAGAATTCACGCCTCCAACGTCGGCATTACCCAATTCATCAAAGAATGCGCCGCCGGATTCCTGATTAAAAAAGAACTGAATTATTTAAAAAAAGTGCTGGATAACCCGGCAAGACCATTTGTCGCCATTATTGGCGGTTCGAAAGTGTCCGATAAATTGGAAGCGCTTTTAAATTTAATTCAACGTGTTGATAAGATGATCATTGGTGGCGGGATGGCTTTTACGTTTTTAAAGGCACAGGGGTTTGAGATCGGGAAATCAATCTTTGAAGAGCCGTTGATGGAAAAAGCCTTGGAGATTCTGAAGAAGGCTAAGGAGTTGGGGGTAAAGCTTTATCTACCCATCGATTGCGTCATTGCGGAAGACAAAAATGCCGCTGCGGAAACAAAAATTGTTCCCATTCAGGAAATCAATCCCAATTGGATGGGTTTGGATATTGGTCCGGCAACGATTACACTCTTTTCGGAAGCATTGAGTAATGCAAAGACCATTGTGTGGAACGGTCCCATGGGAATGTTTGAAATCGATGCCTTTGGCAGGGGAACAGCGGCGCTTGCACACAGTGTGGCGAATACTTACGCACTTTCCATCGTCGGTGGCGGAGATACGGATGTGGCCATCAACAAGACAGGGGAACAGGACAAAATCACCTATATATCCACCGGAGGCGGGGCGTCCCTTGAGCTTCTGGAGGGAAAGGATTTGCCCGCCGTCAAGGCGCTGGATCGTTGTTAAAGTTTATAGTGCTGGAGGGTAATCGTCGGCGGGAATGCAATATAATTCCCGCCGTTTTCGTTAAATATGAGAAACATCAAAATTAATATCGAATATGACGGCGCGCAATACTATGGATGGCAAAGACAAAAAGGCCACCAAAGTATACAGCAAACCTTGGAAGAGAAAATAAAATTAATCACCAAGGAAAATGTCACCGTAATTGGGTCGGGAAGAACCGATACCGGTGTCCATGCCATCAACCAGATTGCCCATTTCAAGATGATCGGCGATATGAGTGAGGAAAATTTATTGCACGCCCTGAACTGTGTACTGCCCGATGATATTGTCATCAAGCAACTTGAGGAAGTCCATGAGGCCTTTCATGCGAGATTCGACGTAAAATCAAAGAAATACATTTATCAAATCTGGAATGGCCCATCGAATACGGCGCTTCACCGGCGCCACTGCTGGTATATCCGCAAGACATTGGCGCTTGATCTAATGCGGGAAGCGGCCCTTTTCATTAAAGGGACACATGATTTTTCCGCTTTTTGCGGGGCGGGCAGCAAGGTCAAAGATTATATCCGGACGGTTTTTTCTGTATGTATTGATGAAGATAACCAGGGAAGAATCATTATCACAATTACGGCAGATGGTTTTCTCCGTCATATGGTCAGAAACGTCGTCGGCACACTGGTCGAGGTGGGCAAAGGTAAAATATCCCCCGAACAATTTAAAATAATCCTCGATTCCCGTGATCGCACAAAAGCCGGTATGACGGCACCTGCCCACGGCCTGTTCCTGGCGGAAGTGACCTATTGATCGATAATACCAAATGTATTTTCCTGGCTGTAAAGTGTAATGCTCAAGCCAACTTTCAATCGTTAGGCATTGGATTGCAGAGATTTTCCGACGAGTCGGCAACGCGGCCGCAGGTAAAGCAAATAAATTTAGGATGGCGGGTCAGTTTTTTTACTTCTTCAAAAAGCCCCTTGCTCACCAACATGCACAAATGACCGGCATGTTTTTCGGGATGCTTACAACTTTTTTCCTCAGACATCGTCATTCTCCTCGTATAATAATTTTTTTAAAAAAGGTTCTTGTATACGCGCCAACATCCATAAAGGACCAGCATGATTTTAATCTTAATTTGCTAAATATTATCATCCTCTTCGGATAATAACCAATATAAAAACGAAGATGAACAGATGATGGAGATTGTACATATGTAATCATGGGCTAGTGTGCCCGTGAATTTTCTTCAAAACCCATTGGCAAAACGGTGGTTTTTTTGTACACATGATCCGAACCGATCGAATTGCGTTAACTCATTTCCTGAAAGGATACAGGTTTATATTTCCATCATGAAAGCTCCTCTACTCATTGTGGCCGGTGCCAAAGGGGCCGTTGGCTCGACGGTTGCGGCAGCCGTAGCCGACATGAAACAAACAGGGAAAAACATGTATCCCTGGTTGATGACAGCCAATTGGACCGACAAGATTATTCTTCAGGAGACGGCATTTGCCGGCTGGGATGTGTCTGAAAAAAAGATGTCTCAGGCCGTGGCCCTGCAGGGTGTTTTGCCACAGGAGCATTATGAGCCGAGCATGGCCATGCTGGACACAATGGATGTACGGAAACCTCCGGCGGTAACGACGGGTTACGCGGAGCAGATACGAATTTTGTCACAAGACATTGACGATTTTATTAAAAGGCATCCCCGTCAGCAGCCCGTCTTTGTCAATCTCTTGCCGGCCTGTGCGGTGACCAAACTTGAGAAATATGAGGCATTAACTGATCTTTACCGTGAGCTGGCCCCCGCGGATTTCCCGGACCTGGCCTATGTCATGGCGGCTATGGCCTGTGGTGTTCCCGTTGTAAACTTCACATCCAATGCCGTCGAATGCCCCCTTGTCGTGCGTGAAGCTTTCCAGGCCGGTGTTCCCATTTGTGGCCGCGACGGGAAGACAGGACAGACGTATCTAAAGGTGGTGATTGCCTCTGCTTTGAAGGTGAGGAATCTTCTCGTCGATGGCTGGTATAGTTTGAATATCCTGGGTAATGAAGACGGCCGGAATCTTTCGGATCCGCAGAAAGCCTCGGGTAAACTAGCCAACAAGACGGATTTTCTTAACACCATCCTGGGTTATTCCGTGGGGAAAGAATACGGACAATCCACACACAAGGTGGCTATCGAATTCTATCCTCCCCGTGGCGACAGCAAGGAATCCTGGGATGTTATTGATATAAAAGGTATATTCGGGATGCCGATGAGCATCCGGATGAACATGCAGCTGCGCGATTCCATTTTGGCTGCGCCTATGGTCATTGATCTTGCGGTATGGATGGCGGCCCTAAAGGCATCAGGCCGTAGCGGTTTTGTGCCGGAGTTGGCGTTTTATTTCAAAAAGGCCCCCCTGCCGGACAGTCCGGTTACCTTTCAGGAACAGGTTGCCGCCCTGCAGAATCTGGCGCAGGATTTAAAGTGAAACGTTAACGTTTTGATGAAATCAGGAGATTATTCAACATGAAACTTGGTTACAGCAGCAACGCTTTTGTCAGGATGTCCCTGTTTGGCGCCATAAAGCAGATTGCCGACCTTGGGTTCGGCGGCATTGAGATCATGGGCGACCGACCTCACCTCTATCCTCCCGACTGGAACGATGAAGCGCTTCAGTATTTGAAGAAGAACATCCATAATCGGGGTTTACATATTACCAATATCAACAGTTTTACCCTGTTTGCAGTGGGGGACACCTATCTGCCGTCCTGGATCGAGGCGGAAGCGTCCCGGCGAGAGATGCGTGTGACGCATACACTGCAGAGCATTCATATGGCCGATCAGCTGGGTTGTGCCAACATTTCCGTTCCGCCCGGGGGGCCGTTGCCGACGGGTATGTCGAGGAAGGAGGCGTTACGGTTGTTTCATGCCGGACTGGATCAAGTTATCCCCCTGGCGGAGAAACTGGGGGTCAAGATTCTCATCGAGCCGGAACCGGATCTGCTGATGGAAAACACGAAACAAATCAGGTCATTTATCACCGATATACGTTCACCCCAGGTTGGTATCAATTTCGACATCGGTCATTTTTACTGTGCCGGCGAAGAGCCGGGAGAAAGTTTTCAGGAACTTCTCCCCTGGATCGGCCATGTCCATATTGAGGATATTGCCGCCTCACGGCAACACCATCACCTCATTCCCGGACAGGGAGCCATAGATTTTGAGACGGTTTTAGAGACGATCAAAAACACCGGCTATCATGGGGATATCAGTCTGGAGCTCTACACCTATGCCGACAAGCCCAAAGAAGCGGGTGAGGAAAGTCTGGATCATCTTTTGCCGATTTTTGAGACAGTCGGCTTCAATCCGGCGGATTTGCTCCGGACGAGTGAGTAAAATTGAAACAGGCGGAGTCGGGGTCCATGCATCCGAACACAAATGAGCAGCATACTCAGGCCAAAGATCAGGAAGCAACAACCTCGTTTGGCTACAGACAGATAGCGGCTGATGAAAAGGCCGGCTATGTCCTGCGGCACTTTAATTCAATCGCAGCTAAATATGATTTCATGAATACCCTGCTCAGTTTGGGGATTCATTATCTTTGGAAGCGATCTGCGGTGAAGGCCGCCCGGTTAAGAGAAGCCGGACTGGTTATCGACGTGTGCGGTGGCACGGGGGACTTGGCGATGCTTGCCGCTAAAGGGATGGGCTCCCGTGGCCGCGTCATGGTCTATGATATCAATTTAGCCATGCTGAAAAACGGCTTACCCAAAATCCGGAAGGCCTCTCTTGAAAAGCAGATCACCTGTGTGCAGGGGGATGCCGAAGCCATTGCATTCCCGGCGAATCTATTTGATACGGCAATGATTGGGTTTGGAATTCGCAACGTAACCCATATGGAAACGTGTCTGCAGGAAATGTATCGGGTGCTTAAGCCCGGAGGGCGGTTCATGTGTCTGGAATTTTCACTGCCTGTGACGCCATGGTTTCGTTTTCTTTACGATTTCTATTCATTCCGTGTCATGCCGGTCATCGGTCGCTTGCTGGCCGGCACCCGGGAGGCCTATCTCCATCTTCCCGAATCGATACGCATGTTTCCATCGCCGGATCTGTTTTCCCGGATGGTTATGGAGACGGGCTTCAGGGATGTCCGTTATGAAAGACTGACCAACGGCATCGCCGTCATCTATACGGGTGTAAAACCATGAAACTCAACTGGGCGGAACGGCTGGCGGTCAACAATCCGTTGCGACCTCTCCAGCAGCGTCTCGAAATGAACTGGTACTACAGGCGAGTCAAGCTGGAAGCAGAAGCCCGGATTCTGGAAATCGGCTGCGGTCGGGGTGCGGGAGCCCTCCTGATCAAGGACACGTTCCATCTTCGGCATGTTCATGCCCTGGACCTGGACATCGATATGATTAGGAAAGCAGACCCCTATCTTAGTCAGAAAGAAAAGGACGGCATTTCTTTCCTTGTCGGTGATGTTTGTGCGCTCCCTTTTGAGGACTCCACCATGGACGCCGTTTTCGGTTTCGGTGTTCTTCATCATGTTCCGGATTGGCAGAGGGCGTTGGGTGAAATTGTGCGGGTACTAAAGTGCGGAGGCCTTTACTTTTTTGAGGAACTTTATCCCACCTTGTATCAGAATTTCATCACCCGTCGCATCCTGTTGCACCCGGCGGAAAATCGATTTGACAGTGAAACATTAAAAAAGACCATCGCCGCATCGGGTCTTGCCATGGGAGACTATCTGGAAAATCGTCACCTGGAAATATTGGGCTATGCCGCTAAAATGTAGATAGTACCGGTTAAAATAAGAGACTGATCGTCAAACACACCAGCAAAGCCAGCGGATAATAGCTGGCTAGATTGAAGAGGCGGAAGGCTTTCTGTGTGTCCTGGGAAAGGAAAAGGATCATGGCTGGCGTCAGGAGCAACCATAGACCACATAAACTGGCGCCGATTGGATAAAGCCAGTTAAATTTGACTGCTACGGCGGTCAGCAATGCGAAACTCAAAACATAGGCAAGGGCCAGGGATAAAAGAATAATCCAGATTGACGTGCGGATACCGAAGCGGACCGGTATGGTTTTCGCCTGCAGATCCCGGTCCGTTTCCATGTCGGTCAGGTCGTTGGGGACGTTCTGACCGCCGATTTCCCAGAAAAAGAACCAGAGAAACAGCAGCAATACGAAGGGGAGCGGGGGATTGGGATTGACCGCGAAAACGGCCGCCACCGGTCCCGATGTTTTCACAAATCCACTGACGATACTGCGTAACCAGGTGATCTTCAGCAAAGCGCAGTAAATGGTTTCCAGGAAAGCGGCAATAATAAAGATCGCCAGACAGAAAGGATTCAGCCACCAGGCGCCGATCAAAGCCAAGGCTGACCAGAAAATGCACCAGGTCAGGGCAGCCTGGAAACTGATTAATCCCTGTGCCAGGGGGTGACGCACGAAGAGACTGTCTAAATCCGGGGTGGATGTTTCTACGGTCTGGCGCCGGCAGATTCTCCGGTCGACCCGATAATCCACGATATCGTTTAGAGCGTAAACGGCGGTGTATCCAGAAAAAGCCGTTATAAAACCGATCAGGATGATGGTGGGGGAAGGAAAGGTCCCAAGGCAAAGCAGGGCCGCAAGCCCCGGCCCTGCGAGATCAAGGAGCGCATGCGGGGTGCGGGAAAGGGCAAGAAAATAATTCAAGCGAAAAAAAAGGGAACGCTTCATCGTTGCTCGGGCACTCAAAATGACTAAAACTCCGCAAAATGGGAAATTTTCTGTTCTACATAAATGATTTCCGGAAACGAAACAACCCCCAAAAGATCGCCCGGCGTCAGTCAAGAAAATAAAATGATTGGTTTATCTTGTCGGGAATGGAAGAAAAATCAATAATCGGTTGCATGGTGACCGTACCAGCGGTTAATATTAAAGACACAAGATATCGGAATCGAAAAGATACGTAATGAATTGTTTCATGTCGTACGTGAGGAAATATGCCGACTCGTCGAAAAAAATTATTCATCCTGATCGCCCTGTTGCTGTGCCTGATTCTCGCGGGCGCATTGACGGTGGTCGCGGTGAAAAAACTCCACCGGCTGGATACCTACAAGGATGATATTCTATCGGAAATGCAGAAATCTCTGAACCGGGAGGTTCAGTACAGCCGGGGTGGTTTTTCTCTTCATTACAGTCCTTCCTTCACCTTTGAAAAGGTACTGATCCGGGAGAAGAACCCCGAAGAGCCCTCTGCATTTCTGACCGCTGACCGGATTTCCCTTCGCCTTGCCTTGCTGCCCCTGTTGTTCAATAAAGTCGTAATCAAAGAAGTCGATCTTGAAAAACCAAGTATCAGATTACACCGCTATCGCGATGGCACCTTCAACATTACCGATCTTTTGACGGAAAAAAAAGAGCGCCGGATTCAGGTAAAAGCGCTTTACGTTGAAAAGGGAGTCCTGACGATACAAGATGATTACGTCCACGAATCTCCAGTCTTGCATGCTGTTTATGACCTCGATTTGTATTTGGGCAATCTGACCCGGGGGAAAAGGGGTAAACTGAACCTGTCCGCCATTGTCAAAGATCAAGCCGGCAGGAGCGAATTAAATGTGAAGGGCAAATTAAAACTTGCGTCAGATGATCAACCGTTCCTCGAGAGCGTATTCGACGGCCATGTGACGGCGAAGAATATTCAGGCCGAACGCTATTGGGACTACTACCGCCGCTATGTCCCCTTTGAGAAAATCCTTGGTCATTTGGATGTGGAATCCGGTTTCAAGGGCAAGTTGAAAGAATTCGAAGCGGAGGGGATGATCTCGGTTCGGGATCTCCGTTTCAGCTATCCTAAGGTGTTTCGGTCGGCACTGACTCCCCGGACGGTCCAGTTGAAATATCATTTGAACCTTGATTCAAGGGATGTGACGATTAAAGATATCGACGTTCATGTCGATGGTTTTCGTGCGCAGGGAAGCTGTGCCGTTCTCGACATGCCCAGCCGGGATCCCCGCATCGTTGCCCGCGCCTCGACGTCAGCGTTCAAACTGGAATCCTATTTACAATACATTCCCTTCGGCATCATTCCCGAAGACACGTCCCGATTTATCGAGGCGAAAATCAAGGCGGGCACGGTTAGACTGGATGACGGCCGTTTGGACGGGCGTGTAAGTCAAATTGCCCATATGGAAGAGGGGGAAAACTGTCGGGTCCTGTCCATCCATAGTACGGTGGTCGAGGGCGGGTTGATCCGTTTGAGTGATCAGGTCCCTTTGTTTAATGGGATTCGGGGTAAACTCATTCTGGAAGGAAAGAATTTTACTCTGAAAAATATGTCTGGGAAATTCGGAACGTCACCTTTTACACTGAACGGCGCCATTACGGATTACTGTCTGAAAACGCCCGTATCCTATCCTTTCGCCATGGTCATGACACCGCAAAGACCCGAAGTCGCCTGGCTGCTGGGCAAAAATGCCGGAAACAAACTGATGTATTCCGGTAAATCCACGCTGCGCTTAAACGGTCGGGGAGAGTCCAGTAACTATCAATTATCTGGTGATTGGCATCTGAAGGATGCCGCGTATCAGTTCAATCAGATCGTCCTTAAACCCACCGGTAAAGATAACCGCATGACATTTTCCGGGCGTATCAATGATGCGGGTTTCCATGTCACGTCATTGAAGTACGACCTTCCTCCTTTGGCCCTTAACCTGTCAGGAAAATATGCCTGGGGTGAAAAGGAATATCTGCTTATCCAGGCTGATTCGAATCGTTTCCGGATTGAAAATGTTGCCGGTTTCTTTCCTGACCTGCAGAAATACCAACCCAAGGGTATGGTGAAAATAGATGTCACGGGAGAAGGGGGTGGCGCCGACCCGTCTCAGTTATACTGGTCGGGTCAGCTATCTATGACCGGTCTTTCCTTAGTCCCCGGCGAAAACATTAAGACCCTCAGCGGTATTAACGGTTCCGCGCGTCTCAAAGGCAGCGCTTTGGAAATATCTTCCACCACAGCCCGCCTCGGCACGTCGCCTTTCACGGCACAGGCAACCGTCACCAATTTCCGCGACCCGTCCATGCGTGTGAATTTTCTCTGCCCGAATCTTGAACTTAGCGACCTGGGCCTGACGAGCCCGGATCCGCAGAAGAAACTGACGGAGATCAAGGGCAATTTTTCCTGGCATGCAGACAACCTGGATATAAACACTCTGTCCGGACGTATCGACAATACGACATTGAATGTGAAGGGAAAGATCAGAGATCTTAAGAAACCAGTCATCTCCCTTCAGGGCACATCTTCTTATCTGGAAATCGAGGATGTGCTGACCCTGGCCGGGATCCGCAAAGCGGAGACAGAGAAGGAGTCCGGCCTGTCGTTCATCTTGAAAGCCAGCATGGCTGCTGAGCGTGGAAAATGGCAGAATTTTTCATTTGAGAAACTTCGCGCCGATCTGAACTACAACCCCAAGCGGCTTAATTTCTCTAAATTGGCGTTCAATGCCCTGAACGGGAAAGTTACCGCCAAGGGGTTGGTGGATTTCAATCTTGACCAGCCGCGATACACTACAAATTTCAACTGCGACAAGCTGTCCGCGGAAGTATTGATGAAAACTCTGGGTTGGCAAGAGCGGATGATGACGGGTTCCCTGGAGATCGAAGGCGCATTAACCGCCCAGGGAGAAACCATGGCGGATTTGAAAAAGACAGTTCAGGGCAACGTCAGTCTGAAAGCCACAAAAGGTATGCTCAGACAATTTCCCGCTCTGTCGAAGATTTTCTCTATTTTGAATGTTTCACAACTCTTTAAATTTCAATTGCCGGACATGGTTTCCGGGGGGATGCCTTACAGTGAAATCACCGGTAATTTTAATTTTCGAGATGGTTTTGTCTCCACCACGGACCTGTTTGTGAAAAGCGACGCCATGAATATCGCCCTTGTCGGACGGATCGACATGATCAAGGAAGAGAGCGACGCCACAATTGGTATCCAGCCCCTCCAGACGGTGGATAAGGTCGTCAGCAGTATTCCCATCGTCGGGTGGATCATCACGGGCAGGGAAGGAACCTTTGTGACGGCTTATTTCGAAACCAAGGGTAAGCTCAACGATCCAATCGTAACCGCTATCCCCTTTCAGTCTATGGCAACAGGGGTGTTCGACATATTCAAACG
>Ga0302253_1000568_pt1 | contig 29153 bp, 27 predicted proteins | sample AAG_RA_Trp_MG_FD_193537 | JGI IMG/M metagenome (GOLD analysis project Ga0302253, IMG submission 193537) | Enriched activated sludge microbial communities from anaerobic digester in WTTP, New Holstein, Wisconsin, United States - AAG_RA_Trp | ecosystem: Engineered > Bioreactor > Anaerobic >...
AAACTGGCAGCGCACCTCTATTCCCGTTGGCAAATGCCTGAGTAAAACACATGATGAAGTTTTATTAATTTTCTGCCCGCCCTTGCCGCTACCGCGGATAAACTGTTCAACAAAATCTTCCGGCTTCACCCCAAGCTTCAGCGCTTTCTTAACAAAATCCTCCGGCAACTCAACGGGAAACTGCATATAGCAAAATTACAGATCATCATTATTATACCACAATCTATTTATCCGACTTCACTGCCTTAGGAACTAATTTACCATCATCATTAAAATACAGATACCAGCACTCGTCCTTCACATCCCCACACTTACTTCTGCAAGATGCCACTATATCCGAAAGAATCGGTATGGCTAAACTATCCACGCGCTTACTTAATAGCTTCGTTAAAGCGTCACTATTCCCGCAATTTTCATAAGTAACACCACAAACTTTTAAATTCCTGCTCATATAAAGTTAATTATTAATAAAGGGCGCCACTTTAATACATAAGTATTTTTATGTAAATAAAAACAGAATTCCCTCGTTCCATAATTTTTCTGAAACAAAAATTTTACCACCGGCGTATTTACTTCACTGTACAGTTCTACAATCCAAATTATCTAATTAATTATTTCATAACTAAAAATCAATGAACAAACTCTCCAAAAATATCATCATTGGGATGATGGTTGCGGGAACATTAGCCGCAACCTCCGTTGCCATGGCTTCCAGCCAGCAAACCTCAAATGGCACGTCCACAAATAACGGACAGTCATTGAATCAGAACATACCCGGACTTGGCCGCGGCCAGCACAAAGGCTGGGACATAGAAAACAAAGGCGTCGTAATGGGCAAAATCACCGCCATTAACGGGTCAACCTTAACCATTTCCAGCACACAAATGGCTCGACCGGCTAAGAACAATACCGCCGGCGCAACAGCCTCAAACACCACTTCAACCACCGCAAAAACCTATACTGTTAACGCTGCATCAGCCACAGTAAAGATTGACAATGAAACCTCCACTCTAAGCAAGCTCGCCGTTGGCAACCAGATATTAGTCAAGGGAACTGCCTCTTCCTCAGACTCTACCCAAATTACAGCTCAGATCATCCATAGCCAAAGTGAAGCTTTCCTGAATCGCACACATTATCGGCTGATCGGAAAAATCACAGCCGTCAGCGGCAACACACTAACCGTACTCGATGATAACGGCACCTCCTATACTGTTAACTCAACAGACGCCAAAGTCACCATCAATGGGACAGATTCAACCGTTAGCAAACTTGCCGTTGGCGACACCATCATGGTTGGTGGATTCGCTAAAGAAGGATCAACCACAACCATCACTGCCCGTAACATCTTCAAAGGAACCCTAAAAGTCGATAAGAGCACCCTGCAAAATGCCGAAAATAACGGCAAAAACGGTGCAACTGGCAGGGGCCCCGGAATGGGCAAAGGCAGAGGAATGGGGCTCAATGACGATTTTGGAATGGGTATGGGTCCCGGAATTGGACCGATGGAAGCCACCGAAAATAACCAATAAATTTATTCCTTAATCTCACACCTAACCCTTTAACATTAATTTTATCACACAGGGTTAAGCAAAAAAGCGCGCCTCCTCCGGCGCGCTTTTATTTTTTGCGGACTCTTTGTTTTCCAGTGGCCTATAAATCTCCAAACCAGCGCCCAACTCATATCAATCACAAACAGCGCTGCCAGAAAATAAGATCCAGCGCCGAATCCGTCACCTCTTTATCAAACATGTCATCGCATGACTTAAAAATCAGCCACCAGTGAACCAGGATAATCGCCGAAAAAATATAAAAAATAAAATGCACAGGATCAGTAATATCCAAAAATGAATCCAGGCTAAAATACAAAACCAGACCAAAAAGCGTATCAAAAAAAACACTGGCAAACTCAATTTGTTGAACCGCTTTCATATAATAGCGTTAAACTTTAAATAAAGATTATATTAAAATAATCCTTACACTGTAACACTTTTATGCTATAATATAAAGATTAACAAAAACCCATATGACAGACGATCAACCAATTCAACCGGGCGAACAACCGCAACCAACCCCCACTCCACAACCTATGGAACAACCGATAGCGCCCCAGGGACCTTCTCAAGTAGAACAAACTCCACCCTCGGAACCAACAACAACCACAGAACCACAGCCAACACTCCCCACAGTTCCCGAGGAACCATCACAACCAGCCACCCCCGTCCCCCCTCCTCCAACTAAAAAATTCCCGCTCAAACTCGTTTTAATCATCACAGGGGCCATTGTTATCGTTGTAATCGCGGCCATCTTCATTTTCTCGCCAAAGAAAACTTCCTACGATCTTTCCGGCAATTTCGCCCCATCCACCCAACAGGAAAACAACGCAACCCAAGCCGAAAGCCAGGAAGAAGCCACCGAAGAATCCACCCAGCTTGAACAGACCATGGAAACACTTAACCCAACAACCGAACAAACCGTCATCGAAGCCGAAGCAACCCCCGACACAGCCTTGTCTAACGGAGCAAACACTCAAAACGGCACTACCTCTACCCCTAAAATCAAAAGAAAAGTCTCCACCGACTAACCCATAGGTTATTTACTTTCGTTGGCTGAATCATCACTCGAACCTTCCCCCGGCTCTTCAAAATCGTCGTCTTCTGCTGCTGAATCCAAATTTCTTTCAAACCATTCTTTTAAAGGCTCCATCTCCGTAAACTCAACTTTGGGAACCCTCTTTATAAAATCAAGGTAAGCTTTTCTGGTTGCCTCATCACCTCCCGGCAAAAGAATTCCCTCAGGATTTCCCAAACTATTAATATCTGAATCCATCTTCAAAAAAATTATTTACCATAAAATACTTAAAAAAACGTTTTAGTCAAGAAAAGTCGCCTTAAAACATCTATCCGTCACCTACTTTTTAGTCTCAAAATCAATAATAGTGACTTTCTTTACCGAATCCGGCTCGCCATAACGTTTCCCCTCCTTAAGTTCCACCATCATATTTCTGTCCTCTAGATCAATATGATGCCCGCCTAAAATCTCCCTGATCGATCTTTCAACCTTGTCCGCCTCACTTTTCTCATAAATATCAGCGGGGATAAAAGACGCGTAAGCGAATAGTTGAGCATGATCAGCACGACAATCATGGTCTGTTTCGCCTTCAATAAACTCACTGACCAAATAAATATTGCCCTGATCATAGATATAACCCGTAAATTTCTGCACCGTAACTCTTGGATCAGCAAGCCCTTGCAATAATCCTTCAATTTCCTTTGCTTTATCGATTTCCTCCGTCCCATAACCAACTTTGGCCAAATCCACCCTTTTAAAAACCAGATTTCCAAACCTCTTTACGCGGGTATAATCATACGGAGAGCTTAGCAGATCAGCTTTGCTGCTGCCAAATTCGCTTTTGTCCCGTTCAATCAAATCAAGCCCTTCGATGAATCGCGTAGGATCTTCAAAAAAACTTTCCGGCAATTCCAATCGCGCGCCCTCATCAAGCTGAATTTCACGAAAAGCCTGTTTGTCCGTCCGATAAAAAACCGGTTTTCCATTAAATAATTCAAGCAGATGTTGAGACCACACATGAATAGACGGATTTCTACACAAATTCCAATCTATGAATCTAAAAAAAGTTTCAAGCATTGCCCCACAATCATACTTATCCCCAATATTCTTACCTAGAAATAGAAGGGCTTTGGATAAAAAATATTCCAAATCAGCAAAGGTTCTAATAAGATCCTGTGGGAAAGCCTTATGAAGCTCCTCTTTTCTTTCCCTGTCCAGATCCTGAAAACCCACCGGATTAGACCCATCAGCATATTCAACAACCAGCTCCAGGAATTGACCGGTCCACTCTTCAAAATATTGATCAATACTCCTGATTTTTTCTTCTTCCTCCGCTGCCGTTTTCGGTTCCAGAAATTTAATTCTCCATACTGGAACCGGTGGCTTAGTTCCTTCTTTCCTCAAGATATTTTTAACCTCACCGGCAACCTCGGTTTCCAGTTTTTCAATAGTTTTAGCCTGCGCAGGGCGTAACCCAGTATCTGCGGCTGAGTCCAATACCACATTTTCAGGCTTCTTTTTTCGCAATTTTGGTTTGCGGAGCTTACCGCCGCTCTCAATCGTCATTTCGAAATCCGCTAAAAACTAAAAAGGGTGTAACTATACACCATTTAACCACCACGTCAACGCCCCGCGGAGGGTTTGCGAGCGAAAACAATATAGGGAAAAGTTCCCAAAAGAAAAAAACTGACGGTTTTTTCTTTTGATATTTCTTCGAAAATTCGTTTAATGCAAGTATTACAAGGAAGCCAGCAAAATTTTGCCGAAACGTATACAGACATACGTTGAAGTAAAATTTATGCGCAGCTGACGCAGTAATACGCAGCAGAAAACTAATCTTGGTGGAGATGCCGGGAATTGAACCCGGGTCCAAAAACTGCGATCAAAAACTTCTACAATCATAGTCCGTTTTAAATTTTCGGCCTTGTGAATAAAAGACGGACAAAAAACTCACAAAGCTTATCTCCTTTAATTTTCGTCCCGCCGGCGGAGCTTCGGCAAGCTTATCCCACTAAGTGACACTTACTCCCTCCAGTGGAAGTCAAAGGGTAAGCGACTTTCCCTCTAAAGGGGAAAGATTTAGGCAAAGGCCATTACTGGTCTAAGCTGCTTCAGTTTTGCAACCAAAGCCATTTCTTGTGCATCAGCACTTATGTTGCGCTGGACGGATCTGCGGGGCGACAGCGCGAACCCCGGATTGCGATTTTTGAAAGATCAATCTTTGTCGAAAGCCTTACATCCCCATGCTTATAGACGCGGATTGATTTAAGCATAAAAAGAGTGCTGTGTCAAAATAAATAGCCTTTCCTGCGGCCCCTATAGCTTCCTCTTCAGCTTCTTTGCCACAAAAACGCGTACACGTTCCGCATACAGCATCAATTCATCTATTTTTCCAGGCTCAAACTCTTTCCTGCCATAAAAAGCCAATGCGCCCAATTTTCTGCCACCAAATCCGGTGCCATCACCCACTACATCATAGTCCCCTTTGCGCACATCACCTTTATCCTCCCCTGGCCGTTTTCTTAAAGCCGCCAGTACCCGCGCGTCCTTTAAATCCGGGAAAGCTTTATTTAAAATACTCCTTTCCTCCGTTGAAAGAGGTTCAATCCCGATCTCCAGAATCGGCTTATCACAGGGGCGAACCTCGGCACAAAACATCTTCCTGCCTCTTCCGGCACCAAGCTCACACCTTTTTACAAGCGCCCCGCAATGATCATCATCAACATCAATACCCAAAGTCCCCAATTCCCTTAAATAAGCAGGCAACCACTTATTATATTTTGAATAAAACCATTTATAAGCCGCTATCAGCTTATCAAATTCATCCGGTCCAAAATAAAATCCCTGCGGATGAACATCCCTTAAAAACTCCTTCTCCAGATCTTCCGAAAGATCAAAATAAAAACACAGGTTACAGCCGCCGCCATCAAGATCAAGCCAAATCCAGATATCTTCAGTGCCTTTTTTATACCATGATGGAACATCCTCCTGTTGATAAAACCCGGCCTCCACCAGCTTTCTCACCATCGGATGATTCTTGATATCTTTCATCTCTTTTAAATCACTTCTGGAAGTCCTGGACTCAATAACCCTCGGCTTCTTGCCTATCTCTCCCATCAACCGTAAATATTCATTTCTTTCCTCCTCGGTAAAATACCTGGAAAGATACATCTCCTCATCCACCAGGGCCCTTTGCGTTGCATCCGCAAAACCATCCCGCAAATACTTCTTCTTTCGTATAACATGATAAATCATCGGCTCATAAAACTTGGTGGGAAATTGTCTAACCTTTTTATCCCCACCACACAAAATATGCCCAAGACCCCTTCGTATTTTACACCTGGCTTCAACCTCGATTTTTTCTACAGAATCACCCTCCGCTTCAGGAAGAGTACATTTATGCACCTCATAAATCCGTCCTTCAAAAATCGCCGTAATCGTTTCGGCCGTCTCCATCACAACATGCACATCCGGCAAAGCAACCTGCACATCATCCAGTTTTTCATAATCCTGATTAACGCCATCGCAAGGCTGTTCAACTCCTTCGCGCAAAGCTCCATGTTTAACCATAAACAAAAATTATCGAGGGCGAATTAAAACATGATTAGTCGTAAAAATCAACCGGGAATCTTTATTTCTTCCGGACTTTATTTCACTACCAACTAAAACTATAATCAAAAAAATCATATCCAACATTCTATGAAAAACATTATCCACGGAATTACTCTCTTCGCCTTTACAGCCGTCATTCTCACCGCTTGCGCACAACCAGGCCAACAAGTCATCCCCGCATCATCAAATAACGAAAATCAAACCGCCAACCAAGGAACTGGAACCGTGACCAATCCCGGATCTTCTGCCAACCTTACTACCGCCAAAAACCTCTGCCAGGTACTCCCTGCCGCCGAAGTCTCCAAACTTACCGGAATCACCTTCACCAAAACCGAACACAAAATCGATAACTCACAGAATCCTTACATCACCGACTGTTTCTACAGCAATGATGACGCTTATTCCGTCGCCATCATCGCCAACTACGACAACGAAGGCTTAACCGCCAAACAACAATACCAGCAGGTTGTGGACTACCAAAAAGGACAAGAAAAGCAGTTCCCATCGACCAAAATCACCGGCCTTGGCGAAGAGGCTTTTATGCCATCAACAGGCATCCTCACCCAAATCAACGCCCTCAATAAAAACATCTGGATCACACTCTCACTCTACAATAACGCAGATGCCTCCACCCGCCAGTCACAGGCAAAAGCCATCATCCAGAAAGCCTTCGACGTTTTATAGATAAAATCTTATCTTGCCACCCTTTCCACGTATTCGCCGGTATCAGTGTTAACTTTGATAACATCGCCTTCTTTAATAAACAAAGGAGCTGCGACCATGGCGCCTGTTTCAATTTTAACCGGTTTGGTGCCGCCGGTGGCTGTATCACCTTTTTCTCCGGGGGGTGACTCGATCACTTTGAAATCCATTTTTGGAGGCAGTTGCACGCTGATTGGGGCTCCATCCACAAAAACCAGCGTAACCTCTCCATTTTCCATCATGTAATCCTTCTGGTCGCCAATCATTTCTCCGGAAACCGTGTACTGCTCATAATTGCTGTTGTCCATAAAGTTAAAGTCCGTACCATCAAAATACATGTAGTTACAGCGCTTATACTGCACATCAGCCTCCTCGATTGTTTCACCGGATTTAAAAGTCACTTCCATTGTCTTGCCGGTCTTGATGTTCTTGATTTTGGCTCTGGTAAAAGCTGTTCCTTTTCCAGGATTCACAAAAGTATAATTTACCAGGATAAAAGTATCCCCGTTATACCTGATCGGCAGGCCTTTTTTAAAGTCTGAAGTCGTCATCTAAGTATTGTTAGATTTTAAGATCTTTTTAAGAAGCATGGGAATTCTAATGCCCCACAGCCTTTTTAGTCAACGTAATCCGCAATAAAAAGCCTATAAGTCCCTATGTGGAAAAAACAGTGCATCATTAATATCCTCAATTCCCAAAATCAGCATTGCCAGCCTGTCCACTCCCAAGGCAACACCTCCCGCCGGAGGCATTCCAAAACGCAAAGCTTCAATAAAAGTGTCATCAATATCATACTGCTCTTTTCCAAGCTTCTTCCGCTCTTCCCGTTCAACCTCCAATCTGGCTTTTTGCTCAGAGGGATCATTAAGTTCCGTGAAAGCATTGCAAAGTTCCAGCCCTGCAATGTAGACCTCAAACCGTTCGGCATAACGCGGATCATCCTCGCACCTCTTTGAAAGAGCCGCCATTGAAACAGGGTATTCATAGACTATAACAGGCTTTTTAAGCCCCAGCTTAGGTTCAATCTCATTCAAAAAAACCTCAAAAAACAGGTCTTCATATAAAGTGGATTGATCCACCTTGTAGCCTTTTGACTTAACAGCTTCCCTAAACCTTTCCACATCCTCAAAGTCCGCAACCGGAATTCCCGCCATTTCAGCGAACAGGTCCTTAACCTTTTTGCGTTCCCATATTCCGCTAACGTCAACTTTATGGCCATTGAATTCCAGTTCTTGCACACCCCTAAACTCACTACATAAAAATCCCACCAGCTTTTCCGTGTCAGTCATAATCTCCTCATAACTCGCAAATGAACGGTACCACTCCAGAATCGTAAACTCCGGATTATGCAGCAAACTCACATCTTCCTTGTTTCTAAAACTTTTACAGATCTGAAAAACTTTCTCATACCCCGCCACCAGCAGTTTTTTCATCGCGTATTCAGGAGAAGTTATCAGATACATATCCTGCGCACCCTCACTTGTGTTCGCCTGCGCACCCCCCACCTGACCACTTTTTCCCCTCTCCTGCCAGCTCCTGAATGTCGTTTTAAACACGTCCAGATGCGGCTCCATGCCCGGCAAACTTACCAATTCCGGAGTTTCCACATCCATAAAACCTTCCTTCACAAAAAAGTCTCTGATTTTATTCACAACCAAAGTCCTCATTCGCAACTTTTCACGCAAATTCACATCGATCACCGCTTTTAGATAATTCGGACTCCCTTTTTTAATAAAAAAATCTGTCTGGCATGACGCCAGCACTTTCACCTCTTTAGCAATGTAAAGGCATTTATCACCCCCGAAAGTTTGCGCGTGCAAACTTTTTTGTCCCTGCCCGGACAAATTATCATCAATCATCCCTATTCCTTCCAGGGATTCACTTAGCTCTCTTTCAATCCTCACCTCCACAATATCCCCAATCTTCCAACCGCCAACTAAAACCTCATCACCTCCCACCATCACGTCCATCCTCCCACTTTCATCCTGCAGAACAAATCCATCATCCAAAATCCCGATAATCCTGCCAGCTACCCACACCGGAACCTGCCCATTAAATCCCAGGTTCATACCACTACCACCAACCTCACTATCCCCTGCAGCCCATATCGCATATTGTTCAAAACTTGTCTTTGCTTTATTTATAAGTAAATTTCTCCTAGTCCTGGCCGGCCATTTTGAACCACTTTTGAACATCTTTCACACAGTTATGAACAGTAAAACCCCGACTTTTACACAGCCAGATTCACCCCCCTCACTTCATCGCCGGATGTGTATCCCTGATTGAACCGCCCAATTTTCTCAACCCCTCCTTCAATCCATCCATCCAGTGCATTCCCAATCCCTCCACTCTTATTCTCATACGGGTCCCGCTGATATACCACTTATCATTGTATTCCAACAGGTTGGCAATATTTTCCGGCTTCACCAGACTGGACATATGCAAAGCAATCTCACGGCCTTTATTAAGGCCAATCGCCTCAGCCTTCACACTCACCAGTTTGGCGGCCTTGGCCAGAATCTTTAACTCAATCACATTAAACAGGTTAATCACCTCCACTGGTAATTTCCCGTAATCCTCAATCATATCCTCTTTAATTTCGTTCAGGTAATCCATATTGTCGGCAGCGGACATCTTCTGGTACTCATTGATCTTATCCTTGGAATTTGGAATATAAGTATCTGGAATATAAGCCGAAATCGGCAATTCTATCTGTACTTCCTCCGGTTCTTCGGCGCGCATCACTTTGCCCGCCTTTAGATCATCAACTGCCTTATTCAACATACGAATAAAATGACTTACTCCGACCACATTAATCACTCCATGCTGCTTGGCTCCCAAAATGTCGCCGGCGCCGCGGATTTCAAGATCCTTCATCGCAATCTGGAATCCACTGCCAAGTTCTGTTGCCTCAACAATCGCCCGCAGTCTTTTCTTTGCATCCAGTTTCAGGCGTTGCCCATGATACAGAAAAAAGGCGTACGCCTGCGTTTTTCCACGACCAACGCGCCCGCGCAACTGGTACAACTGCGCCAACCCAAAGCGCTCGGCATTGTTTACAATCAAGGTGTTGGCATTCGCCAAATCGATTCCGTTTTCAATAATAGTCGAACTTACCAGTACATCAAATTTATGGTCTTTAAAAGCCAAAATCCTCTCTTCCAAATCTCCGCTGCCCAGTTTCCCGTGAGCCACTTCAAACCGTGCTTCCGGCACCAGTATCCTAAGCTTTTCAGCCATCGCATCAATTGTCTGCACGCGGTTATGCAAAAAATAAATCTGCCCGCCACGCTCAATCTCGCGCAAAATGGCCTCCCGAATCAGCCCCATGGAGTATCTGCGGACCTCCGTAATAATAGGCAGCCTACCCGGCGGCGGAGTTGTAATTGTTGAAATGTCACGCAACTTGTTAAGTGCGATATTCAAAGTTCTGGGGATCGGCGTTGCCGTCAAAGTCAGTACATCCACTTCCTTCTTCAACTGCTTCAATGCCTCTTTCTGCTTCACTCCAAACCTCTGTTCCTCATCAATAATCACCAGCCCCAAATCCTTAAACTTAACATCTTTCTGCAACAACCGGTGTGTTCCAACCACCACATCCACCTCCCCCTTTTCCAGCTTTTTCACGGTCTCTTCCTGCTGTTTATGGGTACGGAAACGGCTTAATAAATCAACCCTCACATCAAAATCTTCCATCCTCTTCACCAGTGACCTGTAATGCTGATCGGCCAAAATGGTAATTGGAGAAATAAGCGCAACCTGCTTCTTGCTCTGCACCGCTTTAAACGCGGCACGCATTGCCACTTCCGTTTTTCCAAAACCCACATCCCCGCAAACCAGCCTGTCCATTGGCATCGGCATTTCCATATCCTTTTTGGCATCCGCTGTGGCCTTAAGCTGTCCCGGAGTTTCCTCATACGGGAAAGCTTCCTCAAACTGGCGCTGGATCTCGGTATCAGTTTTATAGGCAAAACCTTTTGCTGCCTTTCTTTCGGCATAAAGCTGCAAAAGCTCTTTGGCAATAATCTCAGTTTCTTTCTGTACTTTGCGCGTAATTGTATCCCATTCGGCACTTCCCAGCCTGGTAAGTTTTGGCGGAGCCTCATCAGCCCCGATAAACTTATTTACCTTATCTGCTTGGTCAATTGGTACAAACAGCTTATCATTTTCAGCATAGGCAACCTTCAGATATTCCCTGGTCACATCGTCCACCGTTCGCTTCTCCAGCCCCATAAACTTGCCGATACCATGATGCACATGCACCACGTAATCGTTCACCTTCAGGCTTGTCAAAAAATCCAGAAAGACTTTTTGTGAAGTAGCCCGCTTCTTCTCTTCTTTAATTGATGATATTTCCCTGTCTGTTAAAACCGCAATTTTCATCTCCGGATTCTGGAAAGAGCCCGGCAAAACGTCCTCCTTATCCATCTCAAACAGAATAATCCCCGCTGCCGGCAGACTGCCGCTCTCCAGTTCCTCGTGATAACTAAGATTATGGGAATCAAGGATTCCTTTTATCTCCGCCGGATCTTTTGTAAAAACCATCACCCTCCACCCATCACGCCCTTTATCCTTCATGTCGTTCGCAAAATCATAAGAGCCGCGATATTTAAGCACTGACACAAAGTGCATATGACGGTGGTGCTCCTCATCCTCATTAAAAGAAACAAATAGCAACGAATTTATTTTCTCGTAAGACTCATCCATCAAATTCGCCCAGTTCTCATAAAACTCATCAATCACATCCAGTTCATCCTCAATCACCAGAAAATCACGGTTAAACCCAGCGGAAATCGACTTCCCCGCCCCCTCCAGTCTGGCCGGGACAATCTCCACCGACCTTCTGTCTTCGGCAAAATCGCCAAGCGGATCGTATTCCGTAATCCTCTCGATCTTTTCAAAACCAATCTCGATTTTTACTGGCCTTTCATAATTCAGCGGGAAAATATTCAAAACCTCCCCACTCTTATAATACGTTCCTTTAGCCAAAATCTTGTCATCACTAACCTCATATCCACGCTCAATCAGATCTTCAAACAGGGATGTCATATTGACCTCCTCATCCACCTTAAGCGTCATTGTTTTCTCCCTGATCGTCGTATACTGGGGAAAAGTCCCCATCAAATCAATATAGGGAACCACCACCACTTTGCGCCGGCGGTTATTCAACATGCAAATAAACTCCATCGCCTTAAGCCGGTTTTCCGCTTCAACCTCGCGGGAGCGGTTAATGTCGGCCGGAGTTTGGGCGTAAGTAAACACCTCCAGGCCTCCCCAAAAACGCAGAGCCTTCGCTACGTTCTCCTGCTCGATAGCATCATTAACAACCCAGATAGCGGTTTTGATGTCGTCTCTGTGGCGAACCACGTCACTGAACAAAAAAGCCTTGGCTGAATAATTGCCCGAGCCGGATATGCTTATGTTGCGGAATTTGTCGAAAATATCCGAAACCCGGGCGTTTTGGACAGTTGGGAAAAGCCGAATAAGATTTTCAGTGTGTTTCACGCTCTTTCATTCATGGCCGCGAACTATATCTTAAGCGGCATGATAATGTAAATATAATCTTTTTCCTTCAAAGGTTTAACCACTGCAGGAGAAAGTTTATCATCAATCTCCAGCATAATCTTGTCAGTGGCAATATAATTTAACACATCCAGAAGATATTGGGCATTCAGGGCAATCTTATTGTTTTCACCCTCAATCTTCACGTTAATTTCGGCAACTTCTTCACCAACCTTGGTCTCTTCTGTTGAAATGCTTAATTTGCCATCATTGGTTGCTGAAACCTTGATGCTGTTATTATTCTCACGTGCAAACAGGCTTACGCGGCGAACCACGTTTACCAGTTCATCCACATCAACTTCCAGCTTGGTCTTTGTCTCCTTTGGAATAATCTTGTCATACGGAGGAAACTTTCCTTCAATCAGGCGGGACATTAAAAGAACGTCACCAACCACAAACATTACCTGATTTTTGGTCACGTTAATTTCTGCGTTTTCATCAGTGGCAATGGAAAGGATTTTTCCAAGCTCCGAAACCGTCCTGGCTGGAACAATGCATTGCATGGTCACGGTTGTCTTCTCTTTCAGGATTAAAGACTTTTCCGCAAGCCTGTAACTGTCGGTAGCAACAACTTTTACCTGATCCTTGTCAAAATCAAACAACACACCAGAGAGAACCGGCCTTGAGGTATTTGATGATGCCGCAAATACTGTCTGGGAAATAGCTGAATTTAGATCTTTGGTCGTTAATTTAACCGTATTCTCCTTTTCCAGCTTTGGAATATTTGGAAACTCGCTGGCATTAATTCCCTTAATTTTGGTCTGGGAAGATGGTGATTTAATCTGAACAGTGTCACCTTCCAAAAGCTGTAATTCCACCTTTTCATCCTTCAAAAGGCTTATATAGGCACCGATCAGCTTTGCGGGAACAGTCACAGATCCTTCATTTTTGACTTCTGCCGGAATAAAATACTGAATCGCCACTTCCAGGTTTGTGGCTGAAAAATGCAGGCTTTTCCCTTCCGCCTTAAGCAAAATATTATTAAGAACCGGCAGGGTTGTATTTGGAGTTATGGCTTTACTGACGATATTAATAGCGCGCTCCAAGTCTGCTTGAGAGCAAATTAGTTTCATAGATGAAAAATTAATTTTCTTTAGAAAGCACGCCCTATTATAATGCCCCTCTTTTTTTAGACAAGCCTTTTTATATCCCGTTTTTTGAACATCCCTTTCGGTCTAAAATATTAATTGTAAAAATATATTTTTATAAATTAGTAGTATTTATAGGGTATTTACATTTTAAACTTTTTCACACTTTTTATGTTTAAAAGATTTTATGGAAATTTTAAAAATGCGGGCATCAAATAGATTAGAAATAGCCGGAAAAATATTAACCAACATTTCTTCAAATCTCTCCAAACCGGTGGATACACGGTTAATTTAAAGTTAAAAACTTTTTCTAAACGTGATATAATAAAGGGAATATTTTTAAGGGCTCACACAAAGCTCTGCCAAAAATATTTTGAACACCATTGTTCAAAAAAAATAAAAGGTGAGTAAAACCTATGTTAAAAGCCCCACCAGAAAATCCAGGTTTTGACAACCCTAATGAGGGTGAAAGTGCAAAAAAAACTAACCCGGAAAAGAGTGGTTTAAAAACCTATCTCAGTTTTTTCAACTTTCCCCAGGGGGCAAAAAAAGCGGAAAAAGATGTAGAACCAGCTGAAGCTGGCGGCAAAGCAAAAACCAAACCATCTGGAGAACCAGAGCCCCCCACCACTATTGACGAACAGTTTGAGGCCAAATTGGACGAAGCCTATAAACAGGCCGACAAAAGAACCGTTGAACAGGTCGATCACCAGAACCGTGAAATCTTTAAAGCAAAGGCCGTCGACTTTGCCACAACCTTAAAGAGCCTGAGTGTTAATATCTCTTTTGGTGAAGACAGGCCACAAAAATATAATTTTTCTTTCGAGTCTTATCAGATTGGCGGAAAGAATTTTAAGGAGAATGACGTCGCCGCCGTCCTCGAAAACAGGGAAAACCATGATGCCAAAACCGATAGCATGTCTGCGGCAATTCGTTTAAACAGTATTAATGGACAAAGCGCCAACATGCAAATATCCATTCCAGTCAATCTTTTAATAAAAAGCGGCGGCAACCCGCAGATCATATCCTCCTATGTAGAAAAGGCCGTTCAGACCACTTTTGGCGCCGCAGACCAATACAATAAAAGTGCCCGGGAGCTAAGATCCTCCGCCGAAAAAAATAAAGACAGGGAAACCACACTTACCCCTCCGGACAGAAAGACTATCGACAACTTCACCCAAAACGCCACCACTAAAGGCGCAAGCGTAACCACTATTGAAACAGGAAATCGCGAAGCCTTAATCACCGTATCCTATCCGGAAAGAAACGAAGCTCCCCTCTGTTTTACCCTTAGTAACGGAATCATAAAGGCTGCCCCAAGGTCCCTCAACACCAATTCCACCAAAGAATTTCTCCCTGAATCCAGAAACACTTAAGCAAAGGCATTCCACAACCCTTAAGCCTTTTAGTTGAAGGATAACACCCCCTCAACTATTAATTGAACCTTTAGGGCATTTGTGGTACTTTTGGACTACCGCGCCGAACTTTAGGGCGCTCTAAAAATAAAACTACACCATATGTTTAAAAAAGTATCAACAACCGTCCTCATCACCGCCATCGCCAGTATCTCACTTGTTGGTTGCCAGTCCACCGGGACACAGGAGGAAAAACTCTATCCCTTTACTTTTGATACGGCAAAAATCTCATACAACATTAGTGGAGACGCCACCGGCACCAAAGTAGCCTATATTAAGGGGAACAAGTCTTCAGTAGAGGTCCACAAAACAAGAAAAGTGAGCGGAGTGGAACAGACCATGGATACATTAACCATCGACAGCGGGGAATATATCTACAAAATAAACCTTAATTCCAAATCGGGATCTGTTAGTAAGAACCCGGTCTATGATGAATTAATCAAAACCCCGGCCGCCAACCGCGCCGATTTTTTAAACAAACTAAACCTGGGAATTGTAGGCCAGCAGACCACCATGCAACAACCCAAGGAACAAAGAACCTATGCCGGACAGACTTGCGATCTTTACACCATCCAGACCTTCGGCGAAATCTGCCTTTGGCAGGGACTTCCCTTATATACCAAAGTCCAGATCCCTGGAGAAATTTCAGCTTCAATTGAAGAAGCAACCGAAATCAAATTAAACCTGGAAGTAGCAGATCAGAAATTTGTCCTGCCTAACGGCATCAAGATGCAGGATCTTAGCAGATAAAATCTTATGAATTTAGACATTATAACCATTTTAGCTGGAGGGGTAACCTTTGTAGCCGGACTTTTAGGGGGACTATATTTAATCAGACCCCCAAGGCCCTTAAGTGTTGATGAATACCAGCAAAAGGCGCAGGAACAACTCAACCACACCAACACCGAGATAAAAAAGATCCACGATGAATCCGCGGTTAAAATTGAAAATATTAAAATCAGATCAAAGAACGATGAAGACCGGATGAAAGAACAGTTTAAAAGGATTGAAAACCTTATTCATAGCAAGGAAGAGCAGTTAAACGCCAAAACGTCCAAAAACAGTGAAATCAAAACCATCATTGATTATGAAAACGGACTCATCACCTCCCTTAATGAAAAAAACGCACAGCTAAGAAAGGATTTTATCGTCCGGCTTAGTCAAAAAAACGGAAAAACGCCGGAAGAAATGAAAGAAGCTTTAATGCAGGAACTTCGCCGCGACCTTGAACTGGAACGCGCCGAAAAACTAAAAAAACATGAAGAGGCCCTACTTGAAGATCGCGAGGCCATCGCCAAAAACATTATCGTAAATGCCCTTCAAAGATATTCCAATCCTACGTCTGTGGAAAAAAGGGCAACCATCATCACCGTTCCGCGTGATGAATTCAAAGCTCGTGTTATTGGCCAAAACTGCCAGACCCTGCAATTACTTGAACAGCTGCTCGAAGTAGACATCATCTTTAATGACGCCCCAAACACCATTATCATTTCTTATTATGATCTGGTCCGCAGCCACATTGCCGCCGAAACCATCAATAAGCTTTTAAGAGAGAAAAACGTCACTCTCGAACTGGTCAAAGCCAAAATCAAAGAAGCCGAAATTGAAACCGAAAAAACTTTCATAGCCATCGGTAAGGAAACTGTCAAAAGGCTCAACCTTATGAATCGCAAATTCCCCGATGAATTTTTCCGCGCAGTTGGACGTTTGCAGTTTAGAACCAGCTACGGGCAAAACATCCTCAAACACTCTTTTGAAGTTGGAACCTTTACTATGATGCTTGGCAGCGAGCTTGGACTTAACATGGAAACCTGCAAAATTGGCGGATTCTTCCACGATTTAGGCAAAGCCATCGACCATGAAGTCAACAGCCCTCATGACGTTCTTACTAAAGAATTAATGGAAAAATTTGGATTTTCGGCCGAAGAAGTCCACGCCGCCTGGACACACCATGACTCCATCCCTATCCAAACAGCTGAAGCCATGATTGTCAAAGCCGCTGATGCGCTTTCTGCCGGACGTCCGGGCGCCCGCGCCGAATCACTCGATAAATATCTTGAAAGGATCCGCGCTCTTGAAAACATTGCCACCTCTTACGAAGGAGTAAGTAAAGCTTTCGCCATCAGCGCCGGCCGTGAAGTCCGCGTCATGGTGGATCCCGCCGAACTGGTTGATGATGACCTTAACGATCTTGCCCGCAGCATCGCCGACGACATCCAGGAAAATGTTGGTTTCCCCGGTAAAATTAAAATCAACGTAATTCGCCGCACCCAAAGTACCGATTACGCCAAGAATTAGGTTGAGTGTACTTAGAAAAAGCAGTCTAATTCTGCCTTGTCGCGATGCAGGCTTTTTCTGTAAAATAGACCAGCAAAACGGAATTCTTAAACGATTAATTTTATGTCCACAGGGAATCTTCCGGCATCTGCGGAATTACACGCCCCCATGTACGACGTCCTCATCATCGGCTGCGGCCCCGCCGGTCTAAGTGCGGCCATCTACGCTTCCCGCGCACAGCTAAAAACCGCTGTTTTTGGCAATTACCAGAAGGGCAACCTTTATAAAGCCCACACCATTGGTAATTATTTCGGCTTTCCTGAAGGAATAACCGGAGCGGAACTAAACGAACGCGGACTTAAACACGCCAAATCTTTTGGAACAGAACATTATCCCGCCGAGATTGTCGACATCCAGCCCCAGGCTGATGGCACCTTCACCGTTAAAGACGAAAATCAAGCCGTCTATCAGGGCAAAACCATCATTTTAACCACTGGCCAGTCCTATGCCCTAAGTGGTATCAAAAACGAAAAAGAGCTCACTGGAAAAGGCATTTCCTATTGTGCCACCTGTGATGGCTTCTTCTTCCGCAATAAAAAGATCGCCGTCATCGGCAACGGCAATTACGCCGCCGAAGAAGCAATTCAGTTGCATAGTTTCAGCAAAGACATTACTATCCTCAGCCACGGCCGGGATTTCCAGATAAACGAAAGCCTGGTCACCGAGCTGGATAAAAACGGGATTAAATTGGCCCGGACCGAAAAGATCGTTGAAATCAGCGCCGGGAGCCTGCCAGCACAGGGAGCCCAAGCGGCCGCCCAGGGGGCAGCTAAAGAAGCCGTCTTCGCGGACGGCAGCCGAATGGACTTTGAAGGATTCTTCATCGCTATCGGCACCGCCGGCGCCAACTCCTTTGCTAAAAAGCTTGGGCTTGAGCAAAACGGCAGCTACCTGAAAATAAATGAACACGGCGAAACCAACCTTAAAGGCATTTATGCCGCCGGTGACTGTACCGGTTCAGCTCCGCAAGTTGCTGTAAGCGTTGGGGCAGGTTGCAATGCCGCTCTAAGTGCAATAAAATTCATCCGCGGCCTCAACATCTACATTCAGTACAATTAACAAAAACACCATGTTCGGATTCGGAAAGAAAAAAAAGAAACAGAAAGAGGAAGCTCTGCGCGTAGCCGCTTTAAAGCGCGAGCAGGAAGAACGTGAACGCCTTGCTGGTGGATCCGCTGAAGTTATTGAAAACGGGCAGCAGGCCAAAGATGAGCCCCAAAAGAAAAAAGGAAGAATCGACAGTCTGGTCATGGGAGCTATTGTCGGAGTTGCCGTAGGTTCAGTTATTGGCATCGCTGTTGGCCCCAAAAAAGACAATAAAAATAAGGCGGGCGGAAAACTGGGAGGATTATTTTTTGGCCGCAAGAAAAACGCCCTTAAACAGGGGGTTGAAAATAAGCAGGAAGTAAAAAGAATACCCACCGAAGCGCAATAAGAACAACTTGAAGAACAACCCGAATCACAATAAGTAAAATTTTAAATGGCAAAGAAAACCAGAAAAAACAAGAAATCCAAGTACCTGAAACCCGCAAAACAAGCCGGCTCAGAAATGACAGGCTCCGGCGTTGTCGACCAACAGGTAACGGATTCCCGCAACAAGCCTGGCACAATCCACCTTGAGGTTATCAAAAAGGTCGATCAAAAAAAGCAGAAAAATTCAAAATCTGCCGCCAAAGCCGGTAACAAAAAAGGATTGGACCAATCCGCAGCCGTAACTAAAAATCAGCAAACATCCAAATCTTCCAAGGCTACACCGGTTAAATCCGCGGGCGCAGCCAAACCGGAATCTCCTTCCCGCGAATCGGGTGCGGTACCGGAAAAGACATCCAAAATCAATGAATCGGTCAAATCGGTAAAACATTATCTTTGGAAAGAACTATTTGATTTTGAAATCGATCACGATCGTTATACCCGTATCAGGGAAAACCTCTGGAAACTCTTTAAGATTGGAGGCACAGCCCTGATTGCAACCATCGCCGTCTCGGCCATCATGGTCGCCCTTGACCTTCATGCCAATGCCCGCGTTCTGCAGGGAACAACCGTCGGAGGCGTTAAAGTAGGCAACATTCCTTTTAGTAAAGCCAAAACGCAGCTGCTGGCAGAAATAGACAATTACAGCAAAACGCCCTTAACCTTTGAATATCAGGGCACCCAGGCAACCCTCACTCCGGAAGACCTCGGCATTAAATTTAAAGCCAACGAAACAGCTTTTACCATGCCGGTTTTCAGTTTCAGGAACGATACCACCTTCAAACTTGCCGCCGCCCTTCTGACTAAAAGGGATTTACCGGTTCTCTACAGTATTGACCGTGAAAAAATCCAAAACACCCTGGAAAAAAAGTTCAACCTTACCGGCCTTAAACCACATAACGCCAGCATTGCTTTTCAGGATAAAAAATACGTAATCATTCCTGAAAAATCCGGACAGGTCATCGATCAGACCATACTTTTCGGAATGCTCGCATCCAACCTGCGCGACCTTGATAACCAGATCGTCAAAGTAAAACTTCAGGACAAACAGCCAAGTGTCATTGCCAGCCAGCTCGAAGCGCAAAAAGACCGGCTGGTAGCCCTTTTACAAAATTCGCTTACCCTTAAAAATGAAAAAGCCCAGTTAAACTTCAAGCCAATCGAGCACCTCGACGCAATTGATTTCGTCCATGCCGACAACGGCGAGACCATCAATGTAAAACTGGTTAGCTCCGTCATCACTCCTTATCTTGAGGAAAAACTGCTCAAAGAAATTGAAGTGCCCACCTCCCCCGTCAACATCTATCAGGATAAAGACGGCAAAGTTGTTATTGAGGGAAAAGCCGAAGACGGCTGGTCTGTTTCAAGACCCGAATTATTGGCCTCCATTGCCGACGCCATTAATACCGGCAAAAAAGATGTCGCTGTTCCCGTAGCCGTAGAAAAGGCCCCGGTTACCATCAGTGACAGCCTTAAAGAACTCGGTATCAAAGAACTTCTGGCCACGGGACATTCAGCCTATTATGGATCACCCGCCAACCGCATGCACAATATTAAGCTTGGCGTATCCAAATATAACGGCCTGATCCTGGCTCCTGGCGAAGAGTTTTCTTTCAATAAATTCGTCGGCGAAGTTGACGGTAAAAACGGTTTCAAACCCGAAAAAGTCATCAAGCAGAATAAGCTTGAGCTGGAAATGGGCGGCGGACTTTGCCAGGTGTCCACAACGGTTTACAGGGCTGCCCTGATTGCCGGATTCCCGATTACCGAACGGGCTCCCCATTCCTGGAAAGTTTCTTATTATGCCCAGTCCATGGGCAACGGCCTGGACGCCACCGTTTACACTGGAAGCCGCGACCTCAAATTCATCAACGACACTCCAGGATCACTTTTAATCCAGTCCTATGTGGAAGGTTCCGAAGCCTACTTTAAGTTCTATGGCACTAACGACGGGCGCGTCGTAAAACTGGATGGCCCTTATGGCAAAGGTCTAAATTTCAAATGGTACAGGCTTCTTACCAAAAATAACGTTGAAACAAAGGAGACCATCGTTAGTAATTACAAACCGGTTCCCCCTACTGACCAGCAAACCACCAAGCCGGCAGAAACAAAACCGGCCGTCGTTGCCCAGACCCTCACCAACTAACATCAGTTAACCGACGCCAAACACGGCAGGTTAATCTTTTTTAAGATTCTCCTGCATTTTTAATGCCGTTTCATTACCGGGCGAAAGTGAAAGGACCTCATTAATAACTTCATTGGCCTCTTCCGGTTTATTGTGGTCGATATAAAATTCCGCCAGGGTAAGCAGATAATCAATATTGCGCGGCTCCATTGTTACCGCTTTTCTTATATGGTTTATAGCATCCTCTATCTCGCCAAGTTCATAATGGATCTGCCCCAGGCTAAAAAATCTCCCGGCCCTTGAATCATCCAGGGCCACGGCTTTTTTATAATAATCCCTCGCCTCCTCCAGCTTTTTTTGGCTGTAAAGGGCCAACCCAAGGTTGCTTAAAAAAGTCGCATTATCGGCAATCGTCAGGATCAGTTTTCGGAAAATATTTTCAGCTTTGTTAAACTGGTTTTGTCTAAGATAAATAAGCCCCAGTTTGCTATAAGCTTCAACATAACCGGGATTCACCGAAATAGCCTGTATCAAAGTCTTTTCCGCATTCTTCAGGTCTCCGCGACCCAGCATAATTTCCGCCTTGCGGTAATAAATCTCCGCCTTTGTAACCAGTTTCGGATCAACCGTAGTAGCATCCGGAATAATCTCTTCCGCCGTTATTTCTTTTGTATCATGCCCATGCCAGTGCAGATGCAGCAGCGATCCAAGCCGTTTTCTTTTTCTGCTAAAAGGTAAAAAATCCATCTTTTCTTCCATGATCAGGTACCTGCGCAAAAAAATCACAGCCAGCAGGCAAAAGCCAAAGATCACGATCAATAAATTCATTAGATTATTCATTTAGGGCCAGCATTAAGTTTTCTAACAAAAGTTTAGTATTAATATTATTTTTTAACAATCCTTGCGCCTTTTGGGCCTCCTTTATTGCGCGGACAGCCCTTTTAAGCACAGGTTCCTGATTGGTTTTGCCTGAAAGTTCCAGCATTTCGGACCGCATCACCGCCATAAATGTTTCCAGGAACTCATTGATTTGACCTTTATCTTCCTCATCCTTCGACTTCTGCACCATTGCCGTTACAAACGCAAATTGCTCGGCCAGATCCGGTTTATATAAAAAGTTGCGAATGGTTTCACTCCGCTCCGCCTGTTCATTCATAAGCTCCGGGTCACCAAGGTAACGCAACGACAATCCGGCTTTACCATCGGCAAAACGGGCAGCCTTCTCCACGTTTCCCGGATCTTCCATCGGAAACATTGAAGTAAGGAAATCCAGCAATTCGGTTTTCTTAAGCGCCCCAAACTGCATCAGCCTGACTCTGGAAATAATCGTAGGTAAAATCTCTTTAAGGTGGTTGGTTGTTAACATAAAAACCACTTGGGGAGGAGGATCTTCCAGCGTCTTAAGCAGCGCGTTAGCGGCCTCAATACCCATTCTTTCAATGTTCTTGATCAGGATGATTTTATAACTGCCGTTTCTGGTCAGGTTGACCTTATTCAGAATTTCGCGAATCTCTTCAATCTTAATTGATTGGCCGTTATCTGCCATCTCGATCGTGTCGGCATGGATGCCTTTTTCGATTTCCAGGCAATTATCACATTCACCGCAGGCTGCTTCCCCTGAATTTTTAGCGCACTGCAAGGCTTTGGCCATCGTCCTGGCAATCGTAAATTTACCTACCCCCGACGGGCCGGCAAAAAGATAAGCATGCGCCAAATTCCCCTGCTGCAAATCCTTTTCCAGTTCGGCCAGCTTGGGTTTATGCCCTACGATCTTTTTAAAAACCGTTAAACTCATTAGCCTGAAATTTGTAATTATTTAACCAATCTTTTGCCATTCGGCATCCTGGCGCACCAGCAGGTCTTTTGCTTTTTCGGGATCGCGCATCACCATCTTAACCAGACGCTCCAGGCGGACCTTGTTCTGCGATCCTTTAACCAACACAATATCTCCTTCTTTCAGGATTTTTCTCAGTTCATCGCCTGCGTAAATGGCATCGTCAAAATGTTTCACCAGAAAATCTTTAACCCCGGCCTTTAAGGCTTCTTCCGCCATATATTTGGCATGCTCTCCTACTGTAAAAATCATGTCGGCCCGGGACGCCGCATACCGTCCAATCTCGCGATGTTTGGCCTCGCTGTATTCGCCCAGCTCGTTCATGTTCCCAAGCACCGCAATGCGGCGTCCCGGGCTCCCCGCCAAAACATCCAGAGCCTGTTTAACTGACTCCGGCGAAGCGTTATATGAACTGTCGATAATCACAGATTCCTTAATCCCCGGAATCACACTCATTCTCCCGGCCGGCAAACGGAAATCGCGCAGAGCATCCACCGCCTCCTGCAGTTCAAAACCTTGCGTCAAAGCCACCGCCAGCGCCGGTAAAATCACATAAATCTGAAAAGATCCAAGTAAAGGCACAAAGCCCGAGGCCGTCTGTTCCTTATAACTAACCCCGAATTCCATTCCATTAAAATCATTCTTAATTCCAGTTACCCGCAAATCCGCCCAGTCGCTCATTCCATAAAAAATCTGCCGGCAGACCAATTTGCCCCTAAGTGAAGCCAGATATGGGTCGTCGGCATTAAGAATGGCGATTCCTTTTTCCGGTAAAGTGGTAACAAGCTTTTTCTTTTCATCAAAAATATCATCCAGATCTTTAAACTGCTGGTCGTTCAGGTGAACAGGCTTAATATTGGTCATAACGCTCACCTGCGGACGAATCAGCCTAAGCAGGGTATCCATATCCCCCGGCTTATCCACGCCCATTTCCGCCACCATCATCTGCAAATCTCTTCCGCCAAAAAAAGCCTTCACCATTCCTCCCGCCAAAACCGACAGCCATTTGCTGGCCGAAGTAAAACCGGAATTTTGTTCCAGGATGGCAAGCGGCAACCCAAAATCAGTATTATAGCTTTTCTCATTCCTAAGCACACGGTAGCGCTTGGTTAAAATATGGGAAACAGCTTCCTTGGTACTGGTCTTCCCAATAGAGCCGGTAACGCCAATCATAAACAGGCGCAGTCTTTTTAGCCTTATTCGGGCAAAGGACATCAGAATACCGCGAACTACTTTTTTATATAGATCTTTCATAATTGCCTAAAGTGGCCATAAAGATAGCATAAATCCGCAAAAAGACAATGGACGAGAGGGGGTACTTAAAATTATGGCTTAAGAAGCAAGAACGCATATTATTTTGCTAGACAAAAATTTTATGCTATAATAAACAAACTATTTATAAACCCATTATGGACGAACAATCCTTCAATCTTCCTAATAACGTCCCAATCCAGGGAGAAAAATCAAATTTGCCTTTAATAACACCCCAAACAAATATACCCCCCATCCCATTATCAAGCACACCAACAGTAACCGTCAGTTTTTTTGATATTGTAAAAAAAACCTTGGCTATCTTTAAAAAGAGAGCAGGTACTTTTATAGTATTGGCTTTATTAAATATTATCATCATCGTTGCCTTCTACGTATTAAGTACGGTTTTCATTTTAGGTCTTATTTTTAAGATAGGTTTTGTTGGTTTTGCCCTACTTGCTTTACCCGCTCTTCTTGCCGTATTTATAAGCTGGATTTTCTACGGCACCATTTCCAACCAGGCTGCCGCTACCCTTTATGGACTCACAACAAGACTGGGGGAATCATTTTCTTTGTCATTTAAAAATATCGGCAAGGCACTACTCCTTTCTTTTAGGATTTTTATTTTCACAGGAGCGTGGACTATCATTATAATCCCAGTCCTTACTACTATTGTTAATGCCTCTCTATCTTCCCTTGGAGGATTCTTTCTTGTCATTCTGAACTTTGGCATAGCTGGAGCCTCAATAGTGATAATTATCATATCCATTATTCGTTCCATTTATGCGACCATGGCTTTTCCAGTTTTAACCGCTCAACCCCAAACTTCTACCAAAGAAGCGCTTGCCCACAGCAAAAAAATTTCCAAAGGGAAGTGGTGGACAATTTGGCTCAACCTCACAGCATTCACTTTCCTTACAAGTATAATTCCAATTATACTTAATCTTATTTCCGCTATTTTCGGGAATGGCACATTTACATTAATTACATTAATTATCACCGGAATAATTAGCCTTATAGCATATCCATTAACAGCTTGTTTTTTTCAGGTTTTTCTTGGCGAACTAAGCAATGAGTCTATAAAATTTCGCATCGATCCTACGGTTATTGTCCTGACAATTTCTGTTATTGCTCTGCCCTTAATTATGCCCTTTGTAACCCCACAAAAAAATCTCAACAATTTACCAATTGAACAAAAACCGGTACAAACTGCCCAAACTGAAGAAAAAGAAGTTAAAACAAAACAAGACGTATCATCTCAATCATCTTCAACAGATAAAGTTGGTATTGATGATGATACAGCAACCCTGAGTTATCTAAAAACATGGAAAACCGCAATTGACAGCTATCTTAAAGAAAATAAAAGCGGATTCGTTCTCCAAACGGGATGTCTCGATGAAAGTTTCCAGCCTAATCAGATAAAAAATTACTTCACCGATAAACAATTCCCGACTTATAGCGGCAACGCGAAAGTCTCTGGATCATATCTTGGTAAAAATTTAAAAAACTGTAGCCACGCCTTTCAAAATTTCAATAATGGTAATTATGTTTTATATACATCATTAAAAGATTCATCCCAAAACAATATAGACAACATTTTCCAACATCTTTTAGAGGCCATGACTTTCACCCCAAAAACAGGGGGAAAAATGTATGCCGAGATTTATACTTCACCAGATACCAATTTGGCAGACCTAAAGTCTCAGGCTGTTAAAGACGACGCGGCCAGAATGGATCACTTAAACAAAGCGATAAATGCTTTTGAAGCCTACAAAAAAGATAATGGAGTTTATCCGGAAGGACTAAGTTGCATTTCTTCACGGAATATTAAAAATCTTGATAAATATTACCTGGACAACAATAGTTTTCACATAATTCCCGACAGTATTCCCGGATTATATATTGAGGGTACTTTTAAAGCGCCTGGCATTATCTATACCATTGGCGGGTGCCCGGAAGCATACCAGTATCTTGGAGATGATTCCTACGCCGTCTATGTAGCCATGCAGGATAAAACAAAAAATAATATAGACCATATCCTTCAAAGCCTGGATGAAGCTAAAAAATTCCAGCCCTCAAATGGCGGAACATATTTTGTTATCATCAGGCTTGCCAATACCCCCCTCCCTTTATTTTCCGCTCCAAATGGAACGCAAATAAAAGCGCCCAGGGTAAAAAGAAGTGTTTCTATTTTAACAAAGCCGATCAGTCAATTTTAAATAAAATCTTCAAAAAAAATAAATAATATTTGTTACCTTTGCGTATTTACGGGTACACTTATTTCAGTTTATTAACTATTATTCTTTTTGCCATGAATAAAAAATCTTTATTACATTCAGGTATAGTAATTGCAGCCATAACCTTATTATCTTTGCCTCTCACGGGCTGCAATGAAAACTCTCCCCAGACGGTAGAGACCGGCTTTAGTCAAACACAAAATAGTAATTATCATCCCAAAGAAAACGGAACAGTCCAATCCACCTCTTCCCAAACAACTGAAAACGAGGCCGGAAAAGAAACCGGATCAGAAACAGGGACAACTCAATCTTTAACCACAGAACAAATGTCAAAACTCACTCCAGACCAGCAGTCACAGCTCACCCCTCCACAAAAGGGCGATAAAATAGCCATTCTTGATACCGATTTGGGGACCATCAAGTTCAAACTTTTTCCAGATCTTGCCCCTGAAATGGTCAAAAATTTCGAAACACTCGCTACCGAAGGAAAATATAACAATGTTCCCTTTCACCGCGTTATTGAAGATTTCATGATCCAGACCGGCGACTTCACCAGAAAAAACGGCCTGGGCGGCTACAGCTACAAAGGCCCCGGAACAGAACTGCCCGATGAAATCACATCAAAATTGCAGCACCTCTACGGCACCGTATCCATGGCTAACCATGGCCCAAACACCAACGGCAGTCAGTTTTTTATTGTCACCAATAAAAACGGCACACCCCACCTGGATGGCGGCTACAGCATCTTCGGACAGGTTTATGAAGGCATGGATGTCGCTCTTAGAATAGCCTCTCTCCAGGCCCCTGGCACCGACGCCCCGTCACAACAGGTACTCATCAAATCAGCCAAAGTCGAAGCCTATAAATAGGCAAAAACAAATGGACGACTCAACAAAACCGTCAAATGCCGGCCCTTCCGGCCCCTCTCCTGCTCAGCAAAGCCTTCAGCAGGCCACTATTAAAATTTATGGCGATGTCCAGGGCGTGTTTTTTCGTGCCGATTCCCGGGAAAAAGCACGTGAATTAAATATAAAAGGCTGGATCAAGAACGAAGATGACAGCACCGTCAGCTGCATTGCCCAGGGGCCTCCGGAAAACCTACAGGCCTTTCTGGACTGGTGCCGCCGCGGCCCCCCGGACGCCCGCGTAGATAAACTGGATGCGAAAATCGAAAACATCGCTCAAACCACCTTCAGCGCCTTCACCATCCGATACTAAAAGCCCTGCCGCATTATTTACAAAAATACCCCAATGGAGGCACTTACCCTCAAGGTATTCACCATCAAAAAAGCCTGCAATCACGCAGGCTTTTTTAGTAAACGATCCATAAATCCATGCCCACTAAAGGCTTCTACAATTATTTAACCTCTTTCTTCGCGATCTCTACAAACTGCTTGAAAATTTCCGGATAGTTGGTAGCAAGCTCGGAAAGGATCTTGCGGTCAACAGCCACTTTTGCCTTTAATAAACCGCTGGTTAACTTGCTGTAATTGATGCCATCTGGGCGGCAGGCTGCGTTGATACGCATAATCCAGGTGCTGCGCATATCGCGCTTCTTCAGCTTGCGACCTACGTAGCTATTCTGTCCCTGCTTGTTCTTGGCATTCTTAGCCCACTTGACCAGATTTTTGCGATGGCCCTTGAATCCTTTGGTAACTTTTAAAAGTCTCTTGTGTCTTTTGTGTGAGGCGACTCCTCTTTTTACGCGTGTCATTTAAGTGATTGTTAAAGTTTAATTTAAAAATTAATTCCCGTAGGGCAATACTTTCTTAATATTCTTGGAGTTGGTCAAAGTTGTTGGCTTGCCTCCTTTAAACAGTTTTTTCTGCCTCTTGGATTTCTGTGCGAGCAGGTGTTTCTTGGCAGACTTTTGAAGAAGGACCTTGCCTGTTCCGGTCATCTTTACACGCTTCTTGGTGGCGCTGTGCGATTTAAGTTTCATAGTTTGGTAATAATAAATTTGATTTTTAAAATTTCATTATAGCTTTTCTTGGCCGTAATCAAAGACTTATCCGTTTTTTGGATTCAAAATCATGATCATTTGGCTGCCCTGCATTTTAGGGGCTTCTTCAATTTGTGCAATATCTTTTAAGTTTTCTGTAAATTGACCCATTTTTTCTTTAGCCAGCTCAGCGTGCGCAGCCTCTCTCCCACGGAATACCAGAGTCACCTTAACACTGTTCCTGTTCTCTAAAAATTCACGTGCGCGGTTAATCTTTGTCTCCAGATCATGCTGGTCAATCCTGAAAGTAATACGGATACCCTTGATCTCACCCTGTTTCTGCATCCTTTTCTGTTTTTGTTCCTGCTTATTCAAACGATACAGGTATTTGCCGTAATCGAGTATCTTACACACCGGAGGATTGGCTTTTGGAGCTACCTCAACCAAATCAAGTCCCCTTTCTTCAGCTAAACGGATTGCTTCTTCAATAGACTTAAGCCCCATTTGCTCGTCATTTTCGTCGATTAATCTGACAGTTGGAATACGAATCTGCCTATTGATGCGAAGTTGCTTACTGATATGTTGTTAAATAAAGAAATAAGATGCAAAACCACTACATTGCCGACAAACGCAATTTTGCTCATGGATAATAAACAAATATTGATTTTACGTCAAGAAAGTATAAAGGTATATTTCACAATAATTAACCCAGCAAAGTCAACTCGCAAGATACGGTTAAACCCTAAAAATTATGTTATAATTAACAGATATTCTAATTTGATAACTGTGCCCGCAAAAATAAAAAACAGGAAGTCTGGGAAAAGTTTTTCAGGAGCGGTAATCGTAATTTTTTTATTATTTTTTGTTTTATTACCAGTAAAGGCCGCGGCCCCTCCGGGTGTGACCACAGCCCCCTATACCGTTTCTTACAGTGGACGTCTTACCAATTCCAGCGGGATCGCCATTACCACCCTTACCGACCTGCGTTTCAGTATATGGAACAGTAATGA